>Ga0268252_1001276_pt1 | contig 14649 bp, 9 predicted proteins | sample AgamicMgSfrz_FD_200244 | JGI IMG/M metagenome (GOLD analysis project Ga0268252, IMG submission 200244) | Agave microbial communities from Guanajuato, Mexico - Mg.Sf.rz (v2) (version 3) | ecosystem: Host-associated > Plants > Phyllosphere > Phylloplane/Leaf | place: Guanajuato, Mexico | collected... | reverse complement strand
AAGATATAAAGCCTAGCCACTTAATTGAAATGGGCGCGACACTGCCAGACAATGATTCATACGAGCCACTTCTCCTTCAACTAAAAGATATGCTACAAGAGACTGATTACGAAAAGTGGTTTAGTTATGGGAGGCCAGGTGAAAGTCTTTGGCAAAAAGATGCAGCTGTAAAGCTGATGAGAAGAGGCGGATTCAAAACAACAGTTGATCACATTTTATTTGCAAATGGAGGACAAAATGCAATTGCTGCAATACTAGCGAGTCTTTGTCAGCCTGGAGATCGCATCGGGGTTGATCATCACACTTATCCAGGTTTAAAAACGGTTGCAGCTATGCTTAGTGTACAATTAGTACCGATAAAATCAAAGAATTATGAAATGAGTCCAACTGCTTTTGAATATGCATGTAAAAATGACAATATTAAAGGCATTTACTTGATACCAGACTACCATAATCCAACTGCTTGCTGTATGTCTGTTGAAAACCGAGAAAGGCTTGCCGTGATTGCAAAAAAATATAACCAATTTATTATTGAAGATGCAACGTATCATCTCTATCATGAGCAACCAATGCCAGCAGTGGCATCATATGCACCAGAACAAGTCATCTATATTGCGAGTTTATCAAAATCAATAGCACCGGGGTTACGTCTAGCATATGTAGCAGCACCTAGTCGATTTAAAGAGCCTATTTCAAAGGCTCTTTATAATTTAAATATATCAGTTTCACCATTATTAGCAGAGCTAACAGCACGTATTATTGTGTCAAATCAATTTGAATCCTTAGTAGAGAATCATCGTGAACAAGCTATCCTCAGAAATCGAATTGTAAATCAACACTTGGAAAATTACACCTGTTTAGGTATGGAAACTGGTATATTTCGGTGGTTACTATTACCAGAAAAGATTACAGGTGCTGAATTTGAAACATTAGCTGCGCAGCAGGGCGTACAAGTGTATGCAGCAGAACGCTTTGTGGTGGGAAACAGTTGTCCAGAAAGAGCTGTAAGGATCGCTGTCTGTGCACCAAAAACGATTGGAGAGCTTGAGCAAGGGTTGATTATCCTTAAACGTTTACTTAACGACTATTTATAATATTGTTTGCCATACAATTATAATATTGTATGGTTTTTTTATGCATGTTATGATAATCCAAATCTAGTGAGAATATTTTCAAAAATAGAATGAGTTTTCTGAAAGGAAGGTTATGATGGTACACGAGGATCATGTAAAAGCTCTAGACAACCAATCAACTTGTTTACAAGAATATGTTAATTCACCAGAGAAACAAAAAGCTTTATATAAACGCACCTTATTTGTTGTAAGTGTTTCTCAAATCTTTGGCGGTGCAGGATTGGCGGCAGGAGTCACTGTCGGTGCACTTATTGCACAACAAATGCTTGGTACAGATGCCTATGCAGGAGTACCGACAGCTCTATTTACTTTAGGATCTGCAGGAGCTGCTTGGTTAGTAGGAAAGCTTTCTCAAAAAAAAGGGCGTCGTGCAGGACTTACGACGGGTTTTATTCTAGGGGGAGTTGGAGCGATTGGTGTTATTTTTTCTGCCATTCTTAATAGTATTTTTCTTCTTTTTCTTTCGCTCCTCATTTATGGATCAGGAACAGCTACTAATCTACAAGCGCGTTATGCAGGAACAGATTTAGCCAAAGCAAAACAACGGGGGACCGCTGTTAGTATGGCCATGGTTTTCACTACATTTGGAGCCGTTGCAGGCCCGAATTTAGTTGATGTGATGGGGAATTTTGCTCTTTCTATTGGTGTCCCAGCACTTGCAGGCCCTTTCATTTTAGCAGCAGTTGCATATATAGTAGCTGGTCTTGTATTTTATATTATGCTGCGTCCGGATCCGTTACTGATTGCAAGAGCAATAGAAGAGAATAAACAAGAACGTAACGCTCAAAAAAATTTAACAAATACTCAGCAATCAACGAACAAAAAAGGAGTGGCTGTTGGGGCCACAGTTATGGTCCTTACTCAAATTGTAATGGTTGCTATAATGACCATGACGCCTGTGCACATGAGACATCATGGCCACGGGCTAACTGAAGTAGGGGTTGTAATTGGCTTTCATATTGGTTCCATGTATCTTCCTTCACTATTTACAGGGGTCTTAATTGATAAAATTGGACGAACGGCGATGACAATTGCTTCAGGAATTACCCTTCTTTTAGCTGGGCTGGTAGCAGCTATAGCACCGAGTGATTCAATGGTTCTTCTAGTGGTTGCTCTATCGTTGCTTGGATTAGGATGGAACTTAGGGTTAATTAGCGGTACAGCTCAAATAGTGGATGCTACAGAACCATTAACACGTGCGAAAACACAAGGTACTATAGACGTTTTAATTGCTTTAGCAGGAGCTTCAGGAGGGGCTTTATCAGGAATGGTTGTGGCTCAATCAAGTTATGGCGTTTTATCAATAAGTGGAGGAGTTCTATCTTTAGTATTAATTCCGATTATCGTATGTGCTTATAGAGTTACAGGGGAAAATAAAGCTAAAGTAGGTCAAGGACTTTAATTTATCTGTGGTATGGAAGCCTGGCTATCAAATAAATGATGTTACTCAAATTCACTTGTATTCTTCCACTTTCATTTAAAGAATAAACTTATTGACAATCAATAAATTTGTTACCTTTCTTACAGGCGATACACTAACATTTCAATCACACGAATGACCTTCTACCTAACAGAGTAGAAGGTTTTTCGATTTCAATTATTCATTGAAAATAGGTGTTTTTTTAAGAGATGTTTGGTGAATCCCCCCATGTAAAACTGTTTTAAGACTAAGTTTAATGTTCTTTTTTACTCATGCAAACGTACACTCGCTATAATTGTGAAAAGCAAACTCTCATGCTAGAGAGCTTGCTCTTTTTACTTCCTAATATATAAATCCTGTTTGACAAAAAACGATCTTTTTCAAGTACACCAAAAACGCACATTTATGATACATAGATTTTGAGTAAGTTTTAAAACAGGAATAAGATATGATTATGAAGGAAAACAATTGATTATAATCAATTCTCAAAAATCATGACTTGTAATATAGTCTTCTACATTTGAATAAAAAAGCGGTTGACTTTTCAGAATAATTAGTATTATAGTTATATTATAAAATTGTTTGTAATAATAAAAACAAGTTTTATAATATAAAACAAAAGGGTGAAACTCCATGCCTATTATTCAATCAGTAGATCGCGCCCTTCGTATCCTTGACCTATTTGATGAACATACGACAGAATTGAAAATAACAGATATAAGTGATCAAATTGGTCTTCACAAAAGTACTGTTCATTCATTATTGAAAACGCTTCAACAACGTGGCTACATTCATCAGAACCTCGAGAACGGAAAGTATGGACTAGGGATGAAACTTTTTGAAAGAGGAAACTATGTTATTCAGTCTTTAGATATTAGACAATTAGCTAAAAAATATCTGATGGATTTATCAACAAAAACAGGCCAAACTACACATCTAGTCATCCTGGATGGTAAAGAAGGAACGTACATTGATAAAGTTGAAGGTCCTATGGCTGTTATTCTTTATTCTCGAATAGGAAAAAGAATTCCACTTCACTGTTCTGCAGTAGGAAAAGCTTTGATTGCTTTTAAAGAAAAGGATGAACTAGAGAAAATTTTATCTGGGTATGAGTATACTGAGCAAACCGAATTCACCATTACAAATGAAATTGAATTTTTGCAGGAACTTGAAAAAGTTCAAAGTCAGGGTTATGCCGTCGATAATCAAGAGAATGAACCTGGTGTCCGTTGCATTGCAGCACCTATTAGAAATCACGAAAATAAGGTTATTGCCGCTATAAGTCTTTCGACACTTATCGCAGGAGTAGATGACATTCAGTTAGGAATCTTTGTTCAACAACTGAAACAAGCAGCTTCCGAATTATCAGAGCAGATGGGGTACGGGATACCGATTTAATAAAGAGGTTCCCTTCTCTTTTGTCTATATTAAAAAACTGAGTTTTATATTATAAAACAAATGGAGGTTATTTATATGCGTATTATTCGATATTTAAGTGAAGATTCAAAACCTGTTTTAGCAGCCCTTACATCAGAAGAAACAGTTTACCCTCTTGAGCAGGAAGGGTTTATAGAACTAATTCATCAAGCGAACGCACAAAAGATCTCTCCTCTTTCTTTTGTTCAAAATATGATTTCTAAGTCTAAGCCTATCCCACAATCTATTGAAGAACTTTCATTACTTGTACCTATTATTGCTCAAGAAGTATGGGCTTCCGGAGTTACTTACGAACGTAGCCGCGATGCTCGAAACTATGAAGCTACAGATGGAAAATTAGACGCTACCACATTTTACGACAAAGTATATGACGCAGAACGTCCAGAAATTTTCTTTAAATCTACAGCTGCTCGCACAGTTGGACCCAATCAGGAAGTTTATATTCGTAGTGACTCTAAATGGCAAATCCCTGAACCAGAACTAGGTTTGATTATTAGTCAGGAAGGTGAAATCCTTGGTTATACAATTGGAAATGATATGAGCTGCCGTGATATTGAGGGAGAAAATCCTCTTTATCTACCACAGGCAAAAATGTGGAAGCATTCTTGTTCTATTGGACCAGCCATTCTCCTCACCGAATCCGTAAAAGATCCATATGACTTTGATATCATATGCCGTATTTATCGTCATGGAAACCTTGCAGTAGAGGGAACAGCTAGTACACGTCAATTAAAAAGAAAATTTGAAGAATTGGTTTCGTTCTTAGTACGTGATAATGAAATTTTTGATGGCACCGTATTATTAACTGGCACATGTATTGTACCACCAAATGACTTTACATTATTAGAAGGTGATCAGATTGAAATTGAAATTCCTAGCATTGGTATATTAAAAAATAGTGTAAGGTTACCAAGCAAAATTTCGGTCTAATTAAATGATTTCAAACTTAATTATTAAACTCAAATTATTTTTTTGATTTTAAATATCAGAAATTTATGAATTTATTAACTTTTGATTCAGATAATATGGAGGGAAATATGATGAATATAACAACAGAAGAGAAAATGTATTTAAACTATATTGATGGAGAATGGGTAACGGGTTCTGTGGAGCAAGTGGATAGCAGTACCAATCCTGCTAATCGACATGATGTAGTCGGTTATGTACAGCATTCTGAAAAAGAAGATTTAGATCGCGCTGTTGCTTCTGCTAAAAAAGCTCAGGTTTCCTGGAATAAACTGTCCGGGGCTGCTCGTGGTGAATATTTGTATAAAGTAGCAAATATGCTTGAACAGCGCCTAGATGAAATAGCAAAGACAATGACCCGCGAGATGGGAAAAACATTTCCAGAAGCAAAAGGTGAAACTGCAAGAGGGGTCGCAATTCTTCGCTACTATGCAGGAGAAGGTCTAAGAAAAGTGGGAGATGTCCTACCTTCAACAGACTCTGAAGCATTTATGTACACAACCCGTGCTCCTCTTGGGGTAGTGGGTGTTATTACACCTTGGAATTTCCCAGTAGCTATTCCTATTTGGAAGATTGCTCCTGCTCTTATTTATGGAAATACTGTTATTTTGAAGCCAGCTCGAGAAGCAGCAGTTACTGCTGCAAAAGTTATGGAATGTTTTGCAGAGGCAGGTTTGCCACGTGGTGTGATTAATATGGTAACGGGTTCTGGTTCTGTTATCGGACAAGGTATTATTGATCATCCAGATATTAATGGGATTACGTTTACAGGGTCTGATGCAATCGGTAAACAAGTTGGTTTAGGCGCACTAAAACGTGGTGCAAAATATCAATTAGAGATGGGTGGGAAAAATCCAGTTATCGTTGCTAACGATGCCGATATTGAACAAGCAGTAGAGGCAACTATTAGTGGAGGATTGCGTTCCACTGGACAAAAATGTACAGCTACAAGTCGTGTAATTGTACAAAGTAAAATTTATGATGAGTTTAAAGAAAAGCTGATTGAACAAGTGAAAGAAATAAAAGTTGGAAATGGCCTTGAAAAAGATGTTTGGATGGGGCCTTGTGCAAGTGAAGACCAGCTTAACACGGTACTTGCCTACGTAGAAAAAGGTGTTGAAGAAGGAGCTTCGTTAGTTTATGGTGGTAAACGTCTAGATGAAGGGAATTTGGCTGATGGTTTCTATATGGAGCCTACTATATTCGAAAACGTGACTAGTGGTATGACTATCGCTCAAGAGGAAATCTTTGGTCCAGTACTTGCCCTTATGAAAGTTGAAACGTTAGAAGAAGCATTAAACGTTGCAAATGATGTAAAGTTTGGACTGAGTGCTTCCATTTTCACGAAATCAATTGGGCGTATGCTTTCATTCGTAAATGAGATGGATGCTGGTCTTGTGCGTATCAATGCAGAATCTGCCGGGGTAGAATTACAAGCACCATTCGGAGGAATGAAACAATCTAGCTCTCACTCTCGTGAACAAGGTCAAGCTGCAATTGAATTCTTTACTTCTATTAAAACAGTATTTGTAAAACCGTAACTCCATTCTTTAATCATTGTATGAAATTAAATAATGATAAGGAGGTGCATAACTATCACTTCGTTTGTTTTCATCTATTTTAATTGATTAGGAGATAAACAAATGCAAATTGAAACTAAAGAGCCCGTGCTTTCTACTGCACCAAAAAAAAATTGGAGATGGACGGTTGTAATCTGGTTAATTATAGGTGGGTTTATCAACTACCTAGATAGGGCAAATCTATCCATTGCTGCTCCGCAAATGATGAAAGAGTTACATTTAACAAAAACAGATATAGGACTTTTAGGTACAGTTTTTTCATGGTCTTATGCTTTAATGCAACTTCCTGCTGGTTGGCTAATTGATCGTTTTGGTACAAAAAAGATATATTCAATTGCAGTTTTGTGGTGGAGTGGAGCTACATTTATGATGGGACTCTTTAATAAGCTACCTTCATTTATTATTGTAAGGTTACTACTAGGGGCTGGTGAAGCACCTTGCTGGCCAACAGGTGCAAAAATAACATCTTATTGGTTTCCAAAAAAAGAAAGAGGATTTGCAACAGGCCTCTGGGATTCGTCATCGAAATGGGGTCCTGCTATTGCTCCTCCTCTTTTAGTCGCAATCATGTTGGCTTTTGGATGGAGATCATTATTTTATATTACCGGTATTGCAGGAGTGTTATTTAGTATTGCTTTTTGGATTTTTTATAAAAACCCTGAACATAGCAGAAAACTTTCTAAAGAAGAATTTGAATATATTCAATTAGAAGGTGCTGGCTTTGAGGAAAACCTAGTAAATTCAAAAATTAAATGGAGATCGTTATTTAAATACAAAACTGTTTGGGGAATGATTTTAGGATTCTTCTGTACCATTTGGATTTGGAATATCTTCTTAGTCTTCCTTCCTCTATATCTCGTTGAAGTGCATGGGGTTACGCTTCAAGAGCTAGGCATTTATGCAAGTATCCCGTGGGTGGGTGGAATATTTGGTGCTATTTTTGGAGGGTATCTTACAAAAAAACTAGTAGATAAGGGCATAACGTCTCCAGTTAAGGCAAAACGTGCGCTAATTAGTATCTGTGCTATATTAGCTGCTATTGTGGTGATTTTTGTTCCTTTTGTGGATAGTCTTGCTATGAAAATAACTTTATTCACACTAGCACTTTGTTTTATTTCCGCAATTACAGGAAGTGCTTGGGCTCTTGCTGGTGATATTGCCCCTCCTTCTATGGTTGCATCTGTAGGCGCTATACAAAACTTTGGAGGTTATTTTGGAGGTGCACTCTCACCCTTTATAGCAGGTTTAATTGTAGATAAGACTGGATCTTACTCTCTTGCCTTCATATCAGGTGGTATTATTGCAGGATGTGCAGCACTTTGTTATTGGTTTTTAGTGAAAAACCCTATTCAAGAGAGAGTAGAATAATAAAATGACTATAAATAATGTGATATTAAGGAGGCTAAGCAAAGATTTATAATAACATTGCTTAGCCAATAATAACTAAATTCTTATTAGGTTAATTAAAGCATTTAAAAAGAAACAATTCTAGCTACTACACGTATCTAAAGAGACCCTTTATTAGAAGAAAGTCAATTCTTAACAAATAGAAGATATAGTAATCTCTTATATCTTTTTGCCAAAATACAAAAAAATTATATTTAAACAATTAAGTTAAGTTTTTATATGAGCTTAAAAAATTTGTTTTTATTAAATTTTAAAAGGATGGAAATATAATGAAAAAAACAACAAGGTTTCATGGGGTAATTCCGCCTGTCTCTACAATAGTAGATCAAAATGAATGCTTAGATGAAAAGGGAATGAAAAATTTAATTGACTTTCTAATTGAGTCTAAAGTAAATGGGCTGTTTTTTTTAGGGTCGGGCGGAGAATTTAGTCAAATGTCAACTTCTTTAAGGAAGAAAGTAGCAGAATTTGCAGTTCAGTATGTAAATGGACGTTTGCCAGTTTTAATTGGCACTGGTACTCCAAGCACAAAAGAGACTATCTCACTAAGTATGCATGCAAAAGAAATAGGGGCAGATGGAATCGTAGTTATTAACCCATATTATTGGCCGTTATCTGAGGACAATCTCTTTCAGCATTTTGCTCAAATTGCTGAAAAAGTAGATATGCCCACCCTTTTATATAATTTCCCAGCATTAACAGGCCAAGATTTATCGCCAGAATTTGTTCTTAAATTAGTCGAATCTTATCCTAATATTGTAGGTATTAAAGAAACTGTTGATGCAGTCGCTCATACAAGGGAAATGATTTTAACTGTAAAAGCTACTCATCCTGATTTCGCTGTTTTCTCAGGATACGATGATCATTTTTTAAACACGTTATCTCTTGGTGGAGATGGCTCCATTCCCGGCACTGCAAACTTTGCACCAGAGCTTTCTGTAAATATTTATCAATCTTTTATGGAAAAAGACTATGCTCGCGCAATTGAATCACATCGTCTATTGTCAGGTTTATTATCCTTATATCAAATAGATAAGCCTTTTGTAAGTGTAATTAAAGAAGCTCTTTCTTTAAGGGGGATAAAAGTTTCTACAAACATGATAGCTCCAGCTCGCGAACTTAGTGAAAGAAAGAAGGAACAAGTAGAACAAATACTAGGCCAGGCACTAGGGGCAGAAAAAAATTTCATAAATTATTAATGAAAGATGTTGTTTTCGAGGAACCTATATTCTCCAATTAATAGAAGATAGTATGAGCAACATAAAAATATATCTTTTTTTATAAAAAATCTTATTAACGGAGGAATACATATGTCATTGCAATCCATATTTGGCGAAGAGGATGTATCTCTTTATAAAATTCAAACTCATTCGAAGGGAGCAGATGGTTCACTCCCACTTACACCCGAGATGTTGTTAGACTCACCAAGTGGTGACCTTTTTGGATTATCACAAAATGTTGGTATGGGCTGGGCACCTTCAAATCTACTGGGAAAACAAGTTCTAATTCTCGGTACTCAAGGTGGAATCAGGAATCATGACGGTACTCCAATTGCATTAGGCTATCATACTGGGCATTGGGAAATAGGTTTATTAATGAAGGCATCAGCCCAAGAGATCAGTAGACAAGGTGGCGTGCCCTTCGCAGGATTCGTAAGCGATCCATGTGATGGGCGCTCCCAAGGAACTGCTGGTATGTTTGATTCCCTTCCTTTTCGAAATGACGCGGCTATAGTTTATCGAAGATTAATTCGCTCATTGCCTACTCGCAGAGCAGTTATTGGAGTAGCTACATGTGATAAAGGTCTTCCAGCAATGATGGTAGCTCTGGCATCAATGCATGACTTGCCAACTATCATTGTCCCTGGAGGTGTTACTCTTCCACCTACAAATGGAGAAGATGCAGGAAAGATTCAAACAATTGGGGCAAGATACGCAAACAACGAAATCACTTTGCAAGAAGCTGCTGACCTTGGATGTCGTGCTTGTGCTACACCGGGAGGAGGATGCCAATTTCTTGGGACAGCTGGTACCTCTCAAGTTGTTGCAGAAGCAATTGGAATGGCTTTACCCCACTCAGCGCTAGCACCTTCAGGCCAGTCAGTATGGATGGAGATGGCTAAGCAATCAGCACGTGCAGCTTTAGAAATGGAGAAGAAAAAGATTTTCACCAAAGATATAATTACAGATAAAGCTATAGAGAATGCTATGGTCATTCATGCAGCTTTCGGGGGTTCAACAAATTTATTACTTCATATTCCAGCAATTGCTCATGCAGCTAATTGTAAGATACCTACCGTTGAAGATTGGACTAGAATCAATAAAAAAGTTCCTCGTTTGGTCGATGTACTACCAAATGGTCCTGTAGGCCATACAACTGTTAAGGTATTCTTAGCAGGGGGAGTACCGGAGGTGATGCTTCATTTGAGGAAATTAGGTGTCTTGCATGAAGATGTACTAACAGTTACTGGAGAAACTCTTGGTTCAAACCTCGATTGGTGGGAAAAATCAGAAAGACGTGCAATTATGAAAAAACAATTGTTAGAAGCTGATGGAATCAATCCTGATGATATTATTATGGATCCAGCCAAAGCAAAAGAAAAAGGTCTAACTTCCACAGTTACATTCCCGAAAGGAAATATTGCCCCTGAAGGATCAGTAATTAAATCAACTTCTATTGATCCATCTGTGGTAGGAGAAGATGGGGTATATCGACATACAGGAAAAGCAAAGGTCTTTACTTCAGAAAAAGCAGCCATAAAATCGATTAAAACAGGAGGCATAGAAGCAGGAGATATAATGGTGGTTATGGGCGGTGGTCCTTCAGGAACCGGAATGGAGGAAACATATCAATTAACATCGGCACTAAAACATTTGTCTTTTGGAAAACATGTCTCCTTACTTACAGACGCGCGTTTCTCTGGTGTCTCTACTGGTGCATGTATCGGACATATTGGACCTGAGGCATTAGCTGGGGGACCAATTGGAAAATTGCGTGATGGAGACATAATTGAAATCATTATTGACCGTAATCAATTAGTGGGTTCAGTTAATTTTGTTGGAACTGAGAATACGAGACTTTCTTTAGAAAAAGCAACTAAAGTCCTGCAAGAACGTGACCTTCATCCAGAACTAAAACCGGATCCGGGTCTTCCAGATGATACTCGTTTGTGGGCTGCGCTTCAATCGGTTAGTGGAGGAACGTGGCGTGGAAATATCTATGACACAGATCGAATTATTGAGGTTCTAAAAGCAGGCGTAGAAGCATTAGACAAAGAAAAAACATTAGTACAGAATTAACCTATTAATATCAATTTAAAAATATTTATGACCTTAATTGAAAGCGTTTACCAAAGGGCGTTTTTTCAATAATTGTACTTTATGACTAGTAAACAAAATAGCATAAGCGTCCTAGAGTTACTTACTAATTAAAATATAAAGTTAGTGTTTCAATAAGTGGAGCAAGTAAAAATATTTTAATTATTTTTTGGAGGTATATCATGCCATTATTTATAGTAGCGATTGGGATTATTCTGTTGCTAATTTTGATTACTGGATTTAAATTAAATACATTTGTTTCATTGATAATTGTATCTTTTGTTGTATCTTTAGCACTTGGAATGCCTATGGAAAAGGTTGTCACATCCATTGAAGCTGGATTAGGAGGTACACTTGGTCATATAGCTTTAATATTTGGGCTTGGTGCAATGCTTGGGAGATTAATTGCTGACGCAGGGGGAGCTCAGCGTATCGCCATGACTCTAATTAACAAATTTGGAGAAAAAAGAATTCAGTGGGCTGTTGTAGTTGCTTCGTTTATTGTAGGTATAGCTTTATTTTTTGAAGTAGGATTAGTTTTATTAATCCCAATTGTATTTTCGATTGCGAAAGAATTAAGAGCCTCTATCTTGCACTTAGGTATTCCTATGGCTGCAGCTTTATTAGCAACTCATAGTTTCCTTCCCCCACACCCAGGACCAACAGTCATAGCTGGTGAGTATGGTGCTGACATTGGATTAGTTTTACTCTACGGTATTATTGTTGCAATACCAACCGTCATTATAGCAGGTCCTTTATATACTAAGATGGCTAAAAAAATTGTACCTGATGCATTCGAGAAGACGGGTAATATAGCTTCTTTAGGTGAACAAAAAACATTCAAACTTAACGAAACACCAGGTTTCGGCATAAGCGTATTAACTGCAATGTTTCCTGTTTTATTAATGTCTATATCTACAATTCTAGATATGATTCAAAAATCAGTAGGATTTGAAGATGATACAACAATTGAAATAATTCGTCTTATAGGAAACCCTTCATCTGCAATGTTGATATCTTTAATTCTTGCATTTTATACAATGGGAATAGCAAGAAATACTCCTATAAAAGAAGTTATGAACTCTTGTACATCATCAATTGCTGCAATTGGTATGATGCTATTAATTATTGGAGGTGGGGGTGCCTTCAAGCAAGTACTAATTGATGGTGGTGTAGGAGATTATGTAGCAGAATTGTTTAAAGGAACTTCAATGTCACCTATCATACTTGCTTGGGTAGTTGCTGCGTTATTACGTATCTCTTTAGGATCAGCCACAGTTGCGGCTATATCCACTGCAGGATTAGTTATTCCAATGCTGTCTCAATACGATGCTAATTTAGCCCTAGTCACTCTTGCAACGGGAGCGGGAAGTGCAATTTGCTCACATGTTAATGATGCAGGATTTTGGATGATTAAAGAATATTTTGGATTAAGTATGAAAGAAACATTTTCAACATGGACAATACTTTCCACTATTACTTCCATAGCCGGATTAGGGTTCATTTTGTTATTAGACGCATCCTTAATTATCTCAATGATATTAACAGTTTTTATTAGCATAGTAGCAATATATTTCAGTGTTTTTTACCAACCTTTCAAGCAACCCAAAGATAAAAACGATGTTTTGGATGTATAAAGGCATAGAGTCTTCAAGAAAATAAAAGGTTAAAAAGGCAGCCACATATGTGGCTGCCTTTTTAGCAGAATTGTACAACTAGACTATACTTTTAATTACCTTTACTTTATGATCCAATATCAGTTGTTATACTAGTTTTGCTCATATTCAATATTTCTCTGTGTAGAAGGAATAATCCATCGTTTTCTTGTAGGTAAGGAAACCGTTTGGATTGTTTTATAAATGCCTGCCTCTTTATGTTATATAAACAAACAATACTCATATACATTTATTGAATGGCTTCTTTAAACTTGTCACGAAATAAAACATAATTCGATAAAGAGTACATAGGAGGAGAAAACATGTTTGTTCATATAGTTCAACCTGGTGATACCCTGTCTTCAATAAGTAGTAGATATGATTATCCCATTGCGCAGCTTAGGAGGGTAAATGGGTTAGAAGAAACAAATATTGTTCCAGGTCAAGCCTTACTTATAGCTTCTTATGTATACACAGTTCAACCTGGTGATACGATGAGGAGTATTGCTAAAAAAGCTTATGTATCCTTAGAACAATTAAAAAGAGCTAATCCTTCAGTCCATTATAATTATTTGCAGGTGGGAATGAAAATGAAAATCCCTAATATATCAGACTATATTGCAGGTACACTGGAGTATTATGCCGTTCGAAATCCAGAATTAGATCGCGATTTAATTACTGATTTTGCAACTTATTCCTCGTCCATTTCTATCTTTGAATATCATTTTGGCAGCAATGGAGATATTATGAATGATTTAAACGATTTAGTAGCAATTGAAACGACTTGGAAAAACCGAGTTACACCGTTAGTTACGATTACTAATCTAACTTCTGAAGGGTTTAGTTCTGATCTTGCCCATCAAGTTTTAAATAATCCTCAAGCAAGAAACAATCTTGTTAATAATATTTTTTATTTAGTATCTAGAAAAGGCTACGGCGGGGTGAATATTGATTTTGAACGTGTAAAGGCCGAGGATAGAGATTTTTTTACAGGATTTTTACGTCAGCTGGGTGAACGTTTAAAACCTGCCGGATACGTGCTGACCATAGCGGTTCCAGCGAAGACAAGCGAAGATATTCCTTGGTTAAAAGGATATGATTACGGAGGAATAGGTGCCGTTGTTAACTATATGTTCATTATGGCATATGATTGGCATCATGCAGGCAGCGAACCAGGGCCTGTTGCACCTATTACTGAAGTAAAAAAAACAATAGAATTTGCGATAAAAAGTGTTCCGCGAAGAAAACTTATCATTGGAGTCCCTTTGTATGGATATAACTGGTCAATTCCTTACAAGCCCGGCACAGTAGCATCTGCTATATCCAATCAAGATGCGATTAAAACAGCGATGAAATATCAGTCTCCCATCCAATATTCTAAGGAGTATAAATCACCATTTTTTCAGTATAGAGATCAAGCGGGACAGATGCACGAAGTATGGTTTGAAGATGTAAGAAGCATGAGTGAAAAAATGGTATTAGTTCGTAAATTTGGTTTGCAAGCAATAGGAGCTTGGCAATTAACACTTGGATTTACGCCAGGGCCTTGGCTTTTAAAGAAATTTTTCACTATTAGAACGGTATAAATAGCACTAATTTTTATGAATCAATTTAGATATTTTTCAGTTAACAGTTATTCGATATACGTGGTTAACAATAAAAAAATTCTATTTATATTAACTTATAAGAGATTGGAGGTAGTGCTATGGCAAAAAGGATAGATGTCTCAATAAA
>Ga0268252_1001275_pt1 | contig 14652 bp, 16 predicted proteins | sample AgamicMgSfrz_FD_200244 | JGI IMG/M metagenome (GOLD analysis project Ga0268252, IMG submission 200244) | Agave microbial communities from Guanajuato, Mexico - Mg.Sf.rz (v2) (version 3) | ecosystem: Host-associated > Plants > Phyllosphere > Phylloplane/Leaf | place: Guanajuato, Mexico | collected... | reverse complement strand
AGATTTATATGTTATAATTTTTCCTATGTGTAAATTTTAGAAAGTTGGAGGAACTTATGGAAGAAACAATTAGTTTAAAAGAGTTATTTCATATCTTAAAAAAACGTTTAGCAATGATCCTCGTAATCGCATTTGGTGCAGCTATAGTAAGTGCTATCATTAGCTTCTTCTTTATGACACCAATCTATCAATCTTCGACGCAGATTCTTGTTAACCAGAAGAAGCAAGAAGGTGCAGCTATTCAATACAATGAGGTACAAACAAATATTCAATTAACAAATACATACAAGGTTATTATTAAAAGCCCAGTTATTTTGGATCAAGTGAAAGAAAAGCTAGGTTTAAATATAACAGTACAAGAGCTAAACAATAAAATTGAAGTAGCTAATGAGAAAGACTCACAAGTAGTGGCGGTAACTGCGCAAGATAAAGACCCAAAACTAGCTCGTGATATTGCTAATACAACTGCAGAAGTGTTTAAAGGTGAAGTTGCTAAAATTATGAGTGTTGATAACGTAACAGTGTTATCAAAAGCAGAAGTTGCAGAAAATCTATCTCCAATTAAACCACGTCCAATGCTAAATGTAGCAATCGCTTTCGTTATTGGTTTAATGGTTTCAATTGGTCTTGCATTCTTACTAGAATACTTAGATAACACAGTGAAAAAAGAAGAAGATGTTGAGAACTTACTTGGATTACCAGTGTTAGGTATCGTTGCTCGTATGGATGAAGAAACAATGAACGTGAAATCGCACGCTCCATCATCAAGAAAAGTGAGGGGACAAACAATTGGCTCTTAATTTATTTAAAAAGAAACAGAATCATCGTCAGCGTCGTCAATTAATTGCTCATCAACAACCGAAATCACCAATTTCAGAGCAATATCGTAATATTCGAACCAATATTGAATTTGCAGCTGTTGATACGAATTTACATTCATTAATGGTAACATCTGCGAACCCAAGTGAAGGGAAAACGACAACGACAGCAAATATGGCAGTTGTGTTTGCTCAACAAGGGAAAAAAGTATTATTAATTGATGCGGATATGCGTAAACCGGCAATGCATCAAATGTTCCAAGTAGATAATATTTTTGGACTAACGAACGTATTAACACATAGTGAACGTTTAGAGAAATGTGTGCAAACAACATTAGTAGATAATCTACACTTTTTAGCCTGTGGTCCAATCCCACCAAACCCGGCCGAATTGTTAGGCTCAAAGTCAATGAAAGAACTTCTTGGACAAGCATACAGTATGTACGATCTAGTTATTTTTGATATGCCACCAATTTTAGCTGTAACTGATGCGCAAATTATGGCAAATGTATGTGATGCTTCTATTCTTGTTGTTCGTAGTGAATCAACAGAGAAAGAAACAGCAGTAAAAGCAAAAGGATTGTTAGAATCGGCTAAAGGTAAATTGTTAGGTGTTGTTCTGAACGATCGTGAACGTGAAGAAGGCTTATATTATTACTACGGTGCAAACTAATTAAAAGAGTGAGATATGGTTGAAACATATCTCCTTTTTTCCCTTGAATATGAGATTTCTCATATTCAAGGGAAAAAAGATTTTTATATGAGAGAGGGAGGATAAAATAAATGATTGATTTACATTGTCACATTTTACATGGCATCGATGACGGTGCACAGACAGTAACAGATAGTTTAGCAATGGCGCAACAAGCCGTAGCAGAAGGAATACATACCATTGTTGCTACACCACATCATCAAAATGGCAAATATGTAAATGAACGTACCTCAATTATTCATCACGTAAAACAACTAAATGATGAACTACAACAATATAATATTCCACTTACTATTTTACCGGGGCAAGAGGTCAGGTTATATGGTGATTTATTAGAAGACTATGAAGCTGGTAAAATCGTTACTTTAAATGAAACAAATAAATATATATTCATTGAATTTCCATCGAATCACGTACCTCGTTATGCTGAACAATTATTATACGAATTACGTGTAAAGGGAATGATTCCAATTATTGTTCATCCAGAACGTAATGCCGAGTTAATCGAGCGGCCAGATAAGTTATATAACATTGTAAATAAAGGGGCATTAACGCAAGTAACGGCGGGTAGTTTATTAGGGAAATTCGGTAAAAAAATTAAAAAGTTTTCACTTCAACTTGTAGAACATAATTTAACACATATGGTCGCTTCAGATGCACATAACACAACGTCAAGAGGATTTCATTTAGCGGAAAGCTATGAATTAATTGAGAAAGAATTCGGGATGAATGTTATGAGTGATTTAAAAGAAAATCCGTATTTATTAATTAGCGGGAAGGCAATTTACAAAGAAGATCCAGAACAAATCCGTCGTAAAAGATTGTTCGGTATTTTTTAAATAAGGAACTGGTGATGTCTCCTAACCGTTATCAATGGAGGCACTCGGTCGTGCTGTGGGTAGAAAATTTATTTTCGAACCTACCTTAGACGCTTGTCGTCGGGAGTATGACGTGAGGATGGGTTGGATGCCCATAATTTATTTCTAATAGAAACTCTACCTATGGAGTTATAAGTATGACTCTATAGGTAGGGTTTTTGTTATTGTTACATGTTAATAAATAGATTTATAGGGGGCCTATAATTGAAAAAAGTAAGAAAAGCGATTATCCCAGCTGCTGGTCTTGGGACAAGATTTTTACCAGTGACGAAAGCAATGCCGAAAGAAATGTTACCTATCGTCGATAAACCGACAATTCAATACATAGTAGAAGAAGCGATAGAATCAGGTATTGAAGATATCATTATTGTGACTGGAAAAGGAAAACGTGCCATTGAAGATCATTTCGATCATTCTTTTGAACTAGAACAAAACCTTTTAGAAAAAGGGAAGTATGAAATGCTTGAAAAAGTACAAGCATCTTCAAAAATTAATATTCATTACATAAGACAAAAGGAACCAAAAGGTTTAGGGCATGCAGTATGGTGCGCGCGTAAATTTATTGGAAATGAGCCATTTGCCGTGTTACTTGGTGATGATATTGTCCAAGGCGAAACACCATGTTTACGTCAATTAATGGACCAATACGAGGAAACACAATCATCTGTTATTGGTGTAAAAACAGTACCAGAAAATGAGACACATCGTTACGGTATCATTGATCCAATCGAACAAAATGACCGTCGTTATCAAGTGCGTCAATTTGTAGAGAAACCAGCTCAAGGAACAGCACCATCAAATTTAGCAATTATGGGTCGTTACATATTAACACCGGAGATTTTTACATTTCTTGAGAACCAGCAAACAGGTGCCGGTGGAGAGATTCAATTAACGGATACAATTCAACAATTAAATGAGATTCAACGAGTATTCGCGTATGACTTTGAAGGAATACGTTATGATGTTGGGGAGAAGTTGGGTTTTATTACTACAAACCTAGAGTTTGGGTTGCAGAATGCTCAATTAAGAGAAGAACTTATAGAGTATATTAGCAATTTATTTCAAAACAGATTGGATAATTTTAGATAGAATAAGAGGTGCAGCATTATATGGCTATGAGAGAAATGAAAAAATATCCCCTAGATGAAACAATTGAAACTAATATTAACCTTCCTAATCATTACATTTATTTTACTTTAAAAAATACGGCTGATTTTCTTATGGCATTACTGGGTCTTGTAATTCTTTCGCCGATATTGTTACTTTTTGTTTTAGCTATAAAACTTGAGTCAAATGGCCCGGCTTTTTTTCTTCAAGAGCGTGTGGGATTAAACGGAAGAGTGTTTAATATAATAAAATTAAGGTCAATGTATATTGATGCTGAGAAAAATGGAGCACAATGGGCGAAGAAAAATGATGCTCGTGTTACAAAGATAGGTGCTTTTATTAGAAGAACTAGAATTGATGAGATACCGCAACTAATTAATATGCTAAAAGGTGATATGAGTTTGGTAGGACCTCGTCCAGAAAGACCAATATTTACTGAACAATTTAATAAAGAAATCCCTGGATTTAAAAATCGTATAGTTGTAAAACCAGGGATTACTGGGTGGGCACAAGTAAATGGTGGATATGATATTTCACCAAAGGAAAAATTAGAGTTTGATATTTACTACATAAAAAATTTAAGCCTATTTATGGACGTAAAAATAATATTTAAAACTATTAAGGTTATTTTTACTGGAGAGGGCGCTAGGTAAGAAGAGTAGAGGGTACCTTATAGAAAAACTAAAAAGTTAAATAACATTTTATATTAGAATGTTAATAGTTAAAAAAGATATATTTTAGAGGTGTAATGTATATGAGAGAATTGGTTTCAATTATTACTCCAGTCTATAATGCTGAAAAGTATTTGAGAAATACCATTGAATCTGTGATAAATCAGAATTATTCTAATTGGGAATTAATAATTGTTGATGATTGCTCCAAAGATAGCAGTCGATTAATTATTGAACAATATATGGAGTCCGAGAAAAGGATTAGGCTAATAGCTCTAGATGAAAATAGGGGAGTTACTTTTGCTAGAAATACAGCCATAAAGGCCGCTAATGGGAAATATATTGCTTTTTTAGATAGTGACGATTTGTGGCATCCTAATAAATTATCAATTCAGTTAAGTTTTATGCAGAAAAACAATTATGTTTTCTCCTTTTCAAGTTATGAATGGATGAATGAAGATGGGACAACGTTTAATAAAATAATCGAGGCGCCTAGTGTTGTTGACTATCATAGGTTATTAAGAGGTGGTAACCCAATAGGGTGTTTGACAGTTATGATTGATAAAGAACAGGTTGGAGATATCGAAATGCCAGATTTAAGACATGAGGACTATGCAACGTGGTTGAGTATCATGAAAAGTGGAGTTATAGCTTATGGAGTAAATGAAAATTTAGCTTCATATAGAAAATCAAATAATTCGCTAAGTTCAAATAAATTCAAAACCATTATATGGACTTGGAATATATATAGGAAAAATCAAAAACTTAGTTTTTTAAAATCAATGCAATGTTTAGTGATGTATATTTGTAATACATCACTAAAATATTTGAGGAAATAAATGTAAAATCAAAACCTTATTGGAGAAAAGCATATCCATTAGGGATATAAAAGAAAAAATATATCAATGTTTATGGTAGTATGTACTGCTTATTTGGTATGTACTTTTTAACAATTATGTTAGGGATAAATTATTAAGAGTTTAATATGTAAAATTGGAATGGTACCTAATAAAAAAGGAGTAATTATGAATATAGAAATGTTAGTATCCACGATGAATCAAACAAATTATAATTTGATTCATCGTATGAATATAAAAGATAGAGCAGTGATTATAAATCAGTTGACAGATAATAACATCCAAATCCCACGGAATTTGGATGAGGAAAAACTTAAATTTATTAATGTGCATGATAAAGGATTGAGTAAAAGCAGAAATATGGCAATTAAAAATTCAAGTGGCGATATTTGTGTGATTTGTGATGATGATTTATTTTATCATGATGATTATACAAATAAAATAAAAACAGCATATGAAGAAAATACAGAAGCAGATGTAATAATTTTTTGTTACGATACAGATGGAAGACATAAGAAAAAATTTTACAAAGAAGCGAAAAGCCTTGGATATATAGATGTGATGAAAGTATCTTCAGTACAAATTACTTTTAGAAGAAAATCCATAATAGAGAATGACATCTATTTTGATGAGTTATTTGGAACCGGTTCTTCTTATTATCAGTGTGGAGAAGAGAACATTTTTCTTTTTGAATGTCTAAAAAAAGGGTTGAAAATTCATTTTGAACCTGTATCTATATTATCTATTGATAATAGTGATGAATCAACTTGGTTTAATGGTTTTAATGATAAGTTGTTTTGGGATAAAGGAGCAATGTTTACTGCATTAAGTAATAAATTTTATCACTTTCTAATATGGCAGTTTGCTATTCGTAAGTATAAGTTATATCGACATGAAACAAATTTCATTAAGGCAATTAACAGTATGTATAAAGGTCATAAAAATTATCTCAGTATCCATAGATAGAAGAATGCTAGATAATGTTAGGTAGGCAAGGGTATAAAAATTATATATTTTTATTAAGTATAATATATAATTTTTATGAAGTAATCGACATAATTTAAGCAAGTATTTGGAGTGAAGCAAATTGAAGTTATTTTTTGTAGGTGATTTTGATAGTGACAATGGGCCAGCTAGTGTTAACAAAGCGTTAAAAAAATATATGCCTAATAATACATTATATTCAATGGAAACTAAATTGTATAAAAGGATAATAGAATTGTATTCAAAGATAAGGAAGTCTGATGCAGTCCTTTTTTCAGGTTTGTCAAAAATTAATATTATTGGATTCAAAATTGCAAAATTACTGGGAAAAAAATCAGCATATTTAATGCATGGGAGCGCGTTGTTAGAAGGTAAAATAAATCAAAATTCTAACTCTAAATTGATTAATGTGGAGAAACAAACATTAAAAGTGGCACCGATTACTATTTGTGTATCAGAAAATTTTATGGAATCCATAAAGGTTAGTTATCCTCAGTGGATTGACAAATTAACTTTTGTAAATAATGGAATTGATTGGGGGATGATCGAAGCATCGGATTATGAGAATGTAAAAAGGGAACCTAAAACATTATTATGTGTAGGTGGAGGTGTCCCTTTAAAAAAAATTAAAGTAGTTTGTGAAGCTATTGATTATTTGAATACACATAAGAATTCTAATTTAAAGCTAATAGTTATAGGGGCTGTTGGAAAAGATACTAATAAAATTAAGTCATATCCTTTTGTGCAGTATATTGAAAAGGTAGCAAAAAAAGATATGGAATCTTATTACAAAAAATCATATTTGTATATTCAAAATAGTGAATTTGAAACGTTTGGCCTTGCAACAATGGAAGCCTTAATAGGCGGTTGTAATTTGCTCATTTCACAGAATGTTGGGGCAAAAGCGATTATTAATGGTTTAGAAGCAAATGATTTGATTAATGATGTCGATAATATAAAAGAGATTTCAAACAAAATAATGCATAATTTATTTAATAGTAACAATAATAGGTTGATCAATAGTATAAAAAAAGATCAAACATCAGTAGAAAGTTCTTATAAAAAAATAATGCATATTTTAGCAGAAGCAGAGTAGAAGTTAATTGTTATTTTTAGAGGAATTACTTGTAATTAGAATATCAGAGAAAAATAATTAATAAGGAAAATCTTTGGTGAAATATATGTCTATAAGAGTCGATAATACTGCAGTTTTAAAAATAAATAGTTTCATAATATCATTGATTGTCTTTTTAAATATTTATCAAATAGGTTTGAATTGGTTATTTGGTATCTCTTTTAACATGGCAATAGAGTATTTGTTCATTCCATTATTGTTCATGATAAATAAATTTCAATTGAAGATTTTTAGAAACTATAAACTTGTGTTTTATATGTATTTTATGATACTTTCATTTACTATTACATTTTATTTGAATAATAATGCCATGTTATCATATTATTTCAATCACTTTGTTTTATATGGATTGATATTATTAATTGTCTTCTTGTTCCCTATCAGTCATGAATACTTATATAAGTATATTTTATGGCATTCCTATGCTATAACGTTGATATATATGTCTGCATTATTTATGGGAAAAGTCAGCATTATACATGATTACATGACATGGGGATATTATTGTGTATTTGGTTTAAGCTTTATTTTAGGTGACGCAATTATAAATAAAAAGTTTTTTAAATTAATATGTTTAATTCCCTTGCTAGGAATAGCTTTTATTAATGGTCCTAAGGGAGCTTTTATTATAATAGCAGCTCTTCTAATAATCTGTTTTTATCAATTGACAAATAGTTGGTTAAAAAGGGTTTCAATGTTAATAATACTTTCGGTTTTAGCATTAAATTTTGTTGGCTTATTAAATGGATTAATAAAGATTCTTGAAAATATTAGTTTTACTGCAAATAGTTATTTCATTAATAGTTTAAAAAGTGTTTTATCAGTAGATAAAATTTCAGGCGTCTTTGATAATCGTGATTTCATTTATGGATATGGTATACATACGATAGAGGAGAATGTCTTTGGTATTGGAATAGGTAAATTTCAATCGACATATGGAGTCTTCCCACATAATATATTTTTAGACATATTTTCAACCTATGGTATTCTTCTGGGTGGTTTAATAGTTGTCTTTTTAGTATATGAAATAGTTACTTGTTTTATGGTTGTAAAAAATAAAAAACAATTAATAATATTTATAGTTGTTTTAAGTAATTCATTTAAGTTGTTAGTGTCAAAAACTTTTATTTATGATCCTGTATTTTGGCTTTTGATTTGTATTATGGCAGTTATAAAAGGGAAGAAGGATAGCTTAAGTAATAATAAGGTGTCTAATTGAGATTTTTTATATATTACATGAATATGGCTTTAGAAGGGATGAAAGATGGAGAACCTAACAATTTTTACACCTACATATAATAGAGGATATCTTATACAGCGATGCTATGAGAGTTTATGTCGGCAATCTAATAAAAATTTTGTTTGGCTTATTGTAGATGATGGTTCTATCGATAATACTGAACAAATAGTTAATTCTTTTATTAAGGAAAAGAAAATCAAAATAATTTATTCTAAACAAAAAAATAGTGGTAAACAAGTGGCACATAATACTGGTGTATTAATGTGTACAACAAAGATATTTGTTTGTGTAGATTCAGACGATTACTTGTCAGATAATGCAGTACAATTGATTTATGATACTTGGGATAAGATTGAAAGTGATAGAAAATTAGCTGGTATAATTGCTTTAAAAGGAAACACCTTTAGTGAAGTAGTAGGTACAGAGATGCCGAATAATATTGAAAGATCGTCTATCTTTAATCTCTATGAGAAGTATAAATTTAAAGGTGACGCAATGTTGGTATTTAAAACAGATATTTTAAAAAAGCATTTGTTTCCTGTTTTTGAAGGAGAAAAATTTATTACGGAAGCTGTTGTCTATGATCAGATAAGCCAGAAGTATGAGATGAAATTATTAAATAAAGTCTTGTATTTCTGTGAATATTTAGATGACGGATATTCGAAAAATATACAGTCAATTCATAAGAAAAATCCTAAAGGATATATGTATTTTTTAGAGCAAAGAATTGAAAACGCAAGAGATTTAAAAAGTAAATATAAAGCAGTTTCATATTATATTGCAGGGTGTTTAGAAATAAAAAGTATATCAGCCTATATAAATTGTGATTTTGGTTTCTTAAAATTTATTTCGCTCCCAAAAGGTTTAATTATATATATAAAGCCAATTATAAAGAATAAATTAGTTAAGTATAACATAATAAAATTCTAATACATTGAGGTGAAAGCATTGAATAATGCTAAGGTAAGTATAGTAATTCCAACTTACAAAAGGGCGGATAAAATTGTAAGAGCTGTGGAGAGTTGTATTAACCAAGATTATAAAAATATAGAAATAATAGTTGTGGATGATAATGGAGATGGTTCGGAATTTAGAGCCAAGACCAAATCTTTAGTCAGTCCATATATTGAAAAGTACGGGGTTAGATATATAGAACATGAAGAAAATAAGGGTGGAGCAGGCGCTAGAAATACGGGAATCAGGGAGGCAACGGGAATTCTGATTTCTTTTTTAGATGATGACGATGAGATATTACCTAACAAAATTTCAGAACAAGTTGAATTATATAATCGACATAAAAATGAAAATGTAGGACTAATATATTGTTATTGTGAAGCAGTAAATGCAAAAGGTGCGCATAAACAGTACTACAATAATGATTTGCAAGGAAATCCCTTATATGAAAACATGTTGGGATGTATCGCTGGAACTTCATTATGGCTTTGTCCGAAACACGTATTAGAAGATGTGGGGTATTTTGAGAATACACCTTCTAAGCAAGATACAATATTATTATTGAAAATTTTAGCTGCAGGATATAATGTTTTTAGAGTTGATCAACCATTAGTTAAATATTATGAATATAATGATGGGAAAATTAGTGGTATAGGTTTAAATAATATTAAAGGAGAATGTAATGCACGGGTATTTAGTAGAAAATATTACTATAAGTTGAACAATGTAAATAAAATGTTAAATGTAGAATATGCATTCTCTAAAAAATTATTAACTTTATATTTATTAAATGGACTAAATGATTTGGCTAAGGAAGAATTAAAAAATATGATTACCCTTAAACGTTATTCTTTTAATACTTTAAAAGGAGTATTAAAATACAACTTTAAAACTATTTATAAAATATTTATAAATAATAAAAATAAAAGGCTTACTTAAAATGAATAATGTAAAAAAGTTTAAAGTTAATAAATTCACCAGTAATACAATTTGGTTAATATTAGAGAAAATTTTTCAATTAATTTTAGGTTTAGTTGTAGGAATCTGGACAGCTAGATATTTAGGGCCTTCAAATTATGGAATATTAAATTATGGCGCCTCATTTATCGCTTTTTTTTCTGTAATATGTAGCTTAGGGTTAGAAAATGTAATCATTAAGTATTTTGTTGATTATCCAAGGAAAAATAATATAATTCTCTTTTCCGCTATAATAATTAGATTTGTTACCTCGATAATATCTATATTAGTGATTTGTTTGATAGTTTCAATAACTCATTATGATGAAAAACTAGTTATTGCTGTTATAACATTACAATCATTAGCTTTAATATTTAATTCCCTTGATACAATTGATTATTGGTTTCAATCGAGATTAATGTCCATGTATGTGGTAATAGCAAAGTCAGTCACGAGGTTTATTGTTAGCATTTGGAAAGTGTATTTACTAATTTCAAATGCTTCATTACAACTTTTTGCCTTATCAAGTTCAATTGAAGCTATGATTCTAGGTGTGATTTTATTAGTAGTCTATTTTAAAAAAAATCCCATTAACTTCTCTTTTTCCAAATATTATTCAAAAGAGCTGTTTTTGAATGGCTATCATTTTATTTTATCAGGTCTTTTAGTAACTCTCTTTACTCAGATGGATAGAATTATGTTGGGAAATTTGATTGGACAAGAAAGTGTTGGGATATATTCTGTTGCATCAAACATAGCGACTTTGTGGTATTTTGTTCCATTAGCTGTGATTAACTCTGCTAGACCAATTATATTAAAAATGAAACAAATATCTATAGTAGAATACCAAGAGAAATTAAAGCAATTGTATGCATTTATTTTCTGGTTAGGGTTACTAGTATCTTTATTTATTACAGTATGCTCTAATTTGATAATACAAACATTATACGGACAACAATATATTGAAGCAGCTATTCCACTTGCGATTTTAATATGGGCGAGTGTTTTTTCTTTGTTAGGAACTGCTCGAAATATTTGGATAGTAAGTGAAGGAGTTAACAAGTATACAAAATATTATTTTTTAATAGGTATGTTTGTGAATTTTGTACTTAATTACATCTTTATAAATTACTTTGGTGTAGTAGGTTCTGCTGTAGCAACTTTAATTGCCCAAATCATTACTACAATTGTGGCCCCATTGTTTTTTGCAAAAACAAGAGAATCTACATATTTAATGAGTCAAGCAATGATGTTAAAGGGTGTAATACCAAAACGAAAAGCGGAGAAATAATTAAGAATTTTTACGATAGATAAAATATACTCTATAGTGTTAAATTAATACTATTTATAGTAATTATAAGCAGTTAAAATATAGTAGTAAAACTTATTTTTTAGGATCTTAAAAGAAATTTTAAGGATAATTTTACTATTTTAGTAGATTAGTGCAAAAATTATTGATAGATAAGGAAGATAATAATGAAAATAGCTGTAGCTGGAACTGGATATGTTGGATTAGTAACTGGTGTGTGTCTTGCAGAACATGGACATTTCGTTTCTTGTGTAGATATGAATGAAGACAAAATACAACTCTTAAAATCTGGAAAATCTCCAATTTATGAGCCAGGGCTTGAAGAGTTAATGGTTAAAAATATGGATAAAATTAAATTTACTACAAATTATAAAAAGGCTTATAAAGATGCTGATGTTATTTTTATAGGTGTGGGGACCCCTGAGAAAGCAGATGGTTCAGCTGATTTACAGTATCTTTATTCGGTAGCGGTTCAAATTGCAGAAAGTGTTGAAAAAGATTGTATTGTAGTGGTGAAATCAACAGTTCCTATTGGTACTAATGAACGGTTAGAATACATTATCAAAAATAATCTTATGAATGATGTGGTTATACATGTTGCATCAAATCCAGAGTTTTTATCACAAGGTTCGGCAGTTAGGGATACATTACATTCTTCAAGAATTATTATCGGGGCAGAAGAAGAAAGTGTAGCGGATATTTTAAAAGAAGTATATAAAGATTTTGGTGCACCTATATTGGTAACGAGAAGACGAAGTGCAGAAATGATTAAGTATGCATCTAATGATTTCCTTGCGCTTAAGATTTCATATATTAATGAAATTGCTAACCTATGTGAAATTGTCGGTGCTGATATTGATGATGTAGCTAAAGGCATGGGATATGATAGTAGAATAGGGAATAAATTTTTGAATTCAGGTATAGGTTATGGTGGTTCCTGTTTCCCAAAAGATACTAAAGCGTTACATTGGTTAGCTAATTTCCATGACTATGAATTAAAAACGATTAAAGCAGCTATAGATGTTAATGAGAATCAAAAAATAAAATTAATCAAAAAATCACGTAAATACTTTGAAAGTTTAAACGATGTAACAATTGCTGTTTTAGGTTTAACCTTTAAACCAGGGACAGACGATTTAAGAGAGGCACCATCTTTAGTTAATATACCTATTATGTTAGACGCTGGAGCGAATGTGAGGGTTTGGGATCCGGTTGCTTTTGATAGGTTTAAGGAAATGTACCCTAATGAAATAACATATTGTGCAACTATTGAAGATGCATTATTAGGAGCAGATATATGTTTTATTTTTACTGAATGGGAAGAAATAAAAGATTTTGAAATATCTAAGTATGGGGATTTAATGAAAAATCCAATAATTATAGATGGAAGGAATTGTTATGAATTAGATATTATCAAAAAGGATAATGTTATTTATGATTCCATTGGAAGAGAGACGATTAATAATTTAAAATATAGCATGTCCTAAAATCTAGAATATGTATAACGGTTAATGATAGTTGAATAAGTATGAGGGAATTTTTCTATATTAGTTTAGTTTGGTAAAATAGGGTTTTTATTTCTATGCAATAAAAACCCTATTTTAATTTGGAATCTTCATACTCTATACGTCAGTGTTATTTGGGATTTGGGGTATAGGAGAGAAAACTGCATATGCTTTTGTTTATACAGTTTCATGTAGAATGTAATTATTGTTTTTTTCTTTGAATTTTGCACTAGCTGGTATAAGAAAAAAGTTTTGTTTTGGATACTTGGTATTACCTTATTTGTTGGTGGCCTAGATATGTCGATAGCAACTGTAGAAAAACTCTTAAATATCCCTAGCAATTATTGTATCGAAGTGAATATGGAGGGATTTAGAGATATTGTAGCTGTAGTAGATATTAATAATGTCTTAGAGTTTTCCTTGGAAGAAAAGTGTTTTAAAAAAGGAATATTCACTTAACTGATGATTAAGCTTTAGCTTATGCATGCATAGAGAAGAGCCACATGGTGACTTTGGTCATCAAATGCGTCAATGTCAAGTTATGCAAACTTATCTTCGTTAGCTCATTATGTAGAGATGCTTATAGCAATTCAACAAAATGTGAAAATAAACTTAATGCAAGATTAAAATACTTAGTATGCAAAAGAATCATAAAGATTGCTTGAAAAAAAGTGAAGATATTCAAATCCCAGGTGATGGTCATAAAGCATCTGATAGTATCTACTATTATGTTTCAGATTTAGCGAAACAAAATTTAACAAATAAATTACGAACACATCTTGACTTAAATAAGTGAAAAAAACAATTCCTTTGGAAGGAGTTGTTTTTTTGTAGGCTTATATTGTGAGATAAATAGATAAGTCGAATTAATGAATAAGAAAGTAGTACTTGCCTTATTTGTTTTTATGTTGTTTGTCACTTCAATTGTGAACGATAAATTATATTGAGATAAGAAACTCGCTAATGCAACGGGAAAAATGAGTGAATTAAAAAAGACAACGCATTGAAGCAGAAGATGGTGGAGGAAAGAAGATAGTAAAAAGAGAAAAAAACAAGATAAAAAGGTAATGAATCCTGTTATTGTTGGTGATCAAGTTTTTTTTCTGAGAAAGATGCCTGAATATCTAATTTGATTTTATTATAGGTACTATTTATTACCTATAATAAGGGAAATGATAATTCTGTAGCTAATACCTAGAAAATGCAGAAGGTAATACGATTATAATTCATCCATCAAAGAAGAATTTAGCTTCCCTAGTGAGAAAAGATATGATATTTAGGCATAATATGTAACAAATTATTTTGTGTCTACATAAAAAATAGTTTAAAGAGGAGATTGTAAATTAAATAATTTCTGCTTTTTTTAATAAATTATAGCAATGGAGGTTTAATTATGAGAATACTTGTAACAGGTGGAGCAGGATATATTGGTAGTCATACATGTGTAGAATTACTAAATAGCGGTTACGAAATTATAGTAGTGGATAATCTTTCGAATAGCTCGGTAGAATCTATAAATCGAGTG
>Ga0268252_1001274_pt1 | contig 14654 bp, 10 predicted proteins | sample AgamicMgSfrz_FD_200244 | JGI IMG/M metagenome (GOLD analysis project Ga0268252, IMG submission 200244) | Agave microbial communities from Guanajuato, Mexico - Mg.Sf.rz (v2) (version 3) | ecosystem: Host-associated > Plants > Phyllosphere > Phylloplane/Leaf | place: Guanajuato, Mexico | collected... | reverse complement strand
CACTTCTTCCAGGGCTGCCGCTGCTTCAGGCTCGGATACATACTCAGCAATACCGAGTTCCTTCCAGTAATTTCGTTCAGCCTGGAACGCGCTCTGCTGCTGCTGACGGAAAGTTCCGGACTCGTTCTCAATGGTTTTCAACCAGTTTAGATAGGATCCCAAATGGAATGTGGTTTCCTCCACTTCAACTTTAAAGCCTCCCCGCGGGAACTCCTCGCGCATTTTCAGCAGCTCAGCTTCTGAAACAGGATAAAATTGAAGCTGATCAAAGAACTGCAGCAGCCAAGGCTTTCCTGCCTCGAAGTTGCTGGTTTCCCTGAACGAATTCCACATTTGTACCGTACGCCCAACAAATTGATATCCACCCGGGCCTTCCATGCCATATACGCAGAGATACGCGCCGCCTATGCCAACGGCATTTTCCGGGGTCCACGTCCGTGCAGGATTATACTTGGTGGTTACGAGCCGATGGCGCGGATCCAGTGGCACGGCTACAGGAGCTCCCAGGTACACGTCACCAAGTCCCATGACGAGATACGAAGCGTTAAATACGATTTCGGCCACCTCTTCCAGCGAGCCAAGTCCATTCATACGCCGGATAAACTCCAGGTTGCTGGGGCACCAAGGTGCATCAGGTCTGACGTTTTGCTGATATCGCTCGATGGCGAGTTGCGTCGCCGGGTCATCCCAAGACAAAGGTAATTTGACGATTCGTGAAGGCACTTCAATGGTTTCCAGCTCAGGAAGCTGCAGGTCCAGCTCCATAATCCGTGCCGCGGCTTCTTTTACTGTCATACGGGAAGCATCCAGGTGGATTTGCAGAGAGCGAATGCCTGGTGTCAGTTCAATATAAGGAATGTTTCCACTCTCCTTGATTGCTTCCATGAGCACGTATGCCTGGAATCGGTATAACAGGTTCAACTCCCGTTCTCCATATTCGACCAGAATATTTTCATCGCCAGAGCAGCGAACGGTAATGGAGAAGCGTCTGCCTTCTACCGCATGGGCCAGAATTGGCATATACTCGCCAGTTGATGTTTCGGGTAAAACGGGCAACACTTGCTGAACATCCAGTTCCCTCAGATACAGCTCTTGTTCCGCTCTTAACTGTTCGGCCTCTTCGACGGTCATGAGTCTGAAACGCACCTTGTCACCAGGACTTAGTTGGCCCAGCTTCCATAATTCCGCGGTGGCCGTGGTCACCGGACAGACGAAACCTCCAAGACTGGGTCCATCCGGACCGAGCAGGATCGGCATATCACCCGTCAAATCCAGTGCACCCACGGCATAGGCATTGTCATGGATATTGGAAGGATGCAGTCCTGCATCTCCACCGTCAGCTCTTGCCCACAGCGGGGCTGGACCGATCAATCTGACGCCTGTTCTGGAACTGTTGAAATGCACTTCCCATGTTGTCTCCGTCAACTGATCCAGATACGCTGGAATTACGTATTCGTTTGTACAATGAGGTCCCGGTATCACGCCGATCGTCCATTCATTGCTGTATTTCGGTCTGCGATCTGCTGTGAGAGGAGCAAGCGTTGTCCGACCATTTTCATCGGTTTCATGCACCCGAAGAACTGCACCCGTTCGCAGTGCACTCCCCCGATGTCCACCGAATCCTCCCAAGGTAAATGTTGCTGAGCTGCCAAGTGTAGTCGGCATGTCGAGACCCCCGGATACGAGCAGGTAAGTCCTCATGCCTTGTTTGGCTTCGCCAAGAGTCAGTATGGTGCCCGGAGAAGCAATTGTCGGTGTATAAGGTTCAACGTTGACACCATCCAGTTCGGCTTTCATGTCTGCTCCTGTTAGGCAAAAGGTCATTTCGTCCCTGAAGCGGTAAGTTCCCCCGCGCAGCGTCATCTCCAGTCCGGCCGCTTGTGCATCATTACCTAGCAGCCTGTTACCAATGCGGAAAGCAAGCTGATCCATCGGGCCGGACGGCGGTACACCGATATCCCAGTAGCCGATTCTGCCGGGACTATCCTGTACGGTAGTCTGAACTCCTCCGTCTATAACTTCGATCGCATGCTCCAACGGTTTAAAGTCCGAAAGCATACGGGTGTATACTTCCCCATTCGCGAATGAATCGTTATCCAGAAATGCTTCGATATACGACTGATTGGTGGTGACACCATATACCCGGAGCTGACGTAGGACACGCTTCATTTTGCTAATCGCTTCATTGCGCGTATTGGCGTGCACAATTAATTTTGCCAGCATCGGATCATACAACGTGGTTATGTTCAATCCAGGCTGAATCCAGCTTTCAACTCTCACGTCTTCAGGCCAGTTAATGGCATCAATACGCCCATCGCTCGGCCGAAAATCATTCATGCAATCCTCAGCATACAAGCGTACCTGAAGACTGTGTCCTGTTGGGGCCAGCACCGTAACGTTCAGTGAATGGCTCTCGTTAGCTGCCTCCTTGACCATCCATTCCACCAAATCAATGCCAAGCACCTCTTCTGTAACTCCATGCTCTACTTGAAGTCTGGTGTTCACCTCGAGAAAATAAAACTGCTGTTTATCAGGGTCATACAGAAACTCCACTGTTCCCGCATTGCGGTAACCTGCCGAAATTGCCAGTCTACGGGCACACTCGTGCATCTCCTGCCGGACAACATCTGGTAGGCATGGCGCCGGTGTTTCCTCAATGATCTTCTGATTGCGCCTTTGCACGGAACAGTCCCTTTCCCCCAAAGCCACTGCCTCTCCGTTACCTGTGCCGAAAATCTGTACCTCGACGTGACGTGCACGGGCAATATACTTTTCGAGGAACACACCCCCGTCATTAAAATTGGCGGAAGCCAGTCGAGTTACGGATTCGAATGCTTCCCGAAGCACCTCTTCATGTTCGCAGACCCGCATGCCGATTCCACCACCGCCGGCAGTCGATTTCAACATCACGGGATAGCCGATTACACCAGCTTGTTGAATTGCTTCATCCAGAGAATGCATCAAGCTCGTGCCTGGCAGTAAGGGTACGCCAGCTTCTTCGGCCATTGCTCTGGCTGTATGCTTCAAGCCAAACAGCTCAATATGTTCAGGAGAAGGACCAATAAACGTAATACCTTGCTCGGCGCATGCTTTGGCAAAGGCCGCGTTCTCACTCAAAAATCCGTACCCGGGATGAATCGCATCAGCCCCTGTCTCTGTTGCAGTCTGGAGCACCAATTCGGCGTTGACGTAACTTTCTCTTGCCGGACCTTCTCCAATCAGTATGGCTTCGTCCGCAAGCTCAACATGAAGGCTGTCTCGGTCTGCCTTCGTGTAGATGGCTACACTGGAGATGCCCATTTGACGCAAGGTCCGAATAATTCGAACTGCAATGGCACCCCGATTCGCGATCAATACCTTTTTAAACATGGGCATTCACTCCTTCTGCATTCCATATAAGCACTTTGGCTGGTGTGGGGTTGTAAGCATTACATGGATTGTTCAACTGCGGGCAGTTACTGATCAGAACGGTTACCGGGGCCAAAGCAAGCAGTTCAACATAACGACCTGGTGCGGACAGTCCATCAGCGAAGGTTAACTCCCCTTCCGGCGTCACGGGCACATTCATGAAAAAGTTGACGTTCGGCGCGAGGTCACGCTTGGTAAATTCATCCCGCTGAGAGAGCATCAGCATAAAGGTATCCCGGCAGTTGTGCATGGGCAGCTTATCATGAGCGTAGCGGACGGTATTGCTCTGAGCGGAACAGGCGCCGCCGATGGTGTCATGTCTTCCACATGTATCAGCCGTAATTCGCATCAACGCTCGGCCTGATTCGGCGAGCAGCGTCGAACCTGTTGTCAAATACAAATTTCCCTGGCGGTTAATCGTTCTTACTGCGCTATAATGATCTGTCGGATCCTCCGTGGAATAGAACAGCGTATCAACGGCCTGATTGCCTTCCATATCGACAATACGAAGAACTTGGCCTGGCAGCAGATCATGTAACCAGCCATCACCGGCTGGGATAACTTGCTCATACATGGCTTGTTCCGTCAGCAATGGACTGTCTACAGGATGAAATGTACTCATATTAGTTGGCTCCCTTCAGCAAAGCGTATGCATTCCACGTATTTTCAAAGGCTCTCCGGTTCTCTTCACAGTGCACTACACACGGGTCCATTTCAGAAACAGGTTCGGCATCTGCCACGGAAACAACGATGGATGCGTCCGGGTATTGTCCAGAAGGATCAAGTGGATGTGGTGTGTTCGATAACACGAGCAGAATATCCATTTCCGTACGGATCGTCACCGAACGTGCTGCCGTTTCCTGCAGCATGTACTTCATCGTTCCATCCAGCTCACAAACGACTTTGGAGAAAAAGTTGACCGGAACCCCGATGTCACGTGGGGACAGATTGTGGCGGAACAGTTCAACCTTGAAGTTCTCTTCCCCGCTTCTCAGCCAGTCATTGCGCTGGTCCTGATATGTTGTCTTCCCATACCTTTCATCCGTAGCTTGACGAGTTGTGTATCCTGATAAAGGATCATGCCAGCCTACCGTATCCTCCGTAATGGAAGCAAGCGCCTTTCCTTGATCCGTCATTAATATATTGCCTGTTGTCAAAAAGGCCGTATGTTGGGCTTTAAGCGTATCAGGCATGTTGTAGCGTTCCGCTGGATCTTGTGCATGGAAAAACAAAGCCGATAGATTGGCACGATCCCCTGTTGCCGTTAATGTGATTGCTTTTCCTCTTCCTACATGAGCAGACCATTTGCTACCAGGCTGCATCGTCATTGTAAATAGGGCTGTCATTGTTCATTCCTCCTGTAGAAAAGTATAGAAAAAAGCCCGGGAGAAACATCAAAGATTGCTCTTTGATCGATTCTCCCGGGCTTTTATCCCGCCGTGTACATTAGGTTTAGCTACCCAATGCGTTTTCTCTCGGACCAGTCAGCCAGTGGATGGCTCGGAACCCTAGAAAACATTTTTATTCAATTCATGTTATGAATACTAACATGTAAAATTACATTTCACAATACTTTTTTCAAAACAAAAGACAGAAAATTGAATTTGGCTTGCACTTTTTTCTTAACATTCTCAAAATAATGAAATACCTTCTATAGAAAATGGACTAATGTTCGTTTATATCTAAAAAAATAACTTGATTTTTAATAAAACCCCTGTAAAAATGTGAAGTGTCATGACATAGCAAAACGATGTATCATTTTCGATTCTGAAGGAGGTTTTACAATGTCACAAAATATAACACTTAAAAGAAATCTCTCCTTGAGCCATGTGGTGACCATGGGGCTGGCCTGGATGTCTCCCATGATTTTTTTCACAAGTTTCGGCGTTCTGCATGAAGGTTCTCAGGGCATGCTGCTGGCTGCCTACGTCCTTGCTTTTGTAGCCATTTTATTTACAGCTGGCAGCTACGGACAGATGGCCAAGGCTTTTCCTGTGTCAGGTTCCGCATATACCTATGTAAGTCAGGCAATGAATCCGTTTATCGGTTTTCTGGTAGGCTGGGTGATTCTGCTTGATTATCTGTTTTCCTGCATTGTGGCTGTACTCATGTTTGGCATTAATCTTCATGCCCAGTTTCCCTCCATCCCTTCTCCTGTCTGGATTGTGCTTCTTACCCTTATTGTGATGACCATCAACGTGATCGGCATTAAAACGTCAGCAAACGTCAACAAAATCTTCGTTTTGATGCAGATTATTTTTATAGCAGGCTTCTGTGCGTTTCTTGTATACAAAGCGATGACACAAGGCGTGTCTGCCGGGTTTAATCCTCTTCAGTCCGTGGAAGGCGTTCCTTTCTCCGCCGTACTAGCTGGTGCCTCTCTTGTTTGTTTCTCGTTCCTTGGTTTTGACTCCATCACAACGATGGCAGAAGAAACGCGAAAGCCCGAAAAAACGATCCCCCGGGCCATTCTGATTATTGTTAGTGTTGCCGGGATCATGTACTTCGCAACAGCATATTTAATTCAACAGATGTATCCTTCCTTCGCGTTTACACATATGGACTCTGCAGGATTCGAATTAATGCAGGCCATAGGCGGAGGAACACTAGCATCCATCTTTACGTTTGTTGTTATCTTCTCCGTACTCGCGCAAGGTATGTCATCTATGACGACCGTCTCAAGGCTGCTGTTTGTCATGGGAAGGTCCTCCTTGCTGCCTCGAAAATTCAGTTCAATTCACCCCAAATTCCGTACTCCTGTGTTCAACATTGTGCTGGTCAGCGTCATTTCCCTGGCTGCATTATTCATCAGTCTGGAGACGGCCATCATGTTTGTCAGCTTTGGTGCGCTAACGGCTTTCCTGTTCGTCAATCTTTCCGTTATCTGTCACTACATCATTCGCGAGAAAAAGCGCACTCTGCAGGACTGGATTGTGAGAATGTTCTTCCCCTTGTTGGGAGCTATGTTCATTCTGTATCTCATCACTCAGCTTGAAGCCTCCTCTCTGCTTCTTGGTACAGGCTGGATCGCTCTAGGCCTCCTTCTGTACGTGAATCAGCGAATGAGATCTTCTTCAGCATCCAAGGTGCTGCCAGAGATTGAAGAGGCCATGTGAGTGGAATCCATCCTTCATCAGAAGATTTCTCCTTCTCTGCGTAGCAAAAAAAAGAACCTGAATGCAGTATTCAGGCTCTTTTTTGCTCGTTTACCCTTTTATAAACTCACAGTGCAAGAAGTATAAAGAATTGCTGTGTTATGCGAGCGTTTTGCTCATAATAAAATCAGTTTGCTCTTCATCACCCATATAAAAGGAGTGGGCACCTGTTTGAATAAATCCCATCTTGTTATAAAAAGCGATTGCATTCCTGTTTTTTTCCCATACTCCTAGCCAAATTTTGCTTTTGTTCCTGTCATTCGCTACTTCCATCGCTTTATTCAGCAGATGCTTACCAAGCCCATGATTTTGGTATTCGCCTTTAATATAAATCCTCTCAATCTCAAGAAACTCTTCCCCCATTTTCTCGGATTGTGCATCATTTACATTGACCTTCAAGTAACCAGCGAGTTCTTCGTTAAAATAAATAAAATAAACCTCGGATGCATGATTGGATAACTCCCTTTCCAGCTGCTCCGAGTGAAATGCTTTTTCCAAATATGCCTTCATATTCTCGGGTGTATTCTGATCTTGAAATGTATCTTGAAATGTTTCGATACTGATCTCTTGGAGTTTCTGCAAATCTTCACGGAAGCATTTTGTAATTTTTACTGTCATTTTAAGAATTCGCCCCTTTATAAAATAAACATTTGTCGTGTTGTTGTTCATCTACATAAGACTCAATCACTCTTTTTTTGTTGCAAATGCAATAAAAAAGGGTTATATTCAATCTACTTTATAATTGTTGTATTTGCAACAAAAAAAACAAAAAAGAGGTAGAACAAATTGAAGGTAGTATTTTTTTGCATTGGAATTTTAATATTGACTCTCGGCATTTCACTAACGATTCAATCCGACCTTGGAACCTCCCCTTTTGACGCCCTTTTGGTGGGTTTGTCCGTTCAGGTGGGCCTCTCTGTAGGAAGTTGGGAAATTATTATAGCGTTATTTCTGCTATGTTGTAATTCACTCATACTGAAACGAAGACCGGAAGTATTAGGATTGTTAACCGCATTTATTACGGGGATTGGGATCGATATGTGGCTTTTTATGCTGCACAGCTGGGCTACACCTGAGCTGTGGCTTAGTAAGATGGCATACATGGTCATCGGCCTGATCCTTATCGGACTAGGAACGGCTACATACTTATTGACCCATTTTGCTCCAATCCCACTGGACCGATTGACATTAATTATACAGGAACTTACCCGAACCAATCTCTTTGCAGCAAGAACATTCATTTATCTTATTTTTCTCGGATTAGCATTGATCCTCAAAGGCCCCATCGGTATGGGAACGATTCTAACCGTTTGTTTAGGCGGATTGATATTGAATTTCTTCATGTCTTTGATCCAGAAGATTTTGGAACGTTTCATCCATCATGCCAGTCCATCAACAGAACTTATGAATGATCAAAAACAGTAAGCATAACAATCGTCCTCTATTTCTATTATAATCAAACTTATTCGACTAGCTAACCGCATCCTATTCTTATAACCATAAGGAGACATTCATGGACATACCCAAAGGTACATATGGCTTTCGATTCGCTGATGATCCCGAACTGCAATTGTGCATATTATTTGCGGCAGGTTGTGATTCCATCAGCACTCCTTCTTATCATTGGGACGGGTTGGTGCGAAATGACGGGCCGCTCCTTCTTTTTCAGTACACACTTTCTGGCGAAGGTAGGTATGAATCAGGAACACAGAGGCACCGGCTCACTGCGGGACAAGCTTTTCTCGCGGAAATTCCTGGACCCCATCGCTATTATTATCACCCTGAGTCCAGTGAGCCGTGGGAATTTCTATTTTTGCTCTTCCGGCCGAACTTGATTCTGCCTCATTGGCGCAAATTTTTACGCGAAGCAGGGGAAGTCCCTTTTCTCCCAGCAGACTGTGCACCTATAAAGTTGTTACGATTGATTGTGAACGATGCAGCGGCTGGCCGGATCTCCGATCCCTTGATCGCCTCTTCTTCGGTATATCAATTCATGACCGAGCTGGCTAGATTACAGATCACGACTCTGCAGAACAGGAACACCTGGTCAGATAACGTCAAGCGTGCAGCTGAATTTATAGAGCAAAATTATTCACAAATGATTAGTATTGATCAGTTAGCCGAACATGTCTCTTTGTCCAAATATCATCTGATTCGACGTTTCTCGGCCAGCACGGGATTAACTCCGGTTGCTTATCTAACTCGCATTCGCATTGAGAAGGCCATGGCACTGCTTCGGGGGACCGAACTTAGCATTGAAGCGATTGCCGAGCGAATCGGGTATTCCAGCGGAAGTTATTTTATAAAAGCTTTTCGAACCATGACCGGACTGACACCAGGCGAATTCCGCAGCGGAGGCGAGAGCCTCGCTTATCGCAAGTTGTTCTTTGATTAAGAGCAATATAGTACCATTCAGCTCCCAAGATTACTATAGATATTGCTAATCTCCTTTATTAAGATGAACATAACCAGAGCAATAATTAATTAGCAAAGGAGATTTACAATGAATCATAAGCTTGCAGCACCTACACCACCGCTTGGATGGAACAGCTGGGACTGCTACGGTGCAGCCGTAACGGAAGCAGAAATTCGCGGTAACGCGGAATACATGGCTGAACATCTCAAAGCATTTGGATGGAACTACATTACCGTCGATATTCAATGGTATGAGCCTTATGCAAATTCCTCTCAATACCGGCCCTTTGTTCCTTTGGTGATGGATGAATATTCCCGGCTTATGCCTGCCGCGAACCGCTTTCCCTCTGCTGAGGGCGGTCAAGGCTTCAAGCCATTAGCCGATTATGTACATAGCCTTGGATTAAAATTTGGCATTCACATCATGCGCGGTATTCCAAGACAGGCTGCGCATGCAGCTAGCCCGATTCTGAATACAACCGCAACAGCACGAGATATCGCACATACCAATTCCATCTGTCCATGGAATACAGATATGTATGGCGTTGATGCATCGAAGGAAGGTGCACAGGCCTATTACGATTCTCTTTTTGAACTCTACGCCGAGTGGGGCGTTGACTTGGTCAAGGTAGACGACATCGCTGCCTCCAGGCTGTATGATACCCATCAGCCTGAGATTGAGCTAATCTCCATAGCCATTGAGCGCTGTGGCCGGCCCATGGTACTGAGTCTCTCTCCTGGTCCCGCTCCTGTGGAATACTCGGCGTTCTTCGCCGATCATGCCAACATGTGGCGGGTCACGGATGACTTCTGGGATCAATGGCCGCTTCTGCTGGATATGTTTGACCGCTGCCGAACTTGGCAAGGTATCCCGCAGGAAGGATGCTGGCCGGACTGCGACATGCTCCCACTCGGTCATATCGGAATCCGATCCGTTGACGGGGGCGGTGCGGATCGCCGGACCCGCTTCACCCGTGATGAGCAGTTGACGATGATGTCGCTCTGGAGCATTTTCCGATCTCCGCTCATTTTCGGCGGGGAGCTTCGCGACTGTGACGAATGGACTCTTTCCCTGTTAACCAACCGGGAAGTGTTGCGCATGAATCAGGATAGTCATGGAGCCAAGGAAACGCTTCGCCAAGGCAATCTCATTGTCTGGACAGCTGAAGCCGCTGATCAATCCCGTTACGCTGCACTATTCAATGTAGGTGATTCCGAGCTGCCCCTAAGTCTGGCTGTTGACCACATTGGTCTCAAGGACTACACCTCCGGCACCGAGCTGTGGAATGAAACCCCAGCCGAACTTACAGGAGGCGTACTGCAGACAAATGTGCCTCCGCACGGCGTACGACTCTATCGGTTCTATTGATTTCTGGATCAACTTGATCATATCAACTCCGATTCGTATGTAGGCCAGTCGACTAAACTCACTTTGGCATTCCTTATGATCGAATGGTCTCATAATCACCTCAACCTATGCTTTTGTAAAACAAAAGATAAACAAAAAGACGCCTCCCAGTTATAGATTCGAATTGGGTAGGCGTCTTTGGCCATTACTAAAGTGATGGCGACTCACATTTCATTACATTAATACGCTGTTACACGAAGTTAATAGAAGTTTATCCTTTTGTCGCTCCGGCAGAGATCCCCTTCACAAAGTATCTTTGTAAGGCAACGAAAACAATCAGCACGGGTACAACCGACAAGGCTGTTCCAGCAAATATCATATCCCATCTGGACGAGAACTCACCGATGTAGCGGTAAATTTCAACAACCATGGTTTTGGGCTCACCGGAAGGAAGAACGAGCATTGGCATGAGAAAATCGTTCCAGATGCCCAGGCCGTTTAATATAATCATACTGGCTGTAACCGGTCCGAGCAGCGGGAATACAATTCTCCAGAAAATGCTGTAACGACTGCATCCGTCAATCTCCGCTGCTTCTTCGATTTCTTTGGGAATCCCTTTAACAAAGCTGGTATACAACAGGCAACCAAATCCAATAGCACCTGCGATATAAACCAATATTGGACCAGCAAGACTGCCATAAAGGCCAAGCATTTTCAATTCTTTAAATAACGGAATCATGTAAGCCTGAAATGGAATCATCATTCCTGCCAGGAAGTAGAGGAATACAAAATTCGTCCATTTGGCATTTCTCCTTTCAATGGCATAACCTGCCATAGGTATGATCAATATCTGCATCACAATGGAGACCACGGTCAGGATCAGACTATTCAAAATTGCCCTCGGGAACTCTGTTTCGGTCAACAGATACTTGAAATTCTCAAGATACAATGACGTTGGTAACGATAGAGCATTTCGCATGATTTCACCGTTGCTTTTGAAGGCAGACATTAAGTTGAAGAAAATTGGAAAAAAGAAAAGGATAGCGAATATCAGAATAGTGACGAAGAGAATGATATCCTTTGTTTTTTGGTGTGTCTGCATACTCATCTTAATATTGCACCTCCCGCTTCCGGAGGATTTTCACTTGAATCATGGTGATAATGAGAATAATCACAAACAGTACCATGGCAAGAGCTGTCCCAAATCCCTGCCTTAACTCCCCGAAACCAACCTTATATATGATATAAGTCAGTGTTTCTGTTGCAAAACCAGGTCCTCCGTCAGTCATTACCGCAATTTGATCGAATATTTTCAGCGCACTAATCATCGAGAGAACCATACATACGGTAACGGACCCCGCAAGCAGCGGGAAGGTAATGAATCGAAATTGCTGCCAGCCATTTGCACCGTCAATATTGGCCGCTTCGGACAGTTCCGGGGGAATGCTCTGAAGCCCAGCCAAATAAATGATCATATAGTAACCCGCACCTTTCCAAACCGTAGACAGGATCACGGACAGCATAGCATATTTGGGATCTCCCAACCAATCCACTGTCCAGCTTCCGAGACCCATATTGTTCAGTATTTGATTAACCACACCAAAGTTGTAATTCAGGATCATAGCCCACACAAAGCCCATTACAATTCCACTTAGTAAGGTAGGAAAGTAAAATATGCTCCGAAACAAATTTTTAAACCAACGGACTTTATCCACCATTAGGGCCATGGCAATCGCAGCGATGTTTTCCAGAACAACCAGACTCACCGTCATAATGAGCGTATTTTTGAGGGCATTATGAACCCGCGGGCTGCTCCATATCTCAATAAAATTAGCAAAACCGATGTAGCGGATATCTTCACTTATGCCATCCCAGGAGGTAAAGCTTAGATAGGCACTCCCAAGAGTAGGCACAATAACAAATAGCGTGTACAGAATTAACGATGGAAGTATAAAAACAACGGCAAAAGGATGATGCTTTTTCTTCCGTTTTCGAGCAGATGCAGTCGCCAATGTTCCTTTTTCCGTTGACGCAGGTATTCCCAATTCAAACACTCCTTCCTTATCCAAGAAGGAACCACCTAGAACGGTTCCCCAAGAATTATATTTACATCGAATTTGCCTTGACCTGGTTATCGTATTCTGCATCAACCTGTTCCATATACGTTTTCACATCAGCATCATTCAGGACCATTTCCTGCAGTTTTTTATAAAACCAGTTTCGGAATTGTGGCGGTATTAAGTTCTCTCCCCACCAATTGTTAATTGCCAAGGACTTGGTTACGTTTGGATCTGACATCAGATCAAGCGCCGTTTGCATCGCTTCTCCAGTCTCATATGTCACTTCTGCTTTGGTGGAAGGAATTCCGTTCACACTTGCAAGATATTGAGAGTACTGCTCTGGCTCGAAGAAGAAACGAATAAACTTCTTGATTGCTTCCGTCTTCTCCGGATCCTTAGCTGCTTCGGCAGAAAGTGTCCATCCGGCAGGCGATGGAAGCCCGATCACATTCACGTGACCCTCCCGGTCAGGAATCGCATAAAAACCGTATTCAAAACTTGGATCTGCTTCTTCGATCTGTGAGAACATCCAAGTACCTGAGTAGAGTTGGGCGGCCTTTCCTGTGATAAGAAAAGAAGCTGTTTGGTTATCCGGTGTACTTAGCCAACCTTTGTCTACATAATTTTGGAACAACTCTTTGTAGTCCGTCATCGCCTGCACGACGTTATCATCTGCGAAACTGACGGCCTGCTCTGTTTTTTTGGAATTCCAATCAGGATCCTCCGCATATACCTCATCAATGAGAAACTTGTTCACCCAGAATCCCATATGAAAAATATCTTTGCCGCCAACGACTATCGGAGTTATACCCGAGGATTTTAATTTTTCCTGAATGGAAATGAATTCGTCATATGTTTTGGGAAGATCAGTGATCCCCGCATCGGCGTAGGCTTTTTTGCTGTATATCATACCTTGAGGCACATTATTGGCAATAGGGGCATTCCAGACTTTCCCGTCAACTTCAGGCGGTGAATCAAACAGCTCAATCAGATCTGAAGGAAGTTCAACGATTTTGCCTGCATCCGCAAAAACCTCCGTATCCCTCATTTCAACAAGATCAGGAAATTCGCCAACTGCATCCTTTGTTTTCAACCAGTCCAGATAGGAATTGCTTGTGTTCTCGCTCATATCCTTAATTTCAATGCTCGGATTGGCATCCGTGAACTTTTTGATGGAATCGGCAATTGCCTTTTTGGCAGCAGGATCTCCAGAAGCATAACCAATGGTGAAACTGACTTTCTCACTGCTGCTCGTTGACCCGTTTCCATCGGAATTTGTACTGCTGCTTGTGCTGCAAGCACCTAATGTCAGAGTCACTGCAAGCAATGCAGCCGTTAACTTGAATTTTGATTTACTCAGCATATCTTATAAACTCCCTTCCTTATCAACAAAGTTGAAATCAGCTTCCCCTTTCAGGTAAGCGTTTTCTAAGTTTAGAATAGCATTGCCTGGTTGTTGCTTGTATGAACTTTTTTAAGCCTCATATGCAGGAAATTTAAGAATAAAAAAAGAGCAGACAGGTTCATCCGCTCTTACTGGAGACTCTACTCAGGAACAGGAAAGCTGAGCAGTACAGACGTCCCGATATGTTCCTGACTACTCACAGAGAGACCATACTTTTCTCCATACATTGATCGGATTCTTTCATGCACATTTTTCAACCCAACGGATCTGCTATGAGAAGTTGGCATGTGCAAACTTTCATTAATGCTTGTCAGCTTCTCTTCGCTTATGCCTATACCATTATCATAAATAACAATCACCAGATTTTCCTCTCTCTTCTCTATCGTTACCCTAACGGTCCCCTTTTTCTTTTGACGAAGTCCATGCAGAATGGCATTTTCGACGATAGGCTGCAAACACAATTTCAAGATAGGCCATTCCATTTGCACATCAGGAGCAATGTCACATTGAAGGACATATCTATTTTCATAACGAATGGAAATGATATAGAAATAATCATGCAGATGTTCAAGCTCTCTCGATAGACTTGTCCGATCTTCGCCGTAATCGATGACATATTTCAATTGATTGGACAAGGAATGAATCATATCAGCGACTTCTTCAGCATCTTTGTCCACAGCATTCATGCGAATAACTTCAAGCGTGTTGTACAGATAGTGCGGTCTTATTTGACTTTTCAGCGCGTTTAGTTCAGTTTGCTTTTGTTTGATCTGGGCAACATAGGCTTCATCAATGTGTTCTTGCAACCGCTCAACCATTCGATTAAATCCATGAGTCAGTCTGCCTATTTCATCATTGCGGGT
>Ga0268252_1001268_pt1 | contig 14689 bp, 13 predicted proteins | sample AgamicMgSfrz_FD_200244 | JGI IMG/M metagenome (GOLD analysis project Ga0268252, IMG submission 200244) | Agave microbial communities from Guanajuato, Mexico - Mg.Sf.rz (v2) (version 3) | ecosystem: Host-associated > Plants > Phyllosphere > Phylloplane/Leaf | place: Guanajuato, Mexico | collected... | reverse complement strand
CCACCTTTTACGGAACTTTTGAAGTAAGCTGAATTGCAATTATCACATCGACCACTAACCTTATCTGGATATTCAGCGTAGTCATACACTTTATCAAGATCTATTTCTTGCTGCTCTTTCTCTTCCACGTTAATCACCCTTTTCTAATCGACTTTTATTAGGTTACAACAAAAAGTGAAGGTGACATTATTTTATGTAAAACGAACAACAATTAGCTCACTTAACCTCATTTTATTTTTTAATTCGAATACTTCATCGATAAAAACAAACAAATTCCCCAGGGAATCAACAAATAATATGTAAGGTGCACTTGTTTATTTGTATGTAAGGTTTCAATCGTTGCTACTCTAGGAGTATAGCTTTAATAATTTTTGGTGAGGCAAATTATTCGTATTATTCGTCTCAACAAAATATTCTAATTGCCATTTTTGTGTTTCAATAGCTTGTTTGCTAGTTGGTTTATCCCATATCGGATACACTCTAATTGCCATTTTACCTTTTGTGGTAGCCGTTTTAAGGATTTTTTGTTTTAAAAGAACATCTTTTGGAAAAACGAATTGTCCAAATCTATTTGTACTAGTGAAGGTATTAATAACCAATAAATCAGTAGCTTTTCCATATGAAAAGGCTTGGTTTTTATGAGTCTCATCTTTTTCCCAAAAGGATACAAACTGCCCTACCTTATTAGGTGTAGTTTTCGCCACCCTAAATCGTACAGATTTTGAATTCAGCTGAAATATACCAGCCCCATAATCTGAATTCTGAGCTTCTTCTTGAATAGCTTTTATAACGAAGTGATTTGGTTCATAAAAGTTCTCCTTTACATATGTTAACGCCTTATAAAATTCATTCATTATTTTTACCCCTTATTTATATTATCCTTATACAAAGCGAACATCAATGAGTTCACTTAACCTCATTTTATTTTTTAACTCAAATACTTCATCAATGAAAATAAATTGATCCCCCAGGGAATCAACAAATTGAATGAACCCTGTATCGGTTATACTTTGCCCATTCTTATAATATGTAAGGTATACTTGTTTATTTGTATGTAATGCTTCAATCAAGGTAAAATTGATTTGTTCCATTTGCTCTTCTGTTAAAAGAGGTTGAGGTACTTCTGCTTGCTTGTTTATAACTTCCTGCAATCCTGTGTATTGTTCTGGCATACTCGCAAACGGGCGCCATTTTTTCATTCCTCTATCGTCATTCATGATATCATCCTCCTTTAAGCTTTATGGCCGCCAATAAGACCATTTCGATAACGAGCTGTTGAGTGATCTAGATAGCTTGAAGCCCGTAAAACACTATTCTTTCCATAACGCATCCGAATTTCATCAATCGTTTTCGCAAGAGCATAGGCTCTTTCACGCTGATCGATATCCTCAAATAAGCTCATTTGCTCCTCTTCTTCAATGCTTGTGTTTGATAAGGAGATCCCAATGGAGCGAATCGGCATTCCATTATCATAGGTATGTAAGATGGTTAAGCAATAAGGAAAAATATCTTGGCTTAAGTTTGAAGCTCTCACCATTTTCTTTTGTCTTGAGAAGCCTCCACCTGTTTGTTTGCTGTAGCCAATCGATAAATGGATCGTTTGAGCTACTACTTGATGCATGCGTAAACGAAAACAAACATCGTCCAATAGCTCCAATAGTAATAATTCCACTTCTTTTCGGCTTGTATAATCTCGAAAGAGAATCTGACTTTTCCCAAAGGAACGAGAACTAGGGATGTATACATCGGAAATACGACTAAAATCAATCCCATTCGCATGTTGGTGTAATTCTTCGCCCATGATGCCAAATTCTTTTTGTAGCATCTCCTTAGAAGAAAGAGCGAGTTCTTTTGTGGTATAGATGCCTAAACCGTTTAAGCGTCTTTCTGTAGCTGACGAGATTCCCCAGAAATCCTTCATGGGATGAATCGACCATAACTTAAAGGGAATATCCTCATACCGCCAATAAGCAACCCCTGTTGGGCTGTGCTTCGCTTCATGATCTAAGCTGACTTTAGCCAGTAAGAGATTAGGACCGATTCCTGCGGTAGCTGTCAGTCTTGTTTTGCGATAGATCTCATTAAGTATTCGATGAGCTAGCTCCTCTGGTGTTTCAGCAAATAGATGCAAAGAAGCTGTCGCATCAATAAACAATTCATCAATGCTATACGCATGGAAATCTTCAGGAGCCACATACTGTAACACCAAACTTGAAATATAGTTCGAAGCCTTGATATATCTCTCCATGGATGGATTCACGACATGGATATCTTTCCTTTTAGGAATTTCAAAGAGGCGACTTCCTGTCTTGATCCCTTCTTTCTTTAATAAGGGTGTGGCAGCTAACACAACAGATCCCGACCGTTTGATATCTCCTACCACAGCAAGCTTAGTTTTTAACGGATCTAACCCTCGTATGACTGAGGAAACCGAAGCAAAAAACGATTTCATGTCTATGCAAATAATGACTCTGCTTGGTAGCTGCCCATAATCCATTGGAATAACTCCTCAATAAAGAACGTTTGTTCTTTATTATATACGAACAAACGTTCTTTATTCAATGGAATATCATCCCTTTTCCCGATTATTGTTGCTATAATAGGAAGAATAACAAATACTCTACATGAATGAGGATGAAGGGGAATCTATGATTAAAGCTTTTAGTGCATTTTTACTGACTACTATTATTTCTTTTGTTGTAATGGTTGGCGCCTTACTAATTTGGGTTACTATACAAAAAACTCACATGACTGATCCATCAGCTGCAGATGGATTAGGATTTGCGGTTGCTTATGGGGGAATAGCTGCTGTTCCCATTTCGCTTGCAATAGGAATCGTTGGTGGTATTATTGGTTATTTGAGAAATTGAATTTAAAAATCCTATTTATTATTTAAGGAGAAGTAACAAAATGTATCAAATGAGGATCTTTACATTAAGAGACGGTACTAAAAGGAAAATAAAGATCGAAGAGGGAATGACCCTTCAAGATGAGTTAAAAAAGGCAGGAATTACAGAATCAGATATATTTCAAATGCAATTAGTGATTAAAAATGACAAAGTATAATTCTAGTTTTTCAATCTTGTTAAAAAGATAAAAAAGTTGATTTAGAGCTAAATTACTAGAGACGAACGAGCTTGAAAGCTTGTACAAAAACTGCTATTTATGATTTTATTTTCACGTCCTATTTCCATAATAAGAAAGCATTTGCAAACTAAATGCTTTCTTATCAGTAATATAACTCACAATCTATATGCTTAATAATGGTTCTTTCATTTAAGAACTCTTAATTTGTTTCCTTTATAAGTTTGCTAAGAGGGCTAAGCTTAAGAGGCTCTCTTAGCAATTCATATAAGAAAAGGGAATTTATCCCTCTTTTTTGTGCTTCCATCATAAATTGATATTGGATTTCCTCATAATAAAGAGCCGAACCTTCAGTGAATACATATTTGTATATTTCCTTTAGCTTTTCAAAACGCTCCTTTAGTTTACTTTTCTCACTGGTAGAAATTATAAAATCACAATATGTTAGGATAGTTTCACTGCTTAGAGGATAAAGGTATTTAGCTTTGACAAGCTTTAAGGTAATGTCCATTAATTCCTCGTCAGTAATGAGATTTTCTGATATTAAAAATCCAATAAAGTTTGTAGTATTTGATTGACCAGTTACACTATGTTGGATTTTTCTTATAAATAAATCATCGCAAACTAATACTTTATTCGTTTTCTTACTTAGTTCTACTGATTCAATATCAACATCCAGAGTAAATCGACTTGCAAAATCATAAATATCTATATCGTCAATATAAACGTCATTTACAGTTAACTTTAGTAATGTTTTTCGAATTGATGACCAAAACCTACGTTTAGCTTTTTTATCTTCATCAGTATATGAATAACCAGAAATTTCATTTTCTTCGTTAAGTGTTAAAACGCCAAATCCTACTTTAGAATGTTTCTGAGACTCTATCATTCCAATATCAATAGATTTAATAACTCCTTGTGATACATAGCATTTACCTGATATATTTTCTAATTTATCTAGTAACCCAAAATACTCCAATAATATTAGAGAACTAAGTGATAATACATATTCATTATTCTTGTAAATTGATATGTTACCAGCATATAAGTGTTGTGTTTCATGATTTAGCAGCCCTATTATCATTTCTGCATAACTATCTATGCTTTTTCCTGATAAATAAGAAATAGGCATTCCCGTTTCTACTCCAAAATTATACATATCCAATTGACCATTTCGCTCTTGAGTAAACACCTTTAAAGTTTCTTCCATTTGTTTAATTAAATCTTCAGTTGTAGAAGCAGAATGAGCTATGAAATAATCATGTTTAGGGTACTCACTTTCAATTTTTGAAGAACAGAATCTAAAGAAGTAAGTATACAGATTAATCACTTCCATAACTTCATATTCTCCATCTGGTAATTCCACTATATCTTCTACATAACCTTCAGATTTTAAGATAAGACTAATAGAATCATCATAGTAATAATTTTCGCAATCGAACTTTTTTTCGCCTGTTTCTTTTATAATACTTTTATTTTGATGTATAGCAATATTACGAATATGGTTATTCTTTTTCAATACAACTACTGTATTATTAGCTGCATTTTTGAAATTCACCTCGCCACTTTTTTCAATATTTGCTAAGTATAAGTGAATATAATTTGCTAATATTTCCTTTGAAAGATTTTCGTGTGATAAGTAAAGAGCACTAAGAGCTATTCTTTGAGCTTCATCCCATTTTTCTTGACGGGCCTTTAAAGAAGCTACAAGTAAATGAAAAGATGGATTTTCAGTAGCTAATAAACAGCTTATTTCAGCTTCTAAATTATCATATTCATATTTATTTACCTTTGAAAAGATCATATGATATGCATAATAATTATCCATTCCATGCAAATCTTTATACTCAGTTAAACTTTCTATAGCTTTACGCCAGTTAACAAGAGCGATTTCAATATCAATTTTTGATTGTAACAATGCTTTAAATCTAATACCTTTTTTGTAAAGTGTCCTTACTTGTTCGTATGCTAATTGAATATGGGGAGAAAACTCTCCAAACTCTCCAAATGACCAAAAATAAATTTGTAAGAGTTTTTCATCAAATTCTATTCGTTCATTCAGAATTCTCCTCACTTCATTATTCTGCTGGAAATTTAGGAGTAATTCAGAGACATATTTCAATTCCCCATGGGTCATTGAATTTTTTTGCTTTTGAATAATATTCATTATTATTTCAAATTTATTATTATCATTATTCTCAAGCACTAGATGTAAAGCTTCCTTTAGAACTAATACATTATCTATCTCTTTTTCTATAAGAGGTATAATATCCTTATCAACTGCTCTGTATCCTTTCAATTTACAATTTGCCTTTAAATATAAAATTGTAATTATTGCATTAGACTTAAACTTCTCTGGGATAAGTGAATCATACCTTTTAACTATAGAATTCCAATCCTCTTCGTGTTCAAATATACGAAATAAATGTATAGTATTAAACGGATGATCATTTCCTAGTTTTAGTAAAATCTCTTTCGATTCACTATACATCTTATTATGAAAATAGACTTGAGCAAATACGCTTTGAATGACTGATTCCTTTTTTATAGGCTCTTTTATATTCTCAAGCATTTGTAAAGCTTCTTTAGGATTTAAATCAATCATGAGCTCAATTATAATCAAGTAATACGCTATGCGTTCTTTATGAGTAATAAACTCCGTATAATATTCAATTTCTTTAAATTGTTTCACTAAATCATGAATACTATCTTTTTTTGAAAATGGCTCTAGATTATTATTACTTCTAACGTACATATGATATTGGGCTATAAGAGTATTGTATTTATAAGTTGAATAATTGTGCATTTCATAAGCTTGAGAAAACTCTGTACAAGCTTTTTCTAAGTCATCATTTTGAAAAAGAATATAGCCAAAGTGAAAATGCGCTTCGTGATGTTCTTTTAGTTCTGTTTTTATTTCGCCGTCACTAGTTAATAATTCAATTGCTCTAGAGAAATTGTGATTTTGCATTTCAAACTTAACTTCTTTTAATAATAATTTTGAATGGGAATATCTATATTCTCGAAAGCTGGACATCAATTTATCGAAAAGTATTCTATCCTTATTTCTACATGCAATATGATAATCAATCTCTAATATAAATTTTGAATTAACATTTATATTTTTAATTCTTGATTTTACTTTATCCAATTCTTTATACTTACCAGTGTTTATATAAATTCTAGCTCTTTGATAGTATAATTCTTCTCTCTGAGGAATGCTCAATAAATGTTGTAGTTCTAGAACTTCGGATAATTCTCTTTCTGCCTCGTTTATCTTAAACAAATTAATCATATTCTTTATTTCATTTATTTTATCCTCCGCAAAAACATTGTCTTCTCTATATTTATCAAATTGTTCAGCTAATATTTTTTGCGTTTCATAGTGTTGCTCGTGGAGTTCTTGTGTAATCATACCTACTTGTACTGATTCTTTCCAAGATAATAGTTTATTCCTTACATCAATTAATACATCAATTAAATCATTGAAATATTCGTAGAAAATGATTTCATCATGAATTTTATTTCTATTACTTTGCTCATAAATCGTATTTACAGCATCAATAGCTTTTTGGGATATTTCTATTTTAAATTCCTTAATTATTTTAGTTTTAGCAATATGAGGTGAAAATATTGTATTATAAATTTCATTTATCTCTTCTGTTGTCAAGAGAAATTTCTGGAAAGTTAAAGTATCCAATTCTGTATTATCAAATTTTCTGTTAAAGTCGCTAATTAATGTTCTAATTTCGTTTATTTTAGTCTTCTCAGTCCACTTTATTTTCTGTTTATTAACTTCTCCTGAAATTACAGTTGCAGCAATTTTTGTTGCAATAGCTCCTATAATGCTACTCATTATGCATCCTTCTTTCTTGTAATATGTACTAAATTTACTATATTTTTAAATTAATTAAAATTACAAACCTGCTAAAAAAGCCACCCTTTTAGAGTGACTAGAATAAAAATACTACTTCAGATTTTGAAATAAAATAGCTTTAAATTATATGGAAAAATAATTAATTCAAATACCCGTTATTTCTCCTTGCCTTCTTTTGAAAATCATCAAACTCCCAAACTTTCAAAATTCTACAGTAAGGAATATTTACATCTTTAGGAGCTACAGCGCATATTGTTTGTTCAAAGTCACCGTATAATCTTTCTATTTCTCCATGCTTTAACAACCCTTTTATTTCTTCATCATGATTATTAGCTAACTCGTTAATCCCATATCTTGATACATTGTCCATAAATATCGCTAACAATAACCTAAATAATCCCTTTTTCAATTCTAACTCATATTGATCTTGATTAGTTTCAAATTCTTCTTCATCCAGGTATTCTTTTTTCATGAAATCCTTCTTATATGATATATAATCACTAATAATTTGCACTGAATAAAATGGCTGTTTAAATTCAATTACATAAGGGTTTCCATATTTTTTATTCCAATCGTCCTTTAAGAGAGCACCATCTTTCAACAGCTCAGCAACATGTGTGATAAATTCCGGGTTTTCGGGAAAATCCGAATTATATTCTTTAATGTCCAATACCCGTACAAATCCCCATACTTCAGGATCTATATACAACTTTGTATGAATCCACTCCAAAGCTTCATTTATTAAATTTTCATTATCTCCAAGATTATATATTTCTCCATTAACTTTTAATTGTGATTTATTCAAATAAAATTCGACCCCATAAGATCTAAAAAACTCTCTAAACTCAGTATCATTAGATAATAAGTAAAATAAATTACATATATCAGCAAATGCTTCTTCCTTATTAGCTCTTGTTGTAAAATGATAGACTTTAATCCATAAATTGTTTAAATCAATATTACACCAGTCAATTTTCATTTTGTTCTCAATATATTCTAAAGTTAATTCTCCTTCATCATTAAACATATAGCGTGCTAAGAGATTTTCAAAGTCCTTATATTTCCCACCTAAAATCCATGCTAACCCCTCTCTAATACCATTGTAACTCTGTAAGTCCAAAATAAATGCATTTTTCATATTTATCTCACCCGTGAAAATTCCTCACCTAGACTATTTTCTCTAATTTTCTTTTTAATAACATTATTGATTAAGAAGCGATCTTCATAACCATTGTATATTTCAGCTTGCTCGCTTACGACTAGAAGTCCATGGAATTGATTGAATAAATTAACATAACAAAATAGCTTTTCACCATCTCTTTTTAGGAGGGCCATATGAGAATTTTCTTCGGCTAAAAATGTGAATGTATCTTTTCTATTCCCTACTAACTCAGCAAATCCATATAAACCTTCTACATTTAAATCATTACTTAAAATATACTTACGAATTTTTTCTCCCATTTTATCATCTAAATAATTTTTTCCTAACCAATAATATGTCATTTCATAAATGATTTTAAGAATTGCCTTTCGATAGTTATTTGTGTCGATACTCATATTTACTTGCATTGTAGGCTTTTTATCGCTTACGTACTTTGCTAAAGAAAGGATTTCTTCCCTACTTTTTGATGCATAATTATTTCTTTTTAGAATTTTATTTACCATATCCACCGCACGATCAGGTTCACTAGCATCTACCATAACGTTATAATGTCCATTTTCACTCTTAACCTTTGGAACAACGTAAAGGCTCTCTGGCTTTCCTTCATTCGTAAGTTTATAATGTACAATTGTCTCTGGATCATTTTGCAAATTACCTTTTTTTAGTGGGTTGGGAATGTTACCTCTTTTACCTTTTAACTTTTTGTTCAAACGACTGAATTCCATAAATTTATGATTTACTAAGTGAGAGTCTACTTTTTGTCCCAGTTTGTTATTACAAGCTTTACATACATCATGTATTACGAGTAATCCACCTAATGAGTCAGGAAAAATGTGTTCTTCTGATCCTTTTTCTATGACTTTCATACAAAAAATACATTTTAATAAGTCACTCAAAACGTTTCCCCCTTAATAATTTCAAAAACACTAAGTACCTTTACTTTTTTATTTAATTCTTGGGTTTTACCAAACTACAAAACATCTCTTTTACAACATCCCTGTGAATTAGGAATACCAAAAGTAAAAAGAGTATATTTTATATAAAAGATTTAATCTTATTATATTGCACCTGTGTACAATTATCTATGAAAATAGTAACAGTATTTATAATTTTTACCTTGTGAAATTCCTAATTATTGGTACTTGACAGGACCTTAAATGGAGTATTCTACTGCGAGGGTGGAAATCTAATGAATGAGGACTGAAATTAGTCTCTTGTATCTGTTTCTTTCCGTATTATTTCATTGAAAATGTTCGTAAAAATATACATTTTAAAAAAACGTTCGTAAATTTTTTCCAAACTTAAACGAACGGTAAAAATGATAGATTTCTTATATAATATAAAAGTCCGTAAAGGTATACTTTTGCGAACGTGATTCATTTTCAAACGTAATTTCTCATCCTGTTCCCTCAAATATAAAAAGTCCCTTGCTACTCAAAGCAAAGGACTTTTTTATAATCTTCCTTACAGGAATTTTTGACTAATCACTCATCTATAATATATCCCTTTTTGCAAAGTTTCTTATACCAAAATACAATAGGGATATAGACAGGATACTTAATAAAGTGTAAAAGGTGAAATAAGATTCAATAGGCGATTCATCGGCTGGGGACATAGCTAACATTGGTTGAGTCCAAGGATAGATCTGTCCTAGAGGTGTACTTGCTACTATAATTGCTGGCAGTGTAAATACGATACTAACAGCCAGGGGAATGCCAAATGTTTTTGACCGGATAGATATAATAAGTTGCAATAACATTAGTGGTAAACATGCTAAAAAACCTTTTATACAGTACCCTATGAGGGTTAACATTGGCAACTCTCCGTTTATGCCTTTTACTAGACCAAATCCTAAAAATAAAATGAGTACTATAAACAATGTAACAGCAACCATTGTGACTGTGATTAAAAATTTACCTAAAAAAATCTTATTTCTTTGAACAGGTAAAGATAAAAGGTGTTTCCATCCTCCACTTACATGTTCACTTCGACACACGAATGCAGCATAAACACCTACCATTATAGGTAAAACGAAAGGTCCCATGAAAATGGCTACTTGAGTCCAGGCTTCCATCCATTCATTATCTCCAGGCTGAACAAATAACTTATAGTTATTATAAAAATTAGTATAAGCTAACGTAACTCCAATTAGAGGACCTAGAATATATAAAATCCATAGTTTAGAACGTTTTAATTTTAACTTTTCTACAGTTAAGATTTCCTTCATGTCAGATCTCTCCCTATTTTACGTCACATTTTGAAAAGTGCACTAATCCTATAATTAACAAAAGTAGTCCTAAAATAAGATTAACAGTAAGATAAATTGATAAATCTTGATTGTATCCTAAGCCCCTATATTGAAGGATAACAGTTGAAGTCTGAACAGGATAGGCTAGAGGAAACCAACGTGTGGAAGTTCCTGCTGCTAGGAATAATCCTACCATTGAGCATACTGTTCCAATTAAAATCGAAAAGGCTTGATTCTTAAATGTGATGGAGAGCCATAGTTGAAAAGAAATTAAAGGTAAAGAAGTGACTAATATGAGATAACTGTCACCTAACAATAATTCAATGGGCATTTCTCCATCAAAACCTAGCATTTCCCCCAAGAGTATTAACCCTATAAGAAATATCGTAAGTGAAAAAAATAATCCAATTGTTAGCCAAATAAATTTACCTATATAGATACGAGCTCGAGAAATAGGAAAGGTTAATGTTTGCTTCCAAGCATTGGATTGATGCTCTATATTAGCAATAATTGATGCAGCAATGGTAATAGCTAAAGGAAAACCTAACCCAAACAGAATACTGTTATCAAATAAAAGATACTCCCACATTGATTTTGCCTTAAAAAGAATAGCTTGTTTTTCTACATACTCAGACCGGTAAGTTAAGTTTAATAATTCGTATCCTAATACTAATAAAGGCACTAAAACCAATACATAAGGTAAAAAGGAGCGCTTTAACTTAAGTTGTTCCGCCCATAATACATTTTTTCTCATAAGCTTGCTCCTTTACCAGTTAAATCTAAGAAGATATCTTCTAGAGTACGCTTCACTTCCTCTAGGCGATAAACTGATAACCCGGAGTGCACTAGGGTTGAGTTGATTTCCGAAACAAATTCAGGATCAGTTTGTGTAACCCACAATGACTCTTTATGAATGGTAGGTATAATCCCTTTATCTTTCAAAATATTGCTTGCTTCTAGAGTATTATTAACAGCAATCTTTAATAAAGGTTGGCGTTTTTTACGTAATACTTCTATTGAATCCTGAAAAATCATCTTTCCTTCTGTTATAATTCCAACTTGAGTTGCCATTTGATCAATTTCACTGAGTAAATGACTTGATACAAGTACAGTCATTCCATTTCGATGAGGCAACTCTTTAATTAATTCACGAATCTCCTGTATACCAGCTGGATCTAAACCATTTGTAGGTTCATCAAGTATTAATAATTCTGGTTCACTTAGAAGTGCAGCTGCAATCCCTAATCGCTGTTTCATTCCTAATGAATATTCTTTAACTAACCGGTTAGCTACTTTGTTTAAACGAACAACTTCAAGAACCTGAGTTACACGTTTTTGTGATAATCCTCTAAGACGTCTTACAGCTTCTAAATTTTCAAATCCAGTTAAATTTCCATAATAAGAAGGAGACTCAACTAAGGATCCTATCCGTTGTAGAATTTTTGTTCTATTTTTAGTAAAATCCTGTCCAAATAATTCCATCTCGCCTTTAGTTGGTTTTATCAAGCCTAATAACATTCGTATAGTAGTCGTTTTACCAGCTCCATTTGGTCCTAAAAAGCCAAATATTTCTCCTTTATTTATGCTTAGGTCAACTCCATCTACAGACATGGTTTTTTTGTATTTTTTGCTTAGGTTTTTAGTCAAAATTATATTTCCATCCACGTTAATCACCTCAATTACATCGTATACTGAAGTATCTAAACATAGCTGAAACTTTTCCTAAACATTACCTTAACAACTTATAAGGATATATATTTTCACCTTAATTCCTAAACTTGGACACTTTAAGTTAACAATTTTGAGAAAGCTTAACAGTACTTAAACTTTCTCCTATTCAAAAGTAAAAAATATGTATTTATTGTAAAATATAAATATATCTTTATTGGATTAATAACAGCTAGACAGGAGGATAACTTATGCAAGAAGTTATTCAAAACAATACGATTTTAGTAATAGATGATGATAAACCTATTTTAGATTTATTAAATGTAGTATTAGAAAAGGAAGGCTTTAAGAAAATCTATAATGCATCTAATGGGTATGATAGCATTCAGATTGTAACAAAGTATAATCCAGATATTATTTTATTAGATATTATGCTCCCTGATACGGATGGATTTTCTCTCTGTAATCAAATTAGGCAGTATTCAAACGTTCCTATTCTGTTTCTAACTGCAAGGAACTCTGATTTAGATAAGCTTCAGGGGTTTAGTTTTGGGGGAGATGACTATATAACTAAACCATTCAATCCTTTAGAAGTAGCTGCACGAATAAAGGCCCAATTAAAGAGAGCATCTATCTCAGGACAAAGTAAGCGAATTTATTCTACATATGATTTTGGTGACTTTCAAGTTGATGAAAAGTCTGGAAGACTTATAGTAAACAATCAACAGATAGATTGCCCAGCCCAAGAACTAAAACTTCTTTTATTTTTGTGCCAAAACCCGAATCAAATTATAAGTAAACACACACTTTATAAAGAAGTTTGGGGAGAATATTATGGTGGAGATAGTACAGTCATGGTACACATTCGACGACTAAGGGAAAAAATAGAGATTGATCCTAGTCGACCTAAACGAATTAAAACGATACGTGGATTAGGTTATATGTTAGATGTTTCAATTCCCTCAGAGGATCGTTTATGAATTTAAGGAACCGTGTTGCTTTTCACTTTGTTTCACGTCTCTTTTATCTAATCATAATCTTCACAGTTTTATTATTCATATCTTTCCTTATATTTAGCTTCTTTTTAAATGAAAAAAAAGCTACTTCATCCTTACCAATTAGCGATATTGTTAAAGACACTACCTTAGAGAATGGGAATTTAAGCGTAAAAAATACATCTGTTGATTATATAAAAAATCATCATTTATGGTTGCAGATACTAGATGAGAATGGAAATGAAAAGTTATCCGTTAATAAGCCTTCGGCTATTCCTTCGCATCATGCACCAGGACAGCTAGTTTCAAATTACATATATCCAGCTAAAAAAGGTTATCAATTATCAGTCTGGTATGAAAAAAAAGCTGATAAAGAGTTAACTTGGATAGTCGGTAAGAAGTTTATAACTCATAGCCCTCTATTGTTTTGGGCTAATAATTTATGGATTTTATTAATCCTGATTATCGGCATTGCAGTAGCAATACTTTTTGGTAAAAGGTTTGCTGCTCCTTTGCTGCATGTGGTTTCATGGATTGATAATTTATCAAGAGGGAATTATCAAGAACCTTTAGTTCATAAAGGCATTATTCCTAGCCAAAATAAGAAAGGAAAACTGAGAGCTGAATTTAGGACATATAAAGAACTAATGGAAGCTCTTCGAACTCTAACAGAAATGCTAAAACAGAATCAAAAAGAGAGAGAACAATTGGAGAAAACAAGGGAAGAATGGATAACTGGCGTCTCTCATGATTTAAAAACTCCCTTATCCGTCGTTAAAGGTTATACAGTCTTGTTATCTTCTAAAGACCATCAATGGGAAATAGATAATATACGTCAATTTTCTGATACGATGCAAGAAAGGATTGACTATATGGAGCAACTTCTTGAGGATTTCAGTCTTACTTTCCGTTTGAAAAATGATGCTTTGCCTCTCAATAAACAACCAGATAACATTGTAAATATGATTCGTGAAACCTTCATTAGCCTAACGAAACTTCCTGAAGCAAAAAATAAGGATTTTGAATTTAATACAGATAAAGAAGTGATTATACTTAACGGGGATAGTACTTATTTAAAGAGGGCTCTTGAGAATCTAATTGCGAATAGCATTAAGCATAACCCTCCTTATACTACTGTGAAAGTTAATATAGACACAGAAGCTGCGAAACAAATCAAGATGACAATTGAAGATGATGGAATAGGCATGGAAGAAGAAGTCCTGGAACACCTATTTGATCGATACTATAGAGGCACGAACTCTTTCAGTCATTCTGGTTCTGGTTTGGGAATGGCAATTGCTAGGCAAATAATATTAGCACACGATGGATCAATTAAAATTAATACAATCCCTAATCAAGGGACAAAAATTATTATTACCCTTCCTCTATAATATAGAACATGTTTTTATCCTATAGTACAGAAATTCCGCCATAAAAATAAATAAAAAGCCACCCAGTGTGAACTGCACCCCAATTGTTAGACAAAGAAACTCTAATGATTGGGGTGCTTTTATGTCTAGACATACATTTGAAGATAAGTTGAAGGCCATTGATTTGTACCTCAATAAGCGCAACTCATATAGGGAAACAGCCAAGTTAATGAGAGCAACTAAATCAGATATTATAAAATGGGTGGCATTGTATCAAAAACATGG
>Ga0268252_1001267_pt1 | contig 14698 bp, 14 predicted proteins | sample AgamicMgSfrz_FD_200244 | JGI IMG/M metagenome (GOLD analysis project Ga0268252, IMG submission 200244) | Agave microbial communities from Guanajuato, Mexico - Mg.Sf.rz (v2) (version 3) | ecosystem: Host-associated > Plants > Phyllosphere > Phylloplane/Leaf | place: Guanajuato, Mexico | collected... | reverse complement strand
GGGTTCAACAGAAAATGTCCAAAATCAAAGTGATGACAATTTTTGGTGTGCGTCCGGAAGCGATTAAGATGGCTCCTCTTATTTTGGAGCTGCAGCGTCACCCGGAGCATATCGAGTCCGTGGTATGCGTTACGGCTCAACATCGCCAGATGCTTGATCAGGTTCTGGAAGTTTTCAATATTCACCCTGACTATGATCTGGACGTAATGAAGGATCGCCAGACACTGAATGAAATCTCCATGCGGGTACTTCAAGGTCTGGAACCTGTATTGCGTGAGGCCAAGCCCGATATCGTGTTGGTTCACGGCGATACGCTGACCACTTTCCTCGCCAGCTATGCAGCCTTTATGCAGCAGATTGAAGTAGGGCATGTGGAAGCGGGTTTGCGGACGTGGAACAAGCTTTCTCCATATCCTGAAGAAATGAACCGTCAGCTTACAGGCGTACTGTCTGATCTGCATTTCTCGCCTACTTCTTTATCGGCTGGAAATTTGCGGAAGGAAAATAAACCTGAATCGCGAATATATGTTACAGGCAATACAGTGACTGACGTATTTCAGTATACGGTTCGCCAGGATTACGAGCACCCTGTACTGGACTGGGCTCAGGGCAAACGCCTGATTCTTATGACAGCACATCGCCGGGAATCCCAAGGGGAACCGCATCGTCAGATTTTTAATGCGGTTAAGCGAATTGCGGATGAGTTTGAGGATATCGCTATTGTTTATCCGGTTCATCCGAGTCCGGCTGTGAAGGAACCTGCATTTGAGATTTTAGGCAACCATCCGCGTATTAAGCTGATTGATCCGTTGGATGTCGTGGATCTTCACAATTTTTATCCACATACACATCTGATCCTTACGGATTCTGGTGGGCTTCAGGAAGAAGCGCCTTCGTTCGGCGTACCTGTTCTGGTGCTGCGTGATACGACTGAAAGACCGGAAGGAATTGAAGCGGGCACCTTGGAACTGGTGGGTACAAGTGAAGAGAACGTGTACAATCGGACCAAGGCACTTTTGACAGACTCAGCATTGTACGATTCTATGAGTCAGGCAGCGAACCCTTACGGCGATGGACAAGCATCAGTAAGAATTGTCAATGCGATTTTGCACCATTATGGTGTGCAATCCGAACGTCCAGAAGAATTTCACACAATGTTCACAAAAGGTGTTCGTCCGATATAATTATTCTTTACAAGGCAAGCATACAGTTAAACTGTACGGTTACCAAGGGATACAGCATTTTAAGATGCTTTGTCGACTGATTTTATACTTTAGGGCACTAAAATATCTCAATTGACAAAGTATCTTATATTTAAGTAAAATGGACTGGAATTGCAGGGGTGACATGGAAAAGTGGTCAAACCTTCCAAGCAAAACAACAACCGAAATAACACCGGAAATGCCTTTAAGGCTATAGGACTGGTGAGCGCTATCGGCATTGATTTGGCTGTATGCACACTGGGTGGTTTCTATGCAGGAAAATGGCTTGATGCCAAACTTGGTGGCTCCGGAATTTGGATTGGCGTAAGCGTTCTCGCAGGCTTGGTTGTAGGCGCATTAAGTATTGCCCTTGTGATCGGAAAGGTATTGAGGGATAACCATGAATGAGATGACCCGTATGCAAAAAATGTTATGGATCGTAGCGCTTGGTATTATGGCTCTGTGTTTCCTGGTCTCCGCCTTCATGCCCCAACATCGTGACATTGCTCACGGAATCATTCTGGGAACGGGAGTAAGCTGTCTAAATGTGCTGTATATGGCCTACAAAATTCGACAGGTTGCGAGTGCGGCCGCCGGTGAAAGAAAGAAGAGAGTGTTTGGTATTGGCTTTGGCGTTCGATTAGGGACCTCAATTTTGGCAGTGGTGCTGGCAATAGAATTTCCGGCCTATTTCCATGAGATCGCTGTAATGGCAAGCCTGGTGACTGGGCAATTTCTTCTGTTAATTATAGGCATCATATTCGCGCTTCAGGAAAAATGATGGCTCAACTGAGAAAGGGGTGAGAAAACATGTTGCATGAATCACCGATTATCCAATTGGGCGGGTTTAACATTGACTTGTCCGTCATTATTATGCTGGTTGTGACCTGCGCGATTGTATTTGGACTGGCATTTGCTGCAACGCGCAATTTGTCTGTGGACAATCCAAGCAAGCTGCAAAATTTTATGGAATGGGTCGTAGAATTCGTTCAAGGACTGATTACCAGCACGATGGATTTGAAAAAAGGGAAGCCATTCCTCTCTTTGGGGATGACGCTGATCATGTTCATCTTCGTGGGTAATATGCTGGGCTTACCATTCGGGATTGTGACCGAATTTGATAATGCGCAAAGTGCCCAAGTATTTGGACATGAAATCATTCCAGTCAAAGAAGCGTTAGAACAAGCACAGGCGTCTCACCCGGGCGAAGCTGCCCATGTAGGCATCAGCTGGTGGAAATCACCTACTGCAGATGCAGGGGTATCTATTGGACTCGCTTTGATGATCTTTGTCCTGGTTCATTTCCTGGGGATCTTCCGTAATACTAAAGCTTACTTCAAGCATTACGTTCAGCCATTTCCATTCTTTTTGCCAATTAACTTGATTGAGCAGTTCTCAAAACTGTTGACACATGGTATGCGTCTATTCGGTAATATTTTTGCCGGCGAAGTTTTGATCAGTGTTCTGCTGAAATTGACAGCACTTGGTGTAGGAGGCTGGATTGCTTCCGTATTGGGACTCGTTGTTTGGCAAGGATTCAGTATTTTTGTCGGCAGTATTCAAGCGTTCGTCTTCACGATTCTGACGTTTGTATACATTTCGCAGTCCATTGACACGCATGAAGAAGAGCATTAGACAAGCTTGTTTTCCGGTTTTTAGTTAAGTTCAGGAGTACGCTTCGCTCTTAACTGCAAATACATGTACAATACAAATACACATCACTAAGGAGGATTTTTAAAATGGGAGTTTGGGCATATATCGCAGCTGCAATCGCAGTAGGTTTGGGCGCTTTGGGCGCAGGTATTGGTAACGGTCTGATCGTAAGTAAAACAGTTGAAGGTATCGCTCGTCAGCCTGAAGCAAAAGCAACGTTGCAAACGGTAATGTTTATCGGTGTAGGTCTGGTCGAAGCCCTGCCAATCATCGGGGTCGTTCTGGCATTCATTTTCTACGCAGGTGCTTAATTGAATGGAAGCAAGGTTTGGCGGGGAAGGCACAGCCATCCGCGCCTTCTTTGTTCGTTTGAACATGAAAGATCCAGAACCGACGTTCACCGGAAAGGAGTGACTTCAATTGAGTTTAAATTGGACAAGTATCGTTTTCACAATCATTGCATTTTTGATCTTGTACTGGTTACTGACGCGTTATGCATTCGGCCCTCTCTTTTCCGTTATGGAGAAGCGCCGTCAGCTTGTATTACAGCAAATGAATGAAGCGGCACAGACGCGTGAACAGGCTGCTTCTTATGTTGAGGAGCAAAAGCAGGCTCTCCAGCAGGCACGTAAGGAAGCGTACGACATTATTGAGCAGTCAAAACAAACAGGTAACAAACAAGCGGAGCAAATTATTGTTCAGGCTAAAGACGAAGCTGTCCGCCTGAAAGACGAAGCTGTTCGTGAAATCACAAGCGAGCGTAATAAGGCGGTTGCCGAACTGCGCAGCGAAGTGGGTAAAGCTTCGGTACAAATTGCTTCCAAACTGATTCAAAAGGAAATCAAGGAAGACCAAGTCCAGGGAGAGCTTGTCGACCAATACCTTAAAGAGGTAGGAGGCAAAGCATGAGCCGGGATACGGTAGTAGCCAAACGGTATGCGAAAGCTTTGTTTGAAGTGGCAGAGCAGGAACAGACCATTATGGAAACCGAGCAGGAGCTGCGTGCTTTTGTAGAGGCTGTATCGGGGGATGCTGAAATCCGTAAATTCATTAATTCTCCTAACATTACGGAAGCGGTCAAGCTTCAAGTTCTGGCTAACAGTTTTGAAGGCAAGTTATCTGCCTCGCTAATTAACACGATCAAGCTGTTGATTCAGCGTAGTAGAACAGATTTGTTCGAATCTCTCCTTGCCGGATACCTCGATATTCAGGAATACAAGCTGGGAATTGCTCATGCAAAGGTGTATTCGACTTATGCTTTAAGTGATCAGGAAAAAACAGCGGTAGCCGAGGAATTCGGAGCCCGTGAACATAAAACAATCCGTGTGGAAAATATAGTGGACCCGAGTCTGCTGGGCGGATTGAAAGTGGTTATCGGCGATACACTGTACGACGGCAGTCTGGCCGGCAAGCTGGATCGTCTCGAGAAATCCTTTAACAGACGAGTATAGAAGATAGGGGTGAACACACTTGAGTATCAAACCTGAGGAAATCAGTTCATTGATTAAAAGTCAGATTGAACAATATAAAAATGATATCGAGGTCGTTGAAGTCGGCACGGTTGTTGAAGTCGGCGACGGTATTGCCCGCGTCTACGGACTGGAAAAAGTTATGGCCGGTGAATTGGTTGAATTCGACACTGGCGTATTGGGCTTGGCGCTCAACGTGGAAGAAAGCAATGTCGGTGTTGTTATTTTGGGTCAATTCTCCGACATTCGTGAGGGCGGTCAAGTAAAACGTACAGGTCAAATCATGCAGGTCCCTGTAGGGGAAGCATTGATCGGACGTGTAGTTAATCCACTGGGACAACCAGTAGACGGTAAAGGACCGATTGCTACAACAGAATTCCGTCCGGTTGAAAGTCAGGCTCCAGGCGTTATGGCCCGTAAATCGGTACATGAGCCTATGCAGACGGGGATTAAAGCTATTGATGCGATGGTTCCGATTGGTCGTGGTCAACGTGAGTTGATCATCGGTGACCGTCAAACAGGTAAAACATCTATCGCAATCGATGCAATTTTGAACCAAAAAGGTAACGGCATGAAATGTATTTATGTCGCTATTGGTCAAAAACAATCCACGGTAGCTCAAGTTGTTGAAACATTGCGTCGTCACGGTGCGCTGGAATACACGATTGTCGTTACGGCATCTGCTTCCGAACCATCACCATTGCTGTACATTGCTCCTTACTCTGGCTGCGCCATGGGTGAGTATTTCATGTACAAAGGCGAGCATGTCCTTGTTGTTTATGATGACTTGACTAAACAAGCGTCAGCTTACCGGGAACTGTCCCTCTTGCTACGTCGTCCACCGGGTCGTGAAGCATATCCGGGTGACGTTTTCTATCTTCACTCTCGCTTGCTGGAACGTGCAGCGAAGCTGAATGATGAGTTGGGCGGCGGATCACTTACCGCATTGCCGTTCATCGAGACACAGGCTTCCGACGTTTCTGCATATATTCCAACTAACGTTATTTCCATCACGGATGGACAGATCTTCCTGGAAGCTGACTTGTTCTATGCAGGGCAACGTCCGGCGATCAACGTAGGTATTTCCGTATCTCGTGTAGGTGGTTCAGCTCAGATTAAAGCGATGAAAAAGGTAGCAGGTTCCCTGCGTCTGGATCTTGCTCAATATCGTGAGCTTCAAGCGTTCTCCCAATTCGGGTCCGACTTGGATAAATCCACAAAAGCCCGTCTGGATCGCGGCGCACGCATGATGGAAATTCTGAAACAGGGTGTTAACCAACCGCTTGCTGTAGAGCAACAAGTAGTGAGCTTGTATACTGCTGTAAAAGGCTTCCTTGATGATATCCCTGTAGCGGATGTAAAACGTTTTGAAAAAGACTTCTTGTCTTTCATGGTGTCTGACCATCAGGACGTGCTTCAATCTATCCGCGACACGAAAGACTTGGTTGCTGATAACGAAGCGGCTTTGAAGGCGGCTATCGAGAAATTCAAAAAATCATTTGCCACGTCGGTTTAATATATTGGAATTTACCTGTTTATGATGAAAGATGTCCTAAGGAAGCGTGCCCTCCGGGTTTTGGCTTCCTTGGCATGTTTTATCCTCAATAACAGGCCTTTTAACATATGTCCGGCTGGATTTGAATCTTACGACGTGCTTGGATTTAGTCCAAGCTAAGGGATTGCTTACGAAGTTAGCTTTGGCTTTGCTAGAGCTTAAAGGTGGTGAAATCATGGCAAAAGGTATGCGCGAGATTAAACGTCAGATTAAAAGTGTGCAGAGTACGAAGCAGATCACGAAAGCGATGGAAATGGTCGCTGCATCCAAGCTGAGAAAAGCTCAGGAGAAAGCGGAGTCGGCTCGTCCTTACTCGGAAAAGCTTAAGGAAGTTGTGAGTAGCATTGCTTCTGGAGCGAATAACATCAAGCACCCAATGCTGGAAACGCGTCCGGTTAAAAAGACTGCTTATCTCATCATTACATCTGATCGTGGTCTGGCTGGTGGTTATAACGCCAATATTTTACGACAGGTTACGCAGACGATTTCTGAACGTCACCGTTCACAGGATGAATTTGTGATTTTCATCATTGGACGAAAGGGACGGGATTATTTCAGACGTCGTGAATTTCCTATCGCTGAATCGGTAACAGATCTGTCGGATACACCTGCTTTTGCAGATATCAAAACGATTGCAAGCAAGGCTGTACTAGGCTTTGAACTTAAAGAATTTGATGAGCTTTATCTATGCTATAACCGCTTTGTCAACGCATTGACTCAAATTCCAACAGTTGACCGTCTGTTACCAATGGCGACACCGGATTCAGCTACAGCTTCATCCTCAATTAACTATGAGTATGAGCCTTCACCAGAAGGAGTGCTGGAAGTATTGCTGCCGCGTTACGCGGAAACGCTCATTTACGGCGCTTTGCTGGATGGTAAAGCTAGTGAACTGGGAGCGAAGATGACGGCAATGGGATCTGCTACGAAGAATGCTTCCAAGTTAATTGGTGAGCTTTCCTTGACCTATAACCGTGCTCGTCAAGCGGCTATTACCCAGGAAATTACGGAAATCGTTGCAGGGGCAAGCGCTCAGTCTTAATTAGGCTTGTTGCGACTGTTTTATAGCAGGGTCTACACTATTATGATAAATTGCGGGCGCAAAACAAATCAGAGTGGTTCGGATTTGCGGCTGTGCAAGCTTGTAGGAGGGAAACCAAAAGATGAACAAAGGACGCGTAGTGAGCATCATGGGTCCGGTTGTCGACGTTGAGTTCGAACGTGGACAGCTTCCGGAAATTCTGAATGCCATTCATATTGGGACTGTGCTGGAGAGCGGAGTCAAAATTGATCTGACGCTCGAAGCTTCAAAACATCTAGGTGACAACCGTGTGCGTTGTATTGCCATGTCTTCCACAGATGGTCTGGTTCGTGGAGCTGAAGCCATAGATCTGGGAGCACCTATTTCAGTACCTGTCGGCGAAGCTACTCTTGGACGCGTATTTAACGTACTTGGAACGCCAATTGATAATGGTGCTGATATGAGTGAAACGGCTAGAAATCCGATTCACCGTCAAGCTCCTTCTTTCGATGAGCTGACAACTCAAGCAGAGATGCTCGAAACCGGTATTAAAGTTATCGACTTGCTGGCTCCTTATGCCAAGGGTGGTAAAGTCGGATTGTTTGGTGGTGCTGGCGTAGGTAAAACCGTAACCATTCAAGAATTGATTAACAATATCGCTCAGGAGCATGGTGGTATTTCTGTATTTGCGGGTGTAGGTGAACGCACACGTGAAGGAAATGACTTGTACCATGAAATGAGAGATTCCGGCGTTATCAACAAAACAGCGATGGTGTTCGGACAAATGAACGAACCTCCTGGTGCACGTTTGCGTGTAGCTCTCACAGGTCTGACGATGGCGGAATATTTCCGTGACCAAGAAGGCCGTGACGTGCTGCTCTTTATTGATAACATTTTCCGCTTTACCCAAGCAGGTTCTGAGGTTTCTGCCCTGTTGGGACGTATGCCTTCAGCAGTAGGTTACCAGCCTACGCTGGCTACTGAGATGGGTCAATTGCAAGAACGGATTACCTCTACTAAAAAAGGTTCTGTTACTTCCATTCAGGCGATTTATGTGCCTGCGGATGACTACACTGACCCGGCTCCTGCTACGACGTTTGCCCATTTGGATGCTACAACGAATCTGGAACGTAAAATTTCCGAAATGGGTATTTACCCAGCGGTTGATCCACTCGCATCAAGCTCCCGTATTTTGGCTCCAGACGTTGTGGGCGAAGAGCATTACAATGTAGCGCAAGGGGTAAAACAAATTTTGGCCCGTTACAATGAGCTTCAGGATATCATTGCGATCTTGGGTATGGACGAGCTAAGTGAAGAAGATAAAATGCTGGTTGCACGTGCACGTAAAATCCAGCGTTTCCTTTCTCAACCTTTCCACGTTGCCGAAGCATTTAACGGCTTCCCAGGTAAATATGTGCCGGTTAAAGAAACTGTACGAAGCTTCAAAGAGATTTTGGAAGGCAAGTATGACCATCTTCCAGAAGCGGCCTTCCTTTTTGTAGGAGCCATCGAAGAAGCAGTTGAAAAAGCTAAAACGTTGTAAACAACAGGCAGAGAATAGCCGAGCCTTACGAAGTGAGCTGTCTGCGGACAGCTTCCAGGAGGGATTCAAGTGAGCACGTATTTACTAGAGATTGTGACGCCGGAGCGCCTGGTCTATACAGAACAGGTAAACAGCATCAGTGTTCGCGGCTCGGAAGGCGATCTTGGGATTTTACCCGGACACCTTCCCTTGGTCACTCCCTTGAAGATTGCACCGATACGCATTAAAATCGGTGGTCAAACCGAGGTGATCGCGGTCAATGGGGGCTTTATTGAAGTCCGCAAGGATAAAGTGGTCATTTTGGCTGAGAGTGCGGAACGTTCCGAAGAAATTGATGTGGAGCGTGCCCGTGCGGCAAGGGAGCGGGCAGAACTGCGGCTCCAGAGCAAGCAGGAACAGATAGATCATCATCGGGCGGAAGTAGCTCTGCAACGGGCGCTTAACCGTTTAAATGCTACAAGCATCAGAACCAATAAGAATTAATATTGGATTTCAAGTGGAATTTTAAAAGGGTTCGGCATAGTATACGGATGGAACGACAAGGAGACCACTTCATAACTTCTGCCAAAGAATGTTCGGTAGAAGGTGAGGGAGAAACTTGCTTCCTTCGATCACTGTGATCGGGCCCTTTTTTAGCTGTTATTACCAAATGTACAGTCCTATTTCTTGTCCGGCTGCTAGGTATTTAGTACCTTTTAAATTCACGAAACAGAAGTGATTAATCACATTTTGTCGAAATAAATGTCCTAAAAACAGAAATAGCACTGGCATATTAGGCGTTCGCCGAGTATTATAAAGAAGTCTGTGACGCAGATGGGAGGAAATATGGATGAACGGGAAACAGCAATTGGCTGAACAGCTAAGTCAATCGGCGAGTATGACCGCGCTGATCTCCATGATCGTGTCGCTCATCTGTATAGCGTTAGCTTGGTGGGCTTTACAGAGCTTTAAGCTTGATTTGTTAATCCGGCAACCCAAAGGACCGCAGGGCAGATTGCTGCACTTGTTTCTTGCTATTATTTTGGGACAGTTGGTTTCAGGGTTCCTGTTGAGTTACATCTCTTGGAGCCAGATGCTCTAGAATTTGTTTTAACATGAAGTAGGCGGGTTATATGACCTTTATGACTGTGTCTCTGCGGGAATTGTCGAATAACATCGCGTCATATTGTTAACAATGGTAAACAAAAGAACCATACATGTATAGCTGGCTAAATCAGTTAGAGTACAATGGTCGTAAAGTACAAAAAACGCTTGTATACTTGTTTTAATCAGTGGTATGATGGCAGTTAGGGTATTAGTAAAATCTTGTTTTTTTATGTAATGAAAAAGCAAGGCATGAAAATAGCGGAATATGTTCTTTTTTTCCAGAATGGAAAAGGGAAATGACGCGCGGAGGGAACCATAGATGAGCAAATTTATCGTCCGCGGTGGCAACAGATTGACCGGGAGTGTCAAAGTCAGCGGAGCCAAAAACTCAGTTCTGCCGATCATCGCCGCTTCTCTGCTAGGAGAAGAAGGAGAAAGTGTTATTATTGATGCACCTCCTCTAGACGATGTGATGACCATTAACAAAGTGCTGGAGTCCTTAGGAGCAGGCGTTACATACCAAGATGAGGTCATTCGTGTTGACGCGCGGAAGATAATTTCCTGTGAAGCCCCTTACGAGTGGGTTAGGAAAATGCGCGCATCATTCTTGGTTATGGGGCCGCTGCTTACACGTTTGGGACGTACAAGAATCTCGCTTCCAGGCGGATGCGCAATCGGAACGCGACCCATTGATCAGCATTTGAAGGGTTTTGAGGCATTGGGCGCGGAGATTAGCCTGGGCCAAGGTTTTATTGAAGCTAAAAGTAACGGGCGTCTGCGTGGAGCTAAAGTTTATTTGGATGTAGCCAGCGTAGGAGCAACCGAGAATATTATGATGGCCGCTACTCTTGCTGAGGGCGTAACTACCATCGAGAATGCTGCTAAGGAACCTGAGATTGTTGATCTCGCAAATTTCCTGAATGGAATGGGTGCCAAAGTACGCGGTGCGGGCACGGGCGTTATTCGTATTGAAGGCGTTGAGAAGCTGCATGGTGTTAAACATACGGTCATTCCCGACCGGGTAGAAGCAGGTACTTATATGGTTGCTGCTGCGATCACAGGCGGGAACGTATATGTAGAAGGCGCAATATCCGATCATTTGGGACCGGTTATTTCCAAGATGGAAGAAATGGGTGTAACCATTCAACCTGATGAGAATGGAATTCGTGTCATTGCAGATAAGCCGTTAAAGGCCGTTGATGTTAAAACGTTGCCGTATCCTGGTTTTCCTACCGATATGCAGTCTCAGATGATGGCACTTCAACTTGCCGCTGAAGGAACGAGCATTATTACGGAAACCGTGTTTGAAAATCGTTTCATGCATGTGGATGAATTTCATCTCATGAATGCGGAGATTAAGGTCGAAGGTCGTTCCGCTATTGTAACGGGTAATGCTAAGCTGACAGGTGCGAAAGTAACCTCTACAGATTTGCGTGCAGGTGCTGCGTTAATTCTGACCGGACTCATTGCGGAAGGTACAACGGAGGTATCCGGCGTACATCACATCGATCGTGGTTACGTTCATTTGGCTGAGAAGCTGACTGGATTGGGAGCGGACATTTACAGAGTAACCGTGGAAGAGTCTAAACTGGATCATTCGCCCAGTACAGAGCGCGTAATGCCAGAAGAGACGTCAGGGAATCTGTTTAAGAAGATCCAGCCTTCCCTCGCATAAGCTTTAACGTATGTCGCTTCATGTTGCATAAGTATATTCTTGAACAACGAAGAACCAAGTCCGAAAGGGCTTGGTTTTTTTGTTGTTCGCAGAGTCTTTTTTTCATTCTTTCAGTTCTCTTAAAACGGTTCTATCAAAGTGGACGACTTCATATGATTGAAAATATCTGCTGGAGTATATCTATACTTTCGGCCGGACACTTAGCCCTTTGATGGAGGTTTCAGCCTATGAAAGATTCACAGGTTCGCATCCGTATACCCATTCATCATCCTAAGGAACATCGCCAGGCTTCACTTGCGGAGGAAGGCTCTGGCTCTATAGCTACCTCGTTACAGAAAAATAAGCTTATGCAACAGCAGCCGGACACAAGAGGTACATTGCCGACTGGCGTCAAGCCCAATCGGCGTACAACAGCCGTGCCTATCGCTGGAGCAGCGGCCCATGACACACGCGCTCCAAGCCCACTACAGGCGCCGCTACCGCATCTGCGTCCTTCGGCCGGGCGTGCCCCACGCTGGGGCAGCCGCCGCCCATGGCTGCCATTCGCCGCCATGGCAGGGGTGCTGGTCCTTGCCATGGCGGTGCCCGCACTAATGGCGTGGCCTCGTCAGGCGGCGCAGTCGGTGCCGCCAAGCAGTCGCACGGCAGCACCGGCTACGCCTAGCGTGACGGCAAAGGGTGAGGCGCCCGTCACGCGCTTACCGGGCGTCCCGCCGATGCCAGCGGTGCCCGCTGCTCCAACGCGCAGCGTACCGGTAGCGGCAGAGCCGGACGTGCGTGTGTACGTCACGTCTACCGGTCGCACGGAGACGTTACCGCTGGAGCAATACATTGTCGGCGTAGTAGCCGCCGAAATGCCGCCCAGCTTCGAGGGCGAGGCACTGAAAGCGCAGGCTATTGCCGCGCGTACCTTCATTGCCCGGCGTTTGCTGGCTGACGACACTAGCGGTGCCCCGGCGGGAGCAGATGTGACGGATACTGTTAAACATCAGGCTTATATCTCCAAAGCTAAACTTACTAGAGAGTGGGGGCATTCTGGTAAATCCGCAGACCTGGCTAAAATTCGGCGAGCCGTACGCGATACCAAGGATACGATTATGGTATATGAAGGCAAGCCCATTACGGCATCTTTTTTCTCTACGAGTAATGGCTATACCGAAAATTCAGAGGATGTATGGGCGAAGCCAGTGCCCTATTTACGAAGCGTGTCTAGTCCATGGGACAAGCAGTTGGCCCCGCGTTATACAGAAACCGTCACATTGAGTCGTCAGAGTGTGTTCGATAGATTGGGGTTGAGTCGTACTGCAATTGCCGCCTCTACTGGAGGAGGAAGTATGCCAGAGATTCGTATACTCTCCAAGACAGAAGGACACCGCATCAAAAAAATTGAGGTTGGTGGCTCAATTTTTACGGGGCCGGAAATCCGTAACAAACTGGGGTTGCGTTCGGCTGAGTTTACGTGGAAGGCAGAAGGGGACCGAATTGCTATAACAACCTATGGTTATGGTCATGGTGTTGGTATGAGTCAGTGGGGAGCCAATGGAATGGCCAAGGAAGGTCATACTGCTACTCAAATTCTTCTTCACTATTATACTGGTATTTCTTTTGCGCAAGCCTCTCGTATTCTAAGTTAGTAAATATTTCGAAACTTTGAAGTATAAAAGAGTTGCACCCGGTAACACTGGTTACTGAGGTGATGAGCAAATGAATGAACAAAATAAAAACCAGAACCAAAACCATGAAGAAACACCCAAAACCTTTCAGGGTGGAAGAGCTTCACGGCCGTCTTCGTGGAAAAAGCTGTTGTCCAAAAGGTGGGCATACCCGGCAGCCTACATTGCCGCAGCAGCCATTATACTAACCTTAGTGTGGGTCTATCAGGATGCCAGCCAGAAGTCTTTCAAACCTGACCCAGCTAGTCCATCGGTGCAAAGCACAAGTGCAGTGAATACCGATGTTAACGGTCAACAGCCAGAAAGTGTGGAAGTCGTTGCTCAGTCGGAAAATATCGCATGGCCAGTGGCAGATGCCGGTGCAGTACAGGTCGTAAAGCCGTTCTTTGATGAGAACGCGACCGCTGATGAGCAGGCGGCAGCTATGGTAGAGTATGATAAAACATTTACCGCTAACACTGGGATTGATCTTTCCCGGACTGACGATCAGGCGTTTGAAGTAAGAGCCGCCCTGAGTGGCAAAGTATCTCGTGTGGAACAACATCCGCTGGTAGGTAATGTCGTAGAAATTACGCATGATAATAATCTCAAAACGGTGTACCAAAGCTTGAGTGATCTGAAAGTAAAAGAAGGCGATCAAGTGAAACAAAACGATGTGATTGCTTCAGCGGGTCGTAACGAGCTTGAAAAGGATTTGAAAACACATCTGCATTTTGAAGTGTATCAGGATGACAAGCCGGTGAATCCAGCAGGTCTGCTTCCTAAGAAATAAATTTGGTCATGGCTTTGCATGCAGAGCGGGGAATCCATATTCCCTGCTTTTTTCTTGTGTAGTTTTTGTGCATAAGGTAAACATAAGCTGCTTTTGCCAAATAAATAGGCCTTCCGAAGCATGTCTTCCCGCCAAACCGCGAATATATAGGCACGCTCCTCATATAATGTACCAAACTATCCACAGTAGGGAGGCGGGAGCGTGCACGATTACATCAAGGAACGGACCATCAAAATCGGTCGCTGTATCGTGGAAACAAGGAATACGGTCCGTACGATTGCCAAGGAATTTGGTGTCTCCAAGAGCACGGTGCATAAAGATCTGACCGAACGGCTGCCTGAAATTAACCCGGATCTTGCCGATCAGGTGAAGCACATTCTCGAATACCATAAATCCATCCGCCATCTGCGGGGGGGAGAAGCGACGAAAATTAAGTACAAAAAAACGAGTGGCAAACGAAGGGAGATTCTCGTTTCCGGCAAGTCCTAAAAATATATAGTGAATTGGCTGGCAAAGCCATTGAATCAACCCCCTGAAGTATGATATGTTAAAAGATGGTACAAGACGAAAAATGACATGTAACCGTAGGTTTATACATATATTTGCCGCTTCTTGTCGAATCTTAGCTTTTAAAATATCACTTTGGGGGCCTTTTTAATATGTTCAGTAATGATATCGGTATTGACCTCGGTACGGCCAACGTGCTTATCCACGTCAAAGGGAAGGGGGTTGTTCTTGACGAACCTTCCGTTGTCGCGATAGAAAGCGATACAAAAAGAGTTCTGGCTGTCGGAGAGGAAGCGCGCCGTATGGTGGGACGTACTCCTGGTAATATCATAGCCATCCGTCCATTACGTGATGGTGTCATCGCTGATTTTGAAGTAACAGAAGCGATGTTAAAATATTTTATCAATCGGGTAGGGGGAAAAAGCTGGTACAGCCACCCTCGTATTCTAATTTGTGCGCCGACGAACATTACCTCAGTGGAGCAAAAAGCGATTCGTGAAGCGGCGGAGCGTAGCGGGGCCAAGGAAGTATTTTTGGAGGAA
>Ga0268252_1001265_pt1 | contig 14709 bp, 13 predicted proteins | sample AgamicMgSfrz_FD_200244 | JGI IMG/M metagenome (GOLD analysis project Ga0268252, IMG submission 200244) | Agave microbial communities from Guanajuato, Mexico - Mg.Sf.rz (v2) (version 3) | ecosystem: Host-associated > Plants > Phyllosphere > Phylloplane/Leaf | place: Guanajuato, Mexico | collected... | reverse complement strand
CAAATGCTCTATCTAAATATTGGGTACCTGCATAGCCATATTTCGTCTTTTTAAGCTCTTCTTCAATAATTTTCTCTACTTCTAACTGTAATTTCATATCAATCGTTAATACTAAATCATTTCCTGTAGCACCATTAGATAGCACTTCGGAATTGACAATCTCATCTTTTTTATCTTTAATATATTTAACTTTTTTCTTTTGTCCTTTTAAAACATCTTCATATTGCTTTTCCAGATAGCTTAACCCGACTCTATCGTTCATGCTATAGCCTTTAGCTAAATAGCTATCTTTTTCTTCTGCTGGAACTCCCCTTTGTGATGTACTTACATTCCCAAGCACAGTTTTTAATGTCCCACCAAACTCATATTCTCTATCCCAGTCACGAACTGTATCGACACCAGGGAGTTTCTCTAAATTTTCACTAATAATCGCAATTTCCTTATCGGTTACACCTTCATTTTTAACAATATGAGGGGTATAGTAATATCCACTTTGAAATTCCCGATAAATCGCTAATGTTTCCAGATCCAGGTCGGTAAGTGTGTTTAAATCCTTTTCTGTTACACGATCACGCAAAAGCTCATCATATGCTTTTTGATATTCTTTATTATCATCTTTATATTTTAGTTTAAGCTGGTCATTTTCTTCTTCTGGTATTTTCTTTTTGGCTTCATCTGGATTGATAAGAATCCAGTAATCCTTTTTATCTCTTTCTGTTATCTTTTTAAGATCTTTTTCACTATCCATTTTAATAATTTTTGCTAACTCTTCTGCTGTCTCACGCATTTTTTCTGGCTTATCCTTTTTCCAATTCGTATATGTAATGGCATTTTTGCCAACATTACTTACGATGCTTTTACCTGTCCTATCATATATTTCGCCTCTTGGGACAGAAGTACTGATGATAACGTCCTCTTTCTTCTCTACTTCCTTTTTATATTCATCGCCATAAACAATTTGGACAAATCCTAATCTTAATATAAGTGCTGAAAATAATAAAAATACCGTAAAGAATATAATGTTTACTCTTAAAGGTATCGGATTTCTCTTTTTTTTCTTTTTTTCCCCCATGATAGATCCCACCATTTCCTCCAAAACTTTCCTATTTCTATTTTAAAGGAAATTTACAAAGATTACTATATGATATTGGATATTTAAATGAATACTCTCTTTTTTCAAAAGATGCTGTTTTCCGTAAAATTAATTGCTAGTAACTCCAAGTGAATACTACGTTTGTTCAGGCTGCTCAATATTTCTATATCTTCATTTCCCCTATTGAAAAACAACAATCTTTAGAAAACAGTCCTTTAAAAGAGAAGAGGATCTGTAACTTTACAACAGATCCTCTAGGTTTAAGCAGCCTTCCATTTAATTTTTCGAGCAAAGAAATAAATCACAGAATGCCCACTTCCTAATATAAACAACAGTACAGGAATTACTTTATTAGGGTTAAATATGCTGACACCAATAATGAAAACGAGCACTGATAAAAGCCTTCCTAAATTCAGAAACAATTCTCTCACTACTATATATTCGATTCTCATTTCTCCTGCTTTCCAGCCTTTTCCGATTACATCAAAGGTCAGACTAGTGTAGGGAACAAGAATTAATGGATAAGCAATGGCGATTGTTCCTGCATATATCAATAATTTCGTATAAGAAAAATCAAAAACGATAATAAACATTGAAAGGAATAACATAATTCCCCCAATTAAAATAGACTTATTCCGATTGTCATTTTTGATTGTCCTCGAAACAATATAATAGGCTATAAAGGAAATACCTGAATTAATTAATCCAAATTTACCTAAAGCTAATTCACTATCTGTAGCAATATAAACGAAGACAGTTATCATAAACGCGAAGACGCCTTCCCGTAAGCCTTGGAAAAAATGAGCATTTGTGATGAGTTTCCAATTATTATTATGTTTTCTCTCTTCGACAATTCTTTTAAAAAAATATTTGCCTTCTGCTGGCCTTCTTTTTAGAAAAAAACTAGAGACAACTGCTAGAAGAAAGAGACCTAGAGACATACCAAAAACAATCATATAACCTGTCGATTTTGTTAACTGGGAAATAATATATCCAGCAATCATTGGTCCGATCATTCCTGCAACAGAATTTAACAAGCCTAAAAAGCCATTAAAGAAATCTCTGGTTTCCGGTTCTGTCACTTCAAATGTTAAAACATTATAGGCAAGCCAATAAAATCCATTGCCAATTCCTAGAATTGCTCCAAGGACCAGAAGAAATGTTGATGCCTTATCTCCAATTAATAAAACGGTTAAATAAAAAATGGTAAGAAAGGCTACTCCGATTCGGAATACAATCACCCGATCAATCTTCTTTGCCCATCTGCCTGCAAGTGTAAAGGTAAATAGCTGCAGCAAGATAATAGCTAAGTTATACAAGCCTAAATCTCTGAATTCACCTGACTGTTTCCATAAAAACACGTTAACGAAAGTATTAGAAAGTGCTACACTGAGTGAGTATAAGCCCCCTGTGAGCAACAATATTTTCAAGTCTTTTGTTAGCTCTACATTACCTATTAATTTTCCTATTTTCATCATAGAAACTCCCCTTTGTTCTAGAGTAGTTTCTAACAAAATGAATTTCGTTATGCATTATATATAAAAACTAACAATTTTGAAAATAATACTAACAATGCTAAAACTTCTGAGGAAATGGTGCACAAAAAAACCTGCAAGCGTAAGCTCACAGGTTTTTTTTACTTTTTACTATTCATTATTTTGCAGCTGCAAAACGTTTTGCTACTTCATCCCAGTTAATAACATTGAAAAATGCGCTAATGTATTCAGGACGACGGTTTTGATAATTTAAGTAGTATGCATGCTCCCAAACATCTAATCCTAAAACAGGTGTTTTCCCTTCCATTAAAGGATTGTCTTGGTTTGGAGTGCTTGTTACTTCTAATTCTCCGTTATTTACAACTAGCCAAGCCCAACCTGAACCGAAGCGAGTTGTCGCAGCTTTTGAAAATTCTTCTTTAAAGTTTTCAAAGCTTCCAAACTTGCTGTCAATTGCAGCTGCTAAATCACCAGTTGGTTGATCGCCACCATTTGGAGAAATAACTTCCCAGAATAGAGAATGGTTAGCATGACCGCCACCGTTATTGCGAACTGCAGTTCGTGCTGCTTCTGGAACTGCATCAAGATTAGCTACAAGCTCTTCTACTGTTTTAGAAAGTAATTCTTCATTTCCTTCTAATGCATTGTTTAAATTTGTAACATAAGTATTATGATGTTTCGTATGGTGAATGTTCATCGTTTCTTTATCGATGTGCGGTTCTAATGCGTCATAAGCGTAAGGTAATTGTGGTAATGAATAAGCCATGTCTAATTCCTCCTAAATATTATATGTATTATTTTCTTCCCCTATAAGGTTTGTCCTATTCCGACAATTTATATATGGGAAGCCCTTTAACAATACATTATCAAATAAAGAACTTACTTTCAATCTATTTGCTTGAAAAGATTCCCTCTTTAAAATACCCATTTAATATAATTTTAAACGCCGACATGCTAGGTTATTGTCACTAAAAAAGGTGGAAATTATTAATGGCTGTAATCTGAGAGTAGAATTAGCAATGATCTGGTGTATATATGCTTTATTCCGCTTCAAAAAAATCTTTTTCTATAACCCAAAATAATAAATAGAAAGTTAAAATATTTATTCTCATACCATTTTTCACTTTTTATTTTACCTCTAGTGATTAACATCACTTCTAAAATCTTTTCTATCTGTAGTATTACTGAGTCTATTAGAAGCTCTATTGAAATAAGTTCGATAAATTGTCATTTTTTCAATTTTTCCTATTGCATCAACGTTCCTGATACCAATAGAATCATCGCTATCTATACGAATTCCATTTTATCCCATTTAAAGATTGACAAATATTTCACAATGTTTTTTAATCAAGAAAAGAGGCTTATTAAGGAGTGCTTTCTTATGAATGAAGTGCAACTATCATTATATAGTTTATTAATACAACATTTTTTTGATATAGAAAAAATCGAACATATTAAAAAGGGAACTTTATTATTTCAGGAAAAAGATCCTGTGCAAAAAGTATACATTTTATTAAATGGAACCATTTCTCTTGGAAGAGTGCACGAGAAAGGCAAAGAATTTATCATGAAAATTCTCCATGATGAGGAATTATTAATAGAATACCAACTATTTAAACATTCTCCTAAATATTATTTCTTTTCTAAAAGTCTGACTGATTGTGATGTTCTCGCCATTGATCGAAAAGAATTTGAACAATTAGCATTAAAAGATCCTGTGCTCCTGACTTCCATTACAAGCTGGTTAAGTACCGGGTATTTAAAAGCACATATGAAATGCCAAGATCTTATTATGAACGGAAAAAAAGGTGGTCTTTATAGCATATTGATAAGATTATGTCATTCATTTGGAATTAAAAATAAGGACGGAATTCTCATTGATATCCCCATCACACATCAAGAATTAGCAAACTTAACCTTTGGGACACGGGAAGTTATTCAACGAATATTAAAAGATTTAAGAGAGAGAGAAGTAATTGACTATAGTAATCAAAAAATTACGGTGAAAAACCTTGCCTATTTAAAAAGAGCAGTAGACTGCCAAAACTGTCCCGCCGAAATTTGTGGATTAAATTAAAGAATAAGGCTGGGACATAAGTATTTTTAACCAAATAACCCCGGACGATTATACGTACATGCTTAAAAATATTCGTATAACTGTTTGGGGTTTTATTCATTTTAAGAAAGAAGGTTTGTGATGATCACCCGCAGACTGAATACATTTCGTATTTCCTACTAATTATATTTTCTTTTTAAAAAATGATGGATCGAAACAACCTTTTAAAATGGAATGAAATGAAGCAAGGACACTCAATTCCTGCGGGAAGTAGAGCAATCTATAGACCCCACAGGCTTTAGATTGCTCCCCAGCGCATAGAGTGTTGCAGCGTAATGGAACGAGTTGGTTTCGCTACTAAATGAGAAATCGTTCGTCTTTATCTATTATATAATTTATTTTGTCCCAGTCTCTGATTCCTTTTATATTTTTAGGAAAAAATAAACAATCATGATTGCCTGGATTATTCCCTTTGTCACTACACTACTGAGAAATCCAATTAATGAGCCTACTCCAATTTTAAGTGCATTCTTCCAATTAGTCTTACTAACAATAAGCTCAGCCAGAACAGCTCCTATAAATGGACCGAGAAGGATTCCAATTACCGGGATTACAAAAGGTCCTACGAGTAACCCTATCGTACTGCCCCAAATACCAGCCTTGGTACCGCCAAATTTCTTAACACCTATCCAATTGGATATAGAATCTGCAAAAAATAATAGAATGACAAACATTCCTTGGATGACCCAAAATAGTATAGTAAGTTCTTCAAATGAAAAAAATAGTCCATACAAAAGGTATCCTGCCAAAATGAACAGCACGCTTGGAATGATTGGATAAATCAGTCCTATAAACGCGATAATGAATAAAACGCTAATAATAATCCAATAAATAATATCCATAACGTTCCCCTTTTCTTCTGTCTAATATAACATATCCCTGCCTCATGTTTACCATACTTTTTTACGCAAATCAAATGCTCGGACTTGTATCTATTGGTTGTAAAAAGATACAATAAGGATGAAACTTTTGAAGGATGTGTCAGAATGAATATTTTTAAGCAGTTTTATCGAAGCCTCTATTCTCCAAAAGATATAGCAAGCTTCCGTTTTCAAGGTATCGGAAAGACCATTATTTATTTGGTGCTATTAACCATTATTGCATCACTACCTAATTTATATTATTTAAATAAAGGTATTAATGAAGCAATACATACGTTTAGTGTAACGATGGAAGAAGAAGTTCCTTCTTTTACAATAAGTGATAATACACTCCATACAGATAATGATAAAGAACCAACTATTATTGAGAAACCTGATTTAACCATTATTGTGGATTCTTCTGGAACCTATGATCATGCGAAAATTAATTCTTATGGAAATACCGTAGCCCTTTTAAAGAATGAATTCGTAATTGTAACGTCTGGACAGGCTCAAACATTTGATTATTCTTCTTTTGGGAATATCTCTTTAACAAATGAGGAGCTTATTGAATTTATTCAAACGATGGATTCATTAGCCTATGTGTTTATTATTATTTTAGTGGTTATCTATATCTTGTTCATGCTTATTTACAAAGTCTTACAAACACTCGTACTTGCTATGTTCGGCAGCTTTTTCTCCAAGATTTTTGGCAGAACATTAACGTTTGCGCAGTGCTGGAAAATAACTGTATATAGCACAACTATTCCAGTTATTTTCTTTGCTATTATGGACTGTTTACAAACGATTGTTCCTAGCGGTTATTTATTAAATTGGTTCATTAGCTTATTCCTTGTTTGCTTAGCTATTAAAGAAGTTCAACCGGAAAAACCTCTCCAACCTTAAATGTCCTATATAATATTAAAAAGCAAAAACTATCTACATGTAGTTTTTGCTTTTTATATAAAAGGTTGTTTTCATAACGTAAACTAACCATTCAGACTATACGGACAGTTGATCTCCTACCTTTCTTCTTCGAATTTTCATAAGCTTGAGATTAGAGTCTTACTTTCCGTTAAGAGTGGGATAAATTAATTATCTTTTTGTTCATCCATCTTTATGTTTTCCTCAAGTTTCGCCACTAGCTTCGAAAGTCTGGAACTTATATCTGCATTTACCTGAATACTATCCTGTTGTATTTCGCCTATCTTCTTCATTTCATCTGAACTTGCAAGGGTTTGTTGACTTATCGATGTAACATGTAACGTACTATGCTCCATTTTTGGAAAAAATGCTTGCAGCTCATTTAGTAAATAATGATTATCTTTTAATCCTTCGTTGACGAGAGAAATTCCCTGTAATAACTGATTAAAAGAAACGGTAGCCTTATTAGCTAATTCATCACTTTTCGCAAAATTAAGTTGGATATCTTCTAAATCGGTTGATGATTTTTGTATGATATGATCCATATCAAGTGTGAAAGCTTTAACATCTTCCGCTGATTTTGATGATAAAACAGCAAGTTTTTTCACTTCATTGGCAACCACCGCAAATCCTTTCCCCTGGATGCCAGCCCTTGCTGCTTCTAAAGTTGCATTTAAAGCTAAAAGTTTTGTTTGTTCAGCAAGTCCCTTTATATCCTCTACTACATTTTTTATTGATAAAGCATGTTTATTCAATAAATCATTATTACTATATATGACTGTCACTTTGTCTTGCAGCAAATGTTGACTAGCAAATAAATTATTCATATTTTCTTCACCAAGTATTGCAGCACGATTCATTTTTTCTGTATGCTCATTTATTTTCTGGCTGCTCTCTTCAATTTGCTCACTTAATGCTTTCATCTCTTGAAAAACAGTTATATTATGTTCTGAACTAACAGCGGTTTGCTCTGCTCCATTTTTTACGGAATTAATCATCTCGGAAAGTGTTACACCACTTTCAATCATCTGCTGTGCTTCCATTTGTAAAATATTATTCGTTTTAGCTAAATGAGTACTAGTAGCATGCATATCTGATAAAAGAAGTTTTAATCTCTTTATTAATAAATTATAACTATTAATTAACGAGTTGATTTCTGGAATGGACGTTTTTATTGACGTAACTTCTGCTAATTGACCATCTCTTGCTACTCGCATAATTTCTCGCAATTTTAATAGTGGACTAACCATTGTTTTAACAAAAATAAGAATAACAATTGCTATAATGACAATACTCAATATCGAGAAGAGCAATAAACTATTTTTTAACTGATTAACATTATGTAAGTATTCTTCTTGTGGAATTACTAATAGATAAATCCCTTTTAATTCTTGAATGTGTTGAAAGGCTACTGTATATGTCTGACCATTCCACTCTGTCTCTAATACGCCTACTTCTAATTTTTTCACTTCTTGAATAAAGGAATCCTCCCACTTGAACTGGGAAGCCTGACTTACTTTAAATGGCTTAACTTCAGCTTCTGAGAGCAAAAAGAAGGAAGCATTTACCCCTTCTTTAGCAAAACTAGCATCTTGGTCTCTAATTATTTGTTCCATTTTTGATTGAAATTTCTCTTCCTGTCCAACATACATTAGCATTGTATTTTGAGCCATTACATAAATAGTACTTGTTTCCTTCTCTAATCTTTCATGCATCATCTTAATTGTCATCTTTTCAGAACTGTTAATGGAGATAAAAGTTAAAATCAAAATGGTAATAATAAATAAAGGCAAAATAAAAAGAAATAACCGATTTTGTATAGAAAGCTTGTCCTTAATTTTTTTCATCCAGCTGTCCCCCCTAGTCAACATTGTCACAAATATTTGTTAAGGACATGTAAAGATTAGGTAATTTAATATTAATTTTTATGACTATTTACCCACCTCTACTTTCCTATACTCTTAATTTGTTCTAAACCTTATTGGACAAGCATATATTTTGTTATAACCAGTTTAGGGGGATTTAGGATGAAAAGGTTTTTTATTACCTTTGCTATTTTAATTACAATTTATGTCATTTATATTGATTTAAGCGACGGAACACTTTCCTCCAACCAAGAACAAGAACCTACATTAGAAGCACAAGGCACCCCTCAGGATTCATCCTTATATTTTGAACAAACAGTTCAATCTGGCGATACCGTCCTTTCGATTATCGAACAATATTCCACTGGCGGTCTATCTGTTAGTCTTGAGACAGTTGTAACTGATTTTCAAAAATTAAATGATGGTTTAAAACCTGAGGACATACAAATTGGAAAAACATATTTATTCCCAATATATAAATAAACATAAAAACAATCTTCCGAAAATAATCTATTTTGAGGAAGTTTTTTTATATTCTCTTATACATAAATACTTTTCCCTTTAGTAGTAGGCTTCCCAGTAAAAAGCCAAGTCACTTTTTCAGCAAGTTTCTTGTCAATATCAATGATTCATTGTTACAATAGGTAAGGATATCAAGATTAAATAAAAAGCTAATTATTTTGGCTTGTCCAATATAAAAGGAGCGAATCACCCTTGAGTGAAATTATACATCGTACAAAAACCCGCCCAATTAAAGTTGGTAACTTAACAATTGGGGGAAGTAATGAACTATTTATTCAAAGTATGACAACTACAAAAACCCATGATGTTGAGGCAACAGTTGCCGAAATTAAACGTTTAGAAGAAGCTGGCTGTCAGGTCGTTCGAGTAGCATGCCCAGATGAACGTGCTGCAGATGCCATTAGTGACATTAAAAAACAAATCAATATACCACTGGTAGTGGATATCCATTTCGATTATCGTTTAGCCTTAAAAGCAATTGAAGGCGGAGCAGACAAGATACGAATCAATCCAGGTAATATTGGGAAAAGAGAAAAAGTGGAAGCAGTTGTTAAAGCTGCGAAGGCAAAAGGAATTCCTATTCGAATTGGTGTTAATGCCGGTTCTTTAGAGAAGAAAATCTTGGAGAAATATGGTTATCCAACTGCAGATGGAATGGTCGAGAGCGCTCTTCACCACATAAAAATATTAGAAGACCTTGATTTTCATGATATTATCGTTTCCATGAAAGCTTCTGATGTTAACTTAGCGATTGAAGCATATGAAAAAGCAGCAAAAGCATTTGACTATCCTTTACATTTAGGTATAACAGAATCTGGAACATTATTTGCTGGTACTGTTAAGAGTGCTGCTGGCTTAGGCGCTATTTTAAGTAAAGGAATTGGTAATACATTACGTATTTCCTTAAGTGCTGATCCTGTTGAAGAAGTAAAAGTTGCTAGAGAACTGTTGAAATCATTCGGACTCTCTTCCAATGCAGCAACGTTAATTTCTTGTCCTACTTGCGGACGTATTGAAATCGACCTAATTAGTATTGCAAACGAAGTAGAAGAATACATCTCTACCATAAAAGCACCGATTAAAGTTGCTGTTCTTGGCTGTGCAGTAAATGGTCCAGGGGAAGCAAGAGAAGCTGATATAGGTATTGCTGGTGCCCGTGGGGAAGGTTTACTATTCCGTAAAGGTAAAATAGTCCGTAAAGTTCCAGAGGAAACAATGGTAGAAGAATTGAAAAAAGAAATTGATGCAATCGCTGCGGAATATTTTGCGAAAAAAGCGGCAGAGGAAAAGGAAGATGGCACTGTTGTGCAACCATAATTAGCCAACAGAGAAAGCTTTTCTATTCTAATTAGAAAATCTAACCTCCACAATGAGAGGTTAGATTTTTTTGATTCCCCATTATCGTTAAAAGAATGGGGCGATAAAAATTCCTATAATAATGGAGATTGCACCTAGTGAAATAGCCCATGTCCCAAGTGCACTTGCTCCCCTGCTTCTAGCGATGAATCCTAATACTATCCCGACTATCCCTAATATAATAGGCATTACAAATAAAGACAGGATAGAAATCAGCAACGCCGTAATCCCAATTCCTTTTCCGCCTACTACTTCCCTATCTCTCTCAACATCAGAGGTCACTGGGCGAGTTGTAGCATTATATGTCATTGGAGGTGTTATTTCTGCTGATGTTTCTTCCAAGTAATCAACAGGTGTTCCAGTTCGCTCTCTATCTTGAAAATCGTGACTGTATCCTTCATTGCTATTTTGATCTGGCATGATGATCCCTCGCTTTCTTTAATAGGAGCATTTATTATCATCACCAAATTCACTGCTACTATGTCTGTTAATGTTTTACATGATATCCTCCTTTTTTAATGCTTTGCTTTTCCAAATCATTATTATTTGATAAGCTAGATAAGAACAACATTGGAAAAAGGAGCAAAAAATGAAAAAATTGCGATTTGGAATCGATATTGATGGAACTGTAACAAGCCCGGCTACATTTGTTCCCTTTTTAAACGAAAGCTTTCAGTTAAATATCACATTAGAAGATGTCGTACAATATGAATTTTATCCATTAGTGAATGTATCTAATGAAGAATTTGACAATTGGTTTGTAGAAAATGAAGCAAGAATTTATACAGCATCACCGCTTGCTGAAGGAGCAAATATTGTCCTTCAAAAATGGGCAAAACAACATGAGCTAATATTTATTAGCGCAAGAGGCGAAGGAATGCTGGAGCTAACAAAAGAATGGTTTATTAATCATGGAATCAGTTTTGATCATATTGAATTAATTGGTTCCCATCATAAAATAGCTGCCGCCAAAAAACAGAAGGTCGATATATTTTTTGAAGATAAACACGATAATGCTGTAATGCTTCATGAAGAATTAGGCATTCCAGTTATTCTCTTTGACACACCTTATAATAGAAAGCCGATCCCTAAAGGAGTTAAACGGGTAACTACATGGAATGAAGCGTATGAGTGGGTGGAAGAATGGGCAAAGTCTTCTGTAAAGTAAATATTATGGAAAATTACCATCAAAAAAAACGAAGCGATATCTTTAAGATATGCTTCGTTTTTTTAATTTCGACACTCTGGACATTTACCGTATATTTCAAATTTATGACCAGAAACATCGTAGCCTTTTAAATTTTCTGCTAGTTCTTCCATTGGACAAGTAATAATTTCTTTTGTTTTTCCACAGTCTAAGCAAATGAAATGATGGTGGTGGTGATGGTGAGAACAAGTAAAACGAAAGTGTTTTTCTCCATTTAACTCTGTCATTTCAAATATATCTAGTTCTTCAAATAAGGATAAATTACGGTATATCGTATCAAAGCTTAATCCTGGATAATCATCCTTTAATGCTTCTAATACATCTTTTGCTGTTAAATATTTATTTTCATTAGAAAATAAAGCTAATATATCTTCTCGTTTGTCTGTATGTTTATATCCTTTTTCCTTTAAGATATCGAGTGCACTTTGAACATTCATTTTCTCCACCTCATTTCTGCTTCATTTTTCATAATAGTAATTATACGTTAATCTTTTGGAGAAAAAATCCGGGTCTTTTTCCGCTCCAATATTAACAGCCATAAAATATTAAACAAATAAAAAATCTATAGTAATCATTACGATTTATTAGCTCTAATGGTTCAGAATCAGTATACAAGAACGATTGATTATTGTAAAGACATCTTCATTTTTATAGGATAAAATAAAGAAACCAAAAAAAATTAGCACATTTTTACCTCTCCCCTCATATGTTAGAATGGGGAGTGATGACATGAAAATTTTTGAAAACATAATCAATCACAAAATAAACAACATAACCTCTACTGAATTACTGAAATACAGCAAACAATTCAAAATTAAGATTACAAATGAGGAAGCTGTAAAGCTTGCTAATCATCTTAATGGTCGAAAAGTAAATATTTTCAAACCTAATGAACGCGCACAGTTAATCAGAGAGGTAGCTAAACTAACAAGTCCTGCTACAGCAAAGGAACTAAACGATTTATTTAATTTATTTGCAGAGCAGTAAACTAGGATACTTAACTTACTATTTGAAATAAAAAACGCTCGAATGAGCGTTTTTTAACTTTGTAAGATTTCCTGCAATAAGTTTTCGTTAAATGCTTTATTTTTAATCATGGCGATTTCATGCTTATAAGGTGCTTTTTTATTCGTTTTATCAATACCAACATATGGAGTTTCCAATATTTTAGGAACATCTTCTAGTTGTGGATGATGAACAATTTTCACTAATGATTCAAAACCGATTTGACCGTAACCAATATTCTCATGTCTATCTTTTCTGGCACCAAGGATATTTTTGCTATCGTTAATATGCAATACTTTTAATTTATCGATTCCTACGATTCGATCGAATTCTTGTAATACCCCATCAAAATCTTCTACAATATTGTATCCAGCATCATGGGTATGGCATGTATCAAAGCATACGGATAATTTATCATTATGTGTAACGCCATCCATAATCATTGCTAACTCTTCAAAAGTACAGCCACATTCAGATCCTTTTCCAGCCATTGTTTCAAGGGCAATTTGCAAGTTTTCATTTCCTGTCAGCACTTCATTTAAGCCTTCAATAATCCTTTTAATGCCTACTTCTGCTCCAGCTCCTACATGGGCACCTGGATGAAGCACAATCTGTCTTGCTCCTAATGCTTCTGTTCTTTCTATCTCACTGCGTAGAAAGTTTACGCCCAATTCGAAAGTAGCTGGGTTCGTAGTATTAGCAATATTAATAATATATGGTGCATGTACGATGATATCTTCAATCCCGTTTTGCTCCATATGCAGTTGTCCTGCAGCAATATTTAAGTCTTCTATTTTCTTTCTTCGTGTATTTTGGGGTGCACCTGTATAGATCATGAAAGTATTTGCCCCATAGGAGACTGCTTCTTCACTTGCTCCTAACAACATTTTTTTTCCGCTCATTGATACATGTGAACCAATTTTCAACAACCTACTCACTCCTCTTTTCCTTATTTTTTTCTACTCTTGATTCTTTTTTCTCTCTTTTTAATCGTTTCTACTTGTTGCTGCATTTTCTTCTTATAACCAGGCTTTACCTTTTTCGGCTTTTTGACAAGCGATTTAGCCTTTAAGTCAATTTCATCTACTTGTCTTTTGCGATTTTTACGGCGGTTACGATCTTCTAACTCAACCCATTCGCCTTTCTTAAGATCCATATGCTTAAATTCTACACCGAGTTTTTCTAATTGATTTAACTTGTCCTCATCAGACGTCTCATAAATAGTTAAAGCAATTCCGGAATAACCTGCTCTTGCTGTTCTTCCTACACGGTGTACATAAAAATCTAAATCTGACGGCAACTCATAATTGATAACATGACTGATTCCTTTTATATCAATTCCTCTTGCTGCTAAATCTGTTGCCACAATGTATTGGTATTCTAAATCAAGAATTTGCTTCATTACTTTTTTGCGTTCACGCGGTGTTAAGCCACCATGAAGTCTAGCCACTTTAAGTCCTTTGTTTGATAGACCATTAGCAACTTCATCACACATTTGCTTTGTATTAGTAAATACAATTGCAAGATAAGGATTAAAACTAATTAATGCTTCATATACAGTTGTAATTTTATCTCGATGTCTAGAAGGAATTAAAATATGTTCAATTTTTGCTGCTGTTAATTGCTTTGGCTCAATATGAACATACGTTGGGTTTTCTAAATATTTCTTTAAGAATGGTTTTAATTTCTCAGGAATAGTTGCTGAGAATACAAACATACTTAAATCCTTTGGCATTTTTGCTGCAATTTGATCAACATCTTCGATAAAGCCCATATCAAGCATTAAGTCTGCCTCATCGACAATTAGAATTTTTGCTGTATGCACAAATAACGCTTGTTCTTTAACAAGATCATTAATTCTTCCTGGTGTACCAACAACAATCTGTGGCTGCGTTTTTAACTTTTCTATAGAACGCTGTTTATCTGTTCCACCGATAAATAGGCGTGATGTAATTGGCTGTTCTGAATGCTTAATAATTTTCAAAATTTCTTGATTGATTTGATTAGCTAATTCTCTAGTAGGTGCCGTAATAACTGCTTGTACCGCTTGCTTCTCCACATTAATTTTTTGAATGATTGGCAAAATATATGAATGAGTTTTACCAGTTCCTGTTTGTGATTGACCAATCGCACTCTCGCCTTTTAAAACAAGGGGAATTATTTTCTGCTGAATTTCAGTAGGCTCATAAAAACCTAATTCATCAATTGCATCTATAATAAATGGTTTTAATTCGTATTGTTTAAATTGATTATTACTCATATATA
>Ga0268252_1001264_pt1 | contig 14711 bp, 12 predicted proteins | sample AgamicMgSfrz_FD_200244 | JGI IMG/M metagenome (GOLD analysis project Ga0268252, IMG submission 200244) | Agave microbial communities from Guanajuato, Mexico - Mg.Sf.rz (v2) (version 3) | ecosystem: Host-associated > Plants > Phyllosphere > Phylloplane/Leaf | place: Guanajuato, Mexico | collected... | reverse complement strand
TTGCTTTTACGCTTTCAACACCTGAGAAAGGAACGCGTGCAATTGCTGCTGTACAAGGTGGACTAACAATTGCTATTATGTTGGGCGTTCCATTTGGATCTTATCTTGGCGGGATTTTTGACTGGCGCTATGTGTTCTGGTTTGTAGCTTTGTTAGGCTTTATTTCGCTTATTGGTCTTATCCTTGTTGTTCCAAATCAAAAGGTTGGTGTTACCCCAAACTTGCGTTCAGAGCTAAAAATATTTAAAAATCGGAATGTATTACTTGTGCTTGCTATTATTGTTTTCGGCTTTTCAGGTGTTTTTACAGCATATACATTTACAGAACCAATGCTTACGCAAATCGCAGGTTTTAACGTAACAAATATTACAATTGGTCTTTTTGTTTTTGGGGTTGGTGCTGTTATTGGCACTTTTGCATCTGGAAAAATTCCCCCACATCTTTTAACAGAAAGACTAATGGTGGTTCTTATTGGGTTAGCAGCCGTTCTTGCTTTATTTACTTTCCTTATTCCATTTAAATTTATAGCCTTTATCATGTGCTTTTTATTTGGTGCTGGAACCTTTGGTACAACACCAATTTTAAATGCTAAGATTATTTTAGCTGGAAAGGAAGCTCCATCACTTTCAGGGACGATTGCCGCTTCTATTTTTAATTTAGCTAATTCAATTGGTGCAACTCTAAGCACAGTCTTTTTAAATGTCGGAGCAAGTTTTACACTTATTACGTTAATTGCCTCAGGAATGATTTTATTTGGTTTGATTTTGACTTTTGTGACCCACAAAGTCGAAGACAAATCTCTTTTTGCTCCTCAAAACAGCTAAACCATTAACGGTTTAGCTGTTTTTTTGTTCAATGTTTTTTCACATCTTTCTTCATTCACCCTCTTGTTTAATAGTTAGTGGTCACCTACTCTTAATAAGGAAACATTGGTCGAAAAATTTAGTTCTTTTATACAATAATACCTATTTTTTTAATAAGAAGGTGAATACAAAATGACATCAGAAGATAAAGCTTCAAACCGAGATAAACGTCCCTCAGTAAAAACTTCATCTTCCTCCCTTTACAAGACAATTTGGAGATGGCACTTTTATGCGGGATTAATTTTTACTCCTTTTCTTCTTATATTAGCAATAACAGGAGGAATTTATTTATTTAAACCTCAGATTGAAAATGTTTTGTATCAAGATTTATATGAAGTAGAAGATGAAGGGGGGAGCATTTCACCTTCAAAACAAATTGAAGCTGTAACATCGAAATACGTAGATGCTCATGTATATAAATATCGCCCAAGTGATTCACCTAATCATTCATCAGAAGTAGGCGTTCATATAGGAGATGGAACGTATACTATTTTTGTGAATCCACATAATGGAGAAATTATTGGCCAATTAAACGATAAAGACCGCCTTATGGATAATATCGAAAAATTCCATGGAGAGCTTATGGTAGGAACGATAGGAGATCGCATTGTTGAACTTGCTGCATGCTGGGGCATTGTTCTCGTTGTAACAGGAATTTATTTATGGTGGCCACGTAGAAAAACAAAGTTTTGGGGTGTTGTACTGCCGCGTTTTTCGAAAGGGAAAAAAGTTCTTATGAGAGATTTGCATGCAGTACCTGCCTTTTGGATTTCAGCAGGCTTACTGTTTCTTATTTTTACAGGTCTTCCATGGTCTGGTTTGTGGGGGAATACGTTTCAGCAGATTACAACAAATGCAGGACTTGGATATCCGCCTTCTGTTTGGGTTGGTGACGCACCGAAATCTGATGTGCAAACAAAAGAAATTGCAGATGTGCCTTGGGCAGCTGAGACAATGAAGGTTCCTCTTTCAACATCCAAAGACCTTTTGCCTCTTTCAATTGATGATGTAGTAAAAGTAGCTGATGAGCAAAATGTTACAAAAGGATACAACATCATATTTCCGCAAACAGATGATGGGGTATATACGCTTTCACTATTTCCACCTAAAGCACAGGATGAGGTGACAATGCATATTGATCAATACACAGGAGCAGTACTTGCTGATTATCGATATGATAGCTATAAACCATTAGGCAAAATGATTGCTTTTGGTATCACAATTCATAAAGGAACACAGTTTGGTCTTATGAACCAGCTTATAGGACTTCTTGTTTGTTTAGGGATTGCAGGCGTTGTATTAAGCGGCTTTTATCTGTGGTTGAAACGTAAGCCAAAAAGCAAGCTCGGGGCTCCAAAAGTAGCTGAAAATCCAAAACAAATGAAAACTTTATCTTTCATCATTATTATAATGGGAATTTTGTTTCCGCTTGTGGGCGTTTCTATTATTGTTGTACTTCTATTTGATTTCTTCGTGGTCAAGAGAGTACCACAATTAAAAAGATTTCTAAACGCTTAGGTAGACAAAAGATAAGAAATTCAGAGGTGTAAATGATGAAAAAATTTTTTTATCTCTTTTCGAGCTTTGTTATTATACTTTTGCTCTCAGCTTGTAGTGTTGATTCTGATGCGGCTAAATTGTATCGAAAGTCAGAAAAGATGAAAGCAGTTATTGTGATTCCTAAAACTGTAAATCCGAATGAGGAAGTAGACTTGAAAGTAGAAGTAACAAAGGAAGATAAGAAAGTAGAAAAGTTAGAGAGCATGAACATTGAAATATGGAAGAAAGGAAATGAAGAGAATAAAAAAGTGATAGAAGGAAAAAGAACAGCGAAAGAAACGTATGAAGTAGTAAACACATTTAGTGAAGATGGAATCTACTACGTCAAAGCAGAGGTTCGAACAAAGGACCTTCATATTATGCCAACAAAACAGATGATTGTTGGAGAGCTTTCAGAAGAGGAAGCAAAATCATTAGAACCAGAAAAAGAGAAAGAAGATAATCACCATTCACATCATTAACAAATAGACAAAAAAGCTTTTCCTTTTAAAGGAAGAGCTTTTTTTACGATTGATAACTTATTGCTACAATAGAGATATAGTTTCTATGTATCTTTAAAGTCTTTTGAAGATGTAAATTTGGAAAAAAAATCAATTAAGAAAGTTTGGAAGGATAAAGAAACGTTAGAATGCTGCTTTTCCTTTGGAAGCGAAAGGTAAATATTTCGTTCTGAAAAAGCCTCTTCTATTGGTAATAACACAACGCTTGAATTCAATACTTTATGCCATGTAATAGACGGAATAAACGAGACGCCAAGTCCTGCGTTAATAAGATCTCTTACTGTTGACGGATTGTCGCTTTCGTAAGAGATGGTAGGCGAGAAGCCAGCAAGTTCACAAATGGACTGAGCTGTTTTGCGTAAATTTTTATTTTCGTTTAGTAAAATAAAGCGCTCATTTTTTATCTCCTTTAGTGAAACCGTCTCTTTTTGAGCAAGGTGATGACTTTTGGGTACGCCTAACATAATTCGTTCTGTAAACAGACGAGTACTTTCTACATTTTTTAGATTAATAAGGGAAGAAGAGAGACAAATATCAAATGAGTTCGGCACTTCCCTACCATCAATATTTTGGCTAATATGAAATTCCACTTTCGGATGAATTTCGCTAAACTTTTGAAGAAGTTCAGGAAGAATAGGAGAACCAACAAGCATAGAGAAATGTAATGTTCCACAGACATGTGGCTGTAACCCTTGTAGCGCTTTATTCCCCTGTTCTAAAGAATAAAGGGCTTTTTCCACATGTTTTAAGTACACTTTTCCAGCTGTACTTAACTTAATGCTTTTTCCTTTACGCAAAAACAGATCAACACCAAGTTCTTTTTCGAGCGTGCGAATCGTTTTGCTTAAGGAAGGCTGTGAAATATATAAAGATTTTGCTGCTTTTGTCATATGTTCATATTTAGCTACTGTTTGAAAATAGCGAAGCTGTAATAAATCCATGAAAAGGTTTCTCCTTTCTTACTTATAACCACAGGGTTATATCTATTATAAACGAATCCATATTTTACATAAAGAAAAGAGAAGAATACACTAAAAAATAAGATATTACATAATAAATAGAATGGATTGCGTACAATTTGAGCGTTCTTTTCTTTAGAAAATCACATTAAGGAGGTGAGGGGAACAGTGAACAAAATAGCTTTTCTTTTTCCTGGACAAGGAACACAGTATGAAGGGATGCTTGATGATCTCCCTCAAACAACTCTTACTTCCTCACTTTTGGAGAGAGCTCAAAATCGGTTGGGTCATGATCCTCTTCTGCTTGATGATAAAGAGCATATTAACACATCTGTTGGTACTCAGCTTAGCTTGTTTATAAAAGGCGTTGTTTTAGAAGCTCACCTTGAGGAGGAAAAAATTTATCCACACGTTGTTGCAGGGCATTCAATAGGAAGTTTCGCTGCAGCTGTAGCAGCAAAAGTCCTATCTTTTGAAGATGGACTTCACATTGTGAAAAAACGTGCTGAATTAATGGATAATGTTGGTGGAAAAGACTATGGAATGGGCGTTATTGTTGGGGTGAACAAGGAAAAGTTAGTTCACATTGTAGCATCTGTTCATAGTGAAACAACGCCTGTTTATATAGCTAATGAAAATGCAGAAGATCAGTATACTGTTTCAGGAAAGCGGATAGGTATAGAAGTTGTGTTAGAAAAAGCAAGAAAGCAAGGAGCCTCCAAGGCAAAGTTTTTAAACATGACAGTTCCTTCACACTGTCCTCTTATGAACGACGTGGGGAAAACACTTTTTGGGGAACTTGAAAAATGTACAATTTCAGATCCTGCTGTTCCTTTCATCGGAAATAAAAGGGCTCGTCCACTTCAAACAGGCTCAGCTGTCAAGGAAGACTTAGCTTTTAACGTTTCTCATCCTGTTTTATGGCATAACTGTTCCACCATAATGAAGGAACTTGGTGTAAAACTATTTGTTGAAATGGCTCCTGGTCATGTTCTAGTAGATCTTATCAAACGTAAATACCCAGAAGGCCATTTTTTTCCTCTTTCATCCTTTTCATTAGATGATGTCCTGTTTTTAGTAAAGAAATACAAAAGTAAATAACAAGAGGTGAGTATGATGAAGAATCGTTCATGGACGACAAAACGAGATGAGAAAAGAAAAAAGCTAGAGTCTGTACAACATCTTGTAAAAGGTAAAATTATTGACACTAAAAATATGAAAGAAGCCCTTGAGTGTCTTATTTCAAGTGGTGATAGAGTAGTGCTTGAAGGTGATAATCAAAAGCAAGCATCTTTTCTTTCAGAAGCTTTAAATAGTGTGGATCCTAAAAAAATTCATGATCTTCACATGATTATGTCAAGTATTTCAAGGCCTGATCATTTAACTCTTTTTGAAAAAGGAATTGGCAGTAAAATTGATTTTTCCTATGCTGGCCCACAGAGTTTACGCGTTGCGCAAATGATTGAAGATGGCGTGTTGAAAATGGGGGAAATTCACACATACTTAGAACTTTACGGACGTTTGTTTGTTGATTTAATTCCAAAAGTTGCTCTTGTAGCAGCTGAGAAAGCAGATGAAAAAGGGAATTTGTATACAGGAAGCAATACAGAAGAAACGCCAACAATTATTGAAGCAGCTGCTTTTAAAGATGGAATTGTTATTGTTCAAGTAAATGAAATTGTAGAAGAGCTTCCACGCGTTGATATTCCTTCTGATTGGGTAGATTTTGTTGTTCAGTCTCCAGAACCATATCAGCTCGAGGCCTTATTTACACGAGATCCTTCTGGTATAACTGAACTACAGATTTTAATGGGGATGATGGCCATTCGCGGTATTTACGAAAAGCATAATGTACAAAGCTTAAATCATGGGATTGGATTTAATACATCAGCAATTGAGCTTCTTTTACCAACGTATGGAGAGTCTTTGGGGTTAAAAGGAAAAATTGCGAAACATTGGACGCTCAATCCGCATCCAACACTCATTCCCGCTATTGAGAGCGGCTGGGTTGAAAGCATTCATAGCTTCGGCGGAGAAGTTGGAATGGAGAGGTATACAGCAGCACGTCCTGACGTTTTCTTTACGGGGAAAGATGGAAAAATGCGTTCGAACCGAGCTCTTTGTCAAGTTGCAGGGCAATATGCAGTAGATATGTTTGTTGGTTCTACACTGCAAATGGATTATTACGGAAACTCTTCTACAGTCACTTCAGGACGCTTATCAGGATTTGGAGGTGCACCAAACATGGGGCATAATCCACATGGGCGCAGGCATTCAACTCCAGCTTGGTTAGATATGATTACAACAAACTCAAGTATGGAAAGAGGGAAAAAGCTTGTTGTGCAAATGTTTGAAACATATGGACAAGGAAACTCCCCTGTTTTTGTAGAATCATTAGATGCTATTAAAGTACGTGATGAAGCAGGTCTAGCAACAACTCCTGTGATGATCTACGGAGATGATGTTACACATGTTGTAACAGAAGAAGGAGTTGCGTATCTTTATAAAGCTGAAGGGCTTGAGGAAAGAAGACAGGCTCTTTCGGCAATTGCTGGAGTAACAAAGCTTGGACGCGAACAAAGTCCAAAAGAAATGAGAAAGCTGCGAGATAAAGGACTTGTCGCATTACCGGAAGATTTAAAAGTGAAACGAACAGAAGCTAAGCGTTCCCTGCTTGCAGCCAAAAATGTGCGCGAATTGGTTCAGTGGTCAGACGGGCTTTACGATCCACCTGAAAAATTTAAGAACTGGTGATGATATGGGGAAAATAGCTGTTTTTAATACGAGTGAATATTTAAGTACGTTAGCTGTAAATGCGCTAGTGGATGAAGTGTGTTTAACACCTAAGCCAGGACTAGTTGATGAAGAAAACAACGGCTCTCATCATGATTTGACACTCTCTATGATGAAAGCTTCTGCTCGTTCCCTATATCCTTTTTTTGTGGAAATGGCACAAGCTGCTAAAGATAAACAACCCTCCCAATCGTTGCGAGAGACATTAGGGGAAATAGGAAGAAAAGCAGAAGAAAAAATGTTTGCTGTAACAAATGGAATAAACACTCATAAAGGAGCAATTTGGTCTCTTGGTTTACTGATTGGAAGTGTTGCTTCACGAAGAAACAGCACGTCAGAGGAAATTGCGAAAAGAGCGGGTGAAATTGCTCGTTTTGAGGATGCTTTTATGATAAAAAGGTTAACAAATGGAACGAGAGTAAAGAAAAAGTATGGAGTAAATGGAGCTGCAGGAGAAGCTAAAGCTGGTTTCCCTCATATTATAAAGTTTGTTTTACCAATGCTTAGAGAAACAAAAAATATAAATCATAGTCGTTTAAATGCCTTAATGGCTGTGATGGCACATTTAGATGATACGTGCATTCTTCATAGGGGAGGAACTCTTGCTTCAGAAAAAGTAAAAGAAGGAGCACGTGCCGTTCTTCGAAATGGCGGAGTTGGAACAAGAGAAGGGTTTCAAAGTCTTCTAAAATTAAATAGCCTTGTTGAAGCGCTTTTTGTGTCTCCTGGTGGAAGTGCAGATTTACTAGCGGCAGGTCTCTTTTTATATGAATTAGAGAAGAGAGGAATTGGAGGGAATTCGGATGGAAACACTTCGTTACGTTTATGAAGGAAAGCGAAAAATAACCAAACGTGCGCATATTGGGGTTGTTGCATCAGGGGATCTAGAAATACTTGTTGAGCCAACGGAAGAGACAAAAGCAATCGTGACAATTAAAACTGGAAGTGAAGGATTTAAAGAAGTGTGGGAAGCTGTGCTTGAGCGCTTTTTTATAAAAAATGAGGTAACAGGAATATTCACAATAAACGACTTTGGAGCAACTCCTGGTGTTGTAGGACTGCGTTTAGCCCAGGTACTAGAGGTGAGTGAACATGAGTAAATTTAAAGAAAGCTTCATCGAATTAAACGGACGTGAACGGGCAAAAGCTATTTTAGACAGTGGGACAGGGGTAGAACTTTTAGATCCTTTTGAAGGGATGAAGTCTCCGCATCTTGAGCCACAAGGAATCGTTCCTCAAAATGATGATGGGGTTATCGTTATAAAAGGTGAAATTGATGGAAAAAGAGTCGTTGTTATTTCAATAGAAGGAGCGTTTCAAGGAGGCGGTATTGGGGAAGTCTCGGGAGCTAAAATTGCTGGTGCACTTGAGCTTGCTTTAAAAGACAACAGGGAAGGAAAGAAAATCGTACCTGTCGTTGTATTTGATACAGGAGGTGTTCGGCTGCAGGAAGCAAACTATGGACTTCTGTCAATTGCAGAAATTCAAGGAGCTATTGTTGCTTTAAATGAATATGTTCCAACAATTGGAATCATCCCAGGCAAAGTTGGGGGATTCGGCGGGATGTCTATTACAGCAGCTCTTTTTTCTCACGTTATGATGACACCGAGTGGACGCTATGGTTTGAATGGACCTGAAGTTATTGAACAAGAAGCAGGAGTAAGGGAACTTGATTCAAGCGATAAAAAAATGATTTGGGAAATGATCGGCGGAACACAAAGAGTCAAAACAGGTCTTGTAGATACGCTTGTTGAAGACGATATTGATGAAATCCTTTCAAGCGTCAAAAAAGCGATGAAAGAACATCCTGTTAAAAATCGGACAGAGGAAATTAACTTCTATTTAACATTAATTAATAAAGCATTTGCACAAGATACCTTTACTCCGAAAGATTATGAGAAACTGTATCATCATTTAAAGGAACAAGAGGTAGAGGAACTCCCAAAAGAGAGAGTAAAAGGGAGTAATCAAAAAGAAGATCAAAGTCGAGGAAGAAAGTGGTTTGAAGCACTAACAAGTGTTCAAAGTCCTTCTGGATGGGCTTCTACCGTTCTTTCACATAGTGATGAAAATGAAAACTATATAGCGGTAGTTCCTGATTCTTGTAGCCGATTCAAGCGAGCCCGTCACGGTGAAGTAGGTTTATATGAAGGATGGAAAATTGCGCAAACGGTGCAAGAGTTTATTAAAAGAGATCAGAATAATGAGAAAAAGCGGGCCATTATCGCTGTTATTGATGTTCCATCACAAGCTTATGGTTATAAAGAAGAAGTGCTTGGCATTAATGTAGCTCTTGCTGCTTCTGTAAATATGTTAGCAAAAGCACGGCTTTACGGTCATCCAGTGATCGGGTTTATTGCAGGAAACGCTATTTCAGGTGCTTTTTTAGCATTAGGTCTTCAAGCTAATGTTTTGCTTTCATTAGATGATGATAAAATTAATGTACAAGCGATGTCGAAAAAGTCAGCAGCCCGTATTACGAAAAGAACGATTAAAGAGCTTGAAGAAGCAACAAAGAAGGTTCCTGCTATGGCTTATGATATTCATTCTTACAAAACGCTTGGTGCTCTTTCACAGCTTATAACAAATATCAACGGAGATCATCCTTCAGCAGAAGATATTCGTATTGTTAAAGACGCGCTTATGACTAGTATTCAGGATGTTCAAAACCGAAATGATCGTTCCCTTTCCATTCGATTGGAAACAAAGGAAGCTCTTTTAGGTGGACGAAAAGCCTCTATTGAAGTAAGAGAAAGAATGAAAAAACAGTGGAATTAAAACCACATGATTTAATTAAACTTTCTTCCTTAACAAATGGATTTCTAACAGAAGAATACGAGTTACCCCAGTGGGCACAGAATTCTCTTCAAGTTTCTCCATATGTTGTTGTACGAAGAGCGCCTTTTAAGGGAGGATATATCCCTGTTGGTGTGCGGGGGAAAAAGCGAAGTGAACGATTTGGCTTTTATATAAGTAAGAGTAAGATTAGTGAGGTAATTTCACCCATTCAGTTACAAGAGAGTTTTCCCTCAAAGGAAAGACGACATTTAAAAGCCTTTCAGACGCTAAAGCGAGTGAGGGAGATTTTACAAACTGAAGAACGATGGGGACTTGGAGGAAGCGTTGGTTTTGAGTTAGCTACAGGAGTAGAAACTGTAAAAGAGACAAGTGATGTTGACGTTATTTTATATAAAGAAGATGCGATAGATACAAAAAAAGCGAGAAAGTTGTTAGCTGATTTGGGTGATCTACAAAGCCGAGTTGATATTTCTGTAGAAACAAAGTTTGGAAGTTTCTCGCTGATGGAATATTGCAGTAAAGAAAGTTTCTTGTTAAAAACGATAGAAGGTCCAAAATTGATTCAAAAGCCTTTCTCTCCTTAGAAGGGCTTTTGAACTTAAAGAGAATTTAAGGAAATATGTTGCAAATGTGTAGAATTCAGACTACAATAAAATAAAATGTTAACGATAACATTTTAAGAGATAGATATTGATAAAATGTTAACCTAATAATTTATTGATGGAATAAATATTGTTTATCACAAAATGTTAACGTTAACAAAAAGGAGGATATCTAAAAGATGAAGAGATTTATGAGTGAAGATTTCTTACTTACAAACAGCACAGCAGTAAAGCTATATCATGAATACGCAAAAGATATGCCGATTATTGACTACCATTGCCATTTAAGTCCAAAAGAGATTTATGAAAATAAGCAGTTTCGTAATATAACAGACATTTGGTTAGATGGTGATCATTATAAGTGGAGATTGATGAGAGCAAACGGAATTGAGGAGGATTATATTACAGGAAACAAAAGCGACTATGAAAAATTTATCGCCTGGGCTAAAACAGTACCAATGACAATTGGAAATCCACTTTTTCATTGGACACATCTTGAATTGCAGCGCTTCTTTAATATTGATGAACTTCTGAATGAACGCACAGCAGATCATATTTGGGAGAAAACAAGCGAAAAGTTAGCAGATGGGTCACTAAGAGCAAGGGACTTTATTACGGCTTCAAAAGTTGAAGTTGTTTGTACAACAGATGATCCTGTAGATTCATTGGAGTATCACCTTAAAATAAAAGAACTTGAAAACTTTGACACAGCTGTACTACCGAGTTTCAGACCTGATAAAGGACTTGAAATCAATCGGCAGGGGTTTAGCAATTGGGTTAAATCCCTCGAAGAAGCTGCTAATATATCAATTGACAACTATGATCGTTTTCTAGAAGCACTTGAAAGCCGCGTGCGCTTTTTCCATTCTGTTGGAGGAAGAGTCTCTGACCACGCTCTTGACCGCGTTGTATATGAAGAGGTAACAAAAGAAGAAGCAGGACGCATTTTTGAGAAAGTAATGCTGCAAGGACAAAGTATTACAGAGGAAGAAGAGCGAAAATACAAGACATATACGCTTATTTTCTTAGGGGAATTATATAAAGAACTTGATTGGGTTATGCAATTTCATATCCATGCTCTTCGAAATAACAGCACAAAAGGTTTTGAAAGTCTTGGACCTGATACTGGATACGATGCAATGGACGACGGAGAAATAGCAAAGCCGCTTGTTAGTCTTTTCAATCAGCTAGAGAGAGAAGGGAGTTTGCCAAAAACCGTTGTATATTCTCTAAATCCAAAAGACAATCCTGTTATTGCAACAGTAATAGGAAGCTTTCAAGGAGGAGGGGTACCAGGGAAAATGCAGTTCGGAACAGCATGGTGGTTTAACGACCAGAGAGAAGGTATGTTAGATCAAATGAAAACGCTATCAAATATGGGGCTTTTCAGTCAGTTTATCGGCATGCTTACAGATTCAAGAAGCTTTTTATCTTATACAAGGCATGAATATTTTAGAAGACTTGTTTGTGACCTTGTTGGTACATGGGTCGAGCAAGGGGAAGTACCATTTGATGAAGAACTGTTAGAACGCATTATAAAAGGGATTTGCTATAACAATGCTAAAGGCTATTTTAATTTTCCAGCTTATACAGTTCAACAATCTTAGCTAAGAGAGGAGATTGTAAAAGAAGGGGAGTTCGCGATTGAGCGTTGTAAAAACAGAAGGAAAAGTAGAGGTCAAAGTAGAAGGACTTAGCATAAAAGAAAAAGTCTCCTATGGTATGGGAGACTTTGGAAATGGGTTTATGTTTGACTTAGGACAGCTATACTTACTCAAGTTTTTTACAGATGTAGCAGGAATCCCAGCCGCTGCTGCTGGAGGGATTTTTCTTGTTAGCAAACTTTTTGCCGCCATTTGTGATCCAATTGTAGGCTCTTCTATTGATTATCGAAGAAATATTGGTGAAAAAGGGAAGTTTCGACCATATCTTCTATTTGGAAGCATTATTTTAGCCATTTTAACTGTTTTGACCTTTATTTCACCGAATCTTTCCTCAACAGGAAAGCTCGTTTATGCCTATGCTTCCTATATGATTTGGGGAATTGGCTATTCCTTTGTTAATATCCCTTATGGTTCGCTTGGGGCGGCAATGACACAAAACGCTGCTGATCGAACGTCTCTTGCTGCTTTTAGACAAACAGGTTCTCTTGGAGCACTTTTTATGACAAGTATTGCTGTTGTTCCTCTTATTCTATTGTTTCCGAGCGAAAGGATTGGCTACCCCGTTGTAATGGGGATAATGTCTCTTGTTGGCGTGTTAGGGTTCTATATATGCTATCGTAACTGCCAAGAACGCATTGTTGTAAAAGAAGGTCCAAAGGAAAAACTTTCGTTCATGTCTATCATCAGAACCTTTGCTTCAAATAAACCACTTTTAACACTTGTGCTTATGACGGTTTTTACGATATCTGCCTACAACATTAAATCAGCAATGCTTATCTATTTTGCTCAATATAATCTTGGAAATGTTCAGCTTATGGCTTATATGAATTTTATTATTATTGGTTCCTCTTTTCTAGGAGTTATCATGCTTCCGAAGCTTGTAAGGCGCTTTGGTAAGAAAAAAACGGCGATGATTGGACTCGGCATAAGTATCATAGCAGATACAGCAAACTTTTTTATGCCGTCAAATGTTGTGTTGTTCACTGTTTTAGCTAGCATTGCCTTTATCGGTATTAGCATTCCAAACGGGATTACATGGGCGCTTGTTTCAGACATTATTGATTATGGAGAATGGAAAACAGGAGAAAGGAAAGAAGGAACAACATACGCTCTCTTTAACTTTTCGAGAAAGCTCGCTCAATCTCTGTCAGGCTTTCTCTCAGGAGTTGGACTTGGTATTATTGGATACATTCCAAATGTTACACAAGCATCAAACACGCTTTTAGGGATAAAAAGTCTGTTGCTTCTCTATCCTGCTGTTGCTTTGGGGATTGCAATGCTTGTAATTGGCTTGCTTTATAAATTGACGGATGAAAAGCACGAAGAGATGGTAAAAGATCTTCAAGCTCGAACTTAGAAAATCCTCATCTTTAGCCAATATCTGCTTATTATTCGAGAGTTTTTGTGATATTCTTATACTGAAAATACAGGGTAACTCACTAAAGGTAGGTAAATGAAATGAGTGTTACAATTAAGGATATTGCAAAGCTAGCTAATGTATCACATACGACAGTTTCAAGGGCTTTGAACAATAGCCCGCTTATAAAAGAAAAAACAAAAAAGAAAATTTTAGATATCGCAAATCAGCTTAACTATATTCCAGATTATCACGCCAAAAATTTAGTGATGCAAAAATCCCATACAATTGGTTTGTTTTTTACAAGTATGGGAACAGGAACATCACCAAGCTTTCTCGTTGATACAATTCGAGGAGTGAACAGAATTATTGATGTTCAGTACAACTTGTTTGTGCGAGGAATTGATGATTATGCCGATTTTTCTTATATAAACAATAAGCGCTTTGACGGGATTATTCTAATGAGTCAAAGTGATCGTGATAATATGTTTATTTACAATATTATCGAAAAGCAAATTCCGCTTGTTGTACTCAATAGACAAGTGGACGATGATGCTGTTATGAATATCTTGTCTAATGATAAAGAAGGTGCTTATGAAGCTGGAGAATACTTCATTTCTTCAGGTCATAAAGATCTAGCTATTATTGAGGGAATTCAAGGATTCAAATCAACGCAGCAGAGAAGGGACGGCTTCTTACAATCGTTAATCGACAATGGAATCACAATTCGCCAGGAATATATTGTGCAAGGAAATTATGATATGCAAAGTGGATATGAAGCGATGTGTAAGCTACTTGATTTACCAAACCGGCCAACAGCTGTTTTTTGCTCAAATGATGATATGGCGATTGGAGCACTTAATGCTGTTTTTGAGCGAAACTTAAGCGTACCTCATGACATTTCTGTGATTGGCTTTGATGATATTGAATCTGCAAAGTATACAAATCCATCTTTAACAACGGTAAAAAGACCCATTGAAAAAATTAGCATGGCAGGCGTTGAGGCCATTTTATCGCTCATTAATGGGAAAGAAAATCTTCAAAAGAAGACTTTTATTAATACGGAATTAATTCGCCGCAAATCCGTGAAAAGCTTATGAATATAGAGCCGGTTATAGGAATAGCCGGCTTCTGATTGTTAACGTGTGCAAATGAGGGGGAATAAATATGAAATTAAGCCGTGGAAATGCAGAATTTCATTCTGTTCAAACAGAGAATGTGCTTCAATTTGGAGAAGGTGTTTTTCTCCGTGGCTTTGTTGATTGGCAAATTCAGAAAATGAATGAGAAAGGCTATTTTAACGGGAGTGTTGTAGCCGTGAATCCTCGCAGAACGGGAAATGCGCCAAAATTAAATGAGCAAGATGGGTTGTTTACGGTTTCTTTACAAGGACTACAACATGGCGAAATAGTTAAAACCTCCTCTGTTGTAAGCTGTGTGCAAAGAGGGGTTCATCCATATAAACAGTATGATGAATATATAAAAATAGCAGAAAATGAAAATCTGCGTTTTGTTATTTCCAATACAACAGAAGCAGGTATTGCGTTTCGAGAAGAAGATAAACTTGAAGATCAACCACAGGAAAGTTTCCCAGGCAAAGTAGCAGCTTTCTTG
>Ga0268252_1001261_pt1 | contig 14734 bp, 12 predicted proteins | sample AgamicMgSfrz_FD_200244 | JGI IMG/M metagenome (GOLD analysis project Ga0268252, IMG submission 200244) | Agave microbial communities from Guanajuato, Mexico - Mg.Sf.rz (v2) (version 3) | ecosystem: Host-associated > Plants > Phyllosphere > Phylloplane/Leaf | place: Guanajuato, Mexico | collected... | reverse complement strand
CTTAATATATATTTAATATTGTTTTATAACAAATAATATAAATGCTAAAGATATAACGTTTTTAACATAAAATAAATTTAACTTTATTTAGTTAAGTAATAGTTGACGTACTTTATTAAAAATAGTTATATCATTTACCTATCTTGTAGAAAAACTGCGTATTTGTCAACAGGTAGAGTTAATAGTAAAACATTTATTTTTATAATACAGTTTATAAGTTTACTTAATTATATAAAATACATGAATTTTGTATTTCTAATAAAATTTATCTTATTAAAAATGTATTAACATTAAATATTTTCGAATTTCCCGTTTGGTTATCGTGAATATAATAATTTCCTAAAAGAGAAGTAGATGGATGATTAAGAACTTGAATTAGGAAGAAACCAACAGGGTAGTGTAAAAGGTAATTATATGTGCATAAACAATTACACTCGTCCGACGTATTTTCTGTATGGTTTTCTTAACCACCTCTTAAAGTTAATATTAGGGATTGCGGTGAATATTTAGAACGATGCGATATTGTGAAGAGAACGAATATGGTATGATTCTAACAGTGAAAGATCTCCTAAATATGGAATGGCGATGGCCTTACATGAAAGCACAAAGTTATAAATAGAATCAATCCAACGAGAGGTGACCCTGATGAACTTGCAAGATAAAATCGATAAGACTTATCCGCGGTATTATCATTATGAAGTGGATATTTCAAAAGAACAGTGGAAGGAGCTTCTTCGGGATTCTAGCATCTTTAATGAGAACAACCTTGAGCATATGAAATGCCTTTATTCCTTTGACAATCATGCGGCTACCTGTAAGGAAGTCAGTGAAAAGCTAGGAGGGACGGCTCAATACTATATTGGTTTAGCTACCGGATTAGCGAGAAGAATTGCAAAGAAGCTAGAAATTGGGAGATTACCTGCTAGAGATGGTACCGATGCCGATGTGTATTGGTATATTCTCTTTTATGGACAAGAGGTAAACGATCGGAAAAGGGGAAATTTCGAATGGAAGCTTCGGCCAGCACTGGCAGAGGCATTAAAGGAGTTGTATCCCCATCTGGAATACCCTAAACCTATGATCATGAAAAAACTAGAGGATGCTCCCGCAGCGATTTGGCTTGCAACCGCAATACTGGCCTATGAAATATTTAATCGGTCCGACAAACCAATAAAAGAAATGATGTATTTTAAACAAAGTAATATTCAGAAAAAGGCTCAAGAGCTCTGTAAACAAAGTGTTGACCACGCTGGAATTTCTCAATGGTGTAACGCAGATCACGATAACCATACATATAATTATCTTCGACAAGGAGAGAGGGCAACTAGGCGGCTTTCCTATCATGGTGAGTTCAATGGATTGAAAGAACAACCTGAACTAAGTGGAGATAATCTCGTTCAAACGTCTTTAGGTTTTAAGACAATAAAAGAAATAAAACAGTTTATTGTAACGAATTACACCACTATATTTATTAACGAGAGCTCAAACGTTCTTATGAATAACATCAAATGTATTTCCATTTTAGATTATTTAGATACCTATGGCGGGCAACCCTATGAGAGCCCTGAAAAAGCAGAAGGACCTAAAAAACAACATTTTTTGGATATCAAGGCTGCAGGTAGTGCGGCCGTCAGGGAATTAGATAAAATGGCTGAATTATGTGGAAACCGATTTGGGCTGAAGAAATATGGAGTTTCTAAATGGTTAAACGGAGGGAACAACAGGGCCAGGAAGTATCTATGGAGGCAGCTTAAGCTTCCTGGGTATGAGGAATCCCCCACCAGTTTGTCTTTATTTGCTGAAATTGTGGACGAGCAGGCACGATTCAAATTTTCCGTTGAATTGAATGAGGCTCAAAGTACAAAAGAAGATTATTTGAAACATCATCGTCTTTTAAATAGAGATATCTGGGATGCTACGGATAAATTATTCTATATTTTAAGCGGAAACCAATCAGAAACAGAAATGCAAGAACTAAGTCTCTCTACAGAAGAAATTAAGCAGAGAGTAGAGAACGGTACATATAAAAAAATACAAATGGCTCGTGTGATTACTAGAAATGATATTAAAGAAGAATTTTATGATGATCCTGGAATTGTTTGTGGGATGTTACAAGCAGTGGAATCCCTTATGCCTTATTATCAATTAGCAGTTGGAATTGATATAAATAATGAGGGCTTTACGAAGTCAAGAACTATTGATGGGGGCAATGGAGGGAAAGGTTCTATGGAGAAAAGTAATAAGAATATGATTTTATATGGTCCTCCAGGGACTGGAAAGACCTACAATACAGTTACGTACGCGGTTTCCATTATTGAAAATCAATCACTAGAGACAATTCAAAGTGAGGATTATGCTTCCGTTTTTGAAAGGTATATATTTTATAAATCCCAAGGTCGAATCGCGTTTACCACCTTCCACCAATCCTACGGTTATGAAGAATTTATTGAAGGAATTAAGCCAGTGATTAGTCAGCAGGGGGAAGAGGCTTCAACAGATATACAATATGAGTATGCTTCTGGGATCTTTAAGAAGTTTTGTGAAAAAGCGAAGGAGGTAAAGGTACAGACCTCCTCGCTTCAAATTCGTGAAAATCCAGTCGTATGGAGTGTTCTTCTCGGAGGCACAGGTGAAACGGATCTCAAAAAGGATTGTTTTGAAAAAGATTATATTAAAATTGGTTGGGCAAATGTCGATGAAAAAGTAACAGACGAAACAGAAAATTTGAATGATAAAGAAAGACGAATTTTATTAAATTTTCAGGAGGAAATGCAGGAAGGAGACCTTGTTTTTATCCCCAAAAGCAACACATCGATTGATGCCATTGGGGTAATCACGGGACCTTATGAATACGATTCTTCCTATAAAAAATATCCAAGGACGAGAAAAGTACAATGGATTAAGACTGATATTGATGAGAATGTATATGAACTCAACAAGCAGACTAAGTTAGATCGAAAAACCGTCTATCCGTTACGAAAGATGGACTTAAAAAAAGTGACCTCCCTCATTGAGAAATACACGCAGAGTCATGAAATTAACGTGGAGGAAAATCAAGAACCTCACATATTTATCATTGATGAAATCAATCGAGGAAACATTTCTAAAATATTTGGGGAACTGATAACCTTAATAGAACTTACGAAAAGATTAGGCGAAGATGAGGCTGCAACTGCAATCCTGCCTTACACAGGAGATGAATTTGGAGTACCAAATAATGTTTACATTCTTGGTACGATGAATACAGCCGATCGATCGATTGCTCTGATGGATACGGCTTTAAGAAGAAGGTTCAAGTTTATTGAAATGATGCCAGATGAAAACGTCCTGAAGACTTTAAACATCGAGGATGTCGAAGGAATCGATGTGCCGCAAATGCTAAAAACAATAAATGAACGTATTGAGTATTTATATGATCGCGAACATACGATTGGTCATGCCTATTTTACCTCTCTAGCAAAGGATCCGTCGTTAGAAAACCTTGCCGGTATTTTCTTGAACGCAATCATTCCGTTGCTCCAAGAGTATTTTTACGAGGATTATAGCAAAATTCAACTTGTGTTAGGAGATAACGCTAAGGAGAATCCAGCCTATAAATTTATTTTGGATACAGATCTCAAGGTAAAAGAAGTATTCAAGGGAAATCCGGATATTGAATTACCTGAAAAAAATTTCTTGATTCAAACGGATGCTTTTTATCAGTCAGAAAGCTACAAACTAATCTATTAAAGTGGTGAAAAAATGGACAAGCTGTTAGAAGTTCTTGAGTTTGAGTCCATAACCTGTAATGAGGATTATCGAAATGATCCTCATTACAAGTATTTAAATCAAGAAACCTTTACGGAACTTGAAAACTTTATCTTGGCTTTCAGTGAAAAAAACCAAGATGATGCCAATGTGATGGATTTTTTTAAAATTAGTGTACGACGCCATGTAGGCAAGGTGATCCAAGCGAAGAATTATGTAGGCCTCATTCAAATAAAAAATGGGTTTCAGGTTCAAATCCTTCCGAAGGTTTCCTCCAGTGAAATGGAAGAAACGAAGAAAACGTTCTTACGGATGCTACTGAGTATGAAAGACTTTCCAAGCAAAGTTTTCAATGACGCTAATTTAAAAATGGACCGAATGAATCTCTATGAAATCTTCATCAATATGTACATTCAGGAAGTTCGTCATCTCATGAAAAAGGGGTTACGTTCAGCCTATCTATCAGTTGAAGATAACTTGAATTACTATAAAGGAAAATTAATTGTTCGAGAGCAGGTAAAGAAAAATCTCTTTCATAAAGAACGGTTTTATGTGGGATATGATGAATTTAGTGTCAATCGGCCCGAAAATCGATTAATAAAGGCTACGTTGTTAAAATTGCAGAAGGTATCAAACAGTGCAGCCAATATAAAAGAGATTAGGCAGTTACTTCCTCATTTTGAAATGGTTAAACCTTCTACTCATTACATGAAAGATTTCTCGCACGTTGTCATCAATCGCAACATAAAGGATTACGAAATGCTGATGCGCTGGTCAAAGGTTTTTCTATTGGATCAAAGCTTTACGACGTTTTCTGGTCATACTACAGCAAGAGCACTGCTGTTTCCAATGGAGAAAGTCTTTGAAGCTTATGTTGCTAAGAACCTGAAGCGAGTATTAGCTGACCTTCTATGGGAAGTATCCACCCAGGATAAAGGGCATTATTTATTTAATCGTCCAACACAATTTGCTTTGCGACCCGATCTTGTGATCACACGTGAGGATCAGAGTACCATTGTTTTAGATACAAAATGGAAGTCACTCACCAGTCAACCACGCCAAAATTACGGAATTTCACAAGCAGACATGTACCAAATGTATGCATACTCAAAGAAATACAACACACCTGAGATCTGGCTGCTATACCCAGTAAACGAGGAAATACAGGACGCCGAAATCAGCTTTGAATCTTATCAACAGAACCATGGAGTCGAAACCAAGGTAAGCCTATTTTTTGTTGATGTCACGAATATTGAAGACAGTCTTGGGACGTTAAGGGAGAAGTTGATAAAGAGAGTAAGACAGAAGGAGTAGGTAGGCTGAAAATAGGTCACCTGCTTCTTATTCATAAAAAGACTGAATGAAGAAATGAAATCAAATCAAACTACACTTTTAACTGAAAAAATAAAGATTAAAGAAATCTAGAAGTGTAATTCATATACAAATCCCTTCCAGTACAAAAACTGTCCTCAATTTGTCCCCGAAAAATCTGTAATACTAAAAATCAAATAATCTCTTATATAAAAAAAATCTTCTTTTTTAAGATTTTCCGTCTACATGTATCGCTATAGGATAGGAGGGGTTCCTATCTACTGTGATCACACGGGGTTTAGAAACATACGAAAAAGCCAAGGCTTTCTTAAAAAAGCGCTTGGCTGCTTGTTTATCCCTTGATGCACTTAGGTAAAAGTCAATGGTATGCCCTTTTGAATCGACTGCACGGTATAAGTACATCCATTTCCCTTTTACTTTGATATATGTTTCATCCACTCTCCAAGAGTCATTTGTTGACTTAAGATGATGTCGTACTCGTTCGTCTAATTCTAGCGCATATTGATGAACCCAGCGCATAATGGTTGTATGAGCAATGATAGTTCACGCTCTTCCATCATTTCAACTAAATCACGAAAACTGAGGTTGTACTGTAGGTACCACCTTACGTTTAATAAAATAATATCAGATTAATAATGTTTCCATTTAAATGAATTTTGCTTTTCCATAACTGAACACCATCCCTTTTTTAGGTTGATAGTATCAGTATGTCCAAGATTTATAGATTACTGGCAATGTTCTCGAAGTTTTTGCACCAGAATCAAATAAACGAAGGCTTCTTAAAGAGGGCCTTCGTTTATTTGATTTAGTAGATTTCTTTTTTCTTTAAGACCAATCCAAAATTTCCATCCGTTATTAGATTGTCCAGAGCATAAATCTGCTGGTGTACTCGGACTTGTAAACTCTATATCATGCAATAATTGGGCTGAACTTTCACCAATCATTTTGGCCCGTTCAGAATCGATGAAACTTTGAAAGTGTCGCATATATCGATTGTAAAAACGACCTCCATCACTCCAAGATTTTGAAGATGATATAGGTTGCTTAATCATCGAACCTTTTCGCAAGATGAACTTTCCATCTTGTAAATAGATACTAGCCTGGTATGGTTCAGGAGCATTAAAGCATTCGGCATGTTCAATTAATTCTATTCCAATCGGTTGAAATGATATACCAAGTGCTTCTAATAAAAATTCGATGTGCTTTGCAAAAGATTTCAATGTTGATTGGTTGAATACATTTAAGTTTGGTTTGACTTGACGAAGATCAAGATTTTCTAGGTTGTATTGTGTTTTTTCAAATTCTCGGATGAAATAATACTCTAGAAAATCAATGCTGAGTTTATCGAAACTGTTATTGTCGGTAACAAACAGGATTCCAAACTTCCAAAACTCTTTTTTACGTAAGTGTGATTTGATCCGTGTAATCCCATTAACTGACTGTCCAATATACACACTAGGTTCTTCTAGGTCCGAAAATAAAAAGTAAACAGCATGATTGTTTGCATATTCTAAGACCTCTACTTTTGGGAACTGACTTTTCGTGAAGTAAAACCCTCGAATCTGGCTAGTCGGATCTTGCACAATGCGCAAGGATGACGCATGTGCAGCATCTGGAAAATAGAACATTACAGTACGATCATTTGTCATCTGTATACTCCTCACACAAACATTTGTTGCATAAAGCCTTTTTTTTGTTGCTGTAATACTTCTAGCTTCTCTTTTTCTTTTTCAAGTTTATTACCAATAGTATTTAGAAAAAAAGCTATTTTTTGCTGTTCTTTAAAAGAAGGTAAATAGTGTATTGTATCAAAAAAATCATTTACACTTACATTTAGTAGACCATGATTACGTGCGCCTTCTACAGAAATCATAGATACTTCTTTATGCCATGCTGTTGATTCAAAGTAATGATTTAGAAAGTCACCATAGACTTTTTCTTTTGCTTTGAAACAAATATATAAACTTGATAAAACACCTTTCTCATACTTCTCAAGTCTTTTGATTGCTCCTAGAGGGTAACCATTTGAATAACTTTTATTGTAAGCAAACTCACCTTTATAAAGTAAATAGTATCCAGCTAGATTTGCACTAGCTACGGTTTTGTTAAAAAAAGAAATTTGGTCAACTAGACCATGCTGAGCAGAGATAGTTAATGGAAGTGTAGACTCTAAGTTTTGGTTCTTCCTTGTAATACGATCAACTAAGTTCTTTAAAGGACTTTTTTTCCATTCTGGAAAGTTCTTCCCATTCTCATCTTTAAATCGCAATTCCTGACTGAATATTTTCTGCAGCCACCCCTTTTTTTGCTCTTGTAAAGCCTCGACTTTTGCTTTCTGTTTTTCAATACGACGATCGAGGAGAGAGTAGAAATCAGCAATTTTTTGTTGTTCCTTTAATGACGGAACATAAACTTCAATTTCTGAAAGCTCTCTACTATTAATTGCAGGATAATTTGAACCAGTGCAACGAATAGAAACTTCGCTCGCAAAGCGAGGTGTATATAACAAGTGATATATATAATCGCTTGATTTTTGTGAGCGCAATTGAGCAAAGCCAGTTGAAGCAACTGTCGGCATTAAAAGTTCCTCTTTGTAAATGTAATGGTTTTTTTGATATGGTCTAACTGTTTGAAACAATACATCGCCCTTGTGTAATAATCTTTGTGCTCGACTAGGAGCAGACTCTTTTTGGATAGTATTAGTTTGTATAAGGGTTCCTTGGCTAATACTTTCTAAATCGATATAAATAAATTCTCCTGGAAGTTCAGTATTCTTAGGATTTATTTCACAAATATTATTAAGGCCCACTAAATTCCATGCATCCATAAATCCTTGAAAGCGTAGTTTTGGCGCTTTTTTAGATTTGTTTATTACTTTCATCGAAAGACCCCCAATTCTTTAAAATAATTCAATAGTTCTGTATCAATCTCAGCAATTTCCCGGTCAAGAGCTTCAATACGAGTTGAGACTGCGTTTAAATCAATTGGTTCTTCTTCTTCGAATGTATCGACGTAACGGGGGATGTTAAGATTATAGTCGTTCTCTTTAATTTCCTGAATTGTAGCTGCATAGGAGTACTTGTCGATAGTCTCGCGTTTGATGTACGTGTTCACAATTTTCTCTGCATATTCATCAGTTAATAGGTTCTGATTTTTACCTTTTTCAAATTCATTGGACGCATCAATAAATAGGATGGTTTCATTTTCCTTACGGCATTTTTTAAACACAAGCACGCAAGTGGGGATTGATGTGCCATAGAAGATGTTCGCTGGAAGTCCAATCACTGCATCTAGATAGTTTTTCGATTCGATTAAATAGCGTCGAATAGCCCCTTCAGCTGCACCGCGGAATAAAACACCGTGTGGAAGAACGACTGCCATTGTCCCGTTGTCGTCAAGCTGATGAATCATATGTTGAATAAACGCAAAGTCGGCCTTTGACTTTGGTGCTAGTTTTTGATAAGCACTGAATCGTTCATCGTCTGTGAATTTTGAATCAGCGCTCCACTTCGCACTGTAAGGCGGATTGGCTACGACAGCTTCAAAGCGTTCTTCAATGTGTCGAGGTTCTTCCAAAGTATCTTCATTTTGAATATCGAAGCGTTGATACTCGACGTCATGCAGCAACATATTCATTCGTGCTAGGTTATAAGTTGTTGCGGTTTTCTCCTGACCATAGAATTTCCACACTTTTGCTTCTTTGGCGACACGCAGAAGGAGGGAACCGGAACCGCATGTTGGGTCATAGACATTCTTAATTTCTGTTTTTCCAGCTGTTACGATTTTAGCTAAGATTTTGGATACCTGCTGTGGCGTATAAAATTCGCCAGCTTTTTTACCAGCATTTGCTGCAAATTGAGAAATCATGTACTCATATGCATCCCCAAGAACATCAATATCGACATCATCATGGAGAAATGGAATGTCATTGATATTGACCATGATTTTTGCAATCAGTTTAGAGCGTGATTGTACGTCGCGACCAAGTTTTGAAGAAGTTAAATCCATATCGTCAAATAGGTGTTGGAAATCTTCTTGACTGTCTGCTCCAAGCGTGGATTCTTCAACATAATTGATCCCTTTTTGTAACATTTCCACGTCAAAATTTCCGTTATCGCCTTTTTCAATTTCTGTAATCATATTTGAGAAGAGAAAGTCTGGCTCGATTACATAGCCAAGTTCCTGAATCAAATATTCAGACATCCCTTCACGATATTCAGTATTTTCCCACGCCTTTGCAAAAGATAAATTATCTTCCTCTAAAAGCTTTGCGGCACGTGCTTCTACTTTTTCTGATAAATAACGGTAGAAAATTAAACCTAGAATATAGTTTTTAAATTCATAAGCTTCCATTTGACCACGTAGGTCGTTCGCCATGGCCCATAGTTTTTTATGTAGTTCTGCTTGTTGCAAACGTTGTTTTTCAGATGTCGTCATTTGTATTCCTCCAGTATTTCCTTTATTTTTTGATGAATCAATCGTTCTTCCAATTTCATTCTTTCTTCAATTAATTGTTTTTTTCGGTGATACAGACCTGAGATATCGCCAATCTTTTGTTGTACAGATAACAAGGGAACAGCAATATCTAGGTCACGTAGCGTCGCAAGAGATAGAGTAGACACAATCGATCCTTGCGTGCCTAACATGATCTGCCGACGGATGGATGGATGCTCATTGAAATACCATTCCATAAATTTCTCATCGAAGTTGCTTTGAAAATCAAGCGCGACAAAGTTTGATGGAATTAAGCGTCCAGCGTATTGTTTTGGAAGCAAGGCTGCCTTCTGTGACAACAGATGAACAATGAGCCGTTTCTCCTTTGTCAGAAGCTGATCTTTCAGTTTATCTTCTTTAATGTATACCGATTGGCTTTTTTCTTGCGTCATGCGGTAGGACAATCCCAGCGTTTCATTAAATTCTTTTAATGTCAAAATGTCTATCTCTACCGATTGTGAATCCTCTTTACTGGTTTCCAATCGTGAGACATTAGCGCCTTGTGTAATGGAAGCGATATCTTGCAGTTTCATGAGTGTCACCCCCTGATATCTTTTGTATAGGTTAATTATAAGTGTTATTTTTAAAAATAACAATATTTATTTTTGTTATTTTTAAAAATAACAAAAAGAGAGATGTTTTAAGACATCTCTCTTTCATAGTTCTAAGCAAAGCGTTTTGTATGATCTATGATAAATTCTTTTACTTTCTGTACAAGGTTTTTCTTTTTTAGAAAGTTTCCAGACAGTTCATTAAAGATTGCTGGTTGATCCATCATGCTGCTGAATTCATAGACAGAAAGGTGATGTTTGAGCGATCCGTCGTTTATTCCGACCTCTTCAGCGAAGTCCTTGATTTCCTGTTCACGAGCTACTTCTTCATACTCATTGTAGGCATCATCGACTGAGTCTTCACTTGAAAGCTGAGGTACCACCTTTTTCAAGAAGCCTTTGATTAAATCAATTTTCAAGCGAAGCTCTGGATCAGATGCACGATCTACTTCATCACTAATGAATTTAATGTCTTTTTGCAATTTGTCTCTATCCGCAAAGTCTAGTTTACGAATTAAGTTCATAATATAACTCACATTGATACGATCGGTATGCATCAATTCAAGCTCGAAGTCAATGTCCTGTAAGATTGATTCTTTTTGGACTTCACGTTTGGTTCGGTCCACAATCTTGAAGTATTTGCTCTTGTAATCTTCATATGTTTGAGAATCAATATTTAATGTTTCTTCATCAAATTTGAAGTCTGAGAATGATTGCAGGCGTAAAAGGAGCTTTGTCATGTTTTTAAAGGCAATGACAAATTCTTTTTGGTCTTCTTCTCGTTCCAAGGCATCCACATGTTCTGGTGTCAACGCGATTTCTTTTACTTTTGCTTGAGCAGTCAAGAACATTGCTAAGTATTCATCAAAGCTTTTCATCAGCACATCATCAACCGAATTGGTTTGGGAGAACAGGCAGATCGCTTCGTCTGTTTCTTTCTTCAAGTTTCGATAGCAAACGATGTTCCCATAAGGCTTTGTTGATTTTTCGACTCGGTTCGTCCGGCTGTATGCTTGCAGCAGGTCATGGTGCTTGAGTGATTTATCGACATACAAGGTATTTAATGGTTTGCTGTCAAAACCAGTCAAGAACATACGGACGACAAGTACAATATCAATCTGCGCGGATTTCACGCGACGGGAAACATCAGCAAAGTAGCTATCCCATACATGTGTAGAATAGTCGGTGCTGTAGAGACTGTTGTAATCTCTAATTATGCGCTCCAGCGCATCACGGGAATGCTCTTCATTTGCTTCACTATCTTCGTTTGTACCATATGTGTAGATCCCAGCAATTTTTAGGTTATGATCTTTTCTTTTAAAAAGATCATAATATTTGATTAACGATGAAATTGAATCCACTGTAAACAAGGCAGTATATCCCTTACTTTTTGCTCTACGTTCATGATTGGCTAAGATGTGATCAACGACCAATTCCATCCGTTCTTCGTGATGCCACACTTCATCTGTATTGATAGCTTGTACCTTTGTTTGATCCCCTTCATCCATTTTTGAGTGAAAAGTTTTAATGTATTCCACAGAAAATCCTAATACGTTTCCGTCACGAATAGCATCTTTAATTAAATAGGTATGCAAGCATTTCTCAAATAGGTCTGCTGTAGTTCGGCCATCCTGACTTTTGTTTTCGACAAAACGTGGTGTTCCCGTAAACCCGAAATATTGTGCGTCTTGGAAGTGACGAGAAATGTCATTGTGCATTTTTCCGAATTGGCTGCGGTGACATTCATCAATGATGAAAATAACACGTTCGTCTTTATAACGGGCCATGATACCAGCATAACGCGGATTTTTTACAGCGTTGGCCATTTTTTGAATCGTGGTAACAATAAATGGATTTGTGATGTCCTTAATCTGTTCTACAAGGACATCCGTTTTATCGGTTGTATCGACAGATCCTTTTTTGAATTTGTTAAATTCTGCAATGGTTTGACTGTCCAGATCTTGACGGTCTACAAGGAAGAATACTTTCTTAATCTGTTCTTCGTTCGATAAGATTTCACTCGCCTTAAAAGACGTGAGTGTTTTCCCAGAACCAGTCGTATGCCAGATGTAGCCATTATTCTTTGTTTCAAGTGCTCGTTTGACAAGAGCTTCTACCGCATAGACTTGATATGGACGCATGACCATCAGCATTTTATCTGTTTCATTTAAGACCATATAACGAGCAATCATTTTCGCAATATGGCATTTCTCTAAGAACGATGAAGTAAAGTCTTGGAGATTCGTAATGATGTTGTTCTCTTTGTCGGACCAAAAGAAGGTAAATCCAAACAAGATGTCTCCGTCTGAGTTCGAGAAGTACTTGGTATCCATCCCATTACTAATAACGAAGACTTGAATAAAACGATATAAACCTTTATATGAATGTTTACGGTAGCGCTGGATTTGATTAAATGCTTCTTTGAAGTTTATTCCACGGCGCTTCAGTTCAATTTGGACAAGAGGCAGCCCGTTAATTAAGATCGTTACATCATAACGGTTTGTGTATTTTTCCGTTACGGTGGTTTGAGCCGTCACTTGAAAAAAGTTTTTGCACCAATCTTTTTTATTAAAAAGCTCGATATATAATTGAGAGCCATCTTCGCGCTCTATTAACTGTTTATCACGGAGGATTTTTGCGGATTCAAAGATGCTTTTTCCATCGATTTTCGTCATAAGTCGGTTAAATTCTATGTCTGTTAATGGATTCCCATTAAGTTTTTTTGAGTTAAAACGATTGACCTGTGCACGAAAATTTTCTACTAACGCATCATAACTGTTAATGCGAACGGGTTCATACCCTTGTTTTGCTAATTGCTGTAACATATTTTTTTCCAGTTGTGCCTCTGATTGATAAGACATGTATGTACCCTCACTTAATATATAGAATAGTTCAATTTTACCATATAATAGTTTGATAGGTGAATAATTTCTGTGAGCGAGAGAGAATGAGATTTGTTCTTATATTTTTTGTTTTAAGCAGAGAAAGATGGGTTCTGGTGCAAAAATTTCCTCTGATTTGAAACTAATCTCTAAATCTTGGACATCTAATACTAGTACTCTAAAAAGGACGTGATCAGTATGGAAAGGGAAAATCTATTCAAGTGGAAACATTATGAACCGGATATTATTTTATTAACCGTCAGATAGTACCTACGGTACAGCCTCAGTTTTCGTGGTTTAGTCGAGATGATGGAAGAATGCGCACTATCTATTGCTCATACAATTATCATGCGCTGCGTTCACCAGTATGATCCTGAATTAGATGAGAGAGTAAGACGGAAATATCATTGATTTTTATTTAAGCAAAACAAGAGTTCAGCCTATCCTATGACTATTGAACAGTCGAAAAAAGAGAAAAAGATGCCGGTAGGCATCCAAATAAAGCACTTAAAAAATCTGAATAACATGGTAGAACAAGATCATCGTTTTATTGATCTTAGTTTAAATAAGTTTATAACTACAAAATAAAAAAGCAGCCAAAATAATATTATTTTGGCTGCTTTTTAGCAAAGTTGAACAACTAGACAATTGAATTCTAACATTATATTTATCTTTTGTATATTTTCACGAAGTAACGTACATGAAAATTGAAGTGATGAAGAACTATCATTCAATCTCAAATAAATCTTCTACTGATATTTCCAGAGCTTTAGCAATACTAAACAAATGCCAATCTAAATGCTGTTCGTTTTTGTCAAAACGAGAAATGCTTGCCTGTGGGATTCCAGTCATTTCTGACAATTGTCCTTGTGTAAGACCTCTTTCTTTTAATAGCTCTCGCAATCTGGGTTTTATAGTTAACATGTTCATTCCTCCAACTTGATTTCAATTCATTATACAATAGTGAATTGAATTTTGTTAAAATTATTCACAACCCTTAATCCACTATCGTATAATGGATTGGAGTGGAAGGTTAATTTTAGGAGGTTTTAAAAATGACGATAAAAGAAAGTTATTATCGCTTAGTTTTATGACATTTTCTGAAATAACCTAACGAATGTTGAGCACTATGAATAATGATAATTGCGAAGAAGAATACGAAAAAGTTGTTAGTAATGTTGCTTGGAGTGAAAGTTTTCACGTATGAAGAATTAGGGAATTTTACTACATTTTAAAATTTTACATGTGTAGTAAAACCCAAAAAGGAGCTGGTTTTATGAAAGGGAAAACAACAGAGCCTGGGTATCTTGCAAAACAAAAAACAAAAGGAAAAACGTATTTATTTATAAAAAAAACCTATCGTGAAGGAAAAAAAGTGAAGAGTAAATCGTTATATAGTTTAGGGGCCATGCCAGAAGCTCTCGAACGTCTTTATTGGCTTCGCGATCATCCAGACTATTTTCCAAAGGACTTAGAGAAAGCAGGTTTTACACTTGCTCATTTATATAAATGGATTTTAGCTATTGAAATAAGACAAAAAGAAAATGGAGCACCTTTTGATGTGTTTACTTGATTGCTTTTATAAGTGTGATATGGGATATAAACAGAAAACACCTAACTTTAAGGGACTGACCCCTGATTTCGAGACAGGGATCAAAACACCTTTTAAACAGCCAGTTGTCGGTATTGTACCGGTGACTGGTTGTTTAGTTTCGTTTGAATACGGAT
>Ga0268252_1001260_pt1 | contig 14736 bp, 14 predicted proteins | sample AgamicMgSfrz_FD_200244 | JGI IMG/M metagenome (GOLD analysis project Ga0268252, IMG submission 200244) | Agave microbial communities from Guanajuato, Mexico - Mg.Sf.rz (v2) (version 3) | ecosystem: Host-associated > Plants > Phyllosphere > Phylloplane/Leaf | place: Guanajuato, Mexico | collected... | reverse complement strand
GTTCCCCCTAATTCTATAACTCTATTTTTAAACTCGTTATTTGGTAAATTATAAGTTATCTCCTTCTTTTCCCTTTCACTCGGTGCTTTGTATCCAGAAAAAAAGATATGCTTGGGTTTCTTGAATCCCATTCCTATTATTTTATAGTATAATTCATACGCCAATAGGCTCCCCATACTATGTCCATAAATTGCATAATCTTCCTCACCTATTTTATCCCGAATATTATCAAAGATGTCATCTACCGCTTCTTCTAAGCTATTATAAAATGGTTCATTGAATCTTTTCCCTCTTCCTTTTAACAGTACTGGACATAGATTTATAGATGGGGTTAGATAATCACCCCATTTATAATATAACGCTTCGGATCCTCCTGCATAAGGCAAACAAAATAACATCATTAAAATGCACCTCTATCTGATAAAAGTTTGTAAAAATCATTAATAATAATATCTTGGTTAATCACTGTTATATTACTAGAAATTTCTTCATTTAATGAACATACAGCCATTTTGTATTCTAACTCTATATCAAAAATCGCCATTGAATAAGAATTACTCTTTTCTCTATTATCGAAAAGTATATGAACAGCTTTGTGACTATCTATATTAATAGAAAATGATTTTAGTGACATTGATAATCCGCTTCCATAGCATTTAATATAACTCTCTTTCAATGTCCATACCTCATAAAACTTCCTCAATTGATGATTAACATCACCTTTTTGTATATAAGCATATTCACTATCACAGAAAAAACTTTTTGCTATTTCTTCATATTCAATATGTTTTATTTGTTCAATATCAATTCCAATAGGGTTATTACTAATTGCACATACTACAAATTCTCCCGAATGTGAAATGTTAAAGTAATAATTCGGATACCCCTTTAAATAAGGTTTTCCATAATTATTTTTCCCCCATACTATTCTTTCATTACCGATTTTAAGCTTTTTATTTGTTAGAGTCCTTACTAGTAATTCACCAATCAAGGTTCTAATTTTATCTTTTTTATTAATAAATTTTTTTATTCTATATCTTTTCTCTTCATCTATCCACGAACAAATTTTTTCTAATTTTCGATCATTCATATCTTTAATTTTGGTAACAAAAATTTCCATAAAACCCCTCACAAATCCTAGTTAAATTAATTGATCAACTACAATTATTCGAGCGTTATGCTAGCTGATTTTTCTACCTTCATTAATCGTGGAATGCTAATCATGTAAAAAACTCCTACAAATATTAAACATCCGCCAACTATCCAAAAAAGAGTTTCAACTGCAAGAATACCTGGGTAAAATCCAGCAATAAAAAGTAAGGTTAGTGACTGTGAGAGCATCATCAAAGGATTAATACACCCGTGTACTCTTCCCATCATTTTTGGATTTACTATTTTCGGAATCCAACCTCCAATAGCTACATTAATCATCGGAAGTGCTAGGGCAACTATGCCCGTACAAATAACATACAGCCAAACTGTATTGACTAATGAGCTCAAAATAGTCGCTCCTCCTCCAATAAACAAAGCTAAAATTAGTAAATGATAAAGCTTTATTTTTTGAGAAAGTATAGATGCTATAACACTACCAAGTAAAATCCCGATACCAAAGACTATACTTAATATAATTGAAACTTCTTCATAGTTTCTTGGGGCTAGTTTGTATTTTAAAATAAATACCTGCATCACTGAGAGCCCTCCATTTAAAATTCCGAAAACTATAAATCCGGAGATAAGTGTAAGTAACAAGTTGTGGTTCAAAATATAACGTATTCCCTTCACAAAATCCTTCATTACAATTGAAATGTTCAAATCCTTGATATTATGTTTTCCGTTTGGCATACGAATTTCTTCTGACATTCTACAAGATTTTATAAGAAGAGCACTAATAAAAAAACTAATTGCATCAATTAAGATTGCACCATAAATACCGATTACCCAATAACAATAAATCCCGATACCACTACCAAAAAGCATAAACAAACTTGTAACCATCTGATTCAAACCAACTGCAGTAGCATAATCATCTCTTGTTAAAACACCTTGTACAAGGGATGATTGCGCGGGTGTAAAAAAGCTCTTTACCATACTTCTTAAAAATAACAGCGCAAATGCTACTGGCATCCAGTTTAGAAAAAGAGACCACAATAATAAAAGCGATAATATAGAACAGATCCAATCACAATTTTGAGCTATTTTTTGTCGATCAATCCTATCAGTAACTACACCAACAAGAAAAAATACTACTAATGTGGGCAAAGACAACATCAACTCCGTAATAGTAGCATATGCAGGTTGGTGCGAAAAACGATTTAAAAAATAAAACATAAGTGCAGTTAAACCAATTGTACTACCCATTTGTGAAGTAAAAGATGCAAAAAATAGCCTCGAGTAATTCCCATTTTGAAATATAACTAAAATTTTCTTCATAAGGACTCCCCATTTAATTTGACTTAATTCTAATTATTCAGAATTCAACACCTTTGCTATGTTTGAAACGTATAATATCTAAATCCCTAACGTTCATCACAGTTCCTTTGGTTAGAGCCTAACACACTGCTTTAAGATATAATTTGCCATTAGGATTTCTATCGCGGATTACACGTCCAAATGTACACTACCACTCATTAAATTGTATAGTTTTTCATTCTGATATTCATAATCCAAACATAACTATCCAAAAGCATCCTCCTTTTGATATGCAGTTTATTTTCTCTAACTTTCCACGCTACATTCTAATACTACCTTATATTGTAATCAAAATAATAAACGAATTATTTTCTCAAGTTGTCAAAATCACTAATAAATCATATTTATTAGTGATTTTGACAACTTGATTTCTCCTCTAAAAAACGTAATATTACTGTAAATTGTTTTCCAAAAAATAATTATGTATATCCACAATTATTACAAAAAGGAATGAACACCAATGTTATCCTATCCCTTATAACTGTTTTAACTTAAGTATGAAATTCATTTTTGAAGCGAAAATGATATGGGGTATGTCTATGAGGTTTAGTCTTCCAAAAAAAATTGTAATGAGTAAATTCTTACCAAGAAAACGTTATTCGTATTTATGATACATATATAAACCATATTTTTAATCAGTCATTCTAGGACAATTGAAGTGGCAAGTTTAAGCCACTTCAATTGTCCTAGAAATGTTGCATCTTTATCTAACATCAAATTAACACTATAAGCAAAAAGCTACTTATAATTCAGATGTTTTTCCTTAAAAATTTTTTGATTTATCTTTTGCAGGTAAAATGTAGTTTTCCCCTTTTTCATATATAGAAAGTATTCTTTTCAAGAAAGTAACTTTTGGTACTAACCAATAAGCAATTATCGCTGAAACAATCCCTAATATAGCACCTGTTATAACATCGAAAGGATAATGAACTCCTACCCAAATACGAGAAATGGCTACACAGAATGCAAGTGTAATCCATAACCAACCAATCTTTTTATGAACAAGCCAAAATGAAAAACAAATTGAAAAGAATAAAATTGTATGGTCACTTGGAAATGAATTATCAACAGCATGCTCTACCAATTTATTAACATTGGGTAACTCTGCAAATGGTTGATAATTTGAATGAAACTTTCCTGCTATTTTCCCGATAACCTCAGCAATCACAAAAGCAATCATCGCTTGAACAACCATCATTCGATTTTGGTTAGATCGAGTAAACCAATACACTACAATAATTAAAGCTAAGAAATATACCATATATTCTGCCACGAACGTCATAGTAGAATTGAGAAATGGGTACTGTTTACCTAAATCGTTAACGGCTCGAAAAGCATCAATATTGAACTGAGAAAAAGACATTTTCAAACTCCTCCTTACCATATATATAAATCAAACGCTAATTAAAATTTTTTAATCTACTTTTTGTTACTACCTAATAGTTTTAGATGGTCCCATTTTATTTTTCTTAATGAATATCTACCTTTTTAAAATATGAAATCAATAATACTAATCCAATAATAGATGTTCCGAATATGCCTATATAGGAGTACTCGGGAGGATAAGTGGGCTGAAGCGTATTTCTTGAGATATCACCTGCTGCTGCCCATGGAAACAATCCTCTATGTTCTGAATTTGCTGTCATTAAATTAATCATGGTTATTACAACTGTAAATACAATGGTCGGTACGTAATTCTTAAGTACAATTGTTAAAAGTATGATTGGTGTTGATAAAATAAAAAGCAATAATCCACCTATCAAAAACTGTACAAAAGATTCCCTTATTAAGGATGAACTTAGTCCATCAAATTGAAATATTATCCCTAATAATAATGTTAATCCCCATGCTACAAAAGTTAACATCATAATCCACGAAAATAGAAGTAGGAATTTACTTATAAGAAAATTCATACGTGATACAGGTATAGTTAATAAATTCTTTAATGTATCTTCTGTATATTCCCGAATAAATAGGTAGGCGGTTACTACCCCATATAGTGGTACTCCTATTATTAGAACAGTATATAAATTTACTTCACCAAACAATTGACTAAATACAATAGTAGGAGTAGGATGTTTAGTTTTTAAGCTTACAAATGATGCTACTACTACCATAAAAGGTACTACCGATGCACCGAGAATACTAATTAAGAACATATGGGATCGTTTTAGCTTTAATAATTCTGTATATAACAGATTAACCAATTGTTCCACCTCCAACTAATTTTGTGAAGTAATCTTCTAATCTGTCTTCACTCATCAAGATTTTCAAAACCTGAATATCATTTTGTACAAATATTTTATTAATATCTCCTTGTTGCCCAAGTTTAGAATACACGCGAATAATCCCCTCATTATGAACCTCATAATCAAAAATACCAAAGTTTTTCTCTAAGATTTTTGTAGCTTTATTGTCATTCGATACTTGAAACTCAATATATTTGCGATTCTTTTTTCTAAGGCTGTTAAATTCGATTTCCTCTAAGAGCTTACCTTCATGAATGATCCCCATATGATCTACTAACTGTTCTATTTCCGATAAAATGTGGCTGGATATTAATAAAGTAATTTTTCTTTCTTTAGCCAAATTTTGTATCAATCTTCTAATTTCCTTAATTCCTATTGGATCCAAACCATTAGTAGGCTCATCTAATATTAATAATTCTGGGTAATGAAGAAGAGATCTAGCAATCCCTAATCTTTGCTTCATCCCTAAAGAATATTTACCCACAAGCTTTTTAGTTTCATGTTGCAATCCCACGATTTCTAACGCTTCATCAATTGCATTTTTTTTGTGTATCCCAATAATTTTCGCATTAATTAGTAGATTTTCCCGTGCTGTAAGATTCTCATAAAATCCAGGAACTTCAACAATAGACCCAATTCTTTTAAGGATTTCTTTTTGATTTTTTAATAAATCTTCTCCAAATATTTCAATCTTTCCATGGGTGGGCTTTATCAATCCTAATAACATTCTAATTGTAGTCGTCTTCCCTGCACCATTTCGACCTAAAAAGCCGTAAATTTCTCCTTGATTTACGGTTATATTAAGATTATCCACTGATTTCTGATTGCCATAAATCTTTGTTAAATTTGTAGTCTTTATTATTGCACTCATGTAAGAACACCAACTTTCTTGTATGCTTATGTTTTTAGTATAGAAAGCAAATTTTAAACCGGGCTTAACTATTTCTTAACTATTTCTTAATTATGAAATTAACTAGTCATCATTAACTCCATCTTGCTCCCTTGTACAATAACCCCACTCTCCTTTGACTTTGATATAAGTCTCATCTAGATGCCAAGTATAGTGTGCAAATTTGTTTTTCTTTTTCCAAATCTGATTAATGTCAGGGTATGTTACAATTACTTGACCTTTATGTAATAAGTCTTCAAACACTACTATTTCTCTTTCTTGCTGTTTAGTACCAACGAAAGTAATGGCTAGCTTTACAAAACCTTTTTTCTTTTTTAGTAAACTTAGTCTCGACAGTTACTTCTTTACTCTCAATTAATAATTGAAGGTAATTAGTATACAATTGATAAAAAGAAAATAGAAAAAAGAAGACGTGAAATTCAAAATTTAATGGGTAAACTATTTGAATATTAATTCTTCAAACGAGAAGAGCCCTCCAAATAGGACGGCTCTTCTTTATTTCACATACAAATAGGCTTTGTTTACAGTAATTTTTTGTATAGGACTTTTTCTTAACACATATACTATTTTTGAACCTGTTTACCAATACGCGTCCTTTTGGTGTCTTGAATTCCTCCTAAAAGGGCGGCAGTTACGACTGCATGTCCTTTTTATTTATATTGGTGGCCTTTATCTACTGATATAGATACAGACTAACAAATGCAACATTACATATTATTCTCTTTCCAGATGATGTTAGAATTTCTTATGTTGTTTATTCCATAGTCGAGTTATGGTTTCTTATCTAATTCATCAATATGTGAGTGAACTTTTTAGCAACAAGAAAAGACACTCGAAAGATGTCTTTTTTTCAGAGTGTGGGAAATCCTATAGGGTTCCCCACACTCTGAAAAATTCCCCTTTTATACAGAAAACTTTTCACAAAAAAATTGACCTATAATCCTAAAATTTCTACAATCTGACGAGCTTTAGAATTCTCAATATAATAGTGCATCTCTAAACCTCTTCTATCTGCACGTAGTACGATTCCTTTTAATTTTGCTAAATGTTGTGAAACAGTGGACTGTGGAAGTCTTAATATTTCCGTTAACTGTGTAACATTACACATTTTATGATGCATTAATTCACTTATGATCTTTAATCGAACCGGATGCGACATTACCTTTAATACATCTACATCTTCTTCACGGATTTTAGCTAGATCACTATTAGATATTACTGTTAACATTTCGCATTCTCCTTTATCATTAATTTCTATTCTCCTATTATCCCTATAAGTAACACTTATAGATAATTACTATTTGTCCTGTTGAGAAAATATATTCTTTTTTTAATACAAAAAGGACATCTATCCTGAAAACATTTTTTTCTGCTTCAATGAATGGATGTCCTCTAATTTTTAGCTAGAATATTTTTTGTTAATTTTTATGATATTATTCTTTTACATAACTTTGAATAAGGCTTAATACGCTTCATTAAGCAATTGTCTCCTTCTTTAAAGACAATTTTAAATTCGATATTTAACTTTTTATATTGTAAAACGTATAAGAAATCTCTGTTCATCTCACCTTTTACAGATTTTCCGAACGGGAAAGCCCACTACGGTGTGATAGCACCCACTTTAGGGGTGGGATGAGAGTGAGGTCAAATACGATGTACAAATAAAACACCGAAGGTACGTTCTGTACATCAAGAATTTGAAATGGTATCATTTTCATAATAGACAAGTAAAAGTCTCTAAAACAATCTTGTTCTCTAAAAACAGAATACATATGAGGTTGGAGTAACAAATTCTTCTACTCCGCAAAATGTATTGAGTCGTGAAGCACAAGACGCTAAAACACATTTGAGAACTCACAATCTGACTCGTTTGGTAATAGAATGAGTGCCGTATCTGCTATATGCACTGGATACGGAGTGGTGATGGCACACCGCAATCTTGCACGTCAGCGATACTAGAAATAGACTTCGCCTTTGGTAGCAAGAATCCCACTGACGTTAGTCAGCTTGTGGCTTTAGCCTTGGGAGTGTCAATCATAAAATTATGTAATACAATTGACTATATATTAAGTCGCTAAAAAGAATTATCTCCTTTATTTTATATAGAGCAATCCTTTTAACTTTGTCTTAATCCCTTTATGGTAAGTAATACCTGTAATTTCCATAGCTCTCTTAAAATGATTCATACTTTATCATCATCATTTTCTATTAACCATCTATATCTACTTTCGAATAATACACCGAAAATTTGTTAGCACTATATATAACCAAGTCTCCAATTCCCCTGGAGCTGAGCGGTTAGTTCATTCTAACTGCTCTTTTTATTTTTTTATCGTCACCCTTCCATAGTACCTCCATATGTTGTATAGAGATATCTCCTTTTAAATTGTCATTGATGCCTCTTTCAAGTCCTAATGCACATCTTAAAAAGTGCTTTTTTTACTTTGCATGTCACTTACCCTACGATGAATTAAGATCTTAACTTATGAATAATATATTGAACCCTTGCTAATAATATGAATAAATTGGTAACAACCAATCTGTATCCATAATAAATCTCTGATTTTCTTGAATTCTCCCTGAGGCAAGGCGGCTACTTTTAATAGCTGCCTTTCTTGTATGAATTATAAATATTTACACATACTATTAACGGAATGCTTGAATCATTGTCATTGAAAAATGTTCAGCGCTTCCGCTCCTTAAGAGAACAGTCTACGCAACTGTTCTCTTTTCCTTTTTTTACAAATATAACAGGACAAGCATAGTTAACTATGCTACGATCAATTGCATTGCAACATTCTCAACGTTCCCTCAACAATTTCTCAATATTTTTCATGGACAATAGCACACTTCCTCAACGTTATTAATATCTTAATATTAAATACTGAAGGAGGTGCTAGAAAATGACTTGGTTCATTATTTTAGGATTTATGCTTATTTTAAGTATAGGCGGCTTTCATACACATAGTATCCATATCATTTTCAAAATAGATTCAGATACAAAAGCTATGCCAAGTTGGTCTTTCGTTAATAAAATAAACTTACAAACATTTAAAGAATTGTTAAAAAAACCAAACAGGAATAAACTCAAAAGCCTTACCATAGGAGAGCTGTTTATCCCTTTAAGTCTATTCAATAAATTATTTGGAAAAACATTAATTTTTCTAATCCTATTCTTCTATTCTCAATTCTTAAACTAAATATAATATGAGATGAGTAAAAGAATAGCAGTTACCAACCATAACAAACAACAGACCGCCTATTACAGACGGTCTGTTTTAAAACAAATTGACTATATCAACAGAATAAGGACACCTTAATTATTCAGAATATTCTTATTATTAATGAAAAAAAATCATAGTTAAATATAAACTATCCATTTCCTGTTATTATCAGATTAAGCCTTTACAGAGAAAAGGGGGATATTATGACTGTTCAAGAAAAAAGTAATAAGCAATTGATGGAATTATTAAATGAATGGTATGAAAAAATTCGTTTATATCATGTAAAAGAAGCAAAACAAACATATCTACAAGTAAAGGAAAGCTTAAAAGTAATAGAAACTGATCCATATTTATCATTTTATTACTCACTACTAGATTTTAGATATAAAGTCTTGGTAGATGGAGTGAGTATTACAAAAGATTCCTTTAATAATATAGAAAAATTCCCTAATATCGAAGAGGATTTTTTATTTTTAGCTTATTATTATCATTTCTTTAAGGCAATCCACTTTACAATTATAGCAAATTATACTAAAGCGAAAACACACTATGAAAAGGCGGAAGAGCTTTTAATTGATATACCTGATGAAGTAGAAAAGGCCGAGTTTGAGTATAGATTTTCAACTTACTGTTATCAATCTTATCAACCATTTGAAGCAATTCAACATGTAGTAAAAGCCAAAAAAATATATTTGAACCATGTAGGATATGAAATTAATACTGCTTTATGCGACAATGTATATGGTTTAGCCTGTATAGATCTAAGAGAATTTGAAAAAGCGGAAGAATGTCTCAATACGGTTATTGATGTTTTTAATAAGCATGATGAGGAACATTTATTATTAAGAGCACGTTACAATTTAGGCTGGTTATATAATATTCAAGATTTATATCCATTGGCGATCCGACAGAGTTCTGAGATTATAAATAAAATACCGCATCATTTTAAAGCATTATTTGTCTTAGCAAGAGCATATTATAAATTAGAAGGCATTGAAACAGCTAAAGCATATATCAAGCAAGGAATAAACTATACGAATGAAGCAGGAAATGAGGAATATAAGCACCGTTTCGCAGTTTTAAATGAACTACTCACAGAATTACCTAGAATGAAACTAGAAAAAGTAGTTGCTGATGCAATTTCTTATTTTGAAAAAGAAGAAATGTGGGATTGTGTAAAAGAATATGCAGAGATTTTAGCAATTCAATTTTATGAGACAGATAACCATGTTAAGGCGAGCAAATATTTCTACATTAGCAGTAATGCTGGTAAGAAACATTTGAAAAAAGGAGCGTTAAAGTGATGAAAAAAATAAAAAAAATTGTATTAAGTATGGTAGTAATAGGTGCATTAGCATATAGCATGAATAGTTTACATGCACCTCAACAATCTTCTACTAATGGTGGAGATACACCAGCACCAACAGTACCTAGTGTCTCTGTAGAAGTATCTATTGATTAATGTAATACATTTTTCTCGCTTTAAAAAATCAGAAAATTCAACCTTTTAACAAATGAATATTGAATCCCTAGTCCGAAACAGTTTTGTTTCGGGCTATTCACATTACTATACTTATACGTAGGAAGATATACTAAAAGTAGACGAGATTTTCTATACTTGAACTTCCCCCACTCACTTCGCGTTCCTTGAGGAAGGAGTCTTCTTGGCTAAAATGATAAAATACGAGCATCCTATCACCAAATATGGGATGCTCGTATATATACTTCTAGTTAATAAGATTTAAATCTACTTCTTAGAAAAATCATAATTCTATAATTATTTATTATGCTTACAATGTATTAGCTAGATTACAAGATCGCAAAATGATACCCACCCTTTGGATACCTAAAGGCGATGGGCTTTCTCGTTCGGAAAGGACTGTAATCTCTTCTCTTTTTGGACTAAGGCCTTTAACTTTTTCAAATAATCGATTTCCATACGTAAACATTCATTTTCATCTTTTAATGCCTCTATAACCCCTTCAATAGCTGCATTATCTAACTTTGAGCTTGTTTTTTCCATAGCTGGACCCCCTTTCTTCTTTTTATGTAGGAATTCCACGACCTTTAAATCATATATTTCCCTTCATCTACGAACTATTCCAATAAATTCTTTAACACAAACAATTAATTTATTTCATTTGTTTTTATTTTATTTCTCAAAATTTCAGATATATCTTTTGAAAAATCTACTGTATTCCTCCCATATCTATCTCCCCTAAATGAATCGTAATACATATTATACCCAACACATTTATAAGCTTTAATCGTATTTTTAACAAAACCTACTTAATTTTAAACAGATATTACACTTTATTCTGTCAACTCCTCCTATATTGATAAATATAAAATATCTGATATATTTGACATTTCAACGACTTATGACAGGAAAATATATACATTAAATTAAACCTAATGTATCTTTGATTTGTAAGTCGTAGTTAGTTGGCCAACTTTCAATACACTTTAATAATTAAAAATAAGGGGGATTTATAATGAATCAAGTATTAAGGAAAAGTAAGAAAAAAATGATGTATCTAGTCGGTTCACTTCTAATTTCTCTATCAATGTTTTCAACTACAAGTTTTGCAGCTACAGAAGGTGCTGTAAAAAGTGTTACAAATGGCAGCTATACCGGTATTGCAGCTGATATAAATCTACCAAAATCAGTTGTTGTCAAAGATGGATATGTGAATTGGTATTTAGGTATTGGAGCATCTAAAGTTGAAGGCGGTATTTCAAAAACATCAAGTGGATATAAAGTATTTCTTAATTCAGGATATAATGAATCCGGTCAAAATAGTAAGTATTGGAACACACAATATGATACATCAATTAAAGATGGTGATCGAGTAAACCTTAAAATAATTAATAACGGAAATGGTACGGTTACTATGTATGTAAATGGAAGCCCTAGATATGCAAATCAGCCTGTATATGGCTCATTTTCTCAATACGAACCAGTGAAAATGGTTCAGGGCGTTGAAGATACTGGACGTAATTCTTTTACCCAGGCTAGCTTCTCAAACGTACTTCTAAGAACAGATACATCTGGATCTACCTACAAGAGTTGGAACGGTTCAATTTCTTCCTCATTTTCTAAACACGGTACTTATAGTAACAATTTCACAGTTTATTCTCAAGTCCCCTTAAGTGCAAGTTTACGCTAAAGAGGTTATGTGCAAAATAATGATTTTGCGAAAGAAGTAGTTGCAATTTAATCTGCAGCTACTTTTTTTATAAAATCCAAATTGGATTCATGAGTATCTTCTGTTTCACCATGTCTTAAATAAAGGATATAACCGCCTTCCACAACTTGTTCAAATATAGTTTCATTTGAATTTGTACTCATATATGTGATCACCTCTCTAAAATTTGTAAATATATATTTAACTTGGTTTCTTAGTCTATTTTCCACACTGGAAAAACCTTGAAATATTAATGATCATTTTGGTATCGCATTTTGTTTTATTTATTAGATTATCACAATATTATCATTTTAAAAATGACGTATAAAAAACATCTAATTCTATTTGAATTAGATGCTTACATTTAGTCCTTAATCCTAACATTCTAAACTATTTATGCGCCTGTAAATCTTTTTTTATTACATCCCAAAGTGGATTATCTTGACGTATCGGTTTACCCTCTTCGTCCCATTTTATTTTTCCTGTTCCTAATTCATAATTCATTCCCGTCCATGTGTCTTCACGGAATGCATAGAATGATTTATGCCAACCTTTTTGGTTGAAGATAGAAATAAGATCTTGCATGTATTGGGTTGCACCTGGGACAGTACGGTTAATTCCAAATTCCTCTGCAATAATTCGATTAGATGGTACATGATTTTTCTTAGACCATTGTTGAATTGGCTTTAAAAATTTCTCTAATCCCTGCTTATTCCACATTACAGGTTTCTCTAAATCTCCTACTTTTACAAATCCCGGATATTGAAGTTCCTTGTTTTGTTTTTCACCTTGGCTCGTTAATTCATACGGCTCATACATATGAAATGCATAAAGTGTTTTTTTATCCTTTACTGGTTTTAAATATTTAAAGGCCCATGGAGTAGCATATAAACCTGCATCTAAAATAATCGGTGTTTCTTGGTCCACTTCACGAATGGAGTTAATAATCTTTTGATAAAATCTATTTAAATCAGCTGTGGTTCCTTTCACTTTTTCATACCATTTCTCGTAATCTTCCGTCCAAAAATCATTATATCTATTATTTTTGGCTGTTTCTGGATGCGGTTCATTTATAATATTGTACCCAACCACTGCAGGATAATCTTTTAGTTCTAGAGCAAGGTCCTTCCAAAATTCACTTGCTTGTTCTTGATACTTCTCTTCTTCCCACATTCTATCATCATTCTTATTATTATTGAATTGGCGCCATCGATCACCAGGTAAGGATAACATTGTAAGAACAACTTTCATTCCTTGCGATTGTGCGGCATCTAAATCCACTTTTAATTTTTCCAAATCTTCCTTTACCAACCCCTGATAATTATCTGCATTACCTATCAGAAAATCCTTTCCAGAAGTATCTGGTTTATCCTCAAATAAAAAGTCCTTATCTTTCGCCCATTTATCAGGTGCTAAACGAACATATTCAATATTAGCTTCCTTTGCACTTTTATAGTTTTCAGGTAATGAAGTGCTATTCATAAAATTAGTACCTTTTCTTTTTGAATCCCAAAAATGAATTTTGGAATCGCTCTTTTGATAAGTATCAGCTTTCACATTCATTTCCTGTACTCCAAAACTTATGATGCCTAGTAGTGCAACGATTGGAAAAACTTTTTTCACAGTTTTTCCTTCTTTCTATATATATTTTACACACATAACATACCTTTGTTTTGTTACAGGAATATGGCAATTTCCCAAAAATACCTTTTAAGTTTATAAAGTGAAAGTTCATTCACACATAAAAAAGACAGAGATATTTAGAATGTTGCTTCGTTTTCTAAAAAATAAAAAAGGAACCCTTTACGGATTCCTTTTTGCCTTGCACTCTTTTTCAAATAGTGCATTTTTGCACCTACTTTTAGTATACCTTATAATTCCCATAAAATAAATAAGATTAAACGAAATTTGCTACTATATTTTCATAAAAGGATTCGAGTCAGAAAACTAATACTAGTAAGTTCACTTGCGAAAAATTTATGTTCGTTCACAAGTAATAAAACGTCATACTTTCTTAGGATTCTACAGATGGAATATAGTATTTCGAAATTTCAGACGGAAATTATTTTGGTGGCTCGATAGCATGATACCTCTTGAAGTACACTACGAAAGAACCTCGAATTAACACAATAAAAACCGTAGAAATAATTTATTTCTACGGCTTTCTACTTACTCACGCTCTTTTTTATTATTTTACCACAATATAGTACTAATCTTTCATTTGTTCCAATATAAATAGATTACATGTACCTCATCTTATTACACTGGCCGCGACCTCCGGTACTTTTGGTTCTTCCGAGATAAGTACGCTAGGATCGAAAGTCCAATCTCCCATAGGTGGCGCATACGAATTGAAAGAGCTTATGCACTTCTTCCACTCTGGTGTATTTTTTATCGCTTCTTTTTCCCCATCTTTAATGCTAACCCATTCACCAGTCGCTCTTATTTTTTTAGCTTCTGGATCAATATGCTTATTTAGTTTATCATCTCGTACCAACACATAGTTTCCTTCTGCATCCATATAATGGCTTAAATGCGTCGGCAATCGATCTGAAAAACTAGACCCATTAAGAGGCATTCTATTAGAATATCGAGTCGCTTTTAAATGTTTAAAATCTAGTTTTACATAATAAGATTGTCGGTATCGTTCGTTTGACGCACCCAAATTATCACTCATTCGGAAAAGAATCTCATCA
>Ga0268252_1001256_pt1 | contig 14750 bp, 22 predicted proteins | sample AgamicMgSfrz_FD_200244 | JGI IMG/M metagenome (GOLD analysis project Ga0268252, IMG submission 200244) | Agave microbial communities from Guanajuato, Mexico - Mg.Sf.rz (v2) (version 3) | ecosystem: Host-associated > Plants > Phyllosphere > Phylloplane/Leaf | place: Guanajuato, Mexico | collected... | reverse complement strand
TAAAAAGAAGATAAGCCCATATCCGATTAAAAAATATAAAATTACAAAAAACACTCCTAGCACCTCCTCTACATGCTGAATTCTAGAAAGATAGCTACAATACCAATAATCGTTAAAAATCCCAGGATATTAAGTCCTGTTGTCTTTAAAGTTTCCTTTAGCAAAGAATCACCCTTTCACCGCTCTTTTTTCAGCTATATCAATTCCGACCATACCTACACTAAACACCAACATTAAAAGAACACCAATTACGATCATGGAAAATCCCCCTATTCGTGTAATGATTCAATATAAGCCTGTAACTTTCTTTGCTCCGTTCTTGTTAATTCATTAATTGACATCATAAAGAAAGAATTACGTCCCACTTTAACTTTCCTGTCATCGCTGAACTGTTGTCTTCTTTCCCAATGCATACAATCATAAGGTAGTAGAATATAACCCATTTTCCCCGCCATATCTTCCGCCAGTTGCAATTGTTTAAAGAAAATATATTTGTTGTACATCTTTGCTAACTTTTGCGCTGGCATGCTTGGATTAAGGTATAAAAGACTTTGTGGGTCTTTATCTCCATATTTTGTCGGTGGTATCAATGAGTATGTATTCATATAGCTTCTTCTCCCTTAAATGGTCATTTTTTCTTTATCAAACACTTTTTCCAGAGCGATTGTAGTTGTTTCTTTCTTTTTGCGTTTTTCTTTACCCCTTGCTCTATCGTGTATCATTTCAAGCTTTTCGAAAAATTCATCACTTGCTTTTTCCGTTGTTGGTAAAGGGAATCCCTTAACCATTTGGTGCGTATCGTACAATTCCAAATCAAATATTTTCTTTGCTCGGCTCATTGGTAAGAACGCTTTATTGAGTAATGTTCCTTCCTGGTAATCCGTAAATCTAATATGAAATCCTTTCGGCGTTTTCCTTACATCAACCAGGACTTCTACAATTTGTCTGATACGGCTATCAACGTTAGAAATATTAGGCGAACAATACATCTGAACGCTTCTCATCTTCCCTGTATAAATCATTACTTCTGTAGCAATACTTTGCCCATGCTTCGACCATTTACGGTTACTAAAAGCCATGTGAGCCTCGTCCCAACAACAAATACTTCCCTGGGCTTCGGCTACCTCGTACCAATCTGTGTAATGATCCATAGGCTTCGAATCTAACAACTGATAATTTGAAAACAACTGTATCTCTCCGCCCATTTCTTCAACTTTCATCTTCCAGTAATGGGCAAGTAATGACATAAGCAACGTTTTACCTTGTCTTAAAGGCGCTTGTATGAATATGTGAAATGCCATTACCTTCTCATTCCTTTCTCCGCCATGACGATAGGTTTTGGAGGTTTTGGGATTAATGCTTCAATCGTTTGAATGTAGTATTGTGGGTCTGCTACTGCAATTTTGCTTTCCATAATGAACTTAATAACATCTTTATATGGATTCTCTTCACCATGTATATATGTATTCTCACCAAGCTTTTGAAGGAGAATGAGCGCTCTTACTTGTGGCTCTTGTAACTCCTGAGCTTTCTCTTTCATGACTTCGACGACTTGTTTTATATCAGATACATGTTCTACGTTTGGGAACAAATTATCTCCTATTGCCTGTTGTAACTTCTCGGCATTTGTTACTGGATTTGACACCTCTCATTCTCCTCTCTACTTGTCTGATTTTTGATATGACTGTGTAGGTACTTCTTGATGTTGAGCCTTTCCATTCGAGCAACTAACCGCACCAAATACAATGAATGAAATAACAATTATGATCATTAAACCAATCTTAGTGAAATCTACTGGCGATTCCGGAGGTTTTGGTTTGAAGTTCGTTATTTTTGATAAAACAATGCTTTTTTCTAATTGCGCTAATCTTTTTGTTTCCATAATTGATTGAGTTGGCGCTCGATAAAAGAAATTACGACCCGAAGAACTGTTTGTAACCACACAATCCTCAACAGGGACTACATATTCACCGATAACCATTAATTTATCTTCTTCAATCACATTAATTCTTTTAATATCAGATGTTTTCTTTTCATCATCAAAGACAATTAATACATCGTTCGTTCGAGGTTCAAAATCTTCCTCTCTCATTTTCTGCCTACTAAATTTACTTAACATCCCCATTGTTTACACCTACCCTATTACGTCTCTTTGTTGTTTGTTTTTTGGTTTCCTGTTATAAATCTTCAATCCGATTAACACCGCTGTAACAAGCCCTAAGCCTGCTGATAAGCTAATTGCATACATGTATAGAACTGCATCTACCACCATTTCACGCCCTCCTTGGCACTGTAATAAAGCCTCATAATTGACCTAAATATGATTAATCCACCTAGTAAAGTGGCTGATAATAAAGCTGATACAATAACACCTTGCCATGCTCCAGGTAAGTCTCCAAAAACAGAGAAATACTTCCCTATGTCGATTCCCTGTGAAGCAATTTGATTAATCGTTCTTAATTTTTCTAAAGCAAGATCCATAAAGCTATGAAAAGGATTAAATATGGAATCAACAAAGCTTCTTAATTTCCCTTTTAGCTCTGAAAAAGTAAAATCTTTCATATCCATAAATTAATCCCCTCCTACTCTTATTGATGAAATATATTTAATGGCTGCAATGACTGTTGTGTACCAAATAATGAACATTAATATCGTCGCAACTGCATTTAACTGGAATGGCCCTAACATGGCAAATAACTTGCCCATTGTTTCAGAATAACCATGACCACCCGAACCTCTAGGTGTGTAATTAAAGCTTGCTAACGTTCTTCCGAACCCGACAATAAGTGACCATAATAATTTCATGGTTTCAAATATTATTAAGAATAGCTTTACTACTAATACACCAATCTGATAGAGGAAATAGAGAAATGCATCTATTACGGCGAAAATCACACCTACAATCATTTTGAGGAAATTAATAACAGGCTCAAAAATTTTATATAGTAACTTGCCTAGCCACTTGATAACGTCCCATAGGACACCGAATAACTTTTTAAATGCATCTCCTATTAATCCCATTCAATCACCCTTTAGAAATAAAACTGGATTGAATCAATTGAATAATCTTGTCGGCAAAGATAAATACCGCTAACAAGAAAATCACTGGAGCGATAATTAACATTAATTTCGAAAAAACAAGAGAGACAATCGAATCTAACAAAAACGAATTACTCACTTTTCATCTCTCCCTTTCTTATTTTGAATAGAGTTATATAAAAACGTAATAAATGGTTTATAAAATTTAAATGCTAATCCTAATAATATTAACGGTCCAACAATCAACAGGAACGCTATAGCAACGCCTACAACATCCTTCGGATTAAATGGCATCTTTACATCGTATTCGACTTCTAAAGCGTCAGAAGAAGGCTTCTCTTCCTTCACCTTACTCTTCTCACCTTCGGCGTTTTCCTTATTAACCGCACTTATTTGCACTTTATATGACTTACCATTTTCTAAACTTTTAACAATCAATTTATTAGATTTTAATGGTTTATCATTAACTTTTTTTCCATCAATATAAACGTTATAACCCTCTAAATCAGCTGATTTTACATCATCCCATGCTATAACCATCTTTCCGTTTTGAGGTGTTAAAAACACATTTTCTGGTGGTTTAATCAACGGCATAGGTTCTTTTGGTTTTGGTTTTGTCTTAATAACTTTTTCTATACCTTCTGACGCTTTATCGCCATACATAGCAACAAACTTATACTTATAAGATTTATCAGGTTCTAAATTCTTAGAAACAACTTCGGTTTCATTAGACTTCAAAAAAAATCTTTCTTCACCTTCAAAATAAACCTTAACACCTGTAAATCTAGAATTCTTAGGATTATCCCAAGTGAATTTAACCTTATCTACCTCTGGAATAGCATTTAAATTTGAAATATCCTCAAACGTTTCATATCCATCCGCACCATCCGGAACATAAATAATCAATTCCTTTATAACAACATTAACACCAGTGTGATTTAAAATAGTAACAGTATCGTAACTATTACCTAATACTTCTACAACAAATTCACCCTTATCTTTATCACCTAAATAATTACCAAAATTATAAGTAGCAACCCACGAATTACCTCTAGATAATTCCATATAAAGAAGTTTCTTTTTAACTCCAGGAGGTAATTCAACATAAAATTTATGCCTAACACGTTGCCCTTTAATAGGTTTATCCAATTTAATTGTAGAACCATATTCAGTAACAACACTTATATCTTTAAATTGTTTTAATACATTCTTAGAAGTAGGCGTAACCTCTTCAGCACTAGCGAAACTAGGAAGAGCAAAACAAAATACCATTGCTAATGAAAATAAAAAACCGCATTTTTTAAATTTCAAAACTTCACCTCCTTTTTATTTCTTCTTTTGTATGGAATTGTATAAGAAAGTAATAATAGGTTTATGGAATCTTATTGCTAATCCTAATAGTATTAATGGACCAACAATCAATAGAAACGCCATAACAACTCCTAAAACGTCTTTTGGGTCAAATGGCATCTTCACATCATATTCAACCTCTAATGCATCAGAAGAAGGTTTCTCCGAAACCTCTTTACTTTTTTCTCCCTCTACATCATTTTTATTAACTGCACTTACCTGCACTTTATAAGACTTATCGTTCTCTAAATTTTTTACGATCAATTTATTAGAAGTTAAAGGCTTATCATTAATTTTCTTTCCGTCTATATAGACGTTATATCCTTGTAAATAAGGTGATTTTACATCGTCCCAGGTTATAACAATCTTTTTATCTTGTGGCGTTATATATACGTTTTCTGGCGGTTTAATAACAGGCATTTTAGTTTCTATCTTTTTATTTATGGTTTCAGATTCTAAAATAGTTCCGTCTTTTTCGTATGTAGAAATAAACTTGAAATCATACTCTTGACCAGCTTCTAAATTTGAGACTGTATAACTACTTTCGCCCGGGTCAACTGTTGCAATTAAATTTGAACCTTTATAAATTTTTACTCCTTTGAAAGTTGAGTCAATAGGATTTGACCAACTAAAATTCGCATCGTTATCATTAGCTACGCCCTTTAAGTTAGTAATAGACGGTCTATATACAGAACCAAATATTTTTAGATCATAGAGAGTTGCACCACCATTCAAACGAATATACCTCACGTTTTTAACGGTAAAATTATCTTTATATTCAAGTACATCACTTTTCGCCGACGAACCAACATCGAATTTCCTAGTACTATAAAGTTCCTTTTTCTCAGAATCATAAAAAATAAGATTAAACTTAACGCCATTATAAAGATTCTTTTTCGCTAAAATCCTTAAACTAGATAGGTCGTAATTCGTTCCTAAATCTGCAAAACTCGGAGAAGGCATAACATAAGAAGTAGAATCACTTTCATCATTAATCTTGTAACTATGCCTAGGTTCTATATGGTTTATAAAATCAAATTCTTTATAGATTTTTTTATTAGCAAAAACATTTGTATCATCCGCTTTGGTTAAAACAGAGAAAGAAAACATGCTAGATAACATAAATGAAAAGATAAAAATACACTTCTTAAAAGACAATGTATTACCTCCTTTCTTCTAGGTTGATGAAGCGATTTAAGAGCATTTAGATTCCATATTGACGAATAATCCCTTTGTTGATTTGAAGTATTCCCGCATGGATTCAAGTTTCTTAGATTCTTCTTCTGTTAAAGAATGTTTTTTCTCTAATTCTGTTGTGAAATCTGCGAAGGAATCATTTAATACCTGTAAACTTTGAAAATATTTTTTTAGATCTCTTTTTTTTATTGTCTTCAATGTAATCACTCCTTAATCGGGACTCTTTTTATAATCGACCATTGGTGGAAGGTTCGTCCCTCCTGGTTTCGGCGGATTCCCTCCCCCGCTAGGTTTTGGTGGATTCCCTCCGTCTCCGCCAGGTTTTGGTGGGTTTCCGTCATTTCCGCCAGGCTTCGGCGGATTCCCTCCGTTATCCCCTGGTTTCGGTGGCTTCGCATCATTTCCGCCTGGTTTTGGCGGCTTATCGTCATTCCCACCTGGTTTCGGTGGTTTGTCATCGTTTCCGCTCGGCTTAGGTGGTTTGTCGTTATCCTTGTTTGGTTTAGGAGGTTTTGGTGGTTCTTCCTTACCTTTATCTTTCGGTGTCGGCAAATCCCCTGTTGGCTCTTTGGGTTTGTCTTGTGTCCAACCCGATTTCTCGGTTTCGCCAGGCTTCGGCAATTCCTTCGGTGTATCGGGTAAATTGTCCAATGGATTCCCTATATTAAAGCCACCTGAATCGTCTTTTTTCTCTTCTATTGGCTTCGCTTCTTTCTTTATGTCATCAGCCGTGAATCCCGAATCCTTTAAATCAGGATTATCTTTTATATCGGGCATATGATTTTCTAATCCTCCTGTATCAATGCCAGGCATATCAGGTATTGGTGGAGGACTTGGTGGGTCGGGTGTCTTCCCTATTACTTCAGACATCTTATTCCCGATTTTATCCGCAAAAACATCCGATACCTTGTCCCAATCAGGAGGTGGTGGAATCTTTTTTTCTACTTCATCAAGCTTGCTTAACAGTTTTTTAAAATAATCCTCTGGATCATAAGGAGGTTTGTTATTTCCTCCGTTATCTTCTTTTTCTTCTTCCTTTGGCTCTTCGATATCTCCAGAACCATGTGGTTTATCGGGTAATTTTTCATTTGTACAAATCCCATCGTTTTTACCGTCATAATCACGGAAGTCATCAGGATTTACAGCTTCTTCGGGTAGCTCGTAGTATTTAGCTCCCGCTCCCCAATACTGCGTTACTCCCCCGCCTTGTGCGTTCTGTGGAAACCCTTTTGCTTTAAAACGTACATATCCCTTAACTTTACCGTTCGCAAAAATATAAAAAGCGTACGTTCCATTTTCTTTAATGTTAATGTCAAATTTGTTTTCTTTTTGTGAAGGTCTAACCCACTTGGTTAATCCAAAATTGAAAGAACAGTCATTCACAAGCATTAATTCCGATAATTGAAAAGTCACTACATCTTTAGCGTCAGTAACTTTTAATGATAGGCTGATTCCTTTGTTATCCACTGTAACCCCTTTACTTCCTAGCAACTGAATAGATGGGCCATCAGCGAACACTGACCTCATATTTACAAATGGCATGAGGAATACCATAAAACACATTAATGTTTTGAGTACCGTATGCTTTTTTATCATTTAAAAAACCTCACGTTTTTTGTAAAAAAAAGAGACAATAAAACGTCTCTCTTTTATGAGTTTTTTCCGCCAGTACGGAATGAGTTAAGGAATAGAGAAATGAATTTAGGTGCAATTTTAAACGCAAGCCCTAAGATAACGAATCCTGCAACGATACCTACTAAAGCCATTGAACCTGTAACAACGTCTCCAACCGAGAATGGTAATTTTACTCCTGTTAAATCAAGCATAATATGAATACCTCCAGTATTTTTTATATTTCACTAGCAAAAAAATTGCTAGGGAATGTCAGTCATAATAACGAACTTCATAGTCGTCTTTTTCATCTTCTTGATCGTCGTGATTTTTTACGAAAATGTTCTTTATAATATCGATAGTTTTTTCAACGGCTGGGAAACACATTGCAATCATTATCCCTGGTGCAATCAAGAATAAAATCCACTTCATGATTTTCCAAAAGTAAGCTAAATTATCCCCACTAAGAAAGGCTTGATATGGTGGCATATCCATAATTAACTACTCCCTTTCGATTTAACGGCTCTAATGATTACCTCTAATAATTTCCCTACTGCATAAATAGAAACCATAATCACGGCGAATGGTGCTGCTAGTTTCAATAAGAAACCAAAGTTACCCCAAAAAAAATCAAAATCAAAAGCACTACTCATATTGCCCACAATATATTTCGCTCCTTTCTATTCCTTTGTCCTTTGATATACACCGAGTGCCGTAAATACTAATGAATAAGAAACAAAGAATGAAAGAATTGCAAGCATCACTTCTACATTACCGAAAACCGTCTTTAGTGCTTGAAATACAAGTCCTCCTAATCCCATTTATTTCTCCTCCAGTTCAACATAGAATTCATTAATATCATTGCAATAGGATAGATGGAGAAACACGCTACAAAGAATATGAGATAGATATAAAAGACATCTTTCGGCGTTCCAAATATGACATCGTACATATTAAAATCTCCTTGTGAAATTGTTATAGATCATAACAAACAAAATGCATGTAAGAAGAATAATCGTTATAATGTCACCCAATGTAATTGAATGAGAAACAACGAGCGTACCGCCATCAGTTGGGATAAGTGTTTCATTCATTTGTTATTCACCTCTTTTAAAGAAATAAAAAAGGGACAAGTATACTCTTTCAATAAGAAAGACACACTTGTCCCTTGTTACACATACATCTATAAATACAAATATACAATTCCCTAAAGAATGTGTATAATAGCACATATAGTTGATGTGAGCTTCGGCTCGGTTTTGAAGTATGTCCAGTACTTCTTAGCCCTTACTCGGTGTTGGTAGCACCTTGTAGGACTCAGCTATTTTTTTTATGGAATAAAATTGACTCGAAATATATCTGTTCCTTATATTAATCATTTTCAGTTTGGAAAGGAAGTACCAAAATTATTTAGGTATATATTAAGATTGATGAATTTCTATTTTTCCCAAAAACTTTTTTTCGGTTTTCTCTTAATTAATTTTATACCTATACACGTTATATATTTAATACCCCTAAAACCCCAGTATCTACCGTACCCACCAAAATACTAAAGTGTGCGCATGAATTTTTTTAGTTATATATATAACGATAAAATACCGCACGTTTTACTGTAATATTTTTACATTTAAAGATAAATAAAAAAGACCGGATTTTTCATCCGATCAAACTGTTTTTTTACCCTATAAACTACAAAAAAATTACCTTATACCTCTTCTATATGATGTCTTTCTAAGGTGGAAAACTTTTTCTTTTTGAAGTTTTAATTTCTTTTCTTGCTCTCTTTCTTTTGAAAATTCCCCACTTATAACATAGAATAATAATTCCAAAATATGATAAAGTATCAAAAGTAAAATCAACGTACAACCAACCGTCATTATAATTTCACTGTAATTCATATTAATCTCCCCCTCCACCATCAAAACTAGAAGCGTTATCACAGTTAGAAGAACCATCGTAACTAGAACAACTATCATTACTACTATTTGTATCTGAAAACAAGCTACCTACGGCTACGCCTGTAACAAAAGGTAAAACATCATCATCAGAATATGTACTTCTTTTTTCTCCCACCTGTCTGAAACTATTAGAATTTCTTCTAGAAGTTCTAACAACATTTGTTTCATCACTAGAAAATTCAATGTGTTCCTTAGTTAAAGTTATCTTACCAGAAGAAACTTTATTATCTTTTAAATAATCAACACTTTTATCTATATCCCTGCTAGAAAGACTTGCATAATCACCAACTAACATTCTATGAATAATTTTTATTAAAAGGAAAACAGTCCAAAAACCAACTATACAAGCCATAAAAGGGATAAATAAAGAATCCATAATTGAATTTACAATAAAATGTGAATCCATCAAAAAACCTCCTCTTTAAATTCATTTTTAATTACATATGGATAATACAATTTTCGAAAAAAAACTATGATGCCGTTCGGGTTTGAATTGCTTCTAACACTTTATTTTTCCACTTGATTACATCTTCTTTTGAAATACCTAAATCTATTAATTCTTTTGGGATAAAACTGTTATCTAGCATCCATAAAGATAATCTTTCTAATGCTACATTTTCATTTCCGAAATTATAGCAATGTTCATATCCTTTTTGATTAGTTTGTGTTTTACCTGTATATTTCCCTAAATAATAATATCTTCTCTTACCTGCTTTCACACTTGTTAAAAACGCCACAAACGGCACCTCCTGTATTTTTTCTCGAAAATCTATACAAACATGTATTCGCGCACCGATAAACCTGTTCGTATTAAATTAAAAAAAAGAAAGAAAACGATTAGTCTTTTTTTAAATTCTTGTTGTAATAATCCATGATGATTTTGCTTGCTATTTCATTCTTATTCCCTTGTTCTTCTAACGCCCAAATTACTTTCTTTGGGACTTTTACAAAAATCGTATCAATTTTATCTTCTAATGGTTTTCTAGGTCTCGGCAATCTCTAAATCCTCTTTATCCTTTTATTATCATCCTCTTTTCTTTTTTATTTTTTCTTTTTTTCAACAGTATAGCAAATGAACAATTTACAATTGTTGTTTTTCTAAAGAAATTTTTTCTTCGAGTTCTTTTTGTTCGGCGTGATATTTTTTCCAATATCTTTTACTAGCATCTCTTTCTAAGAAATAATCGATAATCATTCGTAAAATGAATACCACATTACTTAAAATTAAAATAATAGTTAATAGTAATGGTAATGAACTAAAAATTTCTTTGGAATATTCAATAACACGAAAAAATGAAAAACCATCCATAAAAACACATCAATTCCTTATTACCTATATTTTTTTATAAAATCTTCTAAAGCAAGTTCTACGATTAATGATTTTTTCTTTGTTAGATTTTTCTCTGCTATAAAATCATCAAACATATTTTGAGTGTCTGTGTTCAAGAAAATGTTATTTCTTTCATTTCCTGTTTCTCTCTCACCTATACGATCATATAGCCCTTTTTCTGCTTTAGTATCAATTTGTTTAAAATTATTTATCATTTCTCTAATGATTTCTATTTCTTCATTTGAGAAAGGGTTACTTGTTGTAAAATTGTTGTGAAGTTGTTCTTTTGGTGTTGTTTCAACGTTCTTAACTTGTTCATTTGTTGTTGTTTCATCGTTCAAAAGTTGTTCCTCATTTCCTTTTACCCAATGTTTATTTATTGCAACATAACCTGCTTTTTTTAGTTTAGTGCGAACTGTTGAATCGCTTATACCTAATTGTCTAGCAACATCTTTCATCAATACACCTTTATCTAACTGGCTTATAACCCATTTTGCATCCATTACCTACACCTCCATATTGATAAATTCAAATTTAGTAATTATATACTAATTATACCATGTAAACAACTACCAAACAACAAATAAACGACAATATTACAACTTTTTAACAACTACATAAAGACAACTAAAACCATTTAACAACAACTTAACAACTACAAAAGCATTAAAAGGTATAGAACCATTTATTCTGATTAAATCTTCAAATGAACAATATAATACAAAAAATAATAAAGAGGTGATTTGATATGAAAACATTTTTAATTACATTTGTAGCTACTTGTTTAGCGAATGTTGTGAGTTACTACATAATTTCAGTTTTATAGGAAATAGAATAATAATGTTCCGCTACGCTGCACGTCTAAAGGGATTCTTAGGTGCTAGCCTTCTAATACCCTTTAGACCTTTGCGATAGCAAAGAAATGTAGTTTTTATGTAGTTTTCCAAACTTGCTCGAACCCTTGTTATATATGGTTTTTTCATTGTTTTATGTAGAAAATGTAGTTTTTTTTACTTTCTTTTTGCTAAACGATATTTTATGGTATTTTTTTACTTTTTTTATTGTTTAATCCCCCTGAATTGATTTTTACTACATAAACTACATACTTTTTATAAAAAATCCTTTTGTATCAAGGGTTTTAAGGTGAAAAAAATATCATTAAAAACTACATCAAAACTACATAAACGTTGATATATAAGCATTAGAAACTACATCAAAACTACATTCCAAATGGTTATAAACGTGATAATATCAAGGTTTGTGACTTGTATGTAGTTTTAGAATGAAAACTACATGTAAAAACTACATACGAAACTACATAAACTACATAAAAAAAGAGAAGTTATTAAACTTCTCATTCTTCACAAGGATCGTATACAGCAACTCCTAAATACACCATACCTTGAACTATTCTTTTTTCTCCATCTGTAAATTTTAAGAAACGTTCTTTAAAAGTTCTGCTATTACAAGCTTCAAATCCGTTTTGTTTACAAAAACTTTTATAAGCTTCATATGTTTTTTTGATAGAGTATGTATATTTGGTATCGAATTTACAACATTCATTAGCAAATTCACTTACATTATTAGATGATTTTGACCATTCTTCTTTTATTTGGAGACTTCTTTTACATTCTGTGAATTTTTCGTTCTTTAATGCTTTGATAAAACTTCTAATGCAATAAGCTATAACTAATTCACTTTCTTCTTTGTAAGCTGATACAAGTTTATTGACATCTTCTTTAGTGGGTTTGTAAGGCATTTCTAAGAATAACATACGTGTTGAAATTGCTTCGGTGTCATCCTTGAATCTCGGTAATTTATTGGCTGAAAATAGTAATCTAGCAAAGTTTTCAAATGAAAAACCGTCTTCTCCTTTAAATTCAGCGAATATGGTATCTCCACCAGTTAAACCTTTTAATTCAGCGGATTCTTTAAAGAAATCTGCATCTATATCACCACAAGCGTTTAAATGTTTATTTAGTAATGATGATTTTGCAAAACGATTTTCTACTAATGATTTTAAAGATGCCGTTGAACAGTTTTCTCCACCTACAAAATACTGGAACATTTCAATGATTCGGGATTTACCGTTTTTTCCGTCTCCTGTCATAATTAGGATTCCCCGCGGATTTTGTCTTTTGTAAAAACATGAACCGAGATATTCAAATAACATTTCTTTTTCCCCCTCGTTCATGAAAGGAGATAAAGCTTCAATTGTTTTTGTTGGTTTTTTATTGCTTTTAAATAAATTCTCATTGAAATTATGAGGTATTTTTGTTGTTGAGTAATCTTCTGGTTGGAATGATTCAATAAATCTTCCTTTTTCGTTTTCTGGATCATTAGGGAAATAGTAAGTTCCATTTTTAAAAATAACAACATTAGGTTTTTGGTTAAAAGGTAAATCAGAACCATAAGAGAATGTTGTGTCTTTTAGTAATTCAAGGGCTGTATTTCTTTTTGAAATGCTAAAAGCTGGCTTGATTTTCTTCGTGATTATACTTTTTATGAATGTATCTGCATGTTGTAGCCACACACCGTTATTTTCGTCGTAAACTGCGGTCATAACAGAGTTGTTTATTAATTTGTATTCCTCGCAAATTTCATCCACTAAAGCAATATTGTCGATTTCATATGTGATTTTCCCATGTACTGATACATTTTTTATAATATAGTTATTTTTTGTATCTTGATTTTGTGTTTTGCTTTCACTTATACTATTTATAGGATGTTTTAAAGATGATGGTTTTTCAAAAGTTTGGGCGCTAACCTCTTTTGAAGAATCATCTTTTTTTATGCCGTTTACAACAGTTAATATGGTTTTATCTGAAGTGCTTTTCATACTGTTCTAGTCCTCCTAAGTAATATTTCATAACTTCATATTTCGCATGTGTATCATCAGATAGTAGAATGTCAATTTCGTATTCTAAAATTGGTAACTTATGATATATGAAGTCGAAAAAATCTGTTTCGGTTGTGAATTCGAATTGTTTTAAAGTGTCTTTGAAAAATCTTTCTCGATTGAGTAATAATTGCAACAAATGATTTTCTAAATGCTTTATTTCTTGCATTTTTTTATGTATGGCTTTTTGTTTAGCTATTTCTTTTTGCATGTTTTTAGTATTTAGATTTACATCTAATTTCAATTCTTTTAAAAGAAAAGATTCTGCTTGTTTGTGTGTCCATCCATGCAATATCATCAGACCTGAAAATTGGTCTATTGGTCTTCTGTTCCCGCACCCTGCGAAACAATAACAGTTGTTGTCTGATACGTTCACAACCATGCTATCTTTGTTATCTGCATGGAAGGGACACTTGCACATGTAATTTTTCCCCCGTTTTCTAACAGTTACCCCGCAATAGCTTTCTAAGAAATTTATAATAGGAAGTTTACTTTTAATTAGATCGCTTTTTTGCATATCATCACACTTCTTTATCTTTGAAAATAATTTTGATGTGTTTGGCTTGGTTTTTTCCTCGTTGGTAGAAAACATCTGTAAGACCCTTTTCCTCCAAACCTTTGAAGGCTCGTCCAACGCTAGAGCGTGATAAATTGCAATGTTCTATTACATCTTCAATTTTAATTTTTTCGTGTTGTTCCGCACAACCTTGCTGATGTAAATAGAGCAATACAAGTTTTTCTGTAGGTGTTGTTTCTTGGACTTCGAAAATGTCTTTTATCGTCAATATTCTGCTCCTCCTGTCAAATTTCTTTATGAATTTAACTTTAACAGATATTTTCTTATGCGTCAATATGACACATAAGAATTATATAGCGAAAATAATTAAATCCTTTAATATAAACGGTTTCTAGCGAGTAATAAAAACGATTCCTTGATTCATTTTCAGAAATCCCTTACGTCTTCCCTATGATTCCTTATATTTTTTGCGGGGATTATTCATGTTTCTTTGCCAATCAGCAAGGAAATACAATCCTCGTTATTTTGAGAGTGTATTTTCATATTCTTTTATGATTTTGTAGAATGATGTTTTTTTAAGATTTAACATTTTGCTAAATTCCACACCTTTGATTTCTTCGTTTTTCCACCGATCATAATTATCTTTTAAAATCTTTTGTTGTTCTTTGGATAAGGTTTCTAGTTTTATAACTGGACGCCCGAATCTTTGCCCTTTCCTTTTCGCTTCTGCAATTCCTTCGGCTTGTCGTTGTTTGATTTTATTTCTTTCTTGTTCGGCTACATAAGAAAGTAATGATAAAAATTGGTCTTCCATTAACTTTCCCATGTCCCCCATATCCTTGAATTTTC
>Ga0268252_1001241_pt1 | contig 14864 bp, 15 predicted proteins | sample AgamicMgSfrz_FD_200244 | JGI IMG/M metagenome (GOLD analysis project Ga0268252, IMG submission 200244) | Agave microbial communities from Guanajuato, Mexico - Mg.Sf.rz (v2) (version 3) | ecosystem: Host-associated > Plants > Phyllosphere > Phylloplane/Leaf | place: Guanajuato, Mexico | collected... | reverse complement strand
ATCGGCAATGTCGGCATAGCTCAAACAGTCGTTAACATCATCGCTTTTCGCCGCCGCCCGGTTGTCCCACGCCATTTCGATATCGAACACCAGCTTCTGCTCGATCGTCTGCTCCCAGTCGTAAACACCGATCGTGGTGATTACCGAAAGTTGCTCTATAAATACAATGTCCATCACGCACCGCCCGCTTTTTGGCTAACCTGGATACCACTTTCAAAAAATTATGCGTATTATCCACGGATGCTGAGAATAAAACGACATTTTCAAAACGGAACAGCGTTATGAGTGCAATCGCGCCTGGAATGATCCTCCTCGCGTACCTTTGCGGCTCAATCTCCAGCGCCATTCTGGTCTGCCGCATCGCGGGTCTGCCCGATCCTCGCGAGAGTGGCTCCGGCAATCCCGGAGCGACCAACGTCCTGCGAATTGGCGGCAAGGGTGCAGCCGTAGCGGTACTGATTTTTGACGTGCTGAAAGGCATGCTGCCGGTGTGGGGCGCTTACGCGCTGGGCGTCACGCCGTTCTGGCTGGGGCTGATTGCTATCGCCGCCTGCCTGGGCCACATCTGGCCGGTATTCTTTGGATTTAAAGGCGGTAAAGGCGTTGCCACCGCGTTTGGCGCGATTGCGCCGATTGGCTGGGATCTTACCGGGGTAATGGCCGGGACCTGGCTGCTAACCATTCTCCTGAGCGGTTACTCGTCGCTGGGCGCAATTATCAGCGCGCTGATCGCCCCGTTCTACGTCTGGTGGTTCAAACCGCAGTTTACCTTCCCGGTCTCCATGCTCTCCTGTCTGATCCTGCTTCGCCATCACGACAACATTCAACGCCTGTGGCGTCATCAGGAAACCAAAATCTGGACCAAGCTGAAGAAAAAGCGCGAGAAGGATAAAGAAGTAAAAGAAGAGGAGTAGGCCCGGCAGGCACTCCGCCGGGCTCAAAGGCAATTACGCCGCAGGCAACTCCGCCAGCGGCCAGCGCGGACGCACGGTCACGCTGAGATCCGCCAGGCTACCCGCTTTTAGACGCACCATACCCGCGTAGGCGATCATCGCCCCGTTATCGGTACAGAACTCCGGACGCGCATAGAACACTTCACCCCGACGCTTCTGCATCATCTCTGCCAGCTTCGCCCGCAGCGTGCGGTTGGCGCTGACGCCGCCCGCCATCACCAGACGCGTAAAGCCGGTCTGATCCAGCGCTCGCTTGCACTTGATCATCAGGGTATCCACTACCGCATCCTCAAAGGCGCGGGCGATATCCGCTCGGGTCTGGTCGTCATTGCCGTTGTTACGAATGGTGTTGGCGGCAAAGGTCTTGAGGCCAGAGAAGCTGAAGTCCAGCCCTGGACGATCGGTCATCGGGCGCGGGAAGACAAAGCGCCCTTCCGTGCCGTCGGCAGCCATCTTCGACAGCATTGGCCCGCCGGGATAGTCCAGCCCCAGCAGCTTCGCCGTCTTATCAAAAGCTTCGCCTGCGGCATCGTCAATGGATTCGCCCAGCAGTGCGTACTGACCGATACCGGTCACGCCGATCAGCTGGGTATGGCCGCCGGAGACCAGCAGCGCCACAAACGGAAACTCAGGCGGGTTCTCTTCCAGCATGGGTGCCAGCAGGTGGCCCTCCATGTGGTGAACCGCGATGGCCGGCACGTTCCAGGCGAAGGCCAGCGAGCGCCCTACCGTGGCCCCGACCAGCAGCGCACCCACCAGGCCAGGGCCAGCGGTGTAGGCGACGGCGTCGATATCGCTGGCGGTCAGATTCGCCTCTTTCAGCGCGGCCTGGATCAGCGGCACAGTTTTGCGCACGTGATCGCGGGAGGCCAGCTCCGGCACCACGCCGCCGTAGTCAGCATGCAGTTTCACCTGACTATACAATTGGTTGGCTAAAAGCCCGTTTTCATCGTCGTATATGGCGATGCCGGTTTCATCGCAGGATGTTTCAATTCCCAGTACACGCATGGCTATTCTTTACCTCTTTGCAATACCGCGCAGTGTAGGGTCCTCGGCGGTGGTTGTAAAACTATTGTTCAACCCAGGCGCAGAGGTCGTGTATACTCCCCCTCCTTATGAGAGCGCCCTTGTAAAAAGGGCTGCGGTGCTTTACAAAGCAGCAGCATTTGCAGTAAAATTCCGCACCATTTTGAAATAAGCTGGCGTTGATGCCAGCGGCAAACCGAATTAATCAAAGGTGAGAGGCACATGCCGGTAATTAAAGTACGTGAAAACGAGCCGTTCGACGTAGCTCTGCGTCGCTTCAAGCGTTCCTGTGAGAAAGCAGGTGTTCTGGCGGAAGTTCGTCGTCGTGAGTTCTATGAAAAACCGACTACCGAACGTAAACGCGCCAAAGCTTCTGCTGTGAAACGTCACGCGAAGAAACTGGCTCGCGAAAACGCACGCCGTACTCGTCTGTACTAATTAACTGAGGGTGTTGACCCTCAGTTTACAGGCAGAGTTGTAGTTGTAAGGCCGTGCTTCCGAAAGGAATGCGCGGCTTATTTTCGTTTATAATCTGACATACCTTAACGCATCACGCTAAAGGTAGATGGGGCCTATGGCTGGACGAATCCCACGAGTCTTTATTAATGACCTGCTGGCACGCACCGACATCATCGATCTTATCGATGCGCGGGTGAAGCTGAAAAAGCAGGGCAAGAATTATCACGCGTGCTGTCCGTTCCATAACGAAAAAACCCCCTCTTTCACCGTAAACGGTGAGAAACAGTTTTACCACTGCTTCGGCTGCGGCGCCCACGGCAACGCTATCGACTTTCTGATGAACTACGACAAGCTCGAGTTCGTTGAGACGGTTGAAGAGCTGGCGGCGATGCACAACCTCGACGTGCCGTATGAAGCGGGCAATGGCCCAAGCCAGATTGAGCGCCACCAGCGGCAGACGCTCTACCAGTTGATGGACGGCCTAAGCGCCTTTTATCAGCAATCTCTGAACCAGCCAGCGGCTGAACCTGCGCGCCAGTATCTGGCCCAGCGCGGCTTAAGCAGCGAGGTGATTTCACGCTTCGCCATTGGCTATGCGCCCCCCGGCTGGGACAACGTTTTAAAACGCTTTGGCGGCAACGGTGAGAATCGCCAGTCGCTGACCGACGCGGGCATGTTAGTCACCAACGATCGCGGGCGTACCTACGATCGATTCCGCGAACGCGTGATGTTCCCTATCCGCGATAAACGTGGCCGGGTGATTGGTTTTGGTGGTCGGGTCATGGGCGATGCCATGCCGAAATACCTTAACTCCCCGGAAACCGATATTTTCCATAAGGGCCGCCAGCTGTATGGCCTTTATGAAGCGCAGCAGGATAACGCCGAGCCGCCGCGCCTGCTGGTGGTTGAAGGCTATATGGACGTGGTCGCGCTGGCGCAGTACGACATTAACTATGCCGTCGCCTCGCTGGGCACCTCCACCACCGCCGAGCATATTCAGCTGCTGTTCCGCGTGACCAATAGCGTGATCTGCTGCTATGACGGCGACCGTGCAGGCCGCGAAGCCGCATGGCGCGCATTAGAAACGGCATTGCCGTACATGACCGACGGACGTCAGCTACGCTTTATGTTCCTGCCCGACGGTGAAGATCCGGATACGCTGGTGCGTAAAGAGGGCAAGGCGGCGTTTGAAGCGCGGATGGAGCAGGCTCAGCCGCTCTCCACGTTTCTGTTCAACAGCCTGATGCCGCAGGTGGATTTGAGCACCCCGGATGGCCGTGCGCAGCTGAGCACCCTGGCGCTGCCGCTGATAGGCCAGGTTCCAGGCGAGACGCTACGCATCTATCTGCGACAGGAGCTGGGTAACAAATTAGGCATTCTTGACGATAACCAACTTGAACGTTTAATGCCTAAACAGTCCGAAAATGGCCAGCCGCGCCCGGCACCGCAGCTAAAACGTACTACCATGCGTATACTAATAGGATTGCTGGTGCAAAATCCTGAGCTGGCTCCGCTGGTCCCGCCGTTGGACGGTCTGGATCCGGCCAAGCTGCCAGGACTTAGCTTATTCGTTCAGTTGGTCAACACCTGCCTGTCACAGCCAGGCCTGACCACCGGACAGCTTTTAGAGCAGTATCGCGGCACAAATGAGGCCGCTACCCTTGAAAAGCTCTCCATGTGGGACGATATAGCAGATAAGGACATCGCAGAAAAGACCTTTACCGATGCGTTGAACCATATGTTCGACACGGTGCTTGAGCTACGGCTCTCTGAATTGATCGCCCGCTCGCGGACCCACGGGTTAACGCCAGCAGAGCGCGAAGAGGTGCGTGTGATTAACGAAGCACGCGCCCGGAAGTGATTTAACGGCTTAAGTGCCGAATATCGATCGGGTAGATCCCGACAGCCGCCATGAGGGCAGCGGCAAAAATATAAGCACGCCCTCGCTTTAAAGGTTGGCAGCAGCAACGCCGACACCAAATAAACGAATTAAGTGTGGATACCGTCTTATGGAGCAAAACCCGCAGTCACAGCTGAAACTTCTTGTCCAACGTGGTAAGGAGCAAGGCTATTTGACCTATGCCGAGGTCAATGACCATCTGCCGGAAGATATCGTCGACTCCGACCAGATCGAAGACATCATCCAAATGATCAACGACATGGGCATTCAGGTGATGGAAGAAGCACCTGATGCCGACGATCTGCTGCTCGCTGAAAACTCAAATAACACGGATGAAGATGCGGAAGAAGCAGCGGCTCAGGTTCTGTCGAGTGTTGAATCTGAAATCGGGCGCACCACTGACCCGGTTCGTATGTACATGCGCGAAATGGGTACAGTTGAACTGCTGACCCGTGAAGGCGAAATCGACATCGCAAAACGCATTGAAGATGGTATTAACCAGGTTCAGTGCTCCGTTGCCGAATATCCGGAAGCGATCACCTACCTGCTGGAGCAGTACGATCGCGTTGAAGCAGAAGAAGCGCGTCTGTCTGACCTGATCACCGGCTTTGTCGATCCTAACGCCGAAGAGGATCTGGCCCCGACCGCGACGCACGTTGGCTCCGAGCTCTCCCAGGAAGAGCTGGATGACGACGAAGACGAAGACGAAGAAGAAGATGACGACAGCAGCGACGACGATAACAGTATCGATCCGGAGCTGGCTCGTGAGAAGTTTGGCGAACTGCGTGCCCAGTACGAAGTTACCCGCGACACCATCAAAGCGAAAGGCCGCAGCCACGCCGCTGCGCAGGAAGAGATCCTCAAGCTCTCCGAGGTGTTCAAGCAGTTCCGTCTGGTGCCGAAGCAGTTCGACTACCTGGTAAACAGCATGCGCGTCATGATGGACCGCGTGCGTACCCAGGAGCGCATCATCATGAAGATGTGCGTTGAGCAGTGCAAAATGCCGAAGAAGAACTTCATCACCCTCTTCACCGGCAACGAAACCAGCGAGACCTGGTTCAATGCCGCACTGGCGATGAACAAGCCGTGGTCTGAGAAGCTGCAGGATGTGGCTGAAGACGTGCACCGTGGCCTGCAGAAGCTGCAGCAGATTGAAGAAGAGACCGGCCTGACTATCGAACAGGTTAAGGACATCAACCGTCGCATGTCTATCGGCGAAGCGAAAGCCCGCCGTGCGAAGAAAGAGATGGTAGAAGCGAACCTGCGTCTGGTTATCTCTATTGCTAAGAAGTACACCAACCGTGGCCTGCAGTTCCTCGACCTGATTCAGGAAGGTAACATCGGCCTGATGAAAGCGGTTGATAAGTTTGAATACCGTCGTGGCTATAAGTTCTCGACCTATGCGACCTGGTGGATCCGTCAGGCCATTACCCGCTCTATCGCGGACCAGGCGCGTACCATCCGTATCCCGGTGCATATGATTGAGACCATCAACAAGCTCAACCGTATCTCCCGTCAGATGCTGCAGGAGATGGGCCGCGAGCCGACGCCGGAAGAGCTGGCCGAGCGTATGCTGATGCCGGAAGATAAGATCCGCAAGGTGCTGAAAATCGCTAAAGAGCCGATCTCTATGGAGACGCCGATTGGTGATGACGAAGATTCGCATCTGGGTGATTTCATCGAGGATACCACCCTCGAGCTGCCGCTGGACTCTGCCACCACCGAGAGCCTGCGTGCCGCAACGCACGATGTGCTAGCTGGCCTGACCGCCCGTGAAGCGAAAGTCCTGCGTATGCGTTTTGGTATCGATATGAACACTGACCACACTCTGGAAGAGGTTGGTAAGCAGTTCGACGTTACCCGTGAGCGTATCCGTCAGATCGAAGCGAAAGCGCTGCGTAAGCTGCGCCACCCGAGCCGCTCTGAAGTGCTGCGTAGCTTCCTCGACGATTAATCGTTACCGCTAAAAGAAAAGCCCTCTTCGGAGGGCTTTTTTATTGGTTTGAAATAGCATGCACATTATTGGCATGTGGCACATGTAGGCCTGATAAGCGTAGCGCCATCAGGCGTAATGCCGTTCTGCCGGGTGGCGCTGCGCTGACCCGGCCTACAACCCCCTTGCTACCAATGCCTGGTCTAACTCCCGGTAAGCCTCTACCAGCTTCTCCAGCGTTGCGCGGTTTAACCCGCTGGGATTCGGCAGCACCCATACCTCGGTGGCCCCAATGGTAATCTTCTGTTTCCCCCATGCCACGCCGCGCTGGCTAAACGCCTGCTCGTAGGCCTGCTTGCCGAGGATCGCCAGCGCGTCCGGCTGGTAGTCCTCAATTTTCTTAATCAGGTCCCGTCCGCCGGTACGCAGCTCGTGCAGCTCCACCTCGCTGGCCTGCACCGTTGGGCGCTCCACCAGCATGGTGATGCCACAGCGCGTATCAAGCAGCCGCTGCTCCTCTTCCGGCTTCAGCTGCTGCTCCGTGAAGCCCGCCTGGTAGATCACCTTCCAGAAGCGGTTACCGGGGTGTGCGAAGTGAAAACCCGTGTGTGCCGAGGATTTGCCTGGATTGATGCCGCAAAACACCACCCGCAGGCCCGGCGCGAGAATATCGTTTATCATCATTGCTCCAGGTGAATTGACTAAAATGTAGGTATAACGGGTTGATTATAGGTTGTTTATAAAAGCACCATGCACACCCGAATGACTGGATTGCAGCCACCAGTTACATTATAATCCCTCGCCACGGCCCCTTAGCTCAGTGGTTAGAGCAGGCGACTCATAATCGCTTGGTCGCTGGTTCAAACCCAGCAGGGGCCACCAAATTTTAGCTTTAAAATTATTAACATAAGCCACCTATAAAGGGTGGCTTTTTTGTTTGTTACTTTTTTAACGGCGATGAAATGGCGATGGATTTTTGAGTGCAATGTCTCTATTCCCGGCTTTGACTCACCTTTTCATTCGATAAAATAGTCGTCACTTCAACTCTAAAAGAGGGATCGTTGATGAAAAAAATTATCGGGTTAGCTCTCCTTTTAACTTCTACCTCTGCGCTTGCTGGTTTTGTTCACCCGCTTGACTTCGATAACTCAGAAGCTCAAAAGCAAGAAGTTATTAGCTACATAAAAGACCGTGTTAAGGCTGATTATTGCGATGGTAAGTTAGATATGTGCCAGCCCACCACGTTACGCAGAATGGAAAATAAAAATCTTGAATCTTTTAAAAAATTAACTAAAGCGGAAGACCGTAAGATATTAGATAGAGTGATCAAGGATTATTGTAAGCGCGGGTTGGATATGTGTACGTATAGTACAATTGCGCTGATGTATGAAAAAAACGCAAAGGCTGATAAAGAAGAACTCAGCTGGTAACGTTGATACGCTCGGCCTGCAAACAAGTGCCGCTTGCAGGCCGCCTTCTGGGTCGCCACTAAAGCCAGAGGTTCTGCTGCCCACCTCGTACAGGATGAGGAGGCGCAAAATCTACTTTGCCTGGCGTCACTATAAATCGCTGCACTGACTCCATTGTAACAAACGTGCAACTACAGTTAATATTGGTGCATTGGTGGTAACGTTCTTTAGTATTTTCAGTCAGATAACGGCTAGTGCGCGCATGTGCTGCATGCTGACATTGCGGACAATGAAACATATTTACCCCACCACTCCCATTTAGTGAATCACTCATACCGCTTCGTTCACAAAATGAGAATACTCTCACCCCTCATTATCTTCACTTTCGTACTCGACATCTGACAGCTTCACTTCTAGCTCCAGGCCCGTCGTATAAGCGGTACGCTCAGATACACCTTCTAACTCAGCAAACTGTTGCAGAGTAACAATAGGAGCAGGCACTTTGATGATTGCGATTTCAGAAGCCATATTGCATGATTCCTTATTTGAAAATTTCAGACAGTGATTGCCAAGGTTTTGCCACCGTTTGCCATCAACTGCCACCAACAACCGAATCCTAATGCGAATATTCGCATTTATAAATATGAAAATGCGATTTATGGACTTTGAAAGCCAAATTTCAAAAGAGGATGTTTTAGATAGAATCTGTCAGGTCTACGGGTTCACACAGAAAATTCAGCTCGCAAACCATTTCAATATTGCAGCTAGCACGCTGCAAAACCGCTATACACGGGGTAACGTCTCCTATGATTTCGCCGCATTCTGTGCCCTCGAAACTGGCGTCAACATCCAATGGATCCTGACAGGTAAAGGGCCAAAAAAATTCGAAGAACGCTCAAAATCGTCTTATGAACTCCAGTCATTCACATTAAGTGAAGGCCGCCTTACTGAAAGTAGAGTTTTAAATATTGACCCTGACTTTTTCGAAAAGCCCCTTAAAAGCGCTATCTGTATTAGAAGTGAGAGCAAAAGCTACATTGCCGAGAAAGACGCCCCTTTGGCTGATGGGCTTTGGATTGTTGATGTTGAAGGCGCTATTAGCCTCCGTGAGTTGACGGTTCTCCCAGGCAAAAGATTGCATGTGGCAGGCGGCAAAGTACCGTTTGAGTGCGGGATAGATGAGATAAAAACGATTGGCCGTGTAGTGGGTGTATACAGCGAGGTTAATTGATGACTGTCCGAAAAAATCCGGCTGGCGGTTGGATTTGTGAGCTCTACCCAAACGGTGCAAAAGGCAAACGTATCAGAAAGAAATTCGCGACTAAGGGCGAGGCTCTGGCGTTTGAACAGTACATCGTTCAAAACCCGTGGCAGGAAGAAAAGGAAGACAGACGCACGTTAAAAGAGCTGATTGATTCATGGTATAGCGCTCATGGCATTACCTTGAAAGACGGCTTGAAACGCCAGTTAGCCATGCACCATGCTTTTGAGTGTATGGGTGAGCCGCTCGCACGCGATTTCGATGCGCAGATGTTTTCCCGCTACCGAGAAAAACGGTTGAAAGGTGAGTATGCCCGCTCAAACAGGGTGAAAGAGGTATCGCCTCGCACGCTTAATCTTGAGCTGGCTTACTTTCGAGCAGCATTCAATGAGTTAAATCGCCTCGGAGAGGGGAAGGGGGAAAATCCACTGAAAAATATGCGCCCATTCCGCACTGAAGAAATGGAAATGGCCTGGCTAACTCAAGACCAGATTTCATTACTTCTAGGGGAGTGCAAGCGGCATGATCACTCTGACTTAGAAACCGTGGTAAGAATCTGTCTAGCCACTGGCGCACGGTGGTCCGAGGCCGAGAGTCTGAGAAAAAGCCAACTCGCAAAATACAAAATCACATACACCAACACGAAAGGCAGAAAAAACCGCACTGTTCCAATTAGCAAAGAGCTCTACGAATCTCTACCTGAGGATAGAAAAGGTCGGTTTTTCAGTGATTGTTATGGCGCGTTCCGATCTGCACTGGAAAGAACTGGCATTGAATTACCGGCAGGATAGCTTACCCACGTTTTGCGCCACACATTCGCCAGCCACTTTATGATGAATGGTGGTAATATTCTTGTCTTGCAAAGAGTTCAAGGCCATACCGATATCAAAATGACGATGCGATATGCACACTTTGCTCCTGATCACCTAGAGGACGCAGTAAAGCTTAATCCTTTATCCTTTATCCTTTATCCTTTATCCTTTATCCTTACTAATGAGTAATTGTTCTTAGTCTTTAAGAATCAAAAAAAAAATAATATTACTAAAAAAATATCGACCAGTCATTTGCTGAATATCTAAATGGATGAAATTAAAATGTATAACGAAACTACTACAAAGTTAATGAAGGAAGCGCAAAAAGCAAGAGAGAAGCTCGCGCATAAACCGGGAATTTTGGTAGGAGACAAAGACTCAAAGAACATTGGCCTCTATCTCTCAAACTACGCAAACTGCTTGCTAAATAGACAGATAGATATTTTTGACGATGCACTATTTTTATTGGAAAATCAAAGGATTCCTTCTGCCTGTACTATTAGCAGAGGGATGATTGAAACGTATGCTTTCTCTAGACTGCTTTTTACAAAGGTTGCTAAAATCATAAACAACCAAAATGGCAAAGAGAGTGTAGAAAAATCTCTAAAAATAATTTTAGAGTTTACAAATAGCTCCAGATTTAAAGAGGAGGAGCAAAAAAGAATACAGAAAGGCATCTATGACCCTAAAGATTATTCATTCACAGAACAAGCAATTCACAGATTTCAGAATATGCTCGCAAGTAGTGAACATGTAATGAATGCCTTACGTGAGTTATATAAAGAGGAAATGAAATATTATCAGGAGAAAGAGAGCACTCTTCAGCTTATTTATGATGCGCTGAGTGAATGGGTTCATCCATCCCAGACAAGCATATTTCATAATTATGTTCCCGAAACACATCAAATCCACTCATCTATAGGAGTGGTACATCTCTTCGATAGTGCCAGACATAACTGTGCTCTGGCGCTCAACTTGATCACCGACAGCATGAATGTTTATGATTCAACATTAAAACTTGCAGATGAGATAACTCGCCGCAATAACATAAAGAACTAAGCATCATAATTAACAACTAGCCACTATTATGTATGAAGATAAAATGGCGAATAATGGGTAGCCATTGGCAAATAGTGGCAATCTATGTCAATGATAAATAACGCAACCTATTGATTTCCAGTTGTTCTTCTAGGAACTCATAATCGCCTGGTCGCTGGTTCAAACCCAGCAGGGGCCACCAGATACAGCAAGGGCTGGATAGAAATCTCCAGCCCTTTTGTTTTTTGGGAATACTCCCACCAGCTAATCGTAAAGCCATCGTCCAGCCCTCTCTGACTCAATAAGCATTCTTACGGTCAGCGGAACTGGCAGGGTACAATCTGTTTTCAGCTTTGCCGGCAAAAGAAAATTAGGTAGAAAAGGAATACCGACTGGAGGGTAATACTTCAACCAGTCAATACTGCTGCAATCCACTCCATAACGTTTAGAAAAGCGCTCCATCATTGCAAAAACATCTTCGAAAACAGTCATCGAATCTCCGGATGTAAGGGAGTCATCAATCCCAAGCCTGTTTGCCGAAAGTTCATCCCTAACGAACTGCAAAATTTCTGACGCTTTATCGCCACTCATACCCGATGCTCCGGTTTTCCGATGAGATTAAAACGCTATATGCTGTTCCGAGTGATCATAATTAATTCTGCCATGAAATGATATCGTCCAGACCTGAGAGCAGGCCAGGAAAATAGCTCTCATCAATATCGAAGGAATCCTCAAGCGTAATACTGTCAGCATGGTTCTCAGGCTTCAGGACCATGCTAACGCCAACAGTCTCGGCAAAGTGTGCCTGGTGAAACTTAAGCGCTACCTGATCGAATGCCGAGATTAAATTAATATCCTTAAATTTCATCCCGTTTTTTATGCCCTCGTAAAAATCATACATATCATCCCTGGACTGCTGCAACTGCCCGAAAAAAAACTCTGCTGCAAATTCAGTTTTTAAAGCAGGAAGTGAGAATTCAACCCATACCATAATACGGCTATAGGCTAGCTCCTCAGGCTCTGTCAGCCTTTCATAGGGCGTCAATTTAAGATGTCTGCTACCACTTGTAATATCTATCATCACGCCCCCTTTACGGCATGTACTGAAAATGCATGATAGTTCAGTCAGCCTCCTTAACCAAAGCCTCAAGGCATCCAGCTAACTTCATCCAAGTACTTTCGAACCAGAAAAAAGAGCCTATAGCAAAAATCACAGCCAGAAAGGTAATGATTCCCTCAATGGCATGGGAAATTAACAATTTTGCAAGTTTCATTTCCTATTATCCCTTAAAATGATGTTTGCTCGATAAAGTGTTACATACCCTGATGGCCTTATCGCTACCCATGGAGCTCGTATGTCCCTAACCAGTCTCAACAACCCCTTAATCATTACCTCGGTTGAAGTATCTAATGGTCAAGGGCATATTGGCATGACAATTTGTCCGGGAAAACATCAGCAGAATGCTTTATCAGGACAGTTTCAGCGAGACCTCGCTCTTGACCTGGATCTTGTAAAATCCTGGGGAGCATCTGCCGTAGTGAGCCTGATGACGGATGAGGAACTTGCCAGTTTACACGTTGAAGCGCTTGGTACTGACGTTGAAGCCAGAGACATGGATTGGTTTCAGTTGCCTATTATCGACCAAGCGATGCCGGACGAACTATTTGAACGTCGCTGGGTTTATGCTGGCCTCCGGTTACGTACCCTTCTTCGTGACGGAAAACGCATCCTTGTACATTGCCGTAGCGGCCTTGGGCGCACCGGACTCATTTCAGCAAGATTATTGATCGAACTCGGAATGGCGGCGGAAGACGCTATCGCTGCGGTTAACAAGGCCAGACCGGGTAGTCTGGAATCAACTGCTCAGAAGCAATATCTCAATGCACTACCACTGCCACTGCCACATAATGATGCCTGGTTAGATCGCGTTTTAGGTTGTCTGCTGGGTGGAGCTGTCGGTGATGCTTTTGGCTATCCCGTTGAATTTGATTCACTTGAAGAAATCCGCCAGACGTTTGGCAATGAAGGGCTGACCAAGCCCATCCTGCAACAGGGTAAACTGGTGGTCAGTGATGATACCCAAATGACCCTGTTTACCCTTGAAGGTATTTTGCGCGCTACCAATGAGCAAGGCGTTATTAACCTGTCCCGTGCGCTGGAAGAGATACGTCATGCCTATCTCGACTGGTACGATACCCAGCAAAATAAATCAGGCTCGCATTTTGGTTGGCTGGCTTCGCGAACAAACATGCGGACAAGACGTGCTCCCGGTAATACGTGCCTGTCAGCGCTAAAAGCGGGCGGGACAGGCAGTATCGAAAAACCGATAAATGACTCAAAGGGCTGTGGTGGTGTGATGCGTACCGCCCCCATTGGCTTCTTACAGGATATTGATCCGTTTGATCTCGCTGCCCGTGCGGCAGCATTAACGCATGGGCACGTTGATGGCTGGGCTTCTTCAGGTATTTTGCCCAGAATTATCGCTCGCTTAATCAAAGGGGAAGAGGAATTCCTCGCCGTGCGTAATGGCTATAGCGACGGCAGTGAATGGGGGCACGTCTATGGAAAAACGGCCAATACCGAGCCTCATCTATTAGCCCAACAACTTGCCCGTGAAATGCGTTTCAATCCACATGAAGCCATCCAGCAACTGGGGGAAGGCTGGGTGGGTGAGGAAGCGCTGGCGATTGGCCTGTATGCCTTTCTTTCATCCCGCAGTTTCCGCGATACGCTGATACGAGCAACCAATCACGATGGGGATAGTGATTCAACGGCATCCATTGCAGGTCAGCTTTGGGGAGCTAAACACGGTCTGAACGATATTCCTCAGGCATGGATACGCCGGCTTGATGTATTAGATGAAATACTTTACCTGGTTCAGCCCATGCAAAACTGGCGTAATCAGGTTGATAAGCAAAGCAGTGAGCAGCCGAGTATTGATAAAGGTATTCAGCCCTGTATCCGCATGATGGAAATGACGCATGAGTTGCATGTGCTGGGTTATCAAAAAATCCGCATATTTCCGTCTATGTCACCATCAGGTTGCCACTGGCGGCTGGAGTGGGTGCCAGATTACAGCCTCTCTTCTGCAGTCACCCCGCCCAATCACGTAGATGAGCGCGAGATTGCACGTTATACAAGCGGTGCTGGCTGGCACCCCTTTAACTGGCAGAATGTTAATTCACTTTCGGCCCTGGAGATGGCACAGCAGTTTTTACACCAGTTCCCAGAATTGGCTCATGCTGGCAAAGGGGATGATTGGGCCTATGCAGGGTGGCTGACAAAGCTACTCGGTGAGGTAAGACAAGGAAAATTACCCTATTTCCTTGCGGACTGGGATATCGACCTGAGCCGCGGAATACCCATGCATAATGGGGAGCCCTTCCCTTTGCCGCCTGAAATCAAGCGGCCAGAGTAGGAACGTTTATACAATGGTCGCGAAAACTCAGCTTTTGCGCGCCGTTGCCAGCCCCACAGGAAATGAAAATGGCTTTTCAGTCCGGCTGGCTGGCTAATTAGGCTCCTTTCAGCATATCAAATACGACTCGCGCAAAACCTTTTGCCAGTTCAGGATTGGACAGGTACTGATCCATCATCGCTTTATGAGCGTCATTACTGTCCATGACGGCATCATCAATAGCTTTCGGGAAATCGCCTAGCATCGCCTGTTCACGCGTATTGTTCGCGATTTGGGTCATTACTGCCTGGTTTTCTGAAAGCTTATCGCGCACTGCAAAAGCATAATTGATCATGTCTTTGTCAGTAAGATTATCGGTAACAAACAAGTCGTTTAGCCGGGCCAGAATATTCGACAGAAACTCTTCTTTCTTGTCTTTGGGCTTCGCCGTTCCCACATCATTACCCGGTTTGATTTTGTATTCCGCAGCATCTTCCTGCAGCTTAAGGTGCTGCTCATGGAGCTTCGACAAACGGTAATGGCTCATCTCCACGTTGCTTAAATCAACCTCATCTTCTTCGATGCGCTGCTCATGCAGCAGCGGGCGCAGATGTCGGGCAAACAGACTCAGTTTTTCTAAGTTTTTGTCATCGTAATCTACGATCTGCGACATAA
>Ga0268252_1001240_pt1 | contig 14889 bp, 14 predicted proteins | sample AgamicMgSfrz_FD_200244 | JGI IMG/M metagenome (GOLD analysis project Ga0268252, IMG submission 200244) | Agave microbial communities from Guanajuato, Mexico - Mg.Sf.rz (v2) (version 3) | ecosystem: Host-associated > Plants > Phyllosphere > Phylloplane/Leaf | place: Guanajuato, Mexico | collected... | reverse complement strand
AAAAGTTCCTGTTCAAAGAAATGGATGATCTCTGTGTAAACTCAACTTTTAAAAAGCATTTATGAGTTTAGATTGAATTTAATATTAGTTGAATAATTTTCTTATCGTACATTTATTATTGCCAAAATGTACGGTTTTTTTATTTTAATGGAATGTTATTATTTTCTATATTTTAGGGGAAGTTAACTCAGATTCGATGATGTGGATAGATGACTAATGTAGCCCATTCATTACTATAGACATTAGGTGAAAAATCATAGTTATATAGGAGAACGTACAAATTATCAAAAATAATTAAAAGGAGTGGGATAATGGTCGGATTTTCAGTAGTAAGACGCAAGTTGATGAAAGTCATGATTCTTTTCGCGATGATTCTTAGTCTTTCAACATTACCATTAAATGCATTTGCCAGAGAGTTTCCGTGGATGAATAAGGGTCTTTCTGCTGAGGAAAGAGCTCGTACATTAGTCAAAAAAATGACTTTGGAGGATAAGGTAGACTTTATAACTGGAAACGTCAACAGTGATTACGGATTTTATAATCTGGGATTAGCAAATTACGGAATACCTGCCTTACAAATGGCAGATGGACCTAATGGAGTCCGCATAGCTAATCCTGAAATTCAAGATAGACAATCAACTGCTTTGCCTTCTGCATTAGGCCTTGCTGCAACATGGAATATAAAGACTGCTAAAAAATATGGAAACCTGATCGGGAAAGAAGCTTTTAATACGACCCATAATATTATGCTTGGTCCGGCACTTGATATTGCCCGCATTCCTTTCGGTGCAAGAAACTTTGAATCTTTTGGTGAAGATCCATATTTGCAAGGACAAATGGCAACAAGCTATGTGAATGCTATTCAAAGTAATAGTGTATTGGTTTCAGCCAAGCATTATTTATTGAATAATCAAGAGAAAGACCGCTTTACAGTTGACTCTCAAGCAAGTGCACGAGCGATAAATGAAATTTATGCAAGACCATTTGCAAGCATCATTGAAAATGCTGATTTAGGAAGTATCATGTGTTCATATAATAAGGTGAATGGTATTCATGCTTGTAATAATGTGGATTTACTAACAGGTCTACTTAGAGAAAGCTTAAACTATAAAGGATTTGTCATGAGTGACTACGGAGCTAATAACAGCACAGTTGAGTCAATTAATGCCGGACTTGATTTAGAAACACCGGGAGAGCCTTCTGGAGTATGGGGCAATACGCTTCTACAGGCTGTAATTGAAGGTAAAGTAAAAGAAGAGACAATTGATCAAAGTGCTTATCGAATTCTTTACCAAATGTTTAAAAAAGGTTTATTTGATAACCCCACGCAGAACAATCCAATTAATATAAAAGCCCATGGGGAAATAGCTCGTCAAATCGCTGCTGAGACAATTGTGTTGTTGCAAAATAAGAAAGATGTCTTACCATTAAATACACAAAAGCTGAATTCCATTGCGGTCATCGGACCTGACGCGGATAATGCTTCAGCAGCCGGCGGAGGGAGTTCCCTTGTTAATCCAACTTATACAGTAAGTCCGCTAGAAGGTATTAAGAGACGTGCAGGAGCAAATGTACAAGTTGAATATGAGGCAGGGACAGATCCAGTTAATGCCGGTGATATTTTTCCTGGACCTGATGCAGTTCCTTCTTCTTTCTTATTACCAGCTGAAGGTTCTAAGGAGAATGGATTAACAGCTGAATACTGGTCGAATGAGAATATGGAAGGAAATCCAGAATTTAAACATACCGCTAAACAAGTTAGCTTAAATCTTGGTTTCTATAATTATAAAGGTTTTAATGCACAATCAACTAAATTAGACAAACTGCCAACTAGCTTAAATGGCAAGATGTCTGCAAGATATACCGGTGTAATAAATGTACCGAATACAGAGAAATACACCTTATCTACGACAAGTTATGGATCGAGTAAAGTGTATATTGATGGAAAGCTAGTGATAGATAATGCTGGTGAAGAACTGAAAACAGTACAGCAGACAATTACCTTGAAAGCAAATAGAAATTATAATTTGAAAATAGAGTATAAAACAGACTACAAAGAGGCTCCTGGATATAAGAATGGCGGTCAATTACGCTTTGGATGGAAAGCTTCAGACAAAATTATCGACAAAAATATCAAGCGTGCCGTTAACTTAGCGGAAAAATCAGATGCAGCGGTTATTGTAACAAGAACGTACGATAGCGAAGGTTACATAGATCGATCAGATATGGAACTGCCTAATAACCAAACACAATTGATTAAAGAAGTCGCAAAGGTAAATAAAAATGTCGTGGTTGTTAATGAAAGTGGCATTGCTGTAAAAATGGGAGACTGGAAAAGTAAGGTCGCTTCTATTGTACAAGCATGGTATCCAGGACAGGAACAAGGAAATGCGATAGCTGATGTGTTATTCGGAGATGTTAACCCTTCTGGAAAGCTGCCAGTCACATTCCCTGTTGATGAAGAATCAACACCTGTTTCTACTGAAGAACAATATCCTGGAATTAATAAAGTGGTCAATTATACAGAGGATATATTTGTAGGTTACCGTGGCTATGAACAAGCAAACATTAAAACAGCTTTCCCCTTTGGACATGGTTTATCCTTTACTAAATTTGATTATAAAAATCTAAAAGCAAAGGTTGAAAATTCGAGAGAATCCACTGATTCAATGGTTGAAGTTACTTTCAATATAACAAATACAGGTGGGGTGACTGGATTTGAAGTAGTACAAGTATACACTGGTAACCTTCCTACTAATGTAGAGACAGCTCCTAAACAATTAGCAGGATTTAAAAAGATTGAACTAAAGCCTGGTAAGGTAAAGAAAGTAAGAATTAAACTCGATTCAAAAGCCTTCTCTTATTATGATGAAAAGAAAAACAAATGGATCATTCCTCCAGGCAAAGTAGCTATTTATGTGGGTAGCTCTTCAAGTGACATTCGTCTAGAAGGAAGTGTAACTATTAAAAAAAATCAACCAAAAAGCTAAAAAAGTCGATTTAAGGAGTATTATTAGATTTGTCTATAATACTGTTTTGTCTGCAATATTAATGACAGCAAGTAAAAACACAGCACCTAAAATCAACCAAATTATTGGACTAAAAGAAATAAATTATACAAAACAAGAGGGAAGGAAGATGGCAATTACGGGTATTGTTTTTAGTAGAATAGGTATTGGTTTACCTATTCTCTTAATTGCTATTTCATTTATGGCATTTTCCTTATTCTAGTTAAGAAAATTATAGTTGCTTTAAGCAGCTGTTTTTTTGCTTAGTTTCTTTTTGATCCCTTTTTATATAACAATAGTGACAGGATTCTTGTGATAAATGAAAAAACAACTTGTGGAAGAAACTGGGCAGATTAGTGCAAGAAGGATAATTCAAAATAACCTAGAATAAGTATCTAGATTGAAGAAACTGAAGAAATTAAAATATTATTAAAGGAAGAGTCAAATGAATAACAGGGTTAAAGAATTTTGGGATGAATTTTGTGAAGAAACTCAAAAAAAAGGGATTCAATATAGAGATGCTTTCCAATTTGGGACTTCTGCTGATTGGTTAGCAGAATTAGTTGTTACTGGAAAGAAGACAGCAACTACTTCAGGTCTCGTCTTTTATGAAATGGAAAAGGAAGCAATCCCTACAGTTAGTGAGTATTATATTGTTTTAAATGGGAAGGAAAATCCAGTTGCAGTTATTGAAATTGAATCTGTTCTAGTTGTTCCAATGAATGAGGTCACCGAGGAATTTGCTTTAGCTGAGGGTGAGGGTGATTACCAATTCTGGTGGAATGCACACGAGAAGTTCTTTACTGCATTGCTAAAAGAGTATGATATAGAATTTTCACCAAATATGTTAGTTGTGTGTGAAAGATTTACAAAAGTATATCCAAAATAAGCAATAAATGAAAATAATAAATGGCGCAGTTTTCACATTATGTGGAGATTACTGTAAAGGTAAAAAAGCCGGATTTTCCACTCAAGGAAAATTCGGCTTTTTTTAATGTTATTTTTTGTATGAATCAAACATATTTGTATTGTCTGGTACATTTTCTAGATAGGTTATTTTTCCGTTTTTATCCAAATTAGCAATATCTTTACCTGTTTGAGTAAAGACACTGCCAGTTGCACGCTTTCCGCATACTGCCCAAGGCGTTTCAAACATATCTGTATCTTCAACTGCTTTCCAGCCTTCAAACATATGCTTAATATCAGCATTTTCTTTAAAAACCATTTTCATAAACAACTTCCAGTTTTCGATACCTTGCTTTTCATGGCCATTTAAGACAAATATAATATCGTCTGAAAAAAGACTCAGTAATTCTTCAAATGCTTGTTCACCCAATTTAAGATTACTTCTGTATTACCTGCTAAAGTGAGTCGTTCTTTTTTTACGTGAAAAGATAGCTTTAACCGACTCAAATATCGGCTGTCGAAGTCTAACAAATCATTTTTGGAACTACATACTGGCTGATTTGTTTCCGTTCTTCATAGATTAGTAATGCCTGCGAACTCCATAAATTTTGAGAGAGCACTAGTCATATACGAATCACGACGCATTATAAACACAGTGGGAACTGTTCTATGTGTATCCGGTAATGGATGGCAGTTAAGTTTGTCCTGCATCCGTGATTCAACCATAGATATTGGTAATACGGTGACACCTAACCCGTTTTCAACGCATTTAAGGACACCCTCTAGAGTGCCATATTCCATTACCCTCATAGGAGCAAAATCATTGTCCGCTAGCCATTTTTGCCAAATTCCTAAATAAGTGCAATGAGCGAATGACGAAAGCAGTGGTTCGTGTAAAATTGATTCTATATGAAATGTTTCTGTAGAGTAGCTTGTAATCAGAACTAGGGATTCATCAAGTACAGGGTACTCAATAATTTCTGGATGAAGAATTGGCCCATCAACAAATGCGCCATCTATCTTGTAATTGAGAATAGCATTAACCTGATCTACAGTAGGTGCCATATATAAGCTTAGTTCTACTTTAGGAAATTCCCTGTGATATTGAGAGAAAATAATTGGTAATCGTGTAGTAGCAGTTGATTCCATAGCTCCGATGTGCAAAGATCCTCGCGGAGTAGAGGAAAGCTTGACTGCTTCAATAGCTTCCTCAAAATCAAAAAGTAACTTATTTACATATGGTAATAATTCACGGCCTGCAGGGGTTAAGGATATCTTCTTATGATATCGGTATAGCAGGGGAACTCCTAACTCCTGTTCGAGACGCTGTATTCTTGCAGTAACATTTGACTGTACATAATTTAATTTCTCAGCAGCCTTAGTAATACTTTGTTCAATAGCTACTGCCTTAAACACTTCTAAAGATTTAATATCCAAAGCAAGTTTCTCCTTTAGCATCACAAATTATGATTAACTATCCTCTTTTTTTTGATTTTACATGATGCATTGGAGTATGTAAACTTAGTTTGTAAGAGGTTAACGTAAAGACTAAGTAATAGAGTAACTTATTATTCATAAATAAGGAGGGAAATGGAGAAAAAGGAAATTTAGCTAGGTAAGATAATACACAAGTTGTCAATAACGAGGAGGTAAGCTCTTGATTTCAATGGTCAATATAAAGGATAAATTTTTACAAATAAATGATTACTGGAATCCTAGAATAGGTGGTGAGTTAAACGATTCATACATAAAAATGGTAAAGATTAAGGGTGAATTTATTTGGCATCACCACGATCATGAGGATGAGATGTTCTTCGTATGGCAAGGAAAGCTGGTAATACGTTTGAGAAACGGTGAAATAGTTCTTAATGAAGGAGAATTTATTGTTATACCTAAAGGAATAGAACATCAGCCAATTGCTGAAGAGGAAGTTCATTTGCTATTAATCGAACCAAAAACCACACTAAACACAGGGAATGTGGTCAATGAACGAACTGTGTTGAATCCTCAAGGAATTTGAAAAGCTGAAAGTTTAAAAGTAGGATTGGTTAAAATGGATTGAGTTAAAATAAGATATAGAGAATTCAAAAGGTGGTGGTTAATATTAATTATCAAGCTATTAATTTGAATGAGAAATTTTCTAAATTCAACGAACGCTGGTCTCCAAAGGTAATTGGTGAAATGAATGATTATCAATTCAAAGTGGTCAAGATAGAAGGGGATTTTGTGTGGCACGATCATCAAGATACCGACGAGGTGTTTATCGTTCTCGCTGGTGAAATGTTCATTGATTTTCGCGATGGTCAAGTTAAGGTGACTCAAGGAGAGATGTTTATAGTGCCAAAGGGGACCGAACATAAACCTTTCGCTATACAAGAGTGTCATATCATGCTAGTAGAGCCAAGGGGAATTGTAAATACTGGCGATACTAAATCAGCATTAACCGCAGTTAATGATATCTGGATCTAATTTATGATAAAGTATAAACAATTATCAAACTATTCGACTGAATGTTTAAATTAGAAAGCTTAGATTCAAAAAGAGTTATTTATTAAGTACCAGTCGAATTACTGAAGTGGATAATGAAACAAAGAATATTTTTAGTAAGTGGAAATGACCTTTATTTTGTCCAATTAATCAAATTACTAAAGACAGCTTATGTAACAAATTCAGAAAAATTATGCAAATTAAATATTTCTGAAAATTACAACTTGACAACTTGAAATTACTGATATATTATAGCCTATAATTAAATAATAAATAAGCAAAGATTGGAAATAGTAGAAGGTTTATAAACTCCTTCAGAGAGCCGATGGTTGGTGCGAATCGGTAGTTATACCCTTTGAACTCATCCAAGAGCTACTCTCTGAACCATATAAGTAGGAGATGTCGGGTTTCTTCCGTTATAAAAGATAGGTGGTGATTGCTGCCGAAAATGAGTGGGTTACTTTTGTATTATATTAACCAATTAGAGTGGTACCGCGAGCAATGCCTCGTCTCTATATTTTTATATAGAGGCGGGGCTTTTTTATATTTTATTAAATAAGGAGTGTTTCACATGTCAAGAAAAATTTGGGTATTTGATACAACATTAAGAGATGGAGAACAAGTTCCTGGCGCAAAATTGAATGTATATGAAAAATTAGAAGTTGCCAAGCAATTAAAGAAACTCAAAGTTGATATGATTGAGGCTGGATTTCCTTCTTCATCAACAGGTGATTTTAATGCGGTTAAAGAAATTGCTAAAAGGATAGGAAATACAGATGATGTGATAATAACGGCGTTAGCAAGAGCAGTAAAATCCGATATTGATGCTGTATATAATAGTGTGAAATATGCAAAAAATCCACTAATCCATATTGTATTAGGTACTTCGGATATTCATGTGGAAAAGAAATTTGGAAAATCGAAAAATCAAATATTAGATATAGGAGTGGATGCTGTGAAGTATGCGAAAACACTCCTACCAGAAGTGCAATATTCAACAGAGGATGCGTCTAGAGCTGATTTTGAATATTTATGGAAAACTATAGAAGCTGTTGTAAAAGCAGGAGCCACAATTATTAATATACCTGATACAGTTGGTTATGCTGAACCTCAAGAGTTCGGTGAATTAATATACAAGATAAATGATCGCTTGAAGAATTTGAATGATAAAGTGCTTCTAAGTGTTCATTGCCACAATGATTTAGGAATGGCTACAGCTAATACATTGGCAGCAATAAAAAATGGTGCAGAAAAAGTAGAATGTACCATTAATGGAATTGGAGAACGTGCAGGAAATGCTTCATTAGAGGAAGTAGTTATGGCTGTTCATACACGTTCTGAGATATATCAAGCATTTACGAATATTAATACAAAGGAAATTATGAATACGTCGAGGATGGTAAGTGGATTCATGGGACTTGATGTACAAGTAAACAAAGCAATTACAGGGGAAAATGCTTTTGCACATTCTTCAGGTATTCACCAGGATGGATTAATCAAATCAAGAAATACTTATGAAATAATTGATCCCGTCACTGTGGGTCTTGATGACATGGAGCTTATTCTAACAGCACGTTCTGGACGCCATGCGGTTAAAACTGCTTTTGAAAAATTAGGTATGAATCAATTTTCAAATTCAGAATTCGAGGAAATCTTTGTAGACTTTCTTGAGTTAGCCGATGCGAAAAAAGAGGTATATAATCATGATCTATATGTATTGATTGAAAATTATTACAAAAAAGTAAAGGGGAATAATCAGGACATCAGCCATTACAGTAACAATTTTTATGAGTTAATAGATCTGCAAGTGATCAGTAATACAAAATTTCCTTCTGCTAGTGTGGAGTTAAAGAAGGCTGATCAAATCATAAAGGGAACTGCGATAGGTTCTGGTCCGATTGATGCTTTATATTCTGCAATTATGAATGTATGTGATTTAGATATGAAGTTGATTCAATATGATATTAGAAGTGTTTCAAGGGGAAAAGAAGCACTAGGGAAAGTGAAAATTCAAGTTGAATTTAAAGGGGAAATATATATTGCCAAAGCATCAGATACAGACATTTTAAAAGCAAGTGCATATGCGTATATTAATGCCATAAATAGTATTGTGGTCGATCATTTACTTCCAGTTAAATAAAAACCTAATATGATTTGAAAAGTTAGGAGATTATCAATGAAGGGAAGGGAAAATATAGTACAACAAATATTAATTCCAGAAGGTAAACAATCTGCAGAAGAAGTTACAAATACAATAATTGTAAGAGAAAACAAAATTCCAAGTAAATTATTATCATTTTACAATTCTAGAAAAAAATTAATTATCAGTGCAAATGTAAGATGAAATAATCATGGATGTATATAGACAAAGATTTTATTGCTTCATCCAAACAAAAAAGTGCTGGTTTAGTTTACAGAAAAGTTAATTTTATTTAAATACGAGTAAATTCAGAATCAATTTCCTAATGAAAAAACTGTTAAAAAAGAATATTTTCACTTTAGAGAGCATTGGTCCAATAAGAATTAATGCTCTACTTTTCTTTGTCCACACTAACTGGGCAGCATTCCTGTAATAAAGGATGAAACAAGAATAATTTGTAAAGTATTACACTTAAATAAACGGGGGCTGTTAGTTTAACAAGAAAAATTATTTTTTTTTATAAAAAATGAAAATGGTTATTAGTTTTAGGCGTGTCAACTTAACATGTATATCCTAAACTACAATCAATTCTAATTGACAAGGAACATTACTCAATGAAAAAACGCTAAGTGAAGAGCAGTAGTTAAGAGGATTGTTGAGGGAGGACTAGCACAATAATAAATAGTTTAACCAAACCAACAAAAAATGTATGATTATGTTATTAGGGTTATACATATGCGCTAGTTTTAGGGGGAAGGGTTTATAATTTTGATTTGTGAGTCGCAAAAATTAGATAACTATTTACTCGAATTAACGGAAGTTAATTATTCTAATCCGATTATAAAGAAGATAGGAGAAAAATTGTTTGATCCATCTCAAACGGAAATAGAAAAGGCGAGAATAGCTTTTGAATTTGTTCGTGATGAAATTTCGCATTCTTGGGATATTCAATCAAAACGAGTTACTTGTAGTGCTTCGGAAGTAATAGAATTTAAAGAGGGGATTTGCTATGCAAAATCTCATCTATTAGCTTCATTATTACGTTCGCAGGGAATACCAACAGGATTTTGTTATCAAAGATTAATGTTATTTGATACTCCAGAAAAAGGGTATTGTATTCACGCATTAAATGCTATCTTTTTTAAATCACTAAATAAATGGATTAGAGTTGATGCTCGTGGGAATAAAGAAGGGGTTAATTCTCAATTTTCTTTTGAAGAAGAGAAATTAGCATTTGCAATTAATGAAGAATTACATGAAAAAGATTATCCTCTTATTTATGTTAAGCCTCATCCCAAAATTGTTGCTGTCTTAAAAGAAAATACAAATGCGTTAGAAATGTATAAACATCATTTACCAGACAGCTTGTAGTTGTTATACAAAGGGGAGAGGAAACATTTTATTGCTGACTTGACGAATTGTAGCTAACTAAATAAGCTGCCATACGGCAGCTTATTTAGTTAGCAAACTGAACAGCAGCATTCTGTAGCTGTCGAGTGCACTTTCCAATATGGTTTATTCTTGTTCAGTTTTCCACCATAAGGCATCTTCTGGATTCGCAACAGCTTCTTTAAATTCAGATTTCGTTGCAACTGTTGGATAAGATCCTTTTAAGGACTTTCCGGTTGTACTCTTAAATAAGAATAGAATTACAAAGAATCCGATAATGCTTACGATTGTTAAATACCAGGCAGGTGCTAGGTTATTGCCTGTTTGGTGAACGAGCCATGTTGAAACTAACGGAGTAGTACCACCAAATATGGAAACAGAGACATTAAACGTTACTGATAATGTTCGGTAGCGTATATCGGTATAGAACATTGCTGGCAATGAACCGGGCATGGAGCCTTCATATGTTGCAAGCAGTACGCCCAGAATTAGAATACCTAACGAAATAAATAGCAGGCCATTCATGTTCACGAGATAAAAAGCTACTGCAGATAAAAGAGATAATCCGCCTAAACCAATTAAGAAGACATTTTTATTACCGATGTTATCACTTAACTTACCGAAGAGTAATGTTAGTGGTACCATGATAACCATGACAAGTGTAATTAAAATAGTACCTGTTGTGCTTGATAAACCAATTATCTCGTTTAAATAGGAAGGCATGTAGGATAGTAACATGTAATTTGTTACATTAAAGAAGGCTACAGATACGAAACAGACAATTATATCCTTTTTATGATTTTTTAGGATAGAGAAGAAGCCTTCTTCTACTTGCTCTTCAGCATTATTTGTAGAAATTTCATTCTCAAAAATAGGTGATTCCTCTAAGCTTTTTCTTAAATACATCCCAACAAATCCTAGGGGTAAACCAAGCAAAAATGGAATTCTCCATCCCCATGAGGCCATTTGTTCATCTGATAGGGTAATAAAGAGTATGCTGGCTACAAGTGAAGCCAATATATACCCTGTAAGTGTACCAATTTCCAATCCACTTCCAAGGATGCTGCGTTTATTATCAGGAGATGATTCGGCAATATAGACCATTGCACCGGCATATTCTCCTCCAGTTGAAAATCCTTGAATAATTCTTGCGACTAATAACAGTATCGGTGCCCATATTCCGATTTGATCATAAGTAGGTAATAACCCAATCAATAATGTAGAAAAGGCCATTAAAATAATTGTTGTAGTTAAGACGACTTTTCTTCCTGCTTTATCACCAATTTTACCGAAGATAATACCGCCTAATGGTCGCATTAAAAAGGCAATGGCGAAAGTCGCGAAAGTAAATACTAGTTTTAACTCGTCATTTTGAACTGCACTAAAAAAGTTCTGACTGATAATAACAGCTAAGTAGGAATATAAACCAAAATCAAACCATTCCATTGCATTTCCTACTCCTGTTGCAAACACACTTTTCTTCGCTGTTTGGATATCAACTACGTTAATTTTCTTCTTATTAAATTTCATTTTTTCAACTCCGTGATGTGTGGTTATACAAAGAGAACAAATGAGTTAAACTAATGTTACTCATGGTACCGCTTATATGTATCATATTGTGTGCAAAAGCATCTGAAGCATACTGTAAGTATAAATAATTAAAAGTGCCAAAATCTTCAGGTTAAAAATAACAACCAACGTAAGTCATTTAACACAGGTGAATAGGTATATCCCTCCCATTATTAAATAAATTTAACTATATCCAGACATTGCTATCATTCAATACAATAGTTCTATTCATAAAACCATAAATTTTTATTTAATACTAAATACCCGAACAAATCTTATGTTAAACATAATATAAAAAACTTCTTAATTATAAGTACCAACAAGGGAGATGAAAACATAAAAGTTGGGATGAAAGATACCGCTTTTTGGCCTGTATAAATGAGCTGACTTAGTGTCTGGGATTAACTGAACACGTCTTTGGTTTACAATCTATATCTAAAGGAAAAATTATAGGCTTCTAAAGCAACAATTCGAAATGGCTGATAAAAATGACTTTATTGTTTACGTTATACTGAATAATATGTTCTGCAAATTTATACTGATCTAGAGTCATGTTAACCTTATTTAGTCCAAGACCATTTATATCCTTTTTCTTTGGTAGTAAAGCCATCTTGAGATAAAATCAAGGTTTTCCTTCCCCTATTAGAGAAATAAGTACTAATGCAATTTCTAAATTGGAGGTAATAAGAAGAGGATAATTATATTTCACTTTAAACAACATCTGTTGCTTGATAAAATGCTATCTTAGATGAATTTTTTCTTTTTTTACAATTATTGGATGCAAAAGCATTAAACTTACTTTATAATGAAATAATTCCAATATAAGGTAGGTGGTGCTTATGATAATTGTATACATATATAAAAAGCGAAGGTATGTTAACTAGATCTTTAGAAACCTAAGTAACAATGGATTTTGTCTATAATTTAAATTAATCCTGAATATCAGTATGATTTTTACTCGTAACAATTAATATAATTTTATTAAGACTCATTATGAGAAGGTACAGTATTAAACATAGTACTAAATAATATATAGTAGGAAAGACCAAATAAGTGATAAATCATAAAAACTTAAAATATTTTCCTGGAAATTTATTGTTTTATTAAGGAGAATGATATGCTTGAACAAAAATATTTTTTTGGAATTACTCAAAAATAGTTTGAAATTTATGTCTGAGCAAGAAAAAAAGGACATAGTATATGAATTTAATAGACACTTTGATGAGGGGAAACTTGAAGGAAAAAGTGAAGAGGAAATATCGGAGAAATTAGGGAGCCCTGAAGAAATTGCTAAAGAATTAAACGCTGTTTATGCTATGAAAAGGGTTGAAGAGAATAGTACCATTAAAGGTTTGTTTACAGCAATGTTGTCAATTATGGGGTTAAGCATCATGAATTTTATATTTATTATGATGGGTTTTTTTATAATGCTAATACTATTACCATTTATTCTAGCTTATTTCATTGGTGTACCTATCATGATTTTATCACCAATAATTTTAATTATTTTCGGCTTTGTTAATGGGTTTGGTACAATTGGTGCTGGAGATTTTTTCGAATCTATAAAGGGGCTTATTATAGGGGCTATTTTAGCACTCACAGGATATTTTATAGGGAAATTCTTTATCAAACTATTTATTAAATACTTGAGATGGAACATATCAATCGTGAGGGAGAAGAAGTTAGTATGAGATGGGTAACATATTGTTTCTTAATTTTTGTTATATTATGTGGATGCTCACAGAATGAACCTATAGAAGATACGGAAGATGAAATTCTTTCTACTCAAGATGTAGAAATTCCAAGTAATATTTTCACCTCAGAAAAACAAAATAAAAAAATAGACGAAGAAGAAGTAAATTTAAGCATAAAAACATATCTAGATAGCTATGAAGAATTAACTAATGCTAGTTCTCCATTTTTAGATGTTCTCTATGAAGGAGAGGATTTAAGTGGAAATGAATTGGAGAAATTTGAAAAAATCAGCAAACTTACTAAAGAAAATGACGAGAATTTTTCAAACTATATTTTAAAAAACACCTTACCTGAAGGATATCAAAAAGAGACAAATAGGATTAGTAAATATATTACAGCTTCAAATGAAATTCTTTATGGACTAGATGGAACGCTTAGTAATATTACAGAAGACCTAAATGAAGGAATAATTCCAGAAATAAACTTAGGTTCAATAAAAAGTAAAACTGAAGCGGTGAATGGAAGGGAACAGAAAAAAATTGAGGATTTCCTAGATGAGAAAGATATTAGTACTAAAGCATTTGGAAGAGAAACATAAATTAAAGAAGCAGTTTAGCTGACTAAAAAAACAAATGCAAAAAAATGAACTGTACTAGGATGACAGTTCATTTTATGGCTAGATACTATTTTCCATTTTTTAGCGGGGAAATTACATTGTTATAAAAAAATCTTTCCCATTTAGCTAACAAGCTGTTCCCATTTTCACCACGCTGAATTTCAATCTCATGGTTTTTATGAAATCCTGCTATTCGTTTATTATGCTCATTGTGCCATTGATGAAGAGTTAATTGTTTCATTATGACTCCTCCTTTGATTAATCCTATTATATAGCTTGGGTCGAGTATAGAAAAGTGAAATTAACCCACAAGTTTTGACATGGGGGAGTCAAATAATTGGCGAAAATCGTGCAACAAGAAAGAGAATGTGCAATTTTAAACTATAAAACGTGAGAGCCTGGAAAGTCCTGTTTTTAAAAAAAGGCAGATGGAGACATATTAAAACTTTGATTTTCAAAAATAAAACCTACAAACAACTACCAAAAATGGTTTCGTCAGAGTATAGGGAAATAATTCCTGGAACTGATGGATGTGTAAGTGGCTTAGTATTTCCAGACAAAGTTATCCATAGCTAATGATGAAAAAAATGTTAAAAAGAATAGATCAAGATACTGACGCAAAAAAACCATTGGTTATAGCTTCACAAATGAAGCGTTAGATTTATTAAAGAATGATAGTTTTATGTCTTTACTATCAGTAATTTTGTATTGTCTGATGAAGATTATAAAGAAGTAAATGGTAAAGGTGGTAAATGTTTTCTAATAAAATGACCTTCTTAAGTTATAAAGTTATACAGTTTTTTCTTTGTTATTTAAAGAGTTACTTTCCCCTGGAATTAAATATCTCAATAATGGAGGAGCGAACAAGGTTGTTGCAATTATAACGACTACAATAGCAGTGAAATATTCAGGTAACAAAAGAGATTCTTGTAAACCAGTGGCGGCAATAATTAGAGCTACTTCTCCTCGTGAAACCATTCCAGCCCCAATAATTAAAGAGGAACGATTGTTAAAAACAGATATTTTTGCTCCAATAGCTTCACCTACAAGTTTCGTTATAATCGCAATAATTACTAGTG
>Ga0268252_1001239_pt1 | contig 14891 bp, 15 predicted proteins | sample AgamicMgSfrz_FD_200244 | JGI IMG/M metagenome (GOLD analysis project Ga0268252, IMG submission 200244) | Agave microbial communities from Guanajuato, Mexico - Mg.Sf.rz (v2) (version 3) | ecosystem: Host-associated > Plants > Phyllosphere > Phylloplane/Leaf | place: Guanajuato, Mexico | collected... | reverse complement strand
ATCAGGTTGATAGGTCTGAGGTGGAAGCGTGGTGACACGTGGAGCTGACAGATACTAATAGATCGAGGACTTAACCTATATTCTAATGTGAAGCATGAACATTGTTATCTAGTTTTGAGAGAACATTTTTAAAAATATCTCTTGATTTATTTTCAATACATAGTATAATATCTTTTGTCACTAAATTGTCTGGTGATGATGGCGAAGAGGTCACACCCGTTCCCATACCGAACACGGAAGTTAAGCTCTTCAGCGCCGATGGTAGTTGGGGGTTTCCCCCTGTGAGAGTAGGACATCGCCAGGCTTTCTTCATTCCGCAGTAGCTCAGTGGTAGAGCTATCGGCTGTTAACCGATCGGTCGTAGGTTCGAATCCTACCTGCGGAGCCAATTTGGAGAGCTGTCCGAGTGGCCGAAGGAGCACGATTGGAAATCGTGTAGGCGGTAACCCCGTCTCAAGGGTTCGAATCCCTTGCTCTCCGCCACAATTTACATAATAAAGGGCCCGTTGGTCAAGCGGTTAAGACACCGCCCTTTCACGGCGGTAACACGGGTTCGAATCCCGTACGGGTCACCATTTTTATAGAATATACACCAGCATTTTTTATTCGGAGGATTAGCTCAGCTGGGAGAGCATCTGCCTTACAAGCAGAGGGTCGGCGGTTCGAGCCCGTCATCCTCCACCATATCTTTTATATCGTCGCGGGGTGGAGCAGTTCGGTAGCTCGTCGGGCTCATAACCCGAAGGTCGCAGGTTCAAATCCTGCCCCCGCAACCAAAATGGTCCGGTAGTTCAGTTGGTTAGAATGCCTGCCTGTCACGCAGGAGGTCGCGGGTTCGAGTCCCGTCCGGACCGCCATTTTTAAAAGAATACTTGGCTCGGTAGCTCAGTTGGTAGAGCAACGGACTGAAAATCCGTGTGTCGGCGGTTCGATTCCGTCCCGAGCCACTTTTATAAAAATATTCATAGTATGGCGGTTGTGGCGAAGTGGTTAACGCACCAGATTGTGGCTCTGGCACTCGTGGGTTCGATTCCCATCAATCGCCCCATACATATTTTTGCGGGTGTAGTTTAGTGGTAAAACCTCAGCCTTCCAAGCTGATGTCGTGGGTTCGATTCCCATCACCCGCTCCATTTGTATATCTGTTCATGGGCCTGTAGCTCAGCTGGTTAGAGCGCACGCCTGATAAGCGTGAGGTCGGTGGTTCGAGTCCACTCAGGCCCACCATGATCTTCCGCAGTAGCTCAGTGGTAGAGCTATCGGCTGTTAACCGATCGGTCGTAGGTTCGAATCCTACCTGCGGAGCCAAATGGAGAAGTACTCAAGTGGCTGAAGAGGCGCCCCTGCTAAGGGTGTAGGTCGCGTAAGCGGCGCGAGGGTTCAAATCCCTCCTTCTCCGCCATTGATCTGGCCCGTTGGTCAAGCGGTTAAGACACCGCCCTTTCACGGCGGTAACACGGGTTCGAATCCCGTACGGGTCATTTATAAAAGAGATCTTGTCAAAGATCTCTTTTTTATTTTCTCCAAAACGAAAGACCGCCATGATGCGGTCTTTTTTTACATATTCATGGAATAGATCGTATAAGACAAGTATGTGGCAAAGAAGCCCCATAAGACATAAGGAATCAGTAAAATTGGAACGACTTTGCTTAGTTTACGTGAGACGATGACAAGTGCAAGTGCTGTCAGTGCGACGAGCAGGCAGTCGATTGTAGCTGCAAACAAATCCTTTTGTGTAAATTGAAAAAAGCTAAAGGCTTGATTGAATACATAATTTAAAAGAAAAAGAATCCAAAATGGTAATGTAATTTTTTGAAATCCATATTTTCCATAAATGATCGCTGCGGACAATGAGATGAGTGCAAATAAGACAGCCCACACAGCACCAATGACACCGCCACCAGGCGTCCATTCTGGTTTATTCAATGCGTCATACCATTCTCTGTCGATGGGGAACAAGAATCCGGCAATAGAGAATAGTGCGTATGTAATAAAGAAGACGACAATCGCCCAAATGATACTTTTTCTAGCCATCAAGAATCTCCTCCAATCAAATTCACTCTTAAAATGATTTCCCAATAATTACATGATATAAACATAAAGCCCCCAATATGAGGGGACTAATGATTTTCTTCTGTATAAGATTCTTCTTCGTACGGTTTCAAGTCACCAAATACCGTCATGACACCTTCTTCGTCTAATGCTTCTTCATAGGCCTCGTGTGCTTTGTTCGGATACACCTTGCTTGCTTTTCCTTCAATATCAGCAGCTGCGAATCCTTCATAGTCCTCCACATAATCTTCATCTTCTGATTGTGTATACACATCATCGTATGTCAGAGGAGGGAATTCCATATCAGACGGGGTCTCAGAGTTTCCGTAGCGTTCTACGTCTTGGTAGGCATCCTCTCCATCGTACGCAGCACTTTCTTCATTTTCAAATTGTCCCGCTGGCGGACTTAATAAATCCTCTTCAATCGGACGGTTTTGTGAAACGGTCTGTTCTTTTGAATGCACTGTGCATGTGACGGCAGTAGGCAAGGCTTCTAAGCGTTCCTTTGGAATAGGGGCTTTACAGACCTTGCACAAACCATAAGAGCCGTCTGCAATGGCTTGAAGTGCTTCATTGATGTCTAACATATGTTCATGTTCCAAGCTGTTTAAAGCAATATCTTTCCCACGCTCGAACAGCTCTGTCCCTTGATCACCCGGGTGATTATCATAGGCAGATAATTCACCGACCGAATCGTAAGGAAAGGATACTTTCTGTTCATCGTCATGACTTTTGGCTTCAAGTTCTTTCTTTTCATCGAGAAGGCGCTGCTTCAAATGATGTAATTCGTCTTTAGACAACAAAGCGATCATCCTTTCATATCAAACATATTGTTAGTATGAGCAATTTTGTATGTAAGACTAGTTCCAATTTGAAGCAATTCCTTATTAAAAAAACGCCTGCGGCTGCAGGCGTCTTTGTTACGCGATATAGTATTGTAAGATCAAAGCGATCGTCAGCAGAAAACCAAAAAATGTATTGGTTTGAGCTGTAGATTTCATGGCATTCATTAATTCAATCGGTTTTTCTTTTTGTTTAAACTCTTTAATGGCGGTATAGGCTTTTGGCACACTCAGTAAAACAAGAAGACTCCAAAGACCGACGATATCTGTGAAAATATAAACAAAAATGAGTACATATGATACCAAAAACATGGAAAGTAAAATGTTCACTGCAGTTTTACGTCCAGCAAGAATGGCAAGTGTTCTTCGTCCATTTTCTTTATCCCCGTCTAAATCACGGATATTGTTCGACAGTAAGATGGCACCAACTAAAATAGAAATTGGTAGTGAGACGAGAACCGCTTTAGACGTCAGTGTGCCTGTTTGGATATAGAAACTAATCAGGATGATTCCTAATCCCATAAAAGCACCTGAAACAAGTTCTCCAAACGGTGTATATGCAATTGGTACAGGGCCGCCAGTATAGAAATAGCCTGCTGCCATACAAATAAGTCCTATTAGTGCAATCCACCAGCTAGACATCATACAAATATATACCCCAAGTAATAAAGAAAGCGCAAATAGTGCATAAGCGAGGCTGAGGACTGTCTTTGGCTTCACACCGTTTCTTACAATGGCTCCGCCGATGCCGACAGATTTTTCGTTGTCCAGTCCGCGAACATAATCAAAGTACTCATTAAACATGTTTGTTGCGATTTGGATAAACATAGATGCAAACAGCATGGCTAAAAATAGCCCAACATGTATTTGACCACTTGGAAGTGCTAAAACAGTTCCTAAAGTAACAGGAATAAATGCCGCTGTTAGTGTATGCGGTCGTAGTAAATTCCACCAAATTCGCCAGTTTTTATCAGGCTTTATTGGTGAAAGCTGATCTGATATCGATTGATGCTGCATAAAATATACTCCTTTAAATAAAAAAATACGTACACGTCCAAATTCCAGTTTAGCAAAGTTCAAAAAGGTGTCAATATATTGATGCGATGAATCGGGAAAAAGATGTTTGCTAATCGTTGCCATATCGAAGGAAAGCTTGATTTTAGAAACAGGTCCTGCCATTTTACCTTAGATGCTCTCGTTTCAATAAGCAGGAGCGAAAAAATCTTGAAAGCGTGATATAATAAGGATTCGAGGTTTTAAAAGCTGTTTTCTTTACTAAGTTCATCTGTTAAGGTTTATAATATAAAAGCAGGTCATTCGACATATTCGAATGTTCATGTATTTTTTCATTATGGGTTTTATTTTTTTATGTTATTTCATGGATTTTGGAGGAATGTATCATGGTGACAACAGTGCAAAGTACTTTCCGGCAGGAAGCGCTTGCGACATTAGAAGAAGCGAATAACGTCAACCATGCTGTTTTGATAAGCTACTCCAGAAGAGTTGACGATCTGGATCCTCTTGCCTTTTTCCAAAGCGGCGAAGCGGATTTTTTAGGCGAGCGGTTTTTTTGGTCTGACCCAGAAAGCCAAATGATATTTTCTGGACTTGGCAGAGCGGCCGTCATTAAATCATCTGAGCAAAGTAAGAAGAGATTCGATATAGTCCATCAAAAATGGGAACAGCTAAAGCAGCACATGTTCCATTTTCATGATGAGAAGGAGTTAAAGCAAGCGGCTGTTGGTCCGCTTTTATTTGGAGGATTCTCGTTTGATCCGCATGAAGAGAAGGCGCGCCATTGGGAAGCATTTGGCGAGGCTCATTTTTTTGTGCCATCGATCATGCTGACTGTCTCAAAAGAAGGCAGTTTTCTTACGATCAATGAGTGGAAGCAGGTGGATGGGAATGTTCATCAGCTTATTCAAGAATTAGAACAAAAGGCCTCTCGTTTCAATACATTGCCAGTACGGACTGGCGGACAAGCTGAACTTGTTTATATGGAAGAGCTGGATGTGAACGAATGGATGAAGGCGATCCAAGAAGCGACAGACCACATTCGTGCAAACGAATATGAAAAGGTTGTTTTAGCAAGAGAAGTCTTGCTTCACTATAGAAATCAAATTGAACTTGCTCCACTATTAGCAGAATTATTAAAGCATCAAACAACAAGTTATGTATTTGCGGTTGAACAGGGAAGACAAGCATTTGTCGGAGCAACGCCGGAACGCTTAGTGAAAAAAAGCGGCGGAGAGGTCTTTTCATCCTGTTTAGCAGGTTCCATTGTTCGCGGAAAAGATGAAGTGGAGGATCACGCATTAGGCGAGGAACTGCTGCATGATGAGAAGAATTTGATTGAACATCAAATTGTCGTCAATATGATTGAGCAAGCATTTAAAGCGAATTGCCTTCATGTGCATAAACCAAATCAACCAAGTCTTTATAAAACAAAAAACATTCAGCATTTGTTTACACCGATTGTGGGAGAAATTAAAAGCAGCTGTTCCCTTTTTTCATTAATTGAGCAGCTTCATCCGACGCCGGCACTAGGCGGATATCCGAAGGAAAAGGCTATAGAAGTGATTCGTGAAATCGAACCGCTCAAGCGCGGCTGGTATGCGGCGCCGGTAGGCTGGATTGATTCTCAGGATAATGGAGAATTTGCTGTAGCCATTCGGTCAGGTCTTATTGAGGAAGATCATGTTCGTTTATTCGCTGGCTGCGGAATTGTAGAGGATTCCCTTGCAAAGCAGGAGTATGAGGAAACACAAGTGAAGTTAAGACCAATGCTGTCTGCTCTTGGAGGTCATCCTATTGAATAATCACATCATGACAACATATATAGGCAGATTGATGGATGAATTCGTCCAAGGTGGTGTGAAAGAGGCAGTTGTCTGTCCAGGTTCTCGTTCAACTCCGCTTGCGATGCTGGCTCTTGCTCATCAAGACATCCATGTCCATGTTTTAGTGGACGAACGGTCTGCTGCTTTTTATGCGCTTGGTCTTGCAAAAGCAAGTCAATCACCAGTGCTGCTTATTTGTACATCAGGTACAGCAGCTGCTAACTTTTATCCAGCCATTGTAGAGGCGCATTATTCTCGTGTACCTCTTATTGTTTTAACTGCTGATCGGCCGCACGAATTGAGGGAAGTTGGAGCACCTCAAGCGATTGATCAGCAATTCTTATTCGGTAAGTTTGTTAAATGGTTCACAGACTTAGCATTGCCAGAGGAAAGTCAAACAATGCTGCGATATGTTCAGACAGCAGCTGCGAGAGCAAATCACATGTCGATGCAGGAGCCAAAGGGGCCTGTTCAGGTCAATGTACCCCTGAGAGAACCATTGCTTCCTGATCTGTCTATCGATCCTTTCGCGAGAGAAGAATCAGACACGAAAAAGGTATTAGCATCAGGTCAGGCTTTCCCAAATGATCGATTGATGTCTGAAATCGTAACCGTCATGAACCAATCCAAAAAGGGACTGATTGTGGCTGGTGAACTTCATACACAGGAAGAAAAAGAGGCAGTTTTACGCCTTTCGAAAGCTCTGCATTTACCTATTTTAGCTGACCCGCTGTCTCTTTTACGCAACGGACATGAAAACGAAGATCTGATCATCGATGCGTATGATTCTTTATTAAAAGATGATGCATTACAGCAGCACCTATTGCCGGATATGGTCATTCGCTTTGGACCGATGCCTGTATCTAAGCCCTTATTCAAGTGGCTGGAAAAACATGCGGAAGTGAAGCAGATTGTTGTAGATGCTGCCGGAGGTTTCCGTGATCCTGGGTTAAGTGCTTCTTATGTTATTGAAAGTCATGTGGCTGCTTTTGTAGAAGCAGCATTAAATCGAGCAGAACAACGTAAGGAGACAAATTTCTTAAACCGCTGGCAGAATGCTAATTCTTCATTCAGAACGCATGCAGCCCGCTATTCAGATGAGGATTTGTCCTTCGAAGGGAATGTGTACCGTCAGCTTCAGCACCTCTTGCCAAAGGAGAGTGTCCTTTTTATCGGAAATAGTATGCCGATTCGTGATGTGGATACATTTTTTGAAACTCAGTCCAAGCCTTTTCGAATGATGGCCAATCGCGGAGCAAATGGCATTGACGGCGTTGTGTCCACAGCACTTGGCACGTATGCAGCTTTGAAGAAGCCTGTCACTTTAGTCATTGGAGATTTATCATTTTACCATGATATGAACGGTCTGCTTGCAGCTAAGCTGATGGACATTCCGCTGACAGTTATTTTGATAAACAATGATGGGGGAGGTATCTTTTCTTTCCTTCCGCAGGCGTCTGATGAACCGTATTATGAAAAGCTCTTCGGTACGCCGACAGGACTTAATTTTGAGTATGCATCGAAGTTATATGAGGGAACCTATTCGAAACCGGCAACGAAACAAGAGTTACATGATGTGTATATGGCGCATATCGATGAACCTGGGCTTCATTTAATTGAAATTGAAACAGATCGTCATTCACGTGTAGACAAGCATCGTCAAATGATGGATGACATATTGGAAGAAGTGAAAAAAGAATGCCTTCTCTCATCATAAAAATGCGTGATGGGGTAGCGTACGAAGTGGTGGACCAGAACCCTTCGGCAGCAAATGCCACACTATGTTTACATGGCTTCACTGGAAATGCAGCGTCTTGGACGTTCTTGAATGCTTATTTGGAGAATACGAGACTGATTCAGGTCAGCTTGCTCGGACATGGGCGTACGGACTCGCCAGAAAGTGTGAGAAGATATGCAATGTCTCAGCAGCTGGCAGATCTTGCAGAGATTTTAAACCAATTAAAGCTTCACAAAGTGAATATTCTCGGATATTCTATGGGAGGACGTATTGCTTTATCATTTGCCGCTCGTTATCCAGATCGTGTCAATAAATTGATCCTTGAGAGTACGTCTCCTGGGCTTCGCACTTTTAAAGAGCGGATGGCAAGACTAAAGCATGATCATCAGCTTGCTCAAAAAATTAGACATGAAGGCTTAGTGAAGTTTGTGGATTTTTGGGAAAGCATTCCTTTGTTTGCTTCGCAGAAAAATTTATCAGCGGAAAGGAAGACTGAGCTGAGAGATGGAAGACTGAAAGCCAATCCTCTTGGACTGGCTCGCAGCTTAGAAGGAATTGGAACAGGTTCACAGCCGTCTGTTTGGAAGGCGTTAAAGCATATTCATTTGCCTGTTTTGTTCATTTGCGGAACGCTTGATGAAAAGTTCTGCCATATTGGCAAACGTATGCAGCAGGAGCTGAAAGGAAGTCAATTTATTTTGGCTGAGCATGCTGGGCATACAGTTCATGTGGAACAACCACATTTTTTTGGTAAAATAGTAAGTGAGTTTATTTTAGCGCAAGATTAGAGGAGGAAATATGGATGGCTATTGAATGGCAAACTGAGCGTCAGTATGACGAAATATTATATGAAACGTACAATGGGATCGCAAAGATTACGATTAATCGTCCACATGTACATAACGCGTTTACCCCAAAGACTGTTAGTGAATTAATTGATGCATTTTCACGGGCTCGTGATCATTCAGAAGTTGGTGTGATCGTACTTGCAGGTGCTGGCGGAAAAGCATTCTGTTCTGGTGGAGATCAAAAAGTTCGCGGCCATGGCGGTTATGTAGGAGACGATCAAATTCCACGTCTAAATGTATTAGACTTACAGCGTTTGATTCGTGTCATTCCAAAACCAGTTATCGCAATGGTAGCAGGTTACGCGATTGGCGGAGGACACGTTCTTCACGTTGTGTGTGACTTGACGATTGCAGCAGATAATGCGATTTTTGGACAAACAGGTCCAAAAGTAGGCAGCTTTGATGCTGGTTATGGTTCAGGCTACCTTGCACGTATTGTTGGACATAAGAAAGCAAGAGAAATCTGGTACTTATGCCGTCAATACAATGCACAAGAAGCGCTTGATATGGGACTTGTTAACACAGTTGTACCATTAGATCAGCTTGAAGAGGAAACGGTGAAGTGGTGTGAGGAGATGCTAGAAAAGAGCCCGACTGCTTTACGATTCTTAAAGGCTGCATTTAACGCAGATACGGATGGATTAGCTGGAATTCAGCAATTTGCAGGAGATGCGACACTTCTTTATTACACAACAGATGAAGCAAAAGAAGGACGCGATTCCTTTAAGGAAAAACGCAAGCCGGACTTCGGCCAGTTCCCGCGTTTCCCTTGATTCAATGATATCAATGAACAACAGCTTAGTGCATCAGACTAAGCTGTTTTCTTTTACGAAAAGGAGGTGTCATGATGAAGCAACCTAATTGGCTGCTGCACCGTGCCTATTTAACGCCAGATCGAGTCGCACTCATTTATCAAGAGAAGGAGTGGACATTTCACGAATTAGCTCAAGAAGCGGAAGTGCTTTCAAATAGACTTGCTCAGTCATCATTGAAAAAAGGGGAAACGGTTGCGCTTTTGATGAACAATCATCCTCATATGGTGATGCTTGTACATGCCTGTTTTTTATTAGGGTTAAAAATTGTGCTATTGAATAATAAGCTGACAAAAGCTGAAAGGCGCTATCAGCTAGAAGATGCAAAAGCCGCGGCGTTATTAACAGAATCTAGTTATGCAAGCGATCATGAGGGTGATTTACCCGTTTATACAATGGAAACTTTACCTGAACCAGGGCAAGGCCATATCAACAAGATCGAGAGTGAATTTGATTTGAATGAAACAGCGACCATCATGTATACATCTGGGACAACAGGACGTCCAAAAGGGGTAGAGCAAACGTATGGCAATCATTTTCATAGTGCTGTTTCCTCTGCACTGAATCTGGGTCTCAGAGAGGATGACCGCTGGCTCATTGCCCTGCCTCTTTTTCATATTAGCGGATTATCTGCTTTATTTAAGTCTGTGATATATGGAATGACAGTCGTGCTTCATCAGAAGTTTGATGTCGACGAAGTAAAGGATTCTATTGAACGGCATCGTGTGACGATGATTTCTGTTGTGCAGACGATGTTATCTCGTTTATTAAGCAGATTGGCAGAATGTCCGTCTTCTTTGCGTTGTCTTTTATTAGGCGGAGGACCTGCGCCTTATGCGATGCTTCAAGAAAGCAAAGAGAAGGGCTTTCCTGTCTTTCAATCGTACGGGATGACGGAAACTTGTTCACAAATTGTGACCCTTGCGCCCGAATTTAGTGTAGAGAAGCTTGGGTCAGCAGGAAAACCTCTTTTTGGGTGTGAGCTGAAAATACAAGATGGTGATCGCATTTGCCGTCCTTTTGAGCATGGCGAAATTTTGGTCAAAGGTGCAAATGTGATGAAAGGATATCTTTACCGTGAAGAAGCGACCGCGGCTGCCTTTGATGAGGGCTGGCTGAAAACGGGTGATATTGGCTATGTGGATGAGGAAGGGTTCTTATTTGTGCTTGACCGCCGTTCGGATTTAATTATTTCTGGCGGAGAAAATATTTATCCTGCGGAAATTGAAGCGGTTCTACTAACACATCCGCATGTAAAGGAAGCCGGAGTAACGGGTATGTATGATGATAGATGGGGAGAGGTACCTGCTGCTTTCCTTGTAACAGATGATAAGATACCGGAGAATGAGCTCTATGCTTTATGTGGGTCGCATTTAGCCAAATATAAATGGCCCGCAGCTTTTCACTTTGTGGACGAGCTGCCAAGAAATGCGTCGAATAAATTGCAGAGGCACAGACTCAGATCAAAGGGGTTTTCAAATGATTCAAATTGAACGAGTAATTTTATATCATGTCACGATGAAGCTTAAACAGCCATTTACAACAAGTCTTGGAACCATTTCAGAGCGTGAATTTATTATTGTTGAAGTCAAAGATCAGACAGGATTGACTGGATGGGGAGAAGTATCTGCTTTTTCTTCTCCGTGGTATACAGAAGAAACAATTGAAACTTGCTATCATATGCTGAGGGCTTTCTTTATCCCGAACGTGCTGACGCGCACCTTTACACATCCTTCAAAAATCCCTGACAGTCTGTATCATTTTAAAGGCAATAGGATGGCGAAAGCAGGGATTGAAGCGGCTGTTTGGGATATTTATGCGAAGCGTGAGAATAAGTCTTTACGCGATGTATTAGGCGGTACAAAAGATAAAATACCATCTGGCGTTGTGGCGGGGTTAGGCCCTATTGACGATATGCTTGAGCAAATTCAGCAATTTGTTGACCAAGGCTATCAGCGGGTGAAGGTGAAAATTAAACCGGGACAAGATATTGGACTTCTTCAAAAGATCAGAGAGTCTTTTCCTGAGCTGCCATTAATGGCAGATGCAAACTCTGCTTATGAATTAAAAGATATTAGCAAGCTCAAGCAGCTCGACGATATTCGTTTATTAATGATTGAACAGCCTCTAGCTGCAGATGATATTGTGGACCACCGCCATTTGCAAAAGCATTTAAAAACGCCGATTTGTTTGGATGAAAGTATTTGTTCATTAGATGATGCTAGAAAAGCTGTAGAGCTTGGCAGCTGTCAAATCATTAATGTAAAGCCTTCACGAGTTGGCGGATTGACAGAGGCTCTTAAAATTCATACGTTCAGTAAGGAGCATCAAATTCCGTTATGGTGCGGGGGAATGATTGAAACAGGTATTTCCCGAGCGCAGAACGTGGCACTTGCTTCGCTACCTCAATTTACAATTCCCGGTGATATTTCAGCTTCGTCAAAATTTTGGGAGCAGGATATCATTTTTCCTGAAATTAAAGTTGAAAATGGGTTTATTGAGGTGCCTCGCTCCCCAGGAATTGGCGTGGAAGTTGATTACCAAGCGCTCCGTTCGTTTTCAGATAAAATCGACGTGTTTACAAAACATGATTTTGTGAGATAAAAACGAAGGAATCACCTTTTGCATACCCAATAGAATCTAGGTATAGTGAGAGAAAGTTTTTCCTTCCTGTCTGAACGAAAAAGAAAGAGCGGTGATCCGCTCTTTCTTACTCATCCAAATCGCTGTCATAAGCAAGCTGTCCGATATACTGATGCATTTCATTGGGCATGTTTACTGCATGTCCATATTCATAATCCCAAAGGTTTAAAAAGGAGTGAGCGGCTTGATGGAATGCGGCTTCATCCGCATCATGAATTTCGTCAAAAAACGTTTGAAGCAGCCGATCGTGTTTCAAATTGAAGCGCCTCCTTTAATGAGACTTAAAGATCTTGCGGTTTAAACGTTTTACAATCCGTTTCTTCGCTTTTCTCAGCCGTATTTCCTGTATGGCTGACGACATAAATTGCATCTGCACCACAGCGGTTTCCAGCATTCCAATAGGAACAGTTATTGACTTCACAAAGGATTTTTTGACTCATACAGATGACCTCCTTTTGAGTATGTCTTTCATCTATAATGTAACCGAAATAAAGCTCTTCCATTCATGTCAATCTTCCTGACGAATATAGCGCTTATCCTTCATAAATAATTTCCAGAAGAAATAAAATCCGGGAAACAAGATGATAAAACCTACAATATAGGTGATAAATAATGCCCTAAATGTGACAGGGTCTGTAAATCCAGACATGATTGTAATATCTGGATAAGCCATGTAAGGCAAATGGGCACGCCCGTACACATAGCTTGCTAAGAAATATTGAATGGTAATCGCAATGACGGCAAGGCGTGGTCTTCCTTTCCGGTGCTTAAACCGGCTGTTTGGTAAAAATAGAGCCAGTCCTGCGAGCAGAAACATTAAGAGAGATACAAGAAGAATAGGGATGTTTTGCATCATTTTTGTGAACAGCCAATTGGCCTCGCTTCGTAATGTCAGCATGATAAAAAAGGCCATCATGAGTGAAAGTGGACCCGTAATGAGCGCCCCTCTTCTATAAATGCTGTAAGCTTCATCTTCATTAGCTACATTAGAGAAATCAGCTAAAAGTAAGGACGAAAGAAAAAGGGTGCTGAAAATAGCAAAGCCGACAAAAGAATAGACATTTGCACTTGTAAAGACCAGTCCAAGATCTAATGAGTAGACGTTGCTTTCCTGAAAGATAAATCCACCATGGGTGATTGGGAGAACCATGATCAGGATGGACGGAATGATAAAGCCGCTGATCCCTGAAATGTACGTCACCGCTTTTCGGTATTTCTTAGGCAGTGAATGAGAAAACACGAGAAACCCGCTTCGCAGTGCAAGAAGCAATAAAATAATGCTGCCGGGTATTAATAAAACGGTACCAAGTACAAAGGTCGCTCCTGGAAACAGGCTGAACAATGCGACAACGATGGCGACAATAAAGACGTTTGTCACTTCCCATGTCGGAGAAAGGTACTTATTTGCGATATTAGCGGCCTTTGTTTGTTCTCTATTCATATAAATCATCGACCAAAATCCTGCGCCGAAATCCATTGATGCCATCACTGCATAGATAAAAACGAATCCCCATAAAATGGTGATTGCAATGAGCGCATCAGTTGTAACATCCATTTGCATCAAGATCGCTCCCTTTTTAAGATTCTGTTAACCGTAGGTCTTCTTCAATCGAATGTTTTCTAAAGTAATACGTCAGCACAATAACGGTTGCTATGCCTAAGATGAGATAGACAATGGCAAAAAGGATAAAGAGTGTCCCAATCGAGCCTGATGATGTGACGACCTCTGAAGTTTTGAGCATTCGATAAATGACCCATGGCTGTCGGCCTGTACATGCGAAGATCCATCCAAATTCAATAGCTAAAAGACTAAGGGGGCCGCCGAATAAGTAAAGAAAAAGGAGCCACTTCGGAAATGTTTCACGTTTTAAAATTTTACGATAAAGCAGCGCTAATACCGCAAATAGAATGAGCACCGATCCAATAATGACCATGCCATTAAATAATGTGTGTATAAATAAAGGCGGCCACTCGTCACGAGGAAAATCATTTAAGCCTTTGACCACTGTATCGAAGCTATTTCCTGCCAGAAAACTGAGCGCCCAAGGAATTTCGACCGCACCTTTAATTTCCTGCGAATCAGCATCCGTAAAACCACCTATTGCAAGAGGCGCATGTGATTGTGTTTCAAATAAACCTTCAGCTCCAGCCAGCTTTTCAGGCTGATATTCATACAGAAGCTGAGCGGATTCGTGGCCATTTAAGGCTGTTAGAAAAGAGAAAAGTCCTCCTACAATGAGTCCTAGAAAAAGGGCTTTTCGATGAAATGTATAGAGCTTCTCATTTTTTCTCGTTTTGAGCATTTTAAAAGATGCAACAGAAGCAATCACAAAAGCACCTGTTGTAAAAGCAGACAGCACAACATGTGTAGCAGTCACAGCAAAGCTTGGATTGAAAAAGGCCTTCCAAGGCTCGATATTTGTGATTTCTCCATTCACCATCTGAAAGCCAGCAGGTGTCCCTTCAAAAGCATGTACGTTTGTAATTAGAATTGCTGATGCAGCTGCACCAATCACGATAAAAATAACGGTAATGATGCGCATTGCATTTGATAGGCGATCCGCTGCGTACACATAAATAGACATAAATAATGCTTCTATAAAGAACGCATAGATTTCAATCTGGAATGGCAGTGACATGACCTTTCCAATGACCTCCATAAAACCTGGCCACAAAAGGGCAAGCTGAGTACCAGCAATAGTACCTGTTGGAATGGCGACCCCTAACAGAACAGCTTGCGCTTTTGTCCACCGCTTGGCCATGATGGCATAATGCGGGTCCTTCGTTTTTTGAAAGATGAGTTCAGCTAACAAAATCATTAGCGGGATGCCAACGCCAAGCGAGGCATAAATAATATGAAAGCCCATGGTTGTGCCGAAAAGGCTTCTAGCTAAAACGAGATCAGTCAATTTTTTCTCCGCCTTTCTTATCGCTTCTCTTTTTCATAATGCTTATTATTCTCCACCATTTTTAGATTATTCTTCCTGATTAAGAAAGCTTGTTTTTGACAAGTTGTAAAAGAGGGAGTAGAATATAAATATAAAACGAAATCATTACGTTTTGATAACGGAAGGAGTTTTGACATTGAAAAGAGATATTCATCCAACCTCACATGA
>Ga0268252_1001206_pt1 | contig 15141 bp, 12 predicted proteins | sample AgamicMgSfrz_FD_200244 | JGI IMG/M metagenome (GOLD analysis project Ga0268252, IMG submission 200244) | Agave microbial communities from Guanajuato, Mexico - Mg.Sf.rz (v2) (version 3) | ecosystem: Host-associated > Plants > Phyllosphere > Phylloplane/Leaf | place: Guanajuato, Mexico | collected... | reverse complement strand
TTAAAAAGTTTAGACTCTCATGTCCTGTTATTGAGACAAGAAAGTACCTACAAAATTTATGATAATGGCTATTTACCAACGATTGTTTATGTGATTTTAGTTTAAACTTTCATGTCTTTTTACAAATGTAAAAAGATATGAAACTCTAAACTATTTAGACAATAAAATCTAAACTAAAATCTTTTTAGATTTATATAATATCCATGTAATCTAATGTTAGACCCTACAAATAAATTTTAAGGGTGTAATTTATTTAAGTAAAAACCCCTAAAAATGCTTATTTTTAGGGGTTAAATGTATAAAACAAAAAGAACTTGTATTTATGAGATAAATTTAAACACCCAATAATATAGTAGAATATGCATCCATCTTATGTTTAAATGATTCTTCTCCGCCTTCAAGATATTGAACAATGTATTTCATGACTATCTTGTCACTTGGATATCCTCTATTTTCAATCCATCCATGCTTGTTATCTGATTTTAGTACAATTACTTGTTCCGCATCAGCATTAGTTACAATTGTTGAGCTATGAGTCACTACAATAACTTGTCTTTCATTTTTCACTTGTCGCAAACTAGATACTAAATTCTTATATATATATTGATTATCTAAATTATCTTCAGGCTGATCAATAATTAAGGGGCTATTATCACCACAATATGTACCATAATTCAATATAAATGTTAGTATTGCAACCACTTTTTGCCCCAAGGACAAATATTCTATGTTTTTCATAAATACTTTTTCAGCATGGATTGACTCCTTTGAGTTAATGTTAAAGAAAAGTGTGTAATCGTCAATGATTGCAAAATATTTATTTAGTGCAGATAATAAGAGGTCCTTATCCTTAAGTAATTCATTTTTAATTTCTCTATAAACTGTCGGTAAATTAAGTTCGGTAATTGTTTCAAAACCTTTATCTACATCAGTTATAGAACTACTAGCATTTTTTGTAAAGTTCAAGATTGAAACTATTTTTTCTAGTTCCTTATACTTATCGTTTGCTAATAAATTGAAAAACTCTAAGAATCCTATACAATCTACAATTTCATATAAATATCTTTCCACTTCTCCCCATGTTAAAAAGGTTTTAGCTATATGTTTATTTTGATTGATACGAAGCAACAAATCTCCAAGAAAGTAATCTAACCGTCCTTGTTTAGGGGAAAGTTCAATTTTTATTAAATCTTTATTTTCTTTATTAAATCCATCAATAACAGTTCTAACTTGTGCTTTTTGTGAATCCAGACTTCCAATCAAATTGTTTAAATTTTCTCTAAAATATTTTTTGTATTTATTTTTGTTTTCCTTTTTTAGTTGATTTAAAAACTCTTTAAATTCAAGTTTTATTCCATTAAAAACTGTCTCTCGTACAAAATCACCAATTTCCCCTTGATCTATTCGATGAATGATATTATTAATCGAATACCCTTTTCTGTAAACTTTTTTTAAAATTTCACGACGGTTTTGAATAGTAACTAAGGATGCAACAAATGTATCTTCTCTCTTCTTTTCGATTTCAAATAACTCCATCCAGTGGTTAGCAAGTTTTATTTTATCATCTTGAAGCGTATCACCTATAAAAGCATTCTTATGAAAAACATGTTTACCAGTGTAACTTTTGCTGCTATCTCGTTGCGGAAGGAAACGAATAATATATTCCTTTCCTTTTAAAGAAAATACAATATAAATTCTCTTGTGCTGTGAAAGAAATTCTAACTGATCTCTATTTGTAGTTTCCATGGTAAAAACCGTTTCGATAATATTCAATAAGGTGCTTTTTCCAGTACCTCTTCCGCCTATGATACAGTTTAAATCCCTAGAAAAATCTAAGTTGAACATATTCTTATCAAACTTATCTTGTTTCCCTTGACTTCCACATAAATAACCATCATCTCCAGGATCGATACAGATTCCTTTTATATATTTATCTGTAAAATTAGGCTTGGTAGTAAAAACACAGAAACTATAATTACTAATCGCTTGCTTTAACGCTCCAAAAGTAAAACTATTAAATTTTATCCAAGTATTGTTTATCCCGATACTGTCTAAATCATGAGCATCACTTTCATGAAGAAAACAAAATTCTTTCTTCTTTACATAATTTCTAAGTGAGTTTAATACTTTCCCTTTAACACTTATGTTAGTCAAACCTAAAACTTTTAAGATATCTGATGAAAATAAACTTTTTTTATAGATATTTGTTCCAATATAATCTGAACTATTTATGTGTGCTATATAAGGTAATCCACCAATATCTGCTATAGCTCGAATTATTGTTAGACTATGATCACAGGTTCCATCCTTTTCTGTAATTACAAAGCGTTCTAAAAAATTCATTACATTTTTATAATTTGCTTCATCAAATATACCAACTACATGATTTTTATCAGCACAGGATATTTCTACACCTAAGAATAAATGTATGCTTTTTTGATTTAATACTTTTCCTTTTAGCCGCTCTATAAAGTATTTATTAAGAGCATACTGGAGTTTATAATAACCACTAATGGTATTATGATCCGATATTACTACTACCTCAATTTTGTGTGAGTATAATTGGTGGGCAATCAACATATAAGCTATGTATTCTTTTAAGCTATCATAAGGTACTTTTTGATGAGATAAAGCATCAAGATACTCCTGTCCTTTATATTCACCTTCATTAACGAGAGAAAGCATTTTCTGTTGCTGAATCTGAGTAAAATAACCATAATCTTTTGCTATATTTATTACTTCTTTTTCTGTTAGTTGTTGAAACGTCTTATCAGGAACTAGACGGTAATCATATGAAGCTGGGGTATGCAAATGGATTTCACACTTTTTTAAGTCTCCATATCTTTTCTGCGCTTTTTCAATTTTCTTATATATCTCTAATAGGTCATCTGTAATTACATTCATTCTACCCATCCTATCACTTTTATTTACTAAAACAGTAAGATGTAAGCCATTAGCATAATTATATCATCTATGATATATAATAAAAAAATGTAATTACATTTACACTAGAGTACGTGAAAATAATAGAAATATAATTGTGCATTACATATACAGTAAAAAGAAAAACATATTATATAGCTAATATGTGTTCCTTTTTATTAACATGGGGAAATATTAAAAATAACTATACAACTTTTCAGATTACCTTAATGTAATACCAATAATATTTGATGTACAATGTAGGGCTTTCTTTATTGTATCTTCACCTAGTACTTTTTCTTCTTCACTATAATAATCAGCAATTTCTTTTATGGTCCATCCCTGAATTTGAAAACGTACAAGCCATTCAAAATGTTCTTTATTTCTTTTTTCTTTTCCTTCTATATATCCTAAATTTTTTATATAAGACTCAGTACGGTTCTTATATAAGTCTTTATACTGTCTAAAAGCGATATCTAAATTTTTTTCAAATTCACTCCATGGTTCATCTCTAGGATCCCATGCATACCCTAATGTATATCCTTGTATATTTTCTTTTCTTCCATTAATGGCCTCAAATAAATCAAATTCATAGTTGGTATAAATGTTCTCAAAGCTATGTGCTTCAATGGGAAGTCCTGTAATGTTATACTGATTCATATTTTCTGAGTTTGGAGTAAAAACAAAAGGAAATTCATCTCCAGTGAAAACTTTGTCTTTAATTTTTTTTTCGTCTAACTCTTCTTCGTCCTCTATATAAATTGAGTCAGTTATAGACCAATTAATAATATATTGTGGTAGCTCTCTACCCATTTTGGTATAGAATTTCTTTTTTTTCTCTATTTCTGCAGGATGATTTCGTTTGCTAGGTATAGCCCAAAGTCCAATTTCTAAAAACGTTTTCTTACTTAATGAATTATCCACTAAATTATATTTTTGAGCCCATTCAATAATTGCATCTCTTAATTCTAGAAGATGAGAATTACATTGAGTATTTGCTTTTTCAAGCACTGCCCAATCACTCATATCTACAATACTACCGTTAGAATCATCTAACGCTTTGTGTAATCGCTCCGCTGTCGTATAAATTGGTACAATCTTATTTAAATCTTCCACAAATTGAGGATTAAGTGCTTCTATAACACGTAAAAAATAATTAATTTCCTGATACTGGTAATGATTTGTGAATACAGGAATATTATCTATTTTATCTCTTTCCGGATGTAAATATATTTTCTTCATGAAATCACCTCAACTTTTATTTAATGTAATTGTCTCACCTTTATTTTTACTTTAATAGGAAATACAAAAAAATTTTCTAATTCTTTTTTACGCAGTATCCTTCATTAGGATCAAATACCATTATTGGGCTTATTACAAGAGAGTTTCATTCATTGACTACTAAACTGCTCCTATAGTTAAATAAAAAAGATCCTGCAAAACAGGAACTAAACAAAATTTGGAACATAGGAACATTACTTTTATTTATAAAGAAAAGACACCATAAGATGCCTCTCTACTCTGTAACAAATTTAAATACATAGTACATAAAAAATAGACAAGATAGATATGCTAGTCTGCCAGCAATCGATTCTCTCATGAATTTCATAAGTATGACTTTGACAAACAATGCTAAGAATAACGGTATAAACAGTACTATAGCAAGTTTAATCGCTATGTCATTTATTGTTGGATTAAATGGTTCAAAATTAATTATAATATTCACTTACCCTTCTTAAATCTATTTATTTATATAATTTAATTATATAAATAAATTCACTGCAAATATAGGATACTTTTCAAGGAACAATCAGGATTCCTACTGCAATTGTGCTTGTTTATCATATGCATGTCTTCTACTCCTATATGATATTACCTTATATGACAAAAAAGTACCGCTATGGATGTTTTAGCCTACATATTCTTCAATTTTACTAAAGATGCCATCGATAGCAGGTACTACGCATGCACACGCTACAATTGCAGAAATAAGTTTAACAAAAAACATGCTTATAGTCATATTAACACCCCCTGCTTTAATAATAAGCAGAAAACATTACATAAATTTTAATATAACATTATATTAATTTTAATTACAAAGATAAACACGTTCATTAAAAAGCTTGTTTTAATACAGCAACTAATTCGTTTATATTTTTCATTTCTTCAATGAAGTCTTCATGCCTTGAAAATAACCAAGATGTGTTCTTATCTTCTTCTGAAACAAACTCTTTAAGTTCGCGTTCTAATCTTTCATACTTTGGAAAAAAGCCCTTGAACATTACTGGTTAAATAGTCTTGTGTAACAATATAGGATTCTTTTTGAGAGATGTATCATGTTATTGCTAGCTATACCTATATATACCAAAAGAACTGTGAAATTCATGCTTGGTTCTTTTGGATTTAGATTTCTCATTTTAATTATATTCTTTAAAGTTTTCTTTAAAATTTATTGCTACTGCATCTATAGGTGCATAATAAGTTGGTGTTACCTCGAGTAAATTGAGTATCGTTATTATTTTGTTGTAAAAAGCAAATTAGTAAAGAATGTCTCTATCTCTGAATCTTTTTTTGAAAATATTTCATGTTCTGCAACAAGTAGCTGTCTGAGAATATCATCTAAACTTTTAGAAATGCCAATAAAGTCACTTTCTTCACCTTTAATATGTTGACCATGTACCACAGTCGAACGATATCCATAAGCCTTTTTAACAAGGTCGAAATATTCTTTCTTTGATTCCTCTGAAGTACCTAATATCAATGCGACACGTTCTGCAATTTTGTGGCTAACTTCAGACTTATCGGTAGTAAACAGGCACTCCAAAGCATTACAATAAGAAGCTATTTTCATTGGTAATATTGAACTTATTCTAGCACCAAGTGTAAAATAATATGCCCTATCTAATCGTTTTGATCCTTTATTTTTAAACAGTATATCTGCATCAGGGTGCTTACCACCAAAACTCTTCTCCCCGTTTTCATCAATAGAAAAAGGTTTAAAATCACGAGCTGCTGATAGGATTTCATCTTTTGTAAAATTAGACTCTACTCTTTCGCATGTAGAAAAGCTCATCATCTCTGACAACGAAGCTTTATAAACAAAGCCATCTTCATAGTTATTATGATATGCAAGTAAAAAACCGTCTCTTACATAGATATTATTATCTTTTATTTTCCATAAATCATAAATAAAACTTTGAGCTAGTCTTAGATAATGAAACGTGTACTTCACGCCAATTTCATCCATTTCAGATTTTGTACGGATTTGTTTAAATTCTCTATCTATGTATAAGTATGTTGTGTCATCATACTCCATTAATGAAATGATTCCAGCAGTATCCAACATTAACTTAGTATCTAGTATTTTTTTTCTCTCTTCTGGACCATTGGAAATCCTTGCCCCTGGAAATAGTTCTATTCCCCGATTAAATATAGTATCTAATTTCAAATTGAAAAGTGGTGCTATAAATCTAGACTTCATCTGAAATCCCCTTTCGGTGAATACTGTTAAATTTTGTAGTTACACTTAATTTTTATTTTAACATACAAGACCCTGTAGATTAGCTATTAAGATTTATAAAGAATAAAGAGAGGATACTAATCCCCTCTCCTCTTAATTTAACAACGCTGAATTTTTTCTGATGTTCCACCCCTTTTTATATCCAGTAAACCTTTCTATTGTATTATCATTGACTGAGTAGTGTCTTATGCTCAAAAGTCTTAGACCAATATACAAATTACAATTTCTGTATTACCTCCTCTTTAACTTCAGTCATATATTCTCCTCCTACACACCATTAAAATCCTCATTTTTAAGTAGGATAATATTTCTTTTTTGTAAAGCGAACAATTTCCATTAATTAACAGTATGATATTGCATTTAACTATCAAGATAGACATGCTCATAAAAGTTTTTTATCTAAATTTAATAAATCGCTTCCTGAATAGGCACTTTAACTAGATGATTCTATTTGAAGCTTTGCAAAAAATACTATAAAGTTAAAAAGAACAGAATGCCGTGGAGAAATTTGATTGCAGAGAAGAATAATATTTTACAATTATTGAGGTGAATATAATGGAGTCCTTTTTGAAAATAGTAAATAAAAGTAATGAAGAAGAGATTTTTACTTATGAATATGTTATAGGTATGAACAATGGAGCTTTACTTGAGCAATTATATGGAACAGAAAATAATTTTTTTTGTACTTGTAACCCTAGTAAGCCAGTGGAAATGTATATTGGTCACAAAAAAAATTATTACCTGCAATCATTTCGTGGACAAAAAGATAATCATCTAGAAGGCTGTATCTTTTATGGGAATGGTTCAATTAACCCAAGTGATTATAAGACTGGTTGGAATGAAGATGAAAATGGAGATATCATTGTAGAATTAGAGAGCCAAACTTATAAGGACAAAAGTCAAGAAGTAACCTCTTCTACTTCGACTGGTAGTAGATCTGAATCAACTGCAATTAAGAAACATAAATTAACAATTCGTGAAGTTACAAAAAAGTTACTTTTAAATGCATGGGATCAGTATATGCACAATAAAGGAGACAAAAAATACCCTAACTTACATATAATTTTTGATCAGTTTGTTAACTATCAAGCAAACAAGACTTATTTAAACAGACAAAAAACTAGTTCATTAAAATCTATTATGTATAAAGGTGGGAAAATAGGAAGTATTCATCACATGCTAGACAAAATGAAGGAAAAAACCGGTGTCTTCTTCTTATTAGAATATGTTTCCCATGAGAAAATTAATGAAGATATAAGTAATATTACAGGTAGGTTCCCTTCAGATAAGGGGGATAATACAGTAACATTTACCGTGAAAAATATAGTATTAGAAAATGCGCAATTAAGTAACCGAGTATCTGATGGGCCAACAGTAATCACAGGTTTTGTAACTCAAAAAGGTTTCAAACAGTACCACATCATGAGTCTTGGTATTTTATCAATTAACACGTATGGAGTTGTTGTAGAAAGTTCTCATGAGCGCGAGCTTTATGATCGTATTTGCCAAGAGAAAAGATTAGTAAAAAGAACGTACGATCCAAAATATCATCCTCATAGTTGGCGTGGTTTGAAACCGGATGGCCTCTTTATTGATACTGAAATACCAACAATTATAGAGGCGTTTGGCATGTCTGAGAATATGGACTCGTATCATGTAGAACGTGACTTTAAATTAAAACACTTCAGTAGCTTAGAACCTAATTATAGTTTTTGGTATTGGGATGCTTATAAGGGAGATACAATACCAAAGTTCCCACCGATTAAAAATTATAATTGAAAAGAAGGAATTCCTCCTTCTTTTCAATTGTAGCATTGCTATCTCTACTAAAATGTGAGTATTAAATTTTTATTTACTTAATAGATTTGTTCTGTAAAGTTCAGGTTTATACTATACAATAATGAATGTTTTGGTGAATTTTTGAATCAATAGAAAATCCCGAAAACTACTATTTATTGACTTTTCAACATACCTCTTATTTAGATGAAATGAATTTATAGAAAATTAAATTTACATGAGGCGACAAAAGAATGGGTAACTTATTTATTATTGGTAATGGATTTGATTTAGCACACTATTTACCTACAAGCTATCAAGATTTTTATGAATATTTGAAAAATATATATCCAGACGCATTAGATATAGAACCGACATTTAGTATAGAAGGCCAGGATATGCCTGATGGTTCATTACATTTTAATAAAGATGAGGTAGTAGCTTTTATTATTGATATAATTTCTAAAGCGGAGAAAAACGGCGATGATTGGCAAGATATCGAAACAAGTTTAGGACGTTTGAATTATGATTCTTACTTTGATGAAATGTCATATATATTTGGACATGAAGATGATGATTCATCTTACTTTAGAATGGCTAACAGAAACGAAACTGTTGCATCTAATTTTCATTTAGTTACTTTAAAGTTTAAGGAATTATTTGCAGAGTGGATTGAAACTATTGATACTTCCGAAGTTAAAAGCATACAATCTTTTGATGATTTAGTAGAACCATATGATGATACTTTTTTAACCTTTAACTATACAGATGTACTAGAAACAGTTTATGGCGCTATAGATGTAAAACATATACATGTACATGTAGCACATAGAAATGGATGGGTGAAAGAGGAACTAATAATTGGACATGGAGAAAAGAGTAGAGATTTCCAAAATCGCTACACGGGCTCAGAGGGATCATTGTTAAGAATACACGATTCTTTAAGAAAAAATACGCAAAAAATTATAGAACGGGAACATGAATTTTTTAATAACCTTACATCTATAGAAAAAATATATTCATATGGTTTCTCTTTTTCGAATGTAGATTTACCCTACATAAAAGAAATCTGCAGTAGATTAAATACTATGAATATTACTTGGTTTCTACATGACTATGGGAAGAAGGAAGATAGAGAGAAATTCAAGAAAATCATTAGAGAATGTGGATTTAAAGGAGAAATCAAAGAATTTTCAGCATAAAAAGATGCCTTCTATAAAAGTTAGAAGGCATCTTTTATTTTTAAATTGTATTTATAAGATAAAGCATTAATTCTATTCATAGTTAATGCTTGCTTTCCTTTCATTCGCAAGCATGTCTTCCTTTGTTTCTTCAACTTAAATAAAAGTAGTTGGGACTAATGATAAAATTACTAATTTTAAAATGATAACCTTTGTTTTATAGTGATTTAATATAGTAAATTTGTTTTGCTTCTATCAATTTTAAGCTCCTCTCCTATCTTAGAAAGTGTACAAGGACATATTAACTAGACGTATAATGTATATTTTGAGGAAAAGGACTCTTTAATTTAATTAAAAGTCCTTCTTGTTATTTAGGAGTGAAATTTGATTTAAAATGTATTTATTCATTTTAGATTGGTGATATTCAATCCACTCTTCAGTTGTCATATTAGAATTTTTAGCAAACTTTTTTGCGTATTTATATACAGTTCTATTTGTTTCTTTAAAGCCGTATAGGTTAATGCCAGCGGTGGTTTCACCGATAAAATTAAACTCTTTGTGTTCTCCAGGATAAAAATTAAAAGCGACTTGATGGATAGTAGTGTCAATTACGTAATCTTCAAAGAGAATATAAGAATGAAGTCCGAAGGCTCCGTTTTGATACATGTTTTTAAGGATATGTTGATCATGGAATTCATGATGATAATAACCTTGCATAAAGGATAATCTATTCTTAGATATTTCATTGGATTCCAACAACAAATAGTAAAGTAAAACACTTGCGTAAATACATAAGCCACCGTTTTGGTTGTATTTTAAAACTTCTTTCCAGGCTGTATCACCTTTTTTAAGAAAAGAGGATACTAGGTTGTGATCTTCATATAAAGCAGCGTGAGTTAATTTTGTTAAATAAAGAATTGGTTTTAGAGTTTGTGAGGTAAAGAGATGCTCTGGTGCTTGTTGACTTTGATAGTGAATAGGTTTCTGTTTTTGGTAATTATAACTTGTAAGCCATTCTTTTTTAAATACGGAAGAAATGTTTTTAATAGCTACATTATGAGGGTTTTGAGTGTTGTTTATTTTCAAGGATATATCATTCATGAGAATCCTCCATTTTCACATGATTTCACATGTTATATTGGTAGTGTTTTATAAGATGATATTTATATTATAAGAGAAATATTGAGCTTTTCATAGATAGTGCCTATATTTATAATAGAGTTGGATACTAGCATTATTAATAGATGCCAATAATTCATACATGAGGGTTTTGAGTAATACTAAAAAAGAGTTGAGGCTTCTTTAGGCTATGTATTGTAATTTATTTACTATAAATCATGCAACTAGTTGGCGGTTTACTATTCCTTATCAAAATTCTTTTATGCTATACTTTTAAAGAGAACGTAACAGTGATGAGTCTCTTCTATGTATAAATCTCTTGTCACTGAATTTTTCTCTTGTGTCTTCTTCTTGCATCTTGGAAGAGCCATAATCCCAGCCATTGGGGATTATGGCTCTTTTGCTTTTACTAAATACAATGCATTCAAAACTTAAATGCATAAAAAAATAACATTCTATATTTTCATAGAATGTTATTTTTCCTCATTATATTAATAAATATATGATTACTAGGTTATTAAAAATATACTCTTACTTTTACTTTTATCCTCTTGCATCATAGATTTTTATATTCCTCTCGTTTATTTCTCTCACAATTGCTTTCTTATCTATCCATTCAGCTTTAATATACTCATTAAATATTTTATAATTTTGACGATCACGATCATTCTCTTCTTTTGCATCATTTTCTAACTGCTGCTCAATATCTAGCACATTAATTTCTACTGGATTTTCATCTTCATACTCAGCTTGTTCCAATGTAATCTTTTCGTCATGTTCATGCGCTTTTAAATCTCTTCCTTCGTAATCAAGATGAAGAATTTTACCGTTTCCTTTAATTGGTTCCCCGTTATATATTTCTCCTGTAAAATCTTTAACTTTGTATGAAATATCATAGTTTGTTGTTATTCCACTCCAAGGTTTTGCTTTCTTACCAGTAAAAGAGCTACGATCGTTGACTATTTTAAATTCGCCTTCAAATAAAATGTTGTTATTTAAATACTCAGAACCTTTGTGGATATAATCTTCTTTCCAAATACCTTTATATTCTATTTCTCCTTTATGGTTATATGAGGTTCCTTCACCTTCCCTGAAATGATTTTTTGTTCTACCTTGATATATAATGTCATGATCTATATTAAATAAGGTTGTAATACCATCATAAATTTTATTGTTTTTATAATGACCATCATAATAATATTCATTCTTTCCATCGTTAATTGGTTGATATACTTTAACATGTTCCAATTCATCAGGTGCTAGTTGTTTTGAATACTTAACGTAGTAAAACTCATATCCCGGAGAATAATATCCATAAATTTGTCCCTTAAAGAATTTTTTCTCTTTAAATTCCCCTGAGCATTTTACTTCTTTATTAGTATTATAAAGAGTTCCGTTTCCTTCAAATAGATTCTCATTATCTCCTGTGAAGAAAAGATTTCCGTCTAATGTTGTCTCATAAAGTCCAGTCGTTTTATTTTTCTTTGTTACCCTTTTTGATGAGGAAAATGTTAAACTGTATATTTTTTTCAAAATAACATATAAATCAATATTTACTAATTCATTTGCCGAGGAAACATAATGCTTTTTAAGTACTCCGAGAGGTATAAAATTAGCAAAAACCTCTTCAGTTAATATTTTAAGTTGTGTTTTTAGTTCTTCGTCATTTGTATAAGATTTATGTTTTTCTAATAAACTTTGTAAAGCGTGAAACTGTTCATATAATTTGTATACTGTATTTAATTCTTGTTCTGTAAGCTGATCTCTCAGATTTGCTACATTTTTAATCCAGTCTGTACTGAAATAAATTTTACTTGGTTTAGCTTCCATTCCGTTTAATTCGTAATTTGTATAAAGCTCTTGTAAGTTTGAGATACCTCTTTGAAGGTCATAGTATACAATAAGTGCATTTTCTCTAGTAACTTCTTCTTCACGTTGGTATTCTAAATTTTGTAGCTTTTTAGAAACTGCTAAACCACTTTTACTGACTTTCCACACTAAATAGCTAAATATGGATGTAGTAATAAAAGTATAAAATGCAATTAATATTGTAAATATATAAGATAAAGATGTTATTGAACTAGCTGTGGCGCTTGGTTTTCCTTTGTATGTCCACATTTTAGAGATAGCGTCTAAATAATTACCAAAAATTATATAGATGGCGAATATACTAGCAAATAAGGGTAATAGAAATAAACAGGCAATAACGATTTTTTGCTTCTTTGAAAATTTAGATTCATATTTTTCTTGCATGCACGTTTCCTCCAAAAAGATTTTTTATTATAAATAATATAATATTGTTGTTTCAAACACGTAAAAAGGTCTGCTTTAGCTTGCAGACCTTTGTGAATTAGGTATATGAGATATCGTATTTATTTATAATATATTTCCATTTTATTGTATGCATTGTAAGATTTCAATATCAAAAAACATAATAATCGAGCTATATTCTAGACAAAATAAGAACCCTCCTACAATTAGGAGGGTTCTTACCTTTCATATAAGTGAATCCGATTTTATGATTTTAAAAATGAACGTCGTCTGTTATACCCCATACCCATCAACCTAAGAAAACAAGTCACCCCCAAAACGATAAATAAGCTTTTTCATTACAGGAAAGCCTAAAAATCTCGTTCTGATGGTGTAATAAAACCTTAGCTTGATAGCGATGTGACGGTACCCCTATAGGTAGTTACTTTGAGAAGTCAGCTCATTTTTTCGTTTTAGGGCGTTTATTTTTCTTAAGTTGATGTGGGCATGTATGGTGCCCCCTTATAGTACGATAGGGCACGTTAATCGAGGATGAAGGCATGAAGGCTAACGAATCTGATTTTTTAAAAATATCCCTAATAAAAAAATTAGATGTAAATACCAAATGGCTAAGTAAAGCCTTTTTAGAAACAAGCACCAAATCAAGCGCATATTTTCACTCACACAGGTAACATTAGTACTTGTAAGATCCAAACACATCCCTTAGGAGGTTTTCATCATGGGCTTTTTTGATTTATTTAACGAAGAAGGAACTCAAAAGGAAACTCGAAAAAAGGTACGTGAAGTAGATCGCTCTGCCGATACAGAATTTGCAGCAGAAGACGTACATCTTGATCTTCGTGCTGAAGAATTGGAGATCGACAAACACCGTGTGGAGACTGGTGATGTGACGCTTCATAAGGACATTGTTGAGGAAGAAAAATCAGTGAATGTCCCTGTTTTACATGATCAAGTCGTTATTGAACAAAGAGCTGTTGATCACGAACCAACAAATGAACCAATTACAGAAGAAGAAACGATTCACATTCCAGTAACTGCTGAAAAAATTGATGTAGAAAAGCATACGGTCGTCACTGGTGAAGTCTCTGCTCATAAACGTTCGGTTCAAGAAATAGAACAAGTACGCGACGTACTTCGTAAAGAAGTTGCAGATGTTGAATCGCATGGTAATACAGATATTATCAAAGAGGACTAATTGTGCCTACCTACTTAACTTCTAGTTAAGTAGGTTTCTTTCCATCCTCATATATAAAAAAGAACTTCAGGAGGTCCTATGGGAAAGTATATTACTATTGGTGTGATAATCGGTAGCATAATCGGTTGGGTAACAGGTTTTACAATCGTAACAGGACTCGTTATAGGAGCACTCGTAGGCGGCATTAGTTATACAATGAATTCGAGAAGGAACATCGACAAACCGACTAAAAAAACAAATGAAATTAAAGAAAAAACGCTTCAATTACGAGAAGAGCAGCTGGAAATAAAAAAAAAACGAGTACAAATAGGGGAGGTAAAGGTTCATAAAGAAGTCGTCGAAGAACAGAAAACGTTCACTGTTCCTATTAAGCGTGAAGTATTAGTAATAGAAGCAGGAAATGAGGAGGAACTTCGAATTCCTTTGAAAGAAGAAGAAATTGAAATAAACAAACACCCCGTGCAAGTAAATAAAGTATTGGTTACAAAACGTCAAATAGAAGAAATAAAACAAATAAAGGAAAAGCTAAAAAAAGAAACAGCACAAGTTTACGTTACAGGTGATGATGCGGATGTCATAAAAAAGCCGCCTACTGTAACAAAGGACTAAACTATTTCCCGCCTTATTCGGGTAGGATAGGTGAAGGCGCTAACCAACCCCTACTCCTTTTACGTAACCTTCGAGACCACCTTCGCCTCCAACAATCAACAGCGCTGCATTGATAACACTATTGCAGTCAACTGAATCACAATCGAATGAGGAGGTAACTCATCAAACACAATCGAATGAACTTTTTCATGTTCTAGAGCCTCATCAGCCTACATAAGACCTCAAGATCTTCTGTTTTTTCTCTTTCAAAGAAGTGGTACCGTCTCCCCAATAGGAAGACAAAGATAATTTGTGGTGAAAATTCGCTAAATATTGCTTGATATGGGGTCTCGCCACATCACCATCAAGTTAAAATTTTATAATGCCCTCAAAACGAAAAATTAGAGTCTTTTATAGCAATGAAGTTCATTTTTATCGTTTTGGGGCAACCTGTGCTGTTAGGTTGATGGATGTGTGGTGCGACCCCATTTATAAATCACTTCAATAACGCATGAGAATGGCTATTATTTAGACTACAAGTTTCCTTAGGAGCACATCATTATCAATCT
>Ga0268252_1001205_pt1 | contig 15145 bp, 21 predicted proteins | sample AgamicMgSfrz_FD_200244 | JGI IMG/M metagenome (GOLD analysis project Ga0268252, IMG submission 200244) | Agave microbial communities from Guanajuato, Mexico - Mg.Sf.rz (v2) (version 3) | ecosystem: Host-associated > Plants > Phyllosphere > Phylloplane/Leaf | place: Guanajuato, Mexico | collected... | reverse complement strand
AAAATATGAAAAAGGTCGTTTGTTAGAAAGGAGAGAATAGGGATGAACGAGCAGGAGATTGTTGATTATATTATAAAAGAAACGGAAAAAGCAAACATAGACAACATCTCAAGAACAGAGGCGTACTATGCATATTTTAAACGACATAAAGAAATAGAATGGGCTTTCCTTGCAAGTATGGTGTCCCGCAATGCAGGATGGAATATGTGTGATTTAGAAGGAGCGTATTTTTCTTTTGCTTTGAAGAAAAATCTAAGAAAACGTCTTTTTTTAACATATGAGCGTGCCAATTGGCTCATTTTCAAAGATGCATATCCACAGCTTTTACTTTATGAATTATCAAAAAAGAAGAAGAAATCGCTTTTTTCATTGCTTTCTAAGTTCGATGTTCATTCTTTTATGGAAGAAGAGTGGACTCGTTTTTGGGAGGAAGGAAAGAAAAAAAGGCTCGTTCATGCGCTCGTTGTGAATGAACAGCATATTATCCAACAACCTGTTATTTCTCATCCTGTTTATCAGAAAAGAGTGTTTTCTCGTCCTTTTTTCAAACTTCAAGAAATGTTGCATTTTAGCTCTGTTCTATTTCCAACAATACAAGGAGAGCTTTATGGTCTTTCTGTATATAATTTTTTAAAAGTTGAAGAGCGCATTGAACTAGGGGTAAAGCTTTCAGAACTTCTTTTTCACAGAGAGCTTTTTACTTTATTTGATGATTTTGCTTCTTCAACTCCTCATACAGGATCTCGTTATGATTATGAACAATACTTTAGAGAAAGAGGAAAAATAGCCACTCCGCATCTTCGTTCCACATTTAGGCCTGTTGCTCATCATGAGACGCAGAGAGATAAATGGGTTGAAAGCAAAGAAAAGCTTGAAAGATGGCTAGTAGATACGCCTCTTGTTGAAATTGTGAACATTACAAGATGGTATAAAAAGAAACAAAGGACGCTTCACTTCTATATGTTAGTAGAAGGAAAAATGAAGGAGCTAATAAAGTGGAAATAAAAAAGGACACCCACATAATGTGGGTGTCCTTTTTTTATGATATTAAGTTGAAGGACGATTTGGTCCATCTTGTTTTTTGCTCATCTCTGTTGAGTTTCCTGCATCCATTTGTTGATCTGCAAGGTTTTGAGCAGCGTTATGTTGTTTTTGAAGTGTTTGTTCAGTGCTGTCATTTGTGTTGTTTTCGAAACGTTCTTTCATTGATATCCACCTCCAATCGTTAGTATGGTCGATTATCTGAAAATCATACATTTTAGAAAATGTCGAATAACAGTTTAAAAGAAGATTTATTTAGCGAATCAAAACTAGTTTTGTCAGCGAGAAAGGGAGGAAAGAAAAAAGAAAGAATACATAGAAGAACATAGCGTAGAGGAGGAAGACAAATGAATAAAAAATGGGTTCGTAAAAGCGAGCTTTTAGGTCTTTTGGATCAGGCGATTGTAGGTTTAGACGAAACTGAAAAAGAGCTAGGAAGACGAGTAAGCGAAAAAGCGAAAGAACAGCCCACTGCGTCAGAAGAAATGCTGTCTTCAATCAAAGCCTCTCTTTTAGAAATCGAAAAAGCAGTTGATGAACTAAAATATGTAAAAAAGTCTGAATATCGCATTGCTATCGCAGAACCAATTTAATGTTACAACTTTTTATTTCCATGTTACAATAACCTCTTAGAGGTGATTTGATGTCCAACGTTTATAAGCTTACTGAAAAGCTTCTATCTTATAATGAAGAAGCTTCTAATAGATTAAAGGTTGTAAAAGCGAAAGAACAATCAGCAGATTTTTATGAGGAAGTAAAGCCATATGCTGAAACGTTTTTTTCATTGCTTGACGAATGGGAAAAAGCCGTAAGAAAATGGATTCTAGAGACGAAACCAAAATATGTTCATTTTACTCAAGTTGATGCAGCAACTGAGAATTTACACAATGTTATTTTGCAATCGTTTCATAAAGATACAAGAGCTAAACAATTTAGCAAAATGTATATATCAAATAAGTATTTTCTAGAATCTATTTTAGCAGAAAAAGAAAAAGGAGCTTGATAAAAGCTCCTTTTTGTAGGGAATATAAAAAAAGAGAGCGCTTACTTTATTAAGCGCTCTCTTAGTATTAAGGAAAAGTTAAATTAGTTGCTCCATCTTGTTCAAGTGCATACATCACTTTCTTGTACTCGCTAAGACTCAATTCCCCTTTTAAATACTTGCGTCTAGCAAAATCGAGTAGCTGATCGTGATTTTCTGGTTCACATTGTTTTACGTCAACAAAACGGTTACGAAGTGTTTCAACTGTCATTTTAAACTCCCCCTTACCCCTTTTTTATAGTTTAACACAATAATCGGCAAGTTCCTTTTGTTCGAAAAATTTAGAATTCCGACAAAAAATGACAAAAAACGATAAATTCTGTATTCACGTCTTCCTAGGCTATTTACATAGTATAAGAATGAAAAAGAGAGGGGGAAGAACGGATGAGAAGAGTTCATCAGTACAGATATGCACCTATTCAAAATTACGGAAATCCCTATTTGTATCAGAGTCATCCATATGTAAGTAACGCTCAATTTGTAGATATTCCTTATGCTCCTAACATGTACAATCAACATATAACAACCAGTGGATACATGCCACAGCAAAATATGTATGAACAAGGTCAGCCTCACTATTATCCTAAGCAGTGGATGCAAACCAAAGGTCAGCCACCCCAAATTTTAGCACAGTTTAAGAACAGCGATGGTACGTATAATATGGATAAAATGATGAATACAGCAGGTCAAATGATGAACGCTGTTAACCAGCTATCAACGGTTTTTAAAGGTGTTACGTCAATTTTTAAAGTATAGGAAGAAGCCGGGAGTTCCCGGCTTCTTAATGTCATGAAACTGTCACAGGAACAAGGTGATAAAAGATTTGTAACTTTGGTATACTAAAAACGTAAGCACATAAAAAATGAATTTGGACATACATAAATAAAAACAATACAAAGGAGACGATAATATGAAGAACTCTCCACTCGGTGGAATGAGGTTTGTAGGACTTATTGAAGGGCTTTCTCTCTTAGCTCTTTTAGGAATTGCAATGCCGCTTAAGTATATGGCAAACATCCCTGAAGTTGTAACAGTTGTTGGTTCTATTCATGGGGGATTGTTTGTTTTATATATTTTAATGGTTGGTTATGTCACGATGAAAGTACGTTGGTCATATAAATGGATAGTAAGTGCTTTGTTAGCATCTGTTATTCCATTTGGTAATTTTATTTTAGATACAAAGCTACGCAAGTTCTCAGCTTAAAAAAGTCATCTCAAAAGAGCTTTTACCAAAGGTAAGAGCTCTTTTTTTTAGAAGCATATTATTATGGAAAGTGTGAAATTTGTAGTATGTTTGAAAAAAGAGTGAAGGGGGAAAAAATGTGAGGAAAGCTTCAGAACTCGTAGAGGAAGTTAAGTTCCAAAAAAAAGGCTCTTCATATTCTCTTATTCACCTGCCAAGAGAATTAAAAGTAATAGGAACAGGGAGAAGTGCCTGGGCTTTTAAAGTGAAAAATGAAAATAAAGTGATTAAACTATTTTTTCCTTTTTTTGATCACTTAGCGCAAAAAGAGGGAGAAGTGTATGAAAAATTATCACATTCTGTCACTTTCCCTGAAATATATGAAGTTGGGCCAAACTATATTGTAATGGAATATATTAAAGGGAAAACGTTTTATCAATGTTTAACAACAGGTGTGAGAATTCCTACAAAAGCAATTGAAGAGGTTGAAAAAGGACTTGCTTTTGCACGCTCGAAAGGATTAAATCCTTCAGATATTCATTTACACAATCTTATTCTAACGCAAGAGAAAGAAGTTCGTATTATTGATGTTGTACGCTATACCCAGAAGAAAACATGTTATCAGTGGCGCGATTTAGCACGAGCTTATCGCTATTTTTATCAAAAATCTTATTTCCCAAAAAAGTTTCCAAAATGGTTTTTAGAAGCAATTGCTTATTTATATAAATACTGCAAACGTCTTAGTCAGTATCGAAATAATAAGGAGCTGAAATGATCATGGGAAGATTGAGCAAAATTATAAGATTACTGAAGAATCCTAAAGTCCAAAGAGCTATTAAAAAAGGTGTTCCAATTGTGAAAAAAGAGCTTCAAAAGCGTAAAAAGAGATAGAAAGGAACAAACTCACAAGATTAGATGTTCCTACGTTTGTCTATAATGATAAAAATAAGATAGAGGAGGAATAAGGCAATGGACTTTCCTTTATATGAGGCAACCAAAAGCGTAGCAGAATACAATGAACTAGTGAGTGAAAGATTAAGAAGGTGGGACTGTACTGTGTACTCCATCACCGCTTTTTTATATGAGTAAACAGCAGAGACATTCGTTTCTGCTGTTTTTTTAATAAACCCTTAAAACAAAAAAACAGTAGAAAACACTTCTAAATAGTGTGTATATTTAACCTTTTTAGAAAACTTCGTTGACAAACACTCATATTTTTACTAAAGTAAGATTAATTACTTAAAAAAATCAATGAATTATAAATTTACTCTTATCCAGAGTGGCGGAGGGACTGGCCCGATGAAGCCCGGCAACCATCAAGTAATATACTTGAACGGTGCCAATTCCTGTAGAACAAATTGTTCTTACAGATGAGAGATTTCGGATTAGCCGCTCTTTCATTTGTAAAGAGTGGCTTTTTTATATTGAGGAAGAAAGGGAGAATATTATGCGTATTGAAACAGAGTTAGTAAGGTCAGGAATGAAAAGAGATGCTGCAACAGGTTCACTTACAACGCCAATTTATCAAGCATCTACGTTTGAACACCCTCGTTTAGGAGAAAGTACAGGTTACGATTATTCTAGGACAGCCAATCCTACTAGAACATCGCTTGAAGAAGCAATTGCGGTGCTTGAAAAAGGAGAAGTAGGAGTTGCTTTTTCATCAGGTATGGCCGCTATCTCAGCCATTTTCCTTCTTCTTGAAAAAGGAGATCATCTTATTATCTCAAAAGACTTATATGGTGGAACATATCGTATTCTTGAAGATATTGTGAAGAAAAATGACGTAGAGGTTACATATGTTAACACTGAAAATACAGAAGAGATAAAAAGAAATGTAAAAGAAAATACAAGAGCTTTATTTATTGAAACACCAACAAATCCACTTATGCACGTGACAGATTTGCATGAAGCAATTGCTATTGCAAAAGAACATGATCTTCTAACAATTGTTGATAACACATTTATGTCTCCATATCTACAGCAGCCACTTGTACTTGGTGCAGATCTTGTTGTGCATAGTGCAAGTAAGTATATCGGTGGACACAATGATGTTATTGGTGGACTTGTTGTTAGTCGATGTCGTGAGCTTGGTGAAAAAATTCGCTTTTATCAAAATGCTATTGGTGCCATTCTTGGACCGCAAGAATGTTTTCTCCTTCTTCGAGGCTTAAAAACATTGGCACTAAGAATGGATCGTCACGAGGAAAATGCTTTGAAGATTGCTCAGTGGCTTGAAGAACAAGATTTAATTGATAAAGTATTCTATCCAGGATTAGAAAGTCATCCAGGCTATAATGTAATGAAGAAACAAGCAAAAGGCTTTGGTGGAATGCTTTCCTTCTCTGTAAAAGAAGAAGCACTAGTGCCTTTCTTATTAGAACATCTTCAAGTAGTTACGTTTGCTGAGAGCCTAGGAGGCGTTGAAACATTAATTACGTTCCCTGCCCGACAAACACATGCCGATATCCCAGAGGATGTGCGAAATGAAATTGGAGTAACGAATTGCTTGCTTCGCTTATCAGTTGGTATTGAGCATGGAGAAGATTTAATTCAAGACTTTAAGGAGAGATTTGATGAGTACAAAAGATCAGAAGTTCAGCACAAAGCTTATACACGCTAAAACTCATGTTGAAGAGCCATTTGGTTCTGTCAATGTGCCTATTTATCAAGTAACTACGTTTAATCAGCAAAAAAATAACCGCTACGATTACTCTCGATCAGGTAACCCTACAAGAGAAGCTCTAGAACATACTGTTGCATCTTTGGAAAATGGAACGTATGGATTTGCTTTTTCATCAGGGATGGCTGCTATTTCTTCCGTTTTATGCTTGTTAAAAAGTGGAGACGAAATTATCGTTTCACACGATGTATATGGGGGAACATTCAGAGCGGTCACACAGCTCTTCACTAATTTTAATATTAAAGCTGTATTTGCTAATACAACAGATATTAAAGAAGTAGAAAAATGTATTACGGAAAAAACAAAAGCGATTTTATTTGAGACTCCATCAAATCCGTTCTTACACGTAACAGATATTAAAGAAATCGTGCGCGTTGCAAAAGAACATGATTTATTTACGATTATGGATAATACGTTTATGACGCCATACTTACAACAACCGCTTGATAAAGGCGTAGATATTGTCGTTCATAGCGCAACGAAATATCTAGGGGGTCACAGTGATGTGGTAGCTGGAGTTGCCATTACAAATAGCGAGGAGTTTGCTGGGAAAATTGGGTTTGTACAAAACGCTTTTGGAGCAATTTTAAGCCCTAATGATAGCTGGCTTCTATTAAGAGGCATTAAAACACTAAAAGTACGTCTAGATCAGCAACAAAAGTCAGCTTTAGAGCTTGCGCAGTGGTTAAGTGATAACTCACAAGTAGCTGAGGTGTATTATCCAGGACTTCCATCTCATCCACAGCACAAATTAGCAAGTGAACAAGCAAGTGGTTACGGGGCTATCATTTCGTTTAAATTAAAAGACGAAGAAGTAGCAAAAGAGACGCTTAATCATGTTGTTCTCTCTTCAGTTGGGGTAAGTCTTGGAGCAGTAGAGAGTATTTTAACGCATCCGGCCACAATGACTCATGCAAGCATGCCTCTAGAAGATAAAGAAGAAAGAGGAATTACAGGCCATCTTCTTCGAATTTCAGTTGGGCTTGAAGATGTTGAGGATTTAAAAGAAGATCTAAAACAAGCATTTGAGAAAGCTGAAAAGGCTTTTTCATATAAATAAAAAATAAACGTCAAGGAATGAATTTCTTGACGTTTATTCTATCTCATCATAAATTTGTTCATACAAAGCTTTTAATGCTTGCTTCGTCTTATTTTCTAAAGAGGACTGTTCAATTCGAGTAAGGGCGGTTGTAAGCTGAACTTCTTTTGATTTACGAATACGAGGGTGCGACCATGCTGAATTTAAATCTTCTTTTATAAGTTCTTTAAGTTTTTCTTCAGCTTCTTTATAGGAAGAAAGATGGCGGTTGTTCCAAAGTGATAAATAAGCTTTTAATAAGCATTCATAGTTCATTTTAATAAGCTCCTTTGTGAAAAATAAAAGCTGCCAGAAGGCAGCTTTTATTTTAACTTTATTCAGTTTGCGAAACAAGGTTTATTTAGCAGGTTCTGCTTTAACTTCCGCTTCCGCTTTCTCTTCAGGTATAGGCTCATCATTATCAATAATTGCTTTTGGTAATCCACTATATTTAGCCCAGTAGTAAATAGCTAGTGCTACTACAGTGACAAGAATTAAGTCTACAGGATTTTTTAATGTTTCTGTTCCTCCACCAAATGAACCAAGGTAAGAAATAACAAGCATGATAATGTAATAAGCAATTAACCACCAAGCGGATTTTAATTGTTGTGCTAAGCTTACTTCTTTTGTTGGTACATATTTAGAGAAGATAAGGTATAGAACAAACATAACAAGCTGAGAACCTAATAACCAAGAGTTTGTTTTCCATCCTGACCAATATACGATAAAGCTTGCAAAGATAAATGAAAGGGGTGCAATAATGCTCATACCTTTAAGCTTAAACGGTTTTTTTAGATCTTTTGCATTTACTCTAAACGCAGCAGACGAAATTGGAGCTACTACATATGAAAGAATAAGGGCAACCGAACAAACGTTAACAAGCGCGTCCCATGATGGGAACGGTAATGTCCAGAATACAGATAGTCCGAATGAAAGCCATAGAGAAGAACGAGGAATTCCTGTTCCTTTGTCTACTTTTGAGAACGTTTTGAAAAGTGTTCCAGTACGTGACCATGCATAAACGAGACGAGATGCTGTATTCATAAAGATGTTTCCACTTGCTCCTGGAGAAACAACAGCGTCTAACACAACAATTACAGCTAACCAACCTAAACCTAATGCAATGGCAATATCTTTAAACGGAAGTGAAAATTTATCAGCAATTTGCGCCCAATCGTTACCGATCATATCTGTTGGAATACTTCCGAGGAAAAGAACTTGCATTGTTGTATAAATCAGAGCTGAAAGAATAATACAAACAACTAACGCAATCGGAATGTTACGCTGTGGGTTTTTAACCTCACTTGCGATTGAAACAATTGGATGTAATCCAAGATAAGCAAACATTACGCCGCCTGTTGCAATGGCTGTTTGAACTCCTTGTCCACCAAATGGTGCAAACCCAGCTACTGAGAAGTTAGCTGATTTAAAATGGAAAGCAAGAATAACGATAATTGTTACAGGAACTAAATATTTGAAAACTGAAATAATAGCGTTTGCTTTTGTAAATGCTTTAACACTCCAGTAGTTTAGTAAGAAAAATAGAGCGAGTAAAGCAAACTGCAGCAGCCATCCAATAACAGTTGGTGACTCTGAATTAGCTTTTGTTAACCCTGGGAACCAGAAAGCTAAATATTGACGAACTGCCGTTACTTCAATCGAAACTAAGCTTGTGTAGGCGATAATCGTTACAAAAGAAATGAGATACCCAACTAACGGACCGTGTGAATATACTGGGTAACGAAGAATTCCACCTGTACGAGGTAATGCTGCCCCGAGCTCAGCATAAACCAGACCAATTAAAAGAATAATGGCCCCCCCGATTAACCAAGCAAAACTTCCTACTGGACCTGCTTTTGAAGCAACACTACTTACAGCAAAAAGCCAAGCTGAACCGAAGATTGCTCCCAATCCAATAAGAATAAGATCAAATAATGATATGGACTTTTTAAAATTTCCAGACATCAACTTCCTCCTTAAAACATTAAAAAACTTACGACTAATGTGGTTTATAAGAACATAAAATCTTTTTACTTATTTTCTCGCAATGATGAGCTCATTACGCATGAAATAAAATGGAAAGTTTTCAGTTCCTCCTCTCTCGAGATATTGAGAAGAGTACGGTAGTTCAATATCTCCACAACTCTGTAATTTTTTTCACATTTTTCTTCTTACGTCATATTGACACAAAAACAAAAATATGAATAAATCGCTTATGGTTTCTAAACCTAACAAAATATTACCCATTATTCAAGGTTCTAAACCTATTATTGTGAAAACTGAACTCTTGTTGCACCGCTTGCTGTATATAATGTAAGCGCTATCTTTAATTAATTAAAATAAAACTATTCTGACATTTATCTTTTTTGATGTTTTGTTTTGCTGTAAAGAGAAATGTACATAGGTTTTTATCTATAAAACGAAAGAAATATTCTAGGACAACCGATAGGTTCATATGTATAAAAATAAGCAGAATATAAAGGAGGAGACTATTATTTCACCACGCGAGGAGAACCAACGAGATGGGCAAAAAAGAGGGTTTGTGAAAAATACGTCAAATGAAGTAAATGAGCTTTTTCATAAAACAGTTGACACAGCAAACAATATTGTTAAAGGCGTATCTGGAAAAGGCGGATTAGTTGGAAAGGTAACAGATACATCCTCAAACATTTTGAAAGGAACATCAAGCAAGGCGAACGAGATGATTGGGAAATCTGCAGATACAACGGGGAAAATGGTTAAGAAGACTAAAAATAAATTTTTTGGTCCTAAAAAATAAAAAAAGAGCCTATGAGCTTACAAGCGCTCATAGGCTCTTTTCCTTCTTAGTAAGTGTAAGAAGTACCGATGATGATAAGCAAGATGAACAAAACGACAACTAATGCAAAGCCAGAATTAAAGCCCATTTTATTGCCCTCCTTTATTTCTAAAGTAAATCTAACTTCCCTCTTTCTTTCTGTACTTTTAGCTTATGCAGAAGAACATAAAACGTATAGGTTAATGAATTAGACAAGTTGCCCGTTTTTACGAAGTAACCTTAGGTGAGTGCATTGAGGTACTGAAAAAACTGTGACATAATCAACTAAAAAAGGAAGGGGAATTCTATGGACATAGCAGGGGTGTTACTAGTAGGAGGAGAGTCTAGACGTTTTGGAAGACAAAAAGCTTTTGCTCATTGGAAAGACAAAGAGTTTTATCAATGGTCATTTGAAGCCCTTAATGAAGAAACGCAAAATACAGTAATTATTAGTCATCCATCTATTGAAGAAAATTTAAAAATGATGTATGACCAAGTGTATCTAGATGATTTGAAATATCGTGGAAAAGGACCTCTTGCAGGCTTGTATACGGGTATGAAAAAGATAAAAGCAAACTGGTATGCTATTCTCCCTTGTGATACACCAAATATAACAAGGGATGTGCTTGCTGAATTAAAAGAGCTTAGAGACGAACGTTTTGATGCAATTGTTCCTGTGATAGAAGGAAAAAAGCAGCCGCTAATCGCTCTTTATCATAAAAGAACGCTCCCTTTTATTATAGAGAATCTTGAGGAAGGGAACTTGAGAATGAGCAGTCTTCTAGACTCGATTTCTGTTCTTTTTGCTAACAATCTTAAAAGTCCTTCTTCTGCTTTTCTTAATATTAATGATCAAGATACTTACCAAAAGTGTCGTTCTTTTTAAAGGGAATGGAATACAACGTTATTCAGATCATTTTCATGGTAAACTAGAAGAAGGATTATACATAAGAGGAAGTGATTTTATGGCCCATATTTTGCAGGTTGTAGGCTATAAAAATAGTGGCAAAACAACATTGGTAGAAAAAATCGTCTCTTATTTAAAAAAGAAGCACGTGCGTGTTGCCACTATTAAACATCATGGTCACGGAGGAGAACCCTATAATGTAGAAGGAAAGGATAGTGTAAGACATCGCCTTGCTGGTGCTGATGTCTCGGGAGTAGAAGGAGGCGGTCTTTTTTCACTTTCCATCAAAAAAGAAAAATGGACGCTTGATGAGCTTATCGAACTTTATCGTCTTTTTTCTATTGAAATGATTATTGTAGAAGGGTATAAAGAAGAGGCATATCCTAAAATCTGTTTAGTGAAAAATGAAGAAGATGTACATATGCTCAAGCATCTATCGAACGTGTTACTTGTTTTAACATGGGGGCCAATCCCTAAAGGACCTTATCCCGTATATTCTATTCATAACAATGAGTTTACGGAATGGTTAGGTAATTATTTTAAGGAAGTGATGAATGATGAATCAACTGTTTGAAATTGTGCGCGAACCGATCGAGCCAAACAAAGTAATGGAGAAAGTGATGAGACGTGAAGCAGGAGCCGTTACAACTTTTATTGGTACAGTAAGGGAATTTACAAAAGGGAAGCGTACGCTGAAGCTAGAATATGATGCATATGACAAAATGGCTGTTAAAATGCTTGAGAAAATTGGCAAAGAAATAGAAGAAAAGTGGGGAGATGTAAAAGTAGCGATTACGCACAGAATCGGGATGCTAGATATTTTAGATATTGCCGTTGTTATCGCTGTTTCAACTCCTCATCGACGTGATGCATACGAGGCGAACGAGTATGCAATTGAACGAATTAAGCAAATTGTCCCAATCTGGAAAAAAGAATTTTGGGAAGATGGGGAACAGTGGATTGGAGATCAGCTTGAAACAATTCCATATCCAGATGGAAAGCCTCAAAAGGAAGGAGAAAAGAATGATTAAAATTTTACTTTTTGCACGCTTGCAAGAACAAGTAGGAAAGTCAGAGCTTCATGTGCAATATAGTGGTCAAACTGTTGGAGAACTTAAAGGAATGCTTCAACAGAAATATGATTTCCTATTGGATAATGTAATGGTAGCTGTTAACGAAGAGTACGCTTTTGATGAGGAAAAGCTATCTGAAAACGACGTTGTTGCTTTCATACCACCAGTTAGCGGCGGGTGAACAAGATGAAGCGGACAGGCACGTTTTTTTCACTCTCTTTTAAAATACTTTTAAAAAACTGGCGCATGACAATTTTGCTTTTGCTAATGCCGCTAGCCCTTGTGGCAACTCTCGGCGTTACGTTTAGTGCGCTATTTCACAAGGAAGAGCAAGTTAAGTCATTTTCAGTTAGCATCGTTGATGAAGACAATACGTTTGAAACGCAATTTATTCTTCAGCAGTTTACAGAAAATGAAGAATTACATAAATTAATTACGCCAATTGAAACAGATATAAATGAAGCAAATAGCCTCTTAAAGAGAAATACAATAGCGGCCATTATTATTGTGCCCGAAGGATTTAGTGAAGGATTAAAAAATGGAGAAAATATTCCCGTTGAAGTAATAGGAAACAGCAGAAGACCTCTTCAATCTGAGCTTGTTGCCTACCTTATGAAGAGCGCGGCTGACTTTGTTTCAGCATCACAAAGTGGAATAAATACTGTATACAAATTTTCAGAAGATGCTGGTTTTTCGGAAAGTGAGCTTGAAAAAGAATTCAGATCCTCTCTGCTTTCGTTTTCTTTTCACGTTTTAGAAAGGAATGAAGCTTTTTCTCATGATATTGTAAAGGGATTGTTCAGTCAAAATGTCATTCAGTACTATGCGGTCTCCTTTTATGTGTTGCTTATTATGTTTTGGAGTTATGGAGGGCTATTTTTGCTGCGAACAAAGCAAACAAAAGCATTAAATCATCGTTTTGTTTCACGGCATATCTCACTCTTCTCTATCAGCATAGGAAAAGGTTTTGCTTTGCTTCTTCTAATTAGTATATGTTCGCTTCTGATTGGAGTGCCTATCTTTGAAAGTCTTGGGTTAAAAGCGGTGGAAAATAGCTGGATTTTGGGAGGTTTAACCGTCATTTCAGCCTTTTTCTTTACAAGTTTATTTATCCTAATCGAAGCATTAACAAAACATATTCAATTTTATCAACTATTTGGACTCTTTTTTATGATTGGCAGCGCTCTTTTAGGTGGACATCTTATCCCACCTGTCTATTTTCCAGAAGGGCTTTTGTGGCTTGAAGCGTATTATCCGAACTCTATTATTTTAAAATCGTTTCTTGCCTTATTTAGTGGAGAAGATTATAACCATTTTCTAAGATCCTCTCTATCTCTTCTTTTCCTTTCATGCGTTTTTCTAACTCTAACGTTGATGAAATTCAAGTTGGGAAGAGAGGAGAAGTAATATGAGATTAATAGGATTAAATATCAAACAAATGCTAAAAAAATGGACAACGTTGCTGCTTTTTCTTTTCCCTGTTCTACTTGCAGTAGGAGCTGGAGGGCTGATTGAAAAGCAGGGAAGCGAGATTGGAATTCCGGTCGTTTTTGTTGATAAAGATAACAGTACCTCGTCAAAATTTGTTGTGAATCGGCTGAAAAAGCAAGATCTTTTAGACGTTTCAACAGCAACGCAAAAGGAAGCTTTTCGTCGTTTAGGACAGAATAAAGTAGATAGCGTTTTTATCATTGAAGAGGGTTTTGAAGAAAAAATAAAACATGAAGAAAGAGAGGGTGTTATTAAGTTAGTTTCTACACCTTCATCTCTTACTTATCACATCGTTCGTGAACTTGTCGCAAGCGAAGTGACTCGTCTGACAAGCAATGCAAAAGCTGCTAACCGGGTTCTTGCCATTTATGACAAGAGAAAAATGGATATAGACAAGGAAGAAGTTTGGAAAGATGCATATCGCTATTCAGACGACCAGTGGGAACCAGAACCACTTATGACAATCGAGTATAAACAAGAGGGAGAGAAGTTCGGCAATAGAGAAACTAAAGGGAGTTTTAATTCTTATTTAGGACTATGGAGCTTCTCAGTATTGCTTCTTTGTTTTGTTATGAATGAATGGATTTTAAAAGAGCGGCTTTTGTTTTCGAGAATGAGAACAACATATAAAGGACTCGCGGCCTATCTTTACGGAAAATTAGGATCACAGCTTCTCTTCTTGTTTGGAAGCGCCGCATTATCTTTTGGTGTGCTGTCATACTTTCACCATACTCTAATGAATTTAAAAGTACTAGTAAGTATGATCATATTTAGTTTGTTTTCTAGTATGTTAAGTATGTTTATGGCAAGCTTTATACGTTCTAGTGGAAATTATTATTTGCTATCTTTTTTAGTTGTAATGATGATAAGCGCTTTTGGTGGAAGTTTCTTTCCGCTCAGTGATTTCTCACCCTCTTTAGCACATATATCAGCTTGGATGCCTCAATCGCTTTTTGTAAAAGCATCTTTTGCTCATGAGTATTATTACAGTTTTAGTGCTTTTATAATCGGAATAAGCGTGATTTTATGGGGAGGAACAGTATGGAAAATACAGAAACAGAAAAGATAATTGTTATAAAAGACGTATATAAAAAATATAAAGGAAGAATGGCATTAAAAGGGGTTTCACTGTCCATCCGCAAAGGGGAAATCTTTGGACTTCTTGGTCCAAACGGAGCAGGAAAGTCTACGTTGTTATCATTGCTAGCAACAATCGTCCCTCCGTCTAAAGGAGTGATCACTGTTCAAGGACTCGATCTTCGAAAACATAAGAAAAAAGTACGTGAACAGATTGGCTATGTTCCTCAAGACTTAGCTCTTTGGGAAGAGTTTACAGTAAAAGACAACTTAAAGTTTTGGAGTAAACTATCAAAACGCAAAAAATCTAAAGAAGAGCTTTATAAACTATGTGAGAAAGTAGGTCTTGGTGACAGGTGGAATGATAGAGTTGAAAATCTATCAGGTGGAATGAAGCGAAAGCTTAATATTTGTATTGCCCTCATTCATGAACCATCTATTTTAATTATGGACGAGCCAACGGTTGGAATAGATATTCAATCTAAGTTTGAAATTAATCGTTACGTGAAAGAGCTAGCTACTGAAGGAACAACAATTATTTATACAACACATGATATGAGTGAGATTACAACCATTTGTCACCGGATGGGAGTTTTAAAGGAAGGACAAATGGATTTTATCGGAACAATTGAGGAAGCTAAGCAAAAAGCAGAAAATGAAGGTTGGAACATAAAGAACCAGGAAGAATTAATTTATCACGTATTAAAGTAAGCAAGGATTGAATGTTTAATCCTTGCTTTTTTGTATGTAAACAATTTATACATTTTCAAATG
>Ga0268252_1001198_pt1 | contig 15232 bp, 14 predicted proteins | sample AgamicMgSfrz_FD_200244 | JGI IMG/M metagenome (GOLD analysis project Ga0268252, IMG submission 200244) | Agave microbial communities from Guanajuato, Mexico - Mg.Sf.rz (v2) (version 3) | ecosystem: Host-associated > Plants > Phyllosphere > Phylloplane/Leaf | place: Guanajuato, Mexico | collected... | reverse complement strand
TTTATAATGAAATGCCTATAAAATTAATTTTTTTTAACTGTATACCTAACTTGTTTAAAGGTTACCATTTCTCCATCTTTATCATCATCTTTTGTTTGCAAAAGTTGAACTTTTGGCTTGTAGTCCGTCCTATGAGCGTGTTCGATATCTTTAATGTTAAGCTTGTAGGATTCACCATTATTAATTTTTTGTTCCAATACTTTTTTATTAGCAACATAAATAAAGGTCACTTTATTTTCATCAATGCCCTCGGTCTTAATTTCTAATTCATTATCTTTTGTTGTAATGGTTGGTGTTAATAATTCCATACTGCCGTTTCCAGTTTCTAAAGAATTTCCTGCAATAGCTGAACATCCGGATAATATGATTCCGGTGAATAGAAGAACAGCTAATTTCTGTTTCATAACATCCCTCAATTCCATGTGAATTTTGATTTTGGTATTGCTAGATTACTAGTGTGGAGCGTAAATGTTTAGTTAGTACCCTTTTAATTGTACCATAATATGTAAATTAAAACAGGATGTATATCCAATTTAAGGGAGATTAAAAAATTTACTGATTGTTGTAAATTCGTGTGTTTTAGCTTCTATTTCAATCGAAATGTAGACGAGAGAAAGAAATTTTTTTATAGAAATTATAATTTTTACATTTTACAATAATGATAGGGAATAGATGAATTCATTTACTTCGGAGGTAGTTATTTGAACATTAATGAGAAGGCAATTGAAATGTTTGAACAAAATAAATATGAGGAAGCAATGGAACTGTTTCAACAAGCAGTACATGAATCTAGAGACGTACAATCTCTCAATAATCTGGCTTGGATGTACTTTTATGAGGAAGAGAATGATGATAAAGCTCTTGAATTAATAAGAGAAGTTGTTAAGTTGAATCCTTCTTCATACTTTCCTTATAACATCTTAGGGGAAATTTACACGAAACAAGAAAAATGGGAAGAAGCGAAAGAAGTATTGCAAAAATCTATTTCGATGCAACCATCGGATGAAGCATTTCACAATGTAGCTGTAGCGCATTATAACCTTGGAGAGTTAGAAAAAGCTTCGGAATTTTTTTTGCGAGTTGCAGGGGATTCGGACTATATAATGTATAGCTATGTAAAATGCTTAATTGATTTAGGGCGAACGACAGAAGCGAAAGAGAAGTTAGATGCTTTTAACAGGAAATCTGATAATTTTTTAGGAGAAATTCATGTAGCAGATTTATATGTTGAGTTGAATTGCTATAACGAAGCAATTGAATGGTTCGAAAAGGGATACAAAGAAGTTTGGAAAAGTCCTAACTGGATTGGTAGGTTTGTATATGCTCTATATAAAGCTAATAATTTCTCCCGTATAAATGAAGTTATACAGGAATCTATCGAAGCGAAAACATCAGAAATAGAAGATGTTCAGAATGAAGAAGTAGAAGAAAACTGGACAGAAAAAGATAAGAAAGAGTTAATTGAGGAATATACAGAAGAGAATAATTGTTATAAAACAATGATAGAACGTATCAAATCTGGATATGTTCCAGGGTTAGAATTTGAAACTTATCATTTAGGGGGGTGCTATTTATTTGGTTGTAAAAGACATAATCATCTTGAATATGAAAAATAAAAAGATTCGACTGTCAAGTATGATGGTCGAATTTTTTTATTATAGGTTGCTTGTCTAAAGGTACCATTTCAATTGTAATGTGTTAAAGAGGTTTCGTCTCATTACATAGGTATATATCCTCTTTAGAGCTCCCTTTTTTAATATTTAAAATATGGAGTGAAATAAAACCAATAACTCCTATTCCGCCGAAAATAAGCCATGGTGTATACATTCCGTTTAAATTGGATGTAAACGATGTCCCGGTATAGTTACCGATGATAAAACCAAATGCGAGTGATAGTTGATAAAATCCGAAGAAAGTGGCTGTATATGATTCATTACTGTAATTTGCAATAGCGATATCAGCGTTAGGTAATACGAGTGTTTCACCGATTGTAAATAAAATTACACAAATAAAGAGCCAATATGGGTGTTGAAATAAAGGAATGAGTAAAAAGGAAATACTCATTAATAAAACACCGTATTTAATAATCGAAAGTGTGTTGTATTTGTGGAATAATTTTCGGAATAATACCATAAATATGACGCCTGTTATCGCATTTATCGTAATAACGAGTGTAGCAAGTTGATTGCTATTACTAATGTTTTTCATATGAAGTGGAAGTGCGACAGTAAGCTGAGTAAACATAATATAGAAGAAAATCATGATAAAGGAAAACAGAAGGAAAGACTTGTTTTGTAAGATGGCCTGTATTCCTAATGTAATAGACGTGTTTTCAGTAGTGACATGGAAGTGATTTTTAAGTAAGTAAAAGATAAAAGCAAATAACAGCATAAGAGATCCTGTTAGAGAGAAAGCGTAGAGTGGATCGAGTAAGAGTAAGAACCCTCCTGCAATTGGTCCGATTATTGCACCGCAATTAAAGCTAAGGTTTAAATATGTAAATAAATTTTTTCTCAAATGAGCTGGCTGTGAGCCAAATATAGCGCGAGCGGCAGGTTCGTAAAATGCAGTTCCGAAGCCAATAAGTGCAGAAGAAATAGAAATTGTATAGAAATCAGAGCATATTCCTAAAGCGATAAATCCGATTCCTCTCAAAAATAAACCAGCTATCATCATAATGATATAGCCTATTTTGTCAGCAATTAACCCTGAGAATAATGGGATAACTCGTGATGTAATTGTCATAACCGTCAACACTGTTCCTACTTGGACAGCAGAAAAATGAAGAAAGGTTAATAGATAAATAGCTAAAAATGCGTATACTGCAAAATACCCAAAAGACATAAAAAATGAAGAAATAAGCATGAAACGTATCGGTGTTGAGAAACTTTTCATAGAAATCCCCCTAATTATGTAACCAGTAAAATTATTTGATGGTTAACTATTTTATACTATAATTATACATAAAGTCAGAAAAAAGTAAATTTTAAGAAGAAGGTGGATCGAATTGAATCAAAACGCTCCAAATGAACTAGAATATATTCGGGAATTTTTAAATACATGGAGAATACCAAACGATACGAGAGAGCCAATTGATTTGCTGCAAACAAAAGAAGATATAAAGCTCTTTATGAAAGAATATTTTGATGAAGAGTTTCCATTTCATACGATAGAGGAATTAAGAGGTTTTCGAGAAGATATTCGGATGACAATTGAAGGCGAAGGATCATTGCAAAAATGGTTAGAGAAATACCCATTTCATGTACATATAAAGGAAGATATGAAAGGTATTACATATGAACCAGTATATGAAGAGAATGTGTATACAAAAGTGCTAAGCATTGTGTTAATGTCAATTCAAGAAAATGTGTGGGGAAGGTTAAAAGCATGTCCAGATTGTCGCTGGGTATTTTATGATCATTCGCGAAATGGAAGTAAAAGATGGTGCGGTATGTATGCTGGAGAAGAAGGAGGAAGAGCATGCGGGACGATTGCAAAAGTGAAAAACTACCGGGCGAAGAGAAAAGGGCGATCTGGTTATGATATGTAAGTAATATTAGAGAAAGAAAAATGGATGGGGGGAATGATATGGAAGGCACACAAATGTTAGCTTTAAACAAAAAGTGTTGGGATACAGTTGCACCATATTTCTTTCAAGTGGATTGTTTACCGAAATATGGTCCGTATACGGCGTCTGAAGATGAGATTCATTTGTTCGATTCAATTAGAAATAAAAAAGTTCTTGATATTGGGTGTGGAAGTGGACATTCGTTGCAATATATGGCAGAGCATAGGGCAGAGGAAGTATGGGGTCTTGATCTTTCAAGTGAACAAATTAAAACAGCGAATAAAACGTAAAAGCGTTGGAATCCAAAGTTAATATGCGGAGCAATGGAAGAAGAAGGAGATATTCAGAAAGGGTATTTTGATATTATATATTCCATTTATGCATTAGGTTGGACTTCAAATTTAGGAAAAACAGTAGAGTTTATATATTCCTATTTAAAGCCAGGAGAAAGTTTTATTTTTAGTTGGGAGCACCCAGTATATTCAAACTTACAATATGGTACAGAAGAAGTTGCTATAAAGTCTTCTTATCATGAGGAAACGTCCATTACGTTTGAAACATTTAAAGGAGAAAATGTACAAGCGATATTATATAAGAGAAAAATAAGTACATATATAAATGAGTTAAATAGAGCAGGCTTTATAATTGAGAGAATAGAAGAGCCTGAACCATCGAGCTCGTTTGATGGAGAACTAGCTGAGCCGTCTACGAAATATTATTCTTTATATAAAGCTAGGATGGTACCAACTACTTTTATTATTAAGGCGAGGAAATAAATTGTTTTATAAAAAGAAGCCTATCGTTTCAAATAGTTGAAATGATAGGCTTCTTTATTTTTAAAAAATAAGGTCAGAGGTGTACTTTTTTTAAAAAAATGCATTTCATATAAAAGGTGTAATGATTTTAGGGAAGGGGGATTGTTGTGCGTCATCATAAAAATTGCAAAAAATTCGGAGTGGCACTGCCTCTTCCGCTTATAGGTGCAACTGGTCCAACAGGTAATAGTGGCCCTGTAGGTCCAACTGGAGGGCATGAAGGTCCTGTTGGTCCAACAGGGATGACTGGACCGACGGGAGCAACTGGTCCCCAAGGACCTCAAGGTATCAGGGGAATACAAGGTTCGCGAGGGACAACAGGAGCGCAGGGAATACAAGGAGCTGTTGGTGATACCGGAGAGCAAGGTATAACTGGTCCAACTGGCCTCCAAGGTGCTCAAGGATTAATCGGAAACCAAGGTCCAATTGGTGATATTGGGGTACAAGGATTAGAAGGAACACAGGGAGCTACGGGTCCTGCTGGTAGTCAAGGAATACAGGGCATACAAGGAATACAAGGGGAAGTAGGTGAGCGAGGACAAACGGGGGCACAAGGAATACAAGGAGAGAGAGGGGTAACTGGAGTTCCAGGGGTAACTGGTTCCCAAGGTCCTCAAGGTGTTCAAGGGATACAAGGAGAGCAAGGGGCTACTGGTATACAAGGAGAAGACGGCGCTCAAGGAATACAAGGAATTACTGGAGAACAAGGACACCAAGGTGATCAAGGGGCACAAGGTGTAGTAGGACCAACTGGTTCTACTGGAATACAAGGTCCTCAAGGTATAAGCGGAATAAAGGGAATAACCGGTGTAACAGGCCCTCAAGGTCCACAAGGAGTTCAAGGAATACAAGGAGTAAGTGGATCCACAGGTTTTCAAGGAGCAAAAGGAGTACGAGGGATAACAGGAGCAACTGGTCCTACTGGTACACAAGGCTCAGAAGGACCACCGGGTGGTCCGACGGGAACAACCGGTCCAATTGGTCCATCTAGTGGAGTGACTGGTCCATCAGGTCCACCCGGCCCGCCAGGAGGTCCAACAGGTCCAACGGGTGCGACTGGTTCAACAGGTGTAAGCGGAGGGATAGGACCAATTGGAGCGCAAGGAGTGCAAGGTATAACAGGTCCAACAGGTCCTCAAGGTGTAAGGGGAGTCCAAGGTTCCCAAGGTGTAGTTGGAGCAGTTGGAGTCCAAGGGGCACAAGGTCCTCAAGGTAACCCAGGTATAACGGGTCCAACGGGTGCAGAAGGTTCTCAAGGAATACAAGGTACGCGTGGAGTAACTGGTCCGACAGGTGCAGAAGGCCCTAAAGGTATTCAAGGTATTCAAGGTGTAATAGGCCCAACAGGTGCACAAGGAATGGTGGGAGTACAAGGGATAGCCGGTCCAGCTGGTGTTACAGGAGCGGAAGGAGTTCAAGGTGAACAAGGAATCCGAGGAGCAACTGGTCCAGCTGGAGCGCAAGGTATACAAGGAGTACAAGGAATTCAAGGGGAAACAGGAGCAGCTGGAGCACAAGGTCCTCAAGGAGTTCAAGGGATACAAGGGACTACGGGATTGACGGGTGCACAAGGTGCACAAGGTCTTCAAGGAGTGCAAGGAATAATCGGTCCGACTGGAGCTATTGGTTTGCAAGGTCCTCAAGGATTACAAGGAATAACGGGTCCAACAGGAGTTCAAGGAGTGCAAGGAATACAAGGAGTGCAAGGAATAATCGGTCCAACAGGAGCACAAGGAATTAGAGGTCCCCAAGGAAATACAGGGGAGGTCGGTATAACTGGCCCTCAAGGAGTCCAAGGGGCACAAGGTAGTCAAGGACCCCAAGGCCCACAAGGGAATATTGGAATTACTGGTGCAACGGGTGAAACTGGAGCTACTGGAGCAACCGGGTCAACTGGACCACAAGGTGTGCAAGGTGTTCAAGGGATTACGGGAATACAAGGAATAACAGGAATGACAGGCGATATAGGTGCAACGGGTCCGCAAGGAATACAAGGTATACAAGGAATTCAAGGTTTGCAAGGCCCAATTGGAGCAAGTGGGGTGACAGGTGCTAGTGGTAGTATAGGCCCAGTTGGAGCGCAAGGTAGTCAGGGGCAAAACGGAGCGGTTGGACCAACAGGCGCAACTGGTAATGTAGGATCAATAGGTTTCTCGGGGATAGCAGGAGCGACTGGAGCGACTGGTTTACCTAGTGGGGGCGGTTATTTCTTTTCCACTGCAACGAGTACAATTGCAGCGAATGCGCTAATACCAATTAATTCTGGTTCTACAATTTTTGGAGCAGGAGTTAGTTTAACAAATGCGACAACTATAACGTTAAGTACGCCAGGGATATATTTAATAAGTTATTATTTTCAAGGGGATGCAATTTTGGGGAATGAAACGATTTCGGTAAGGCTTGTTTTAAACGGAACGCAAGTCGCAGGGAGTTTTATTCTTTATGTTACAAAAGGTAATTTTATATTAGAACCAGCGATTTCAAATACGATGGTAATTGAAGTTACTTCTCCAAATTCCACTTTGTCATTACAAAATGGTCCATTAGCTATTGGGCATGTAACGACATTAGCGGGAGTAATAACAGCTAGCTTAAACATATTACAAATAGTTTGATGCGTTACAAACGGGAGGAGATGCTTGTGAAGAATCAAGATAAGTGTAGTAAGTTTCAAGCACCTATTCCTTTTCCGCCGCCAGGTATTACGGGGCCCACTGGACCAACCGGTCCAACAGGTGCTTTAGGTGGACCAACTGGACCGCAGGGAATACAAGGCGTACAAGGTCCAATCGGTCCAACAGGTCCGACAGGAATACAAGGGGTGCAAGGGGTACAGGGAGAAAATGGTCCAACAGGTCCAACAGGTTTAACTGGACCACAAGGCTCTCAAGGTAGTCAAGGACCTATGGGAGAACAAGGCCCACAGGGAATACAAGGTGTTCAAGGAATTCAAGGCGAAAGAGGTCCGACAGGTCCAACTGGTATTCAGGGGATACAAGGAATTCCTGGTCCAATCGGTCCAACAGGTTCAACAGGAATACAAGGCATACAAGGAATGCAAGGGGAAGTCGGTCCGACAGGTCCAACAGGAATACAAGGTATACAAGGAGTGCAAGGGGACAATGGTCCAACAGGTCCGACTGGAAATACTGGTATACAAGGTGTTCAAGGTAATTTAGGAAGTAGTGGTTTACAAGGTATAACAGGAATACAAGGAATACAGGGTCTAATTGGTCCAACAGGCCCAACAGGTTCTCAAGGAATCCAAGGGGAACAGGGGCCAATGGGGCCACAAGGGGAAACTGGTGTTCAAGGTTTACAAGGTCCCCAGGGAGAAATGGGGCAGGTAGGTCCAACCGGTTCTCAAGGAATCCAAGGAGTGCAAGGTGTAATCGGTCCGACAGGGGCAACTGGTTTACAAGGGGATCCAGGTCCAACTGGATCAACCGGATCAACTGGGATAACCGGTCCGACTGGTTCTGCAACGGGTCCAACAGGAGCAACAGGTCCAACCGGTCCTCCGGGAGGCCCAACCGGTCCAACCGGTCCAGCAGGATCACCAGGGGGTCCAACCGGTCCGACAGGAGCAACAGGGGCAACAGGGGCGACAGGAGCAACAGGAGCAACAGGAATCCAAGGAGTGCAAGGAATACAGGGTCCAACAGGAGCAACCGGTTTAACAGGTTTGCAAGGGGTACAGGGGCCGATGGGGGCAACAGGTCCAACGGGTGACCAAGGCATTCAAGGTCCACAAGGGATACAAGGAGTAACCGGCCCGACAGGTCCGCAAGGTCTACAAGGATTACAAGGCTCAATCGGCCCAACCGGTCCGACAGGTCCCCAAGGAGTGCAAGGGGCACAGGGTCCAATCGGTCCAACCGGCCCACAAGGGGTTCAAGGTATACAAGGTGAGCAAGGAGTAAGGGGAGCGACAGGTCCAACTGGTTTACAAGGTCTACAAGGCGTACAAGGTCCGAGTGGCCCAACTGGCCCACAAGGAGTGCAAGGCGTACAAGGTCCGAGTGGCATAACAGGCCCAACCGGTCCTCAAGGAATACAAGGTATCCAGGGACCGCAAGGAAGTATAGGCCCAACCGGTCCTCAAGGAATACAAGGAGTGCAAGGTCCCCAAGGTCCAACAGGTCCGACAGGGGCAACGGGTCCTCAAGGAATTCAGGGAATCCAAGGTCCGATTGGTCCAACTGGTCCCCAAGGAATTCAGGGGATACAAGGAGTGCAAGGTCCAATCGGCCCAACTGGTCCAACCGGCCCTCAAGGTCTACAAGGAATAACCGGCCAGGCGGGCCCAACCGGTCCAACAGGAGCAACCGGTCCGACTGGAGAAACGGGTCCCCAAGGTCCTCAAGGAATTCAAGGATCACAAGGAGAAATGGGTCCAACGGGAGCAACCGGCCCGACTGGAGAAACGGGTCCCCAAGGTCTTCAAGGAATCCAAGGTCCCCAAGGGATAACGGGTCCAACGGGAGCAACCGGCCCGACTGGAGAAACGGGTCCCCAAGGTCTTCAAGGAATCCAAGGTCTCCAAGGGATAACAGGTTCGACGGGAGCAACCGGCCAGACGGGAGTGACTGGTGCCACTGGCCCGACTGGAATACAAGGCATACAAGGAATAACTGGAGCAACAGGGGGAACGGGAGTAACAGGCCCAACCGGCGCCACTGGTCCAACCGGCTTAACTGGAGCAACAGGATCATCTGCTATATCGACAGGTGGTGGCTATTTCTTTTCTACATCAACAAGCACAATTGCAGCAAGTGCCAATATTCCAATTAACTCGGGATCCACTGTATATGGAACTGGTGTATCTTTAACTAGTGCTACAACTGTCACAGTATCGACGCCAGGAATATATTTAGTAAGCTACTATTTCCAAGGGGACGCGACTGGTGGGAATGAAGTAGTATCTGTAAGATTACTATTAAATGGAACACAAGTAACAGGGAGTTTTATACAAAATGTAACGACATCAACTGTAGTATTGGAACCATCTATTTCAAATACGCTTCTTGTAAATGTAGCTAGTGCAAATTCAACGTTTATATTACAAAATGGCCCGCTCGGTGTTGGGCATGTGACTACAATAGCAGGTACGATTACGGCAAGTTTAAATGTAGTGAGAATATTATAAGAAATATAAAAACACAAGGAATGTCTTTTTAGACACACCTTGTGTTTTTGATGTTAAATGAACAATTTTTTATCCTGCATTAACGGGCAGTAAGACACCCACTACAAAATTCAGCTAGAGTAAAGAAGTTAGGTGATAGATCAACGGACCGTAAAAGCCCGATTGGTTTAACTAATAATCAGTGGGGATGCCCCCACTGATTATTAGTTTTGCTTTATCTTTTTGGCTGAAAAATATGTTGAAAGAAGTATTTGTGATGTAAGTTATCTACAATTTTATTTGCTTGATATGTGCGATGTTGTTCGAGTCGAAGTCTTTGCTCCATCATTTTTATTGCGTGATCAGATAAACGTAACATAATACATATCTCCTTTTCTATAAATATAGGTGACTATTTGATATCGATCCCATATTTATAATTAAGGAGGCAAAATGTGTAACATAGGCAAAAAGCACCTTCCTCTCCCATTACGCTTACGAGGTTAGCTGTCGGACTCGGGAAGTGAGAGTTTCCCTACTTAAAAAAAGATTCGCCCCAAGTAGCATAGCTACAAAATTGGTTCCCCCGCTCCAAAATTTGGACTCAGCAAAAGGTATTATAAGGTAAAAGGTAACATAAATAAAACGATTAGTCAAATTATTTTATTTTTTCTGTTTTTTCAGTTGTGTAAGTACTATTCCATCAGGTAGTTCGGTGTATGTTACTTCAAGGAAGCCGTGTTTTTTATATAATGCGATAGCAGGGGTATTTGCTTTACCTGTTTGTACAATGTATGTCATAGAAGAAGGGAACATGTTAAATATATAAATTAGGAGTTTCGTCGCAATTCCTTTTTGAAAAAAATCGGGCGATACAACTAACCTGTGGATATCAATTAGTTTTTCTTCTTGTACAAAAGAAATAAAGCCGACAAGTTTATTTTCAGAAAAATATCCATAGAATGTTTCAACGCAACTTTGAATATCGTTTACAGTATCATATAAACGGGGTATGGCAGTACTATTTAAGTAGTCCCCTTCAACTTTATAGGCTGGAATTTGAACTTGTAAAATGGATGTTGCTACTTCAAAAGAAGTGGAATTTAACTTAAGAATCATAGATAATGAAGCCTCCTTTGAATATGGTATATTAATATAATTGCTTTATGGGTGAGTTTGACAATATTTTTCTTTTTTGCATATAATATATGTATCTCCATATGTAAAATAGTAGTAAATATATTTCTATAGTGAAATATGATTAGCAATGATAAATACATATGTTTGTATTAAATCATACAAACTATAATAGAAATGGAGGACTAAAAATGGGATGGATTATCACATTAATAGTTGGTGCTATTATAGGTGCAATTGCTAGTTCTATAACGGGTAAAAATTTCCCAGGTGGTATGTTCGGAAATATTATCGCAGGTTTATTAGGTGCTTCGTTAGGTGGTAGATTATTTGGATCCTTTGGGCCATCATTTGGTGGGATTCATGTCGTGCCAGCATTATTAGGTGCAATCGTGTTAATTTTTATTGTATCATTTGTAGTGAAAGCTGCAAAGAAATAGATATATAGATTATGATGAAGAGCCCTGAATAAGGGCTTTTCATCATTCGAAGAGGTGGTTTCATTGGAGAAAATAAATATAAGAAAAAGAGATAAGTTAAGAAAGTTTTTTAGAGAACAAAATTATTTGGCGGTATTGCTTGGATTTGCGTTATTGTTTATTAATATTTTATTACTAACAAAAATATCATTTGTTTTTACACCGTTTATCGTATTTTTAAAAACAATTTTCTTCCCAGTACTATTGGCAGGCGTGCTATTCTATATTTTGCATCCATTCGTTTCACTTTTAGAAAAGAAAGGTGTTTCAAGAATCGTATCGATAGCCTCAATATACTTAATAGTAATCGGATTATTTGTGTTTTTAGTTGTAACTGTTATCCCTATTATTAAAGATCAAATTGATGCATTAATTGATAACTTACCGTACTTTGGCCATGAGATTGAACAAGCAGCGCGTAGATTCGGGGAAAGTAATTTACTTGGTAAAATTCAGGAGAATTTAAATATTAATGTTGCGAATATGGTAAAAGACTATACAGTTGATTTTACAAAGTCATTATCATCAGTAACTGGGAATGTAACTGGATTCTTGAGTACTGTTACAGAGGTTGTTTTAACATTTGTAATGGTTCCATTTATATTGTTCTATCTTTTAAAAGATGGCGAACAATTGCCGAATCACTTCTTAAAATTCATTTCAGAACAAAGACAACCAGCAGCAATGAGAATACTAGATGATATGCACTATGCGATTAGCTCGTATATTAGAGGGCAAATTATCGTGAGCTTGTTTATCGGTATTATGCTATTAATCGGTTACCTTATTATCGGTATTAAATATGCGGTACTACTTGCGATTTTAGCGATGATTGTAAATATCGTTCCGTACGTAGGACCAATTATTGCTATTACACCAGCGTTAATTATCGCATTTATTGACTCGCCAGCAATGGTGTTAAAAGTAATCATTGTTATGATGGTTGTACAATTAGCAGAAGGTAAATTTATTTCTCCTCAAGTAATGGGGAAAAAGCTAGATATTCACCCAATTACAATCATATTTATCATTTTAACTGCCGGAAACTTATTCGGGATTATGGGCATTATTTTAGCCATTCCAGGATACGCGATATTAAAAGTGTTAGTTACGCACGGTTATAGATTTGTTAAGTTGAATACGTGAAAAAAGAGCTAAAACAGTGGGAACTGTTTTAGCTCTTTTTTATTAACAATTCATTTGCATATTGGCGCGCCCATTGATCCGCTTCCAATATAGCATCTAGTGAAAGGTCTTTTACGTTATGATGAGCTTCAACTGTTTTGTAAATTGTTTTTTCAATATCGAAAAAGACAATTTCATTTTTTAAGAATCGTGCATTCGCAATTTCATTTGCTGCATTTAATACAGCGGGAGTAGTACCACCGATTTTGCCACATTCATATGCGTATTGTAGACAAGGGAACTTCTCTAAATCTGGTTTTTCAAAATGTAAACTACTGATTTCTAATAAATTTAATTTTTTATAGGAAGAAGGTAGCCGAGTAGGATAGTGAAACGCATATTGAATAGGCATTCTCATATCAGGAGCACCGAGCTGTGCCATAACTGATCCATCAATAAATTCTACTAAAGAATGAATGATGCTTTCTTTATGAATCATTACATCAATTTTTTCATACGGAATATCAAATAGCCATCTCGCTTCCATTACTTCGAATCCTTTATTCATTAATGTGGCAGAATCAATCGTTAGTTTTGCGCCCATTAACCAGTTTGGATGTTTTAAAGCGTCCTTAGCTTGTAACGTTTGCATTTCTTCACGTGTTTTATCACGAAAAGCACCACCGGAAGCTGTTACAATTAACTTCTCAATCTCTTTATTATTTTCTCCGTTTAAACATTGGAAAATAGCTGAATGCTCACTATCTACTGGAATTAAGCGACATCCGTTTTGTTTCGCTAGTTCAGTTACGATATGTCCAGCTGCAACTAAAGTTTCTTTATTAGCAATAGCGATATCTTTCTTCGCTTTTAATGCTTCAATTGTTGGGAGTAATCCTGAAACACCGACAACAGAACTTAATACAAGATTTGAATCAGGGTGAGTAGCTACTGCAATTAAGCCATCAGTCCCGTGTGTGATTTTTGTATTTGCTGAAATACGCGTACGAAGCGTGTCTGCTAAGTCTTTTGTCGCAACGCTTACAATACGAGGTTGAAACGTTTTGATTTGTTGCTCAAGAAGATCAATGTTATAATTTGCGGTTAAACCGACGATTTTGAAATGTTCAGGATGAGCTGAAATAACATCTAATGCAGATGTGCCGATGGATCCTGTGGAACCTAAAATGGATATATATTTTACCATGAAAAAACCTCCAAAGTTGTTTTGAATATTTCTGCAAACCTATATAAGATTAGACAATTGAAGTGGAAATTCCTGCTATATAAAATAGAAAATTCGGGTTTGTTTGGAAGTGGAATGTGATAAACTGTAAAAAAATAACGAAAAAGCAATGAAAGAGAAGAGTACATATTCGAAACTTTTCAGAGAGCTGATATGTGGTGAGAATCAGTAAGGGATGAATATGGAATGGGCTCTGGAGCTTCTAACTGAAATGAGTAGGTAAAGACGGTTACTTCACGTTAAGAAGTTGAAGTGAGCTATAATGATAGCTAATTAAGGTGGTACCGCGGGAGTTTCTCGTCCTTTTTAAGGATGAGAGGCTCTTTTTATTTTGAGAAAGGAGGAGTTAGTGTGAGTGAAAAAATAATGTTAACAGGAATTAAGCCGACAGGTTATCCGCATTTAGGAAATTATATTGGCGCGATTAAACCTGCATTACAAATGTCAAAGAATAATGAAGGAAAAGCATTGTACTTTATAGCTGATTATCATGCGTTAAATGCTGTGCATGATTCAGAAAAGTTCAGCAGTTATACGAAAGAGGTAGCAGCTACTTGGTTATCGCTTGGACTTGGGGAAGATGTTATTTTTTATAGACAAACAGAAGTGCCGGAGATTCTAGAATTAGCTTGGATATTAGCTTGCTTAACTCCGAAAGGACTTATGAACCGTGCTCATGCGTATAAAGCGAAGGTGGAGCAAAATAAAGAAGCGGGTTTAGAGATAGATGCAGGAGTGAATATGGGATTATATACGTATCCGATCTTAATGGCGGCGGATATATTACTATTTCAAGCTACTCATGTACCAGTTGGGAAAGATCAAATTCAGCATATTGAAATTGCACGTGATATTGCGACGTATTTTAAGCATACATTCGGCACGACATTTACACTTCCGGAGTATGTCATACAAGAAGAAGGAGCAATATTACTAGGACTTGATGGAAGAAAGATGAGTAAAAGTTACGGGAATGTAATCCCATTATTTGCAGAGAAAGAAAAACTACGAAAGTTAATATTTAAAATCAAAACAGATTCTTCACTTCCGAATGAACCGAAAGAACTAGAAACGTTATTTATAATTTATAAAGAATTTGCGACAGAGGCTGAAATACAGTCGATCCGTGAAAAATATGAGACTGGAATCGGATGGGGTGATGTGAAAAAAGAGTTGTTTCGCGTTGTAGATCGTGAGTTAGCTGGACCTCGTGAGAAATACGCTAGGTATATGAATGAGCCAAATTTATTATACGAAGCGTTAGAAAAAGGTGCTGAGCGGGCAAGAGAAATCGCGAAGGTAAATTTAGCTGAAATTAAAAAACGGATTGGATTTGAGAGGGGGCGCTGAGCGTTCCCTTGTTTATCTATATAATATTCTTCATATTGATATGTAGAGCAAGGAATTCGCACTTCTTTTCAAAACTTATTAGTTGCATATGTTAAAAAGTATGCTAATATAGGGTTACTTATTAAATGTGTTTAATAAGTATAATTTAAGTCACTTATTAAAGAAGTTTAATAAGTGGATCTCATTCAATAAAAAAGGAGATGAATGTATGAAAACGGAGAAAGAAAAGATGGTGGCAGGAGAAATGTATATGCCAGATGATGAAGAGTTAGTAGCTGATAGAACTGAAGCAAAACGTTTAACACGCCTTTATAATGAGGCGATGGAGATAGGAGATGAAAAACGTTTTACGTTATTAAATCAGCTTTTAGGTTCTTCAGCTGA
>Ga0268252_1001196_pt1 | contig 15270 bp, 17 predicted proteins | sample AgamicMgSfrz_FD_200244 | JGI IMG/M metagenome (GOLD analysis project Ga0268252, IMG submission 200244) | Agave microbial communities from Guanajuato, Mexico - Mg.Sf.rz (v2) (version 3) | ecosystem: Host-associated > Plants > Phyllosphere > Phylloplane/Leaf | place: Guanajuato, Mexico | collected... | reverse complement strand
GTGGCGGAATTGGCAGACGCGCACGACTCAAAATCGTGTTCCTTCGGGAGTGTCGGTTCGACCCCGACCATCGGTACTTTAGCTTTAATCTTTATTACATACCGTAATTACAATAGAATTAAGTAATATCAACGTTTATACAACGTCTCTACAGTTTTGTAGAGGCGTTTTTTATTTGTCTTTTTTCGCTTAAATACAGTTTTTTAATCGTGTGCTTAAAATCGTGTTCATACTTAGGAAAGGTGGTTTTTAATTGTCCAGAAGGAGTAACAATTTAGATGATTATGAACTAGCGATTATTGAGAAGAAAACGAAATCCTATGTTGAAACGTTTAAGGAAGCTGTTGATTTATTCGTAAAGGACTGTGAGTTAAGGAATCTTAGACCACTTACTATTCAATATTACTTAAACGAGTTAAATGCGTTTCTTAATTCATTAAGGGAACAGGAGATTGACACTACAGTATTAAAACCCTATAACGTTACTGAAGAACATATTAAAGAGAAGGTGATCCTGTATATGCGTAATTATAAAGGGCTTAGAGTAGTCACTATCAATACCCGTTTACGTGCAATACGTGCCTTTTATAATTTCTTGCATAAGCAAAAGCATATTCCTAAAAACCCTATGGGGAATATCAAGTTACTAAAGGATAGAAAGAAAGTTATTCCTACATTTTCAAAGGAACAACTTAACAAACTATTTCGTCAGCCCGACTTAAGAACATTTACGGGTGTTCGTGACTATACGGTAATGATGTTGTTTCTTGAAACTGGTATACGTGTAAATGAATTAGTTGGGCTGTCATTAGCTGATATTCGCTGGGAGGATAGCCTGGTACGTATTCGTCAGGCGAAGAGTTACCGGGAACGTCTAGTTCCTATTCAAAAGGAAATGAGAAATCAGCTTAAAAAATACATTGCTATTCGTGGTTATGTGGAAAGCGATGCTTTATTCGTAACAGTTGATGGTACACCATTAACAAAACGTGGTGTTCAAACAAGAATAGAGAGATATGGGGAAAAGGCAAAATTAAAAGATGTACGCTGTAGCTGCCACACCTTTAGACATACATTTGCTAAATTAAGTGTTCAACAAGGGGCTAATATTTTTGAATTACAGGCTATTTTGGGACACACCAGTATGGAAATTGTTAAAACGTATGTAAATCTTTTTGGAACGGATGTAAGAGAAAGACATAAAGAATTTTCACCTTTAAAAGTTCTAAATAAGCGTATTTAAATTTTTATAAATAGAAAAAAGCCACGTATTACTAGTACGTGACCCAAAGAAAACACTCGTATAAAACTGAATAGCTGAACACTATCAGCTTTAATTAACCTTCATTCTATCGAAAAAAATTAGATGATGCAAGGTTTATTAAGTAATGCCTTTTTTAAAAGCACCGATAGGGATTCACTTGCTGGAAAGCCTAATAACAGCAAGTAAAACTAAACTTGAAAGGTTATGACTTATCCGATGCAATAACTAAGTCTAGGATGCATATAATAGTTCTCTGTTGCTGTTGCGTCTGAAAGGTGAAAGCTACCTTAGTGCTGTCGTTAGGAAGGGTGTGCAATTATGGTTGCGTAGAACAAGCTATAAGTAATTATCTCTTTTCCTAGTCCTCTGAAGAAATGAGGTAAGGAATTAAGCAATTGAAAAGCCAAAGCGTAAAATTGCAGGATAATGAAACTGTCAGGGACATCTGAAACAGTAAGTTTGTTAAGTGGAAACACTAGCGATAACAGAGATAATACATAAACGGATACCTTAATTCGATACACCATGGTGTGCAAAATATTAAATCGCCTACTACTTACATTGACATTTTTATTTTTTGTTTTTGTAGGTAGGCAATTTATATCCAAGCCGTGTTCCTTATTCTCAGCCCATGTTGGCAAAAAAATTAAAAATAAACAAGTGGATTTTCTTAATGATTCCAGTTTTTTCTTGGTATAATTATAATATTAATTATGGTCTAAGGAGGACTACTACAAGTGAACAACACTGTTGAGTTTCTTGATACAGTTAAAGCTGGTTTAAGGCATACTTTTGAAGAGTTTTTTTATAATAGAAATAAGGTTGATATTGATTATAATGCATCTGTTTCAGACACTAACTTTAGACAAGCAATAAGGATAATAAAGAAGATTAATGATAAACAGGGTAATGATATCAACAAACAAATCAAGAATAGTAGAACCGTGGAAGAATTTATAGAATATATATATGCAGAAAATGAGGGGAATTTTTCATATTGCCTGCAGGATATTTCAGTACTTTTTAACGATTGTAGCAATTATTTAGAAGATAATCTTTATGAAATTGAAATAGTAAAGGTACAATGTAGTATACCTCCTGATCTAACTTATCAAAATATAGTTAGAGACTTGAATAATTGTGATAAACGGATTGCTGATAAAGATTATGCGGGTGCAATTACATCAGCTAAAACTCTTGTTGAAGGCGTATGCAAAGAAATTTTGAATATACTTGCTGAAAATTCTAATGACGAAAACCTGACTCTTCCAAAACTTTTTAATAATTTGTCAAAATACTTAAATTTAGATTCCAGTAATAAGAAATTTGATAAGTCTTTAAAGGAAATTATATCAGGATTTACGAAAGTCATTCAGGGACTAACTGAAGTTAGAAATATGAGTAGTGATAGTCATTCTAAAATGGGAAATCCCTCTTTTCATCATGCAGTTCTTGCTGTTAATTCAGCTAAAACCGTAGCAAGCTTTCTCTTTCATACATACGAATATCAAAAGGAAAAAGGAAAGCTTCAATTAGTTGATAAATAAAAAGAGTATTTTATGTTCAACATTATTCCCTTTTTAAAATATTAAAAAGCACCCCAGGTCTATAGAGGGTGCCTTTTCATTAGTTAGTATGTCCTTCTCCTTATTACGGATTTTGAAAAGTCAATTAGATTATCATAATGAAAAAGCTTAATACCTTGATGTTCATGTTCTCTACTAATTCGATAAGTTTTTTCCTTATTTTTATTAAAGTCTGACCTTCTTCCAGCGACTACCGCAAAGTGGCATCTACTTGGATCAAACCTCATGAATTCTTTTGTTAGAGTTGCATTTCTACTTTTATATTTTTCAAATGTTCTGCTAAGCGATTGGAATTCACTAGAAAGCCACCTTCTCCAATCTGAAATTTGAATAATCCCTTTTCTAAAAGCTTCCCCTAAATTTCCATCCTTCAATACAATCTTTTTATAAGGGTCTTCAAGTTCCACAAATATAAATTGATATCCACCGGAACCTTCTCCAACTAATAAAAAATCAACTCGATAGTCAGTTCCTAATTGGAATTCAGGAAAAATATATGCATCATGATGACCGAACCTATAATTATCAAAAAGAGAAGCGATTATAAAATAAGCTTCTTTCTCTCGGATAAAGTTCAACATGGTTTGTTCTGTTGATGAAGTTTCATTTAATAGTGAAGAAAATTGATTTAGTAGCACCTGTAACTTTTCTTGATTATTGGGTTCTAAGGTATCTAAATAATTGTTTGGAAAAAAGCTAAGATGGTGTCGTATTGTTTTTGGAAGGTTTGGATAATTATTTTCTTTAACCTGCATAGAACCGAGTCTTTGACTAGCCTGTGATTCTTTAAGTGTATTCCATTCTTCTAATTCTTTTTCTGTTAAATTATTGTAATCCCTAGAATATAGTTTCATAGCTACCTTCTCCTATATTTTTAGTTATATCATATCACTAAATTAAATTTTAAGATAAGAGAATAAAGAGTGAGAGGAAATGCTATTTATTAGCAATTACTTTCTAAGGTATAATCTAACTATTAGAAAAATTATATAGAGGGGTGTATTTATGGCAGTAAGTATCATAGAAGGGTTCCAAGAAGAAGCATATCTGCAAGAATTGTTTGAAGAGAAAAACGTTCCAAAAGATAATGAATATCTAATTGAACTTTTGCTTTTACTAAAGAAATATGAAGGAAATACTCTGCAAATAGGTTATGAATCAAGTAACTTTTCGGGAGTAAAGACTTTAAATAACTACAAGGTAGTAGTCTCTGATGTAAACGGCTATAGGGCTTGTATAGACATTTATGATGGAGACGAAAACGATGGTTTTTTTATCAAATATGCCAACTTTGAGTATTTTAAAAGGATATATGAAAAATTCCCCCAACGTCAATATGAAATTGGATATAGAAGAGATGAAAGTATATATTTAGCAATATGTTAAAGGTAGTTTAAACTTTGAAAAACAGAAGAAATCAATCTAATATCCATCTACTTGTGAATAAATACAGCTTAAGACATAGGATATTTCGAGTTTGACACGGGTACTTACATTTTATTAATTATTTTTCACATGAAAAATATTAAATTAATCAAAAAACGAACCGATGCAATTAGCATTGGTTTTTTTGTATAAATAGATAACATATTAACATTTTGTAATAAATCTTAAAAATATAACGAATTGTATCTAGAGATAATATACTTTTGTCCTTAAATATGTCCACATTGCAAGTTCTTCCATAGAAATTACAAGTAAAAGGAGATTTGCAATGTTAATTAATAAAGTTGAGGAAAATGAACTAAAGTCTTTATCATTTGCTGAACAGAAGCTACAAGGTTTAAAAAGGCGTTGTCCTGATAGAATAAAGAAAAATTATATTTTAAGTATTGAGAAGAAATGGGAGGCTTATGCTTTCAATCGGACAGACGAAAATTTGATGAATAATCTACTCAAAGCATTAAGCTATAAGATTAAGGTGATAGCTAAGTATTGGGAAAAGAATTGGAATAAGCAACGATTATCAGCATCAGACTTCGAAAGTGTTTTTTACGAAGCAGCGTTCAAATTATGTGAAGAGTATGGATGGGCTAGTGAGTTTTATTTCTACGAGACACTACTGCTAATTTTTGAACGTAGGGCAATTGACTTGACTAGAAAGTTCAAAACTCAAAGAGGAAGATTTGAAGCAAGTATATTACCTTTGAAAGAAGAGAAAGTTGAGACCTTTGCTGATACTGTAGATATTGAAAGGGAAGTTTTGAATCGTGATTTAGTGACTCAAATACTTAATAATGAAGCTTTGACAATGCAGGAAAAGAAACTGCTACAAGAGATTCATAGCAACCCTGATGCTAGCTACAAAAACTGGGCAGAAGCTATAGGGTTAAAACATCATCAACAAGTTATCCGCATGCTTCAAAGAATTAAACGCAAGATTTACCATGTTTTTTTATAGAAAAGTGTGCGAAGCAGCATTGAAATAACGAATTAAATAATGTCTTCACAACGGGAATAGTACTTTAGAGAGATAGAGATTGACTAATAAAGCTGTAAATGTAATGAGGGTAGGTCCAATTTTAAATATAGGGTTATGTAAGTCTAAACATAATTTTTTTTGCGGAATTTTTTTAAAAATTTATTGTCCTCTTTTGAGTGAGAAGTGCAAGTACTTCTTTGTAACAATAAAACATACACTTTAGGAGGCTATTGAAATGAAAACAAATGTTAAGGATGGAAAAATACTTTTAGGGAAAATTGATGATTATAATTCAGAGGTAGGTCGTATTGGAGGGTTTATTCCAAGTGAGTCAGATTTCACATTTACTCTAGGAGACAATAAGGTTTATCTAATAAAGGGTGAAACGAATAAAGAGGGCTTCGTAGAACGAATTGTTATAGAGGTTATTACTTATTGGTATGAAGGCATGAAGGAACCAAGAGATGAACCATTAATTGAAATAGATCCCGATTGTATTATTGATTGTTCAAATGAGGGAAAGTTATGAAATTTAATAAAGATGAACAGGAGACAGTAATCATATTTGATGCTAAAAACGAGGAATGGAATTTTTACACTTGTGTTCCTTCACATATTGAATTAGTTACCTCAGGTGTTCTGCATAAACCTAGTGAAATTACGCTTTTAACTGAGGAAGAGGGAGTTGCTACATCAATTAAATTTACTGTTCCGAAAGAATTCACAAATCTAGAGGGCTTTATAAAGAAAAAATAAGCTATGACCAGGAAGTAGTTAGCAAATTTAAACAAACCATTGATGTAAGTAAGGTGAATACATCAGATGAAATAATTAAGGGGGAATTTAATTATAGAAAAGGAGGGTTTGAAGGATTTAAAAGGGCTTGAATTGAACTATTTAAAAAGGAAGCAGAAACGGTTGATATTGGCGTATTTATAATGTCCCAACTCCCTAAAAAAAGAAGTAAATCAGCCCTGTATTACCCCCACGTTTCGTAAGTAAGTATATAGGGAGAATTAAAGGTGAAGCCACAGTGGCTTTGCCTTTTTATATTTCAAGAAAAGAAGGTGAAATAAGAATGGAAGATAAGACACGTTTGCCCTATAAGCAAGAGTTTGACCACAGATTTATTAAACCTGTACGTCATTTGAGGAACAAGACACAACAAGAATTCAGTCAATTCATGGGCGTGGATGCCAGTACAATCGGTAAGCTGGAGAGACAAGAGTTAAAGTTCTCACCACTGTACGAAAGCAAGTTTAAAGAGGCTATCAAACGCTTGAGAGTGTCAGGGATTGAACTAGCTAGCATTAGCAGAACCCTCGAAATGAAGAGTCAACGCGGATATAAGTAAAAACATCGGAGGTAGGAACAATGACAGAGGTAAAAGTAAAGCCACTATTTACAGAGGCAGAGAAAGCACTTGCTGCTTACAAGGAAGAAGCATTAAAGCTAGATGACCAGGAACGGGAATTAAACGCTGAACTATCTACAATTGAAGCAGAAATGACGGCCAACATACTTTCACAAGAAAACGCTACTGTACACGAAACTGTATATCTGAAGATCCAGGGGAAAGAACTTGTGCAGCGAACTGAAATCATTAACGTTCTACTAGAGGAATTAGCAGAAGAACGGACAGCATTGAAATTAGATTTCGTCCCTGTATTACGTGAGGCTTTGAGTAAAACACCATATCACGAATATAACGCTACTAAGATTGCTGAAAAGTATAGATACATGATGCTAACTGAAATTGCGGACATTGGTAGCCAAATGCGTGAACAGTTTCGAGAGATTGCACCGGATATTTGGGAAGTGTTCCAAGATGAAAAGGTGAAGGAACAGTATCCACGACTAGCTTATTCATACGAGGATAGTAAATACAGCCCATCATTCTCTTGGATGACTAAAAGCGTAGTCTCTAAGGAAGAAGTATTTTCAGCTTGTAAGGGTTGGCTACCGCAAGGATTAAAGGCACCTAAAGAAGAGGTGACACAATGACTAACTTAATGACGGCCTCCCTATCGGCCAAGCAGGATATCTTAGCAGAATTGAAACAGGGGAATACGGCCGTTCTAAAAGGCCTATCGCCATCGGTTGCTATGTCATACGGATTGGCGTTGCAAGCTGAAGTCGGCCATGTTAAAGATTCACCTATCAATAACGAAGCCGTAGCGACGGCAATGCTAGAACGTATGGACGATAGCGACGCCAAAGAACGGATTATTAAACATATGGAAGAGAACAAGAGGGCTACTGACTAATTTAGTTGGTAGCCTTTTATTTGAGGAGATAGAGACAATGAAAGCGAAAGAGTGTTGTAACTTAGCTAAAGAATTTAATGGTGAAAAGAACTGGTGTTTACTGAGGGACGCACACTGCCCCTTACTAGTGAAGCATGAACGATATAGCTTTGATAAACAGGATATTAAATGCGATTACCTTAATGGGCTTAATGGTATTGATTCTAAGAATGGTATTGCCAAAGAAATAACCCTTTCATCTAAAGAATGTATTGGCTGTAAACAGATATTTAAAACTGACAATTTACGATTAAGATACTGTTCTGATGTATGTAGAACGTCAGCCAAGAGAAAATCAGAAAGAGATAGCCGTTTACGCAAGAGTTTAGCTGAATGAGGGCTTGATATATAAGGGTTTCTGAGGCTAAGAACGAAGGCCGAGTATGTTAGTATTCAGCCCACTGTTAACTATTGCAAAAGGAGAGGAGGAATTTATATGGAACAATACACCATTGAACGTCCTACAAACATTATGGGACTTGCTATATCTACGAAAGGTAGTCTTAAAACTACATACCACTATGTAAAACCAACTGTATCTAGTTGTAAGTGTACGTTTGCTGATGGCAGCAAGTACTTTCAAAAGACGATAGCTAATGACAAGCTATTCAATTTTAGAGGTGAAGATAACAAGCTTTACATTGATGAGGAATGTACTACATTAGCACCGGTAACTCGTCGGCAGAAAATTCGTGAGTGTAAAAGGCTTGGTCTCATTTAGAAAACTCATGCTATAATAGATTCACCTTTGAAAGTTGTAAAAGTACAGACCTTACACAGATAAGCCCCGTGACTAGTTCATTGTGCTTTTTCTGTGCTATACTGTAGAAACCTTATGATTTAATTTGTTGGTGCGGTTTGACAGCCGTGTGTTAAAGAGAAGCCCTGTACCTTAATTGGTATGGGGTTTTTTCTTTTGTCTAGAGATAGAGTTGTGCATCAATTGCTTTTTCAAATCCGATAAAAATTTTAAAAACGGCACATCCACTATTCCAAAGTGGCGAAAAGCTAGGTACTCCCTTCGCCTCCATACAGTCATAGAATGCAATTAGTGGGAAGATAGTTCATAGGAACAAAGTTAATCGCCTCACAATCGTCTACAACGATATTACAAAATATGGTAAAAAGGTTCTTAAACCAATTTGTAGGCTGTGGAAGTAACAGCTAGCATATATATCCATAGTCGACCCCATGGGTGGGGGCTTCTTGATCTTTGTTCTATTCCTGCCTTGAATTGGGTACTACATGAGGTGGATATGGATGCCGGCGAGTTTCACCCTGTGCAAGTCACTTAAGCAAGTGCTTCAGCCAACATTTCACCGTTCTCATTCTCTCCCATTCTACTTACTTGCATCAGTGTTCACTAGTGCATGTAGTGGTAGTATCGATACTGTTTGCAGTGTTAGTACTAGTGTCAGTGGCATGGCCATCGCCTCTGCCATGTCATGTTATGTCTGACTGTATCTAGGCACCTTTATACTTTGATGCTTTTATAATCTTATGCTGTTATGTCTCTATGCTTTGATGCTTGGTCACCTTGGCCATGTTAATTAGTATCAAAATATCTACATTTGTTGACACGAAAAAGAAATGGCGTTATCATAGGATTCATATAGTATCAAAAAGTCGTATCAAATAAAAAGGGGAAATTCACAATGGTTTATGGTTATGGACGTGTAAGTACAAATAGACAGGAACTCGACATTCAGGTGAAGGCACTCAAAGAGGCTGGTGCTACAAAGATTTATAAAGAGAAGATCAGCGGGGCTAAAACTGATAGAAAAGAACTTACTAAACTGCTGAAAGAAATTAAAGCTGGTGACACGCTGGTAGTAACTAAGGCTGACCGTATCGCACGTTCATTGTCACAGTTAGAAAACATCGTCACAGATTTAACTAATCGAGGCGTATCAGTACATATCATTAACATGGGAATGTTCACTACGGAAACGATGGCTAACCCCATGACTAAGCTGTTATTCAATGTTTTAGGTGCGTTTGCTGAGTTTGAAAGAGATATGATTCTAGAAAGAACGCAAGAAGGGATTCAAAATGCTAGAGACAAGGGCGTAAAGTTCGGTAGAAAGTCCAAGACATACAAAATTGAGGGTTCACTATTACATGCAATAGAACAAGTAGAAGCTGGCAAGATGTCACAGCCTGAAGGTGCTGAGTTTGCAGGATGTAGCGTAGCAACATTCAAAAGGAGACTAAAAGAATTTAGAGAAGGGAAGGTGGCAAAGTAAACGACTGTCTTTTTTATTTCTGTTTTTAAGAACTAATTAGCAGGAAGGGGTGAAGATAACCCCTGTGCTATGAATGGTGTTAATTAACCATGTAAACCAAAAGGAAAACCTTGATAACCCTAGCCTTAGGCGAAAAAAGTTTTGACACCCTTGTCTGTATAAGAGGCAAGCAAGGGATTTTACTGCACAAACCCGACCAAGTTATTTTAGGCTAATTCCTCCGAATTTAGTTCTCTTTTCTTCGTTCTTTATTTAGGACTTTTTCGCGTACTTGTCCCTTAAAGAATCAAATTTTTTCAACTCGTAAATATTGTAAAAGGTTTGTTCTACTATTTCTAAAGCATCAAGGATAATACCTTGTTTAGGTTCCTCTAATTTATGAACTGTTTGATTTCCTAACCCTCTAATAATATGGAGGATTGTCGTTTGGCCTTCAGTCAAAATCTTCGCTTCTGACAAGCCATTTATTCTACCATTTAAGTTGCTACTCTTTATTTCGTTACCATTTTCATCAGTAGCCCTTTTCCCTGTTGAATCATCAATAATGTAGCCCTTTTTGATTGATAAGTCATTGCAAATACCCTCAATTATCATTCTTAATCCAGCAGCGGCTAGCAGATAATATTTTAGTTCAACATTTGCTACTACCTGCTTATATAAAGTCGCAAGTAATGGAGGTAGATGCTTGTACTTCTTCATTTCATAGGTTTCCTCTTTATCTGTCAAAGGCTTAGGAGGAAACACTTGAATATCCTCATGGTCTATTTGTTCCTCATCCTCAGGGCTATAATAATGCATGGATGGATCATCATATTCCTTAACAAAATTAACAGTCTCACAACCCATACATTCACAAATCATATAATCCTCGGTCATATAAAAATTATACTCCGGAATTTCATCATCTACAGTGTGTTTCAGTAGTATTTGGTGGTTTGTATCGTTCTTACATCGTCTACAATACACCCGTTTTCTAAACTTTCCATACTCTGACATAATCCTTCCCCCTATTTTATAAAACGTTAAAATTTACCTGTTGCATAGATAAATAATCTCATTATCTCCTACGATTAACAAGTCCCAAAAACACCAGGCATTCAATAAATTTAATAATCACAAGTAAAGTCCCAACACGTTGTGATTAACCCCCGTCTCTCAATAACCTCAAAATCTATACAGGTTCAAGATGAATATTCAGACAATTTTCGACTCTTACAGCCCCAAGGGTTTGACCTTAATCACAAAATTTGTGCCTTTAAACTATCTGTAAAACGGCATAGTCCCAAGCACTAGTAATAGAAGAAGTAAAGATAATAAAAAGGAAAACATAAAAGATAACGGCTTCGCCGGTTGGCACTAAAGTACCAACTGCTTTAACTAAAAGAAATTAACTAATCTATCCTAGATGCCAGCAAAAGATTATAGTTAGTTATTTTAGAAATAGCACTGAATATGAACGTAGTGAATGAAAGTGGCGTAAGCAATGTTCTTTAATCTCTTTACATCTTAAAGCAGGATATTGTAATGAAGACAGCTAATATTAAAATTATCGCTTATTACCCTTGTATTGTATATACTCCATAGCCTCACAGATTGGTGGGGCTACTTTTTTTATTATGAAGCGGTTGGAACCACGAAGAGTAAAAGCATCCTAAATGGATGCCTCATAATTACTCATCATTTTCTACAGTACTTGACTTGGTAAAATAAATACCTTAAAAGAAGCCACGGTATCTTGTACAGTAGGAACTTCACCTTCTGAATTAACATAGCCGGCCAGTGGCTTAGTTTTCCCTTCAAAGTAAGGCGGTTGTTCGTTTAAATAGTATTCGACACTATCTTTATCTAGTGACACCATGTCTAAGATTTCTTCACTACTTGTTTCGTTTAACCAAATTTCTTTTTCCACACTGATAGTTTTATGTCCTACAAGTTTCAAATCAACTACATTAAAACCTTGATTTAACAATTCGCTTACTAAGTCTTTACACATCCATATCCCTCCTCATGAATTCATACATTTCGACACAACAATTCTTAAATCCTTCCAAATTTACATTTACTTAACAATACATCGACAGTAAAATAAGTGTATTAAACTGGAGAGGCTGGAATAATTTTATGTTTTTATTAGCTGTAACCCAAGCATCAAATAACGATAAACTTGTTACTGATATGCAAAATAAGCTTACAGAGATTCAACAGCATGAGTTAGAATTCTTAAATAACTTTATCACTCACCTAGGGTGGATATTTGGTGGAGTTGTTTCCGTAATCGGCATTATTGCCATATATATAGGTTACGCTAATAGGCAAGCAGAGAAAAAGATGAAAGATGCCGAGAAGGTGTTAGGAGAAGCTGAGGCAGTTAGATTGGCACTAATACAAGATCAAGCCGATTTAACTGCTTACAGAGAAGAAATCAGAAGAGAATTTTTACAACTAACATCCCTCGTAAACTCTGAAGAAATAACAAACTTGAAGAAAGATATTGCAATCCTATCTGTTACCAGTCAAATAAGAAATAATTATGAAGAAGTGCAACGCGTTATCGATGCGGGTTGGAAAGACTATAATACTCTTCTCCAAAATGGTAAATTCGATCTCATAAGCGAATATAAGCAATGTAAACTAGCTGCAATTACAATAAGAAAAAAAATAAATCTACCTATAGTCGATTTGACAAAAGCAAATGAACTACTAGAGGAAAGTATAAAGTGGAGAGAAAAGGCTTCAAATGCTGTTACTAAATTGCATTTTGATGCAGAGTTATTGCGGGTGAATATTTACATGAAAGAACATCCAGAGGAACTAGAATTACCTGATGAATGATTGATACCTATTAGTAGAATAATAAATAAACTTTTTTCTGTCGCGTAACAATTATAGAAATACTAGATTCACATCGAATTTTACTAGATTATCTATGGCTGATGCGGTATCATTAACCTTAACAAATATAGTACGGAACAGAAAAAGAATCTCAACGTGTTACAGTTGGACGGCAATCCTTCTGTAAACTTAGTTAAAGACACTGGAATGCCTCCTTTAATTGAGAGGGAAACTAGTGTCTTTTTTCTTTTTTAAAAGGAGAGAGTATATAGGAAAGTCAAATTAGAAATTATAATCAAATTTTTTGAAATCTAAGTTACTTCATAACTAAGAATAAGTTTAACTAAAATTGATTATACATCCAGTCGTGTAGTTTTTAATTGTATTAGGGAAGAAGAATTTGCAAGATACTTTAGGGAAGTACAATATTGATACAAAAGATGTTGCCAAAAATATTCAACTGTAAAGGATTATAATAGTGCATTTATTCCCCTGCAGTAATAACACTCTTTGTATTAGTTAACTTTCTCTAGCTTAGGGTACTATCCCCGTTGTGAAGACATTATTTAATTCGTTAGTTTATTACCACTTCGCACAATTTTCTATAAAAAATATCATATAAAGTAATTTAATTAGCAATTACAGTTATAAAAGAAATAAATCCACTAAAATAGGAAATCAATAAAAAACACAAAGACGTTGTCTTGGCTTAAATATAGACAGCATCTTTGGATGTTTTATTCTTCAACATTAAAATAATCAGTATCAATTTTCTTTACAATGTATTTCCTGTCCTCTGACATACCTACATTGTGTTCAAGCATATATTTTCCGAGTAATTCTCCATCAATTAAGATAATTTTCTTTTCAATATGACGCACAAATTCATGTGCTTCTTTAGTGAAACGAGAAGTAGTAATAAATACGCCTTTCCTTGCTTTCTTTCCCTCTAAACTACCTGTAAAGGCTTGAATATCTGGTCTTCCTACAGTATTTTTCCATCTCTTTGCTTGAACGTAGATAACATCTAGCCCTAGCTTATCTTCCTTAATTATAGCGTCTACACCTTCATCTTTTATATAGTCTGTAGTTTGCCCACTGCCTAATGAACCTCCGTAACCCATAGCTAATAATAAATCTAAAACAATCTCTTCAAACCTTTTTGGATTCACCTTTTTTACTTTTTCCAAAATTTCTAGTGCGAGTAGATTATTAATCCTCTTAAATTGATCGTCCATAATTTCAGTAGGAGTAATATCGTTTTCATTATCTGCATCGCTATCTTCAAATATTTCTGTATTTATGTCTCGGTCCGTTTGCTCTTCATTTACTCTCTCTTTAATGAATTTGCTAATTAATGATATGCTAGCCCCGTAAGGAAAGCGTCTATAAACTTCGTGTCCTAATTCCGTAATGCGGTAAGTATTAGATTCTAGTTGTTCTACAAGGCCAGACACTTGTAACTCGCGTCGTGCAAAGCGTGCCCGTATTTTAAATTTAGAGTCTCCTCCATATAGATAGTTCTCACGTTGTTCACCTTCAATGGAGAAATAATCTGCTAATAATTCATTTATCTCAGAGACATGATGAATTTTACCATCACTTAGAACTTTGAGGTAGGGAATATTAAATTGACTAGGTGTTAATGCTTTTTTTTCTTTGAGTACAAAGTTATTCTTTAATAAATCATCAAGTTTATTATCGATTTTCTTACTACTTAAAGGTTCTGGGTTTAGCTTTAAAAATTCTCTTATTACATTTTTACGTAGCTTTCTATCTCGTAATTGTTTTAAATAGTGAATAAACTCAACAGATTTATCATTATAGTAAATGGATCCATCTAAATCTTCCTGAGAAGGAATGTATTCGTTAAAGAGTGTTACCCAATCTCTTACAGTAGTTCTAGCGTATCCGCATCTATCTGCTAAATCTTTGATACTGTATTTATGCAAATTATTTTCCCCCCATTACTAAATGCCTGTTTTTAATTTTACAACAATTTCATATTTATGTGAGTATCTAGAATGAATGTAATTTTGAAAATTTGCACTTTACATTGAAAATCCTTTAATTTTAGGCTAGCTTAAAGATTCTTAGTAATAAAAATTGAATATATCTATACTCGCAGTTGTTTAAGCAATGTTAGAATAACTATTTAAATATGAAGAAACTCGGAATATTAGAATGAAAATGCCTACGTTAATAAAATAAAGATTATTATTTAGCAGAACTAATTTAATTAAACTGAATGCTGAAATTATTTAAGGGGGGGCGAGGCAGGACAATACCCAATTTATCTATTGGATACATTGATTTTATTTTTATTATAAAAAACAAAAAAAAGGGGTTGCGAAGTTCGACAAACGGGTATATAATAGATTTTGTTAGTTAATCGTGTGAACAGCTTTTAAGTACAAGATACAATTACTGTAGAATTACTTAGTATTATTGTAATAAACGGTAACTACTTGTGGTTGAAGAGGAACAATTCGACTCAAAATCGTGTTCCTTCGGGAGTGTCGGTTCGACCCCGACCATCGGTACTTTAGCTTTACTTGACAGGATGATTCCTGTTTTTATTTTTACTTATCGGTCGACAAATTTTGATAATATT
>Ga0268252_1001195_pt1 | contig 15274 bp, 11 predicted proteins | sample AgamicMgSfrz_FD_200244 | JGI IMG/M metagenome (GOLD analysis project Ga0268252, IMG submission 200244) | Agave microbial communities from Guanajuato, Mexico - Mg.Sf.rz (v2) (version 3) | ecosystem: Host-associated > Plants > Phyllosphere > Phylloplane/Leaf | place: Guanajuato, Mexico | collected... | reverse complement strand
CCATCACGGCAAACAGCAGCAAAATAGTTTTGCCGAGCGCGGAAAGCAGCGCCGCCGCCTGCGACAGATGGCGCTCGTCGATATTCAGCGAGGACTGCATTCGCCTGCCGGTCAGGCTGTTGACCGACAGCAGCGTTTCACAGCCATCGCTGACCAGGTGACTCAGGAAATAGAATGTGCCGCAGACAATGCCCAGCCAGATCAGCTCATAGCTAAGAAAGCGCGCCAGCGTGACGTAACCGATAATCAGCGACAGCATAATCGCCAGGCCGCTCAGCGTAATCGACATCTGCACCAGACCGACCAGCGTCGATTTCGCCTCCGGCGCCTGCCCTTGCTGCACCAGTTTGCGGCGCACGCGGCTGGAGCGGAAGCTGATAGAGAGCGCGGTGGCGCCCACCAGCAGCGCGGTCATGCCATTGGCCAGAATAGTGGTGCCGACGCTGGTGCCGACGGTGCTGTTCAGCGCTTCCACCGTCTGAAAAATAAACACCAGCAACGCCGTCAACGGTGGAAAAGGTCTCAGCGCCTGCGCCACTTCATTGGAAATCGCCGGTAGCCGCCAGGAGGGACGACGGGTCGAGAGAAAGGCGCGCCCTAAGCCAGCAATCAAACCACAGAAGACACTTAACTGTACCAGGCGATCGGCAAAGCTCTGCACATCATCTGTCACTTCGTCGCGCCGGGTAAACGCCTGGTCAAGGAAATTGAACGCCAGCACCACCGCCGCCAGCGTGGTCAGCGCCACCGCCGCCGCCAGAAAACTACGGCGCAGGCGTCCTTCCGGCAGCTTGTTAATGCTAACCCAGGCGAGGAACTCCTCGCCGTAGCGACGGCCCAGCGTGGCGATTAAGATGGCGGAAACCAGCCATAAAATCGTGCCCGCCCGCCAGTCCGGCTCCCAGGCGAGCGCGACGCTGTCGGCCAGCTCGCCACGGAAATTCGCCAGCTTCTCGCCGTCCAGCTGCTGCATGCTGAACAGCGGCGCCCAGAAGCGCGACCCAAAGATACTGCCGGAATTGAGCGCCAGCTGGGTTTTCAGGTTGTCGCGCCGCAGGTTGACGATTTGCGCGCTGAGGTTCAGGGAGCCGCTTTTAATCGCCTCCGCCTGTTTAATCTGCTCATCCAGCTTCTGCTTTTGGCTCTCCAGCGCCTTGCGCTTGCGCGTCACTTCCGGCGTCTCTTTTACGCCGCTGTCCGCTTTCGGCACCGGGCCGAGAACCGCCAGCTGCGCCATCAGCTGCTGATGCTGCGGGATCAAAGCCTGCCCCAGCGTATCGGCGTTGCCCGACAGCTCCAGCGCCATATCGTTTAGCTGAGAAAGCTGAGCGTCATTGGTCTCGCCGGAAACCTGCCCTTTGATTTTGTCGAGAATTTTCTGCATCTTCGGCAGCTCGACCGCCGCATTCACTTTGACCGCGGTTTCTTCTTCTACCGTCGCCGATTCCTCATCGGCGATGTCCGCTGCGTGAATGCCCAACGGCGCCAACACCAGCAGCGCCAGCAGGCTGGCCCGCATTAATCGTAACCACTTTGACATCGAACGTCGTTCCATTCTGTTTCTGTTCCACGGCCGCGCCGCGATCGCGCGCCAGTGTATGCTTTTGCCCGCCGCTTCACTATAGGAGAACGTTAAGAAAAGTCGTAGTTTGCCGATAAGAAATTGTTATGACTCGTTGCGCTGCGCTTATGGCAGAGTAGCGTTTTCCTTCCGGCATAAGGAGACGCCATGTCCCGGCCCGTTGAAATGCTGACCCGCGCCGCGCAGGCGGCGGATATTCCCGCGATTACTGATATTTACGCCTGGCACGTGCTGTATGGCTGTGCCTCTTTTAAGGAGACGCCGCCCGACGCGGCGGAGATGCACGCGGCGAGCGGGGGCCGTGGCGACAGATGCTGGCGGTGGTTGGTAACGGCGAGCAAAACGTCGGCTCGCTCAGGCTGCATCTGAAGCTGGGATTTCGTGAGGTCGGCGTATTAAAAGCGGTGGGATTTAAGCATGGCGCGTGGCGCGATACGCTAATTATGCAGCGCACGCTCTCCCCCGCTGCCGGGGCAGCGGAGGCGTAACGCATTATTCGACGCTGCTGTCGTCAAGGCTGTTGCTGGCGGTTTGCGCGGTTTTTTGCTGCTTATAGGCCAGCGCCGCCGCTGGCACCGGCGCGGATTTGCCGGTTTCCAGCCAGTCGCGCAGCCGTTTCGCATCGGCAAAATGGGTATATTTGCCAAAGGCGTCCAGCACCACCAGCGCGACCGGACGCTGTTTAATCACCGTGCGCATCACCAGGCAGTGTCCGGCCTGATTGGTGAAGCCGGTTTTCGTCAGCTGAATACGCCAGTCCGGCTTATAGACCAGATGGTTGGTGTTACGAAAAGGCAGAACATAATCGGGATTGCTGAAGCGCGCCATCTCTTCGTGCGTGGTGCTGAGCTGGCCCAGCAGCGGATATTTTTTGGTGGCGATCAGCAGCTTTGTCAGGTCGCGGGCGGTCGAGACATTATGAATCGACAGGCCGGTCGGCTCGACATAATGGGTATTGGTCATGCCCAGCGCGCGCGCCCTGGCGTTCATGGCGCGAATAAAGGCGTCATAGCCGCCGGGATAGTGGTGCGCCAGGCTGGCGGCGGCGCGGTTTTCCGAGGACATCAGCGCCAGCAGCAGCATATTCTTCCGGCTGATTTGGCTTTTCAGACGCACGCGGGAAAAGACCCCGCGCATCTCCGGCGTATGGCTGATATCGACATTCAGCATTTCATCCAGCGGCTGGCGCGCATCCAGCACCACCATCGCCGTCATCAGTTTGGTGATCGAGGCGATTGGCCTTACCCGATCCGGGTGGCTGGCGTACAGCACTTTATTGGTATCAAGATCGACGATCATCGCACTGCCGGAGGCAATTTGCGGCTGAGAGAGCGGCGCGGGCGTGTTTAATGGCGAAGCGGCCAGCGCCTGGCCTGTCGCTCCCTGTGCGGAAAAAAGAAAAGCCAGACTCAGCAACGAATAACGAAATTTTGCGGGCATCGTTTAACAACTTACCGGATTAAGATTGCGCGCTGTGTGCAAACACAGGCTGCCGGCGCGGGGATCGGGCGGTGCGACGGCTGGCAAGCGGAATAATACGCCGGGCACTCAGTAAATTCCTATCGAAGATTCATTTCCGGGCGTAAATCAAAAGGGTTTTTATATCCGGCTCAAAGCTGGAAGCTTTACGGAACCCCCGGCCTGGCTGGTGGTTTTCTGTAGATATCAAATCGGCGCTGCAATCAGCGCCGACCATTATTTAACTTCACCACAGCGGTTTTCACGCGCGCAATGCGCGTTACCCAAACTGATAACCGTAGCCCCACAGCAGCACCGTCAGCGCCAGCAGCACTTCAAACAGCAGAATGCCGATAGCCAGCGTAGAGCCGGAAAAGCGCAGGCTCTCGTCACGATCGATATTCAGCAGCGGAGGAATGCCGACATAGAGCAGATAGCCGGTCCAGACCAGCGCCAGCGCGCCTGCCAGCAGGCAGAGCCAGACCAGCGGATAGAGCGCGATAATCCCGCTGAGGAACAGCGGCGTGGCGACATAACCGGCAAAGACCGTACAGCGTTGCAGGCTGGGCCGTTGCGGATAATCCCGCGCCATCCAGTGAATAATCCGCCCCATTATCGCCACGCCGCCGAGGATCACCAGATAAAACAGCACGGCGAGAACCAGCCCGGTGGAGAGATCGAGCGGCATGGTGCGCCCACCGCCCAGATGCCAGCCCAGCTGTGTGGTGCCAGTCAGCGAGCAAACGACCGGAATCGCCGCCATTAACAGCACATGGTGCGTGTAGTGATGGGAGACGCTTTCGTTTTCCCGTTCGATAGTGCGCATTTCCCGATCGGGATGCGCCAGAAGACCCCAGACATGGTTCATCGCTTTGCTCCTCTGCTGCTTCTGACCGTGCGCAGCCGCGCGACGGTTTCTTCTTAAGTATAATGCGGCTGGCTATTTCTTCACCAAAGCAGGCGGCAGCGCCATCATGTCTCGCGCGATTTTCGCAAGGCGGGCTTAACGGGGTGTACACTTACCCTGACGCCAAAATAAAAAGGACGGTAAGTTTTGCATTTCGATATTAATCAGCTCATTGAACAATATGGCTATCTGGCCGTCGTGATTGGCTGTATTGCCGAAGGGGAAACATTCGCGCTGCTTGGCGGCGTTATGGCACATGAGAAGCTGCTGCGCTACAGCGGCGTGGTGCTGGCGGTGATGGTCGGCGGCTTTCTGGGCGATCAGCTGCTTTACTATATTGGCCGTCATTTTGGCTCGCGCATTCTGCGCCGCTTTAAAAAACATCAGGGCAAGCTGAAACGCGCCAACCGGATGATTCGTCGCTATCCGGTGCTGTTTATTATCGGCGTACGTTTTATGTATGGCTTTCGCGTGATTGGGCCGATTATTATCGGCGCCAGCCGCATCAGCCCGCTGAAATTTGTGATTTTTAACGCCATCGGCGCGTTTATCTGGTCGCTGGTGTTCGTCACGCTCGGCTATTTCGCCGGTGAGATGATTACGCCGTGGCTGCACCGCCTCGACCACCATTTGAAGCACTTGCTGTGGCTGGCGGCGGCGGTGGCGTTTGTGCTGCTGCTGCGCCTGGCTTTCCGCCACTGGTCGCGCCGTCATAATAACGATTAACCCGCCTCCGCGCCGGTTCAACGCGCGGCAGCCGTCCGGTATGTAAACCGCCGCTCAGCGTGCGAAAAACGGCATGGCCCTGCAGCATAATAAAAGCGTCAGCTGACCAGCCCGCGCGGCAACGGCCCGGTCAGGCGGATGCGCAATATTAAAAAGTGAGCTGCGCCTGCGCGTTGTAGAAGCGGCGATAGCCCAGCCAGGCGGCGATAATCGTCGAGATCGCCGCCGTGCCCAGCAGCATAAAGGTCACCATAATCTGGTATTTAATCGCCTGTACCGGATCGATACCGGCGAAAATCAGCCCCGACATCATGCCCGGCAGACTGACCAGCCCGACCGTTTTCGCCGCGTCCACCGTCGGGATCATCGCCGCCCGAATACTCTCCCGCACCAGCTGCGCCGAAGCGCGTTTGACCGACGCGCCGAGACTCAGCATCTCCTCGATTTGCTGGCGATTATCGGCAAAGCGCTGATTCAGCTGGGTATAGCATAAGCCTACCGCCACCATCGCATTGCCGGCGATCATGCCGGAAACCGGGATCACCTGCATCGGCACAAAGGCCAGCGCGCCGCTCAGCACCAGAATGGTCAGCGTCAGGCCGGTGCCGAAACCGATGGCGCTCAACGAAATCAGGAAGGCTTTGCCGATGCGCTTGCTGCGTTTGCGCGCATTCAGCGCCGCGTTAACGCAGATAAACAGCACCATCAGCAGCGTCAGCCAGCGGTTATTGAAATCAAACAGATAGTGCAGAACGTAGCCGACAATCGTCAGCTGAATAATGGCGCGCGCGACGCTCCATAAAATATCTTTATGCAGCCCCAGCTTCTCTTTCTGGCTGACCAACAGCGCCACCAGCACCAGCATAAAAGCCAGCGCCAGCGAGGTATTACTGATAGCGGGATGGTTCATTGTGCGGCTTCCATGCGGGTTAATGTGATAACGCGGGCGCCGTCGCCGGTCTCCTGCCCGTCGTGGCTAATCCAGAGTACGCTCATGGCGTGCTGCGCCATGGTTTGCTGAATAAGCTGTTTAACTCTGGCTTTATTTTCCGTATCAAGCGCGCTGGTCACCTCATCCAGCAGCAGCACCGCCGGAGGAAACTGCAGATGACGCAGCAGCGCCACCCGTTGCCGCTCGCCGCCGGACAGCCCGGCAATCGGCTGCTCCAGCATCTCCGGCGCCAAATCAAGCTGCGCCAGGCTGTGCTGCAATGCCCGCTTTTCCGGCTGCTGCTGACGCAGCTGCCAGGGAAACGCCAGGTTGTCACAGACGGTCGCGCCAAACAGCTGCGGCGTCTGAAAACAGTAAGAGACCTGCTGACGCCAGCGTTCCGGCGACAGCGTGCCGACTTCCTCACCGCGCAGCGCGACGCTGCCGCTGTCAGGCGAAAGCAGCGAGGCGATAATTTTCAGTAAAGTGGTTTTTCCGCTGCCGGAGGGGCCGGTCAGCCAGACAAATTCATGTTGCTGTAAGGTGAAAGAGACCGGCGCCAGCAGCGTTTTACCCGCCAGCGAATAGCTGACGTCACGCACCGCCAGCAGAGGAATTTCCATAGACATACATGCTTCCTTCTCGATTTTGCGGCCAATCATAACGCGGAAGGAAGCGGAACGGAAAAGCAAAACGGGACGACCAGGCCGCCCCATCGTCATAAAACCTATTCCTGCTGCGCGGCGGCAAACTGCGGATTGGCCAGCATAAAGCCGCCGTCGATGATAAACGACTGACCGGTGGTATAGGTTGACCACTCGGAACAGAGCCAGGCGACCATGCTGGCGATTTCACGCGTATCGCCGGGGCGTCCGGCGGGAATATGCGGCAGCGACACCTTATGCGCGTCCTCGTTCTGCATATTGTTCATCGGCGTGGCGATGGCGCCAGGCGCTACGGCGTTCACTAAAATTTGATGCGGCAGCAGGCTCAGCGCCATCGCTTTGGTCAGACCGCCCAGCGCATGTTTCGCTGCGGTATAGGAGACCGAACCCGGCAGCGGCGTATGCTCATGCACCGACGTGATATTGATAATGCGTCCGCCTTCGCCCTGTTTTACCATCTGGCGCGCGGCAATCTGCCCGCAAACAAACGCGCCATCGACATCCACCGTAAAAACTTTGCGCCAGTCGTCAAAAGCAATATCGAGGAAATCACCTTCAACGTTGGTGCCCGCGTTATTCACCAGCGCGTCGATGCGTCCCAGCCGGGTAATCAGCGCCTGCAACGCTTCTCCGCCCTGCTGCGGATCGGAGAGATCCAGCTGCGTCAGTTCCGCTCGCCGTCCCAGCCGACGCACCTCTTCCGCCGTCTCCTGCGCGCCGCGCTCATCCGAACGCCAGGTGATGCCAATATCGTAACCCTGCCCGGCCAGCATCACCGCGCAGGCTTTTCCGATGCCGGAATCCGATGCGGTGACTACGGCGACTTTGTTTGTCGACATCGCTTTACTCCTCTGTTGCGCTTAATAAATGAACAGCAAGTATAGCCGTTCATTTCGCGCGCGCCGTCACGTTGGCGCCAGCCTGGCTATAGTAATCATTTACCGCGCGCAACCGGGGTCAAGCATGGCTGAGATTAAACGACCGATCGATAACCACGGCGTTATTGGCGATCTGCGCACCTGTGCGCTGGTCGCGGACGACGGCACCATCGACTATTTTTGCTGGCCCAACCTCGACAGCCCGTCGGTATTTACCGCCCTGCTGGACAGCGATGAAGCGGGCCTGTTCAGCCTGACGCCGGCCTGGAAAGCGTGCCGACGTCAGCAGCTCTATCTGCCCGATACCAATATTCTGCAAACGCGCTGGCTCGCCGCCGAAGGCGTGGCGGAAATTACCGATTACATGCCGATTTGCCAGCGCGATGACAGCCAGCCGCGCATTATTCGCCGCCTGAAAATGGTGCGCGGCCAGGGGCGCTTTTTCCTGCGCTGCGCGCCGCGCCATGATTACGCGCGCGCCGCCACCAAAGCGAAGCTTAAGGATAACGCCGCGCTGTTCAGCGCAGAGGGCCAGCCCACGCTGCGTCTGACCTCCACCGTGCCGCTGAGGCTCGATCGCCAGGCGGCGGTAGCGGAATTCAGCCTGCAAACCGGCGAACATGCGGAGTTTATTTTTGGCTGCGCACAGGATGAGCATCTGGACAATCTGCAAACCGATATCTGTTTTCAGGAGACGCTGCGCTACTGGCGCAGCTGGTGCCAGCAGGGCAACTGGCGCGGCCGCTGGCAGGAGATAGTGAAGCGATCGTCGCTGGCGCTGAAGCTGCTGACCTCCTGGCAGCATGGCTCTATCGCCGCCGCCGCGACCTTCGGCCTGCCGGAAGAGTCAGGCGGCGAACGCAACTGGGATTACCGCGCCTCCTGGATCCGCGACGCCTCTTTCAGCGTGTATGCGCTGATGCGTCTCGGCTATGTCGATGAGGCAAAACGCTTTACCCACTGGGTCGGCCGCTGTGTGGAAAACAGCCATCACGATAAAGAGCGGCTGCAGGTGATGTATCGCCTCGACAGCGGCACCGAGCTGCACGAAAGCGAACTCACGCATCTTGCTGGCTATGGCGATTCGCGTCCGGTACGCATCGGCAACGACGCCTGGCGACAGACGCAGCTCGATATTTACGGCGAGCTGATGGATGCGGTTTATCTTGCCAATAAGTATGGCGAGGCGATTTCCGAACGTGGCTGGCGCAACGTCTGCAGCACCATCAATTATCTCTGCGATCGCTGGCAGGAGCCGGACGCCGGGATCTGGGAGATGCGCGGCGAGCCGCAGCATTTTCTCCATTCGCGCCTGATGTGCTGGGTGGCGCTTGACCGCGCGCTGCGCCTCGGTATGAAGCGCTCGCTGCCGATGCCCTACGAGCGTTGGGATCGTGAACGCAGCGCCATCCGCGAGGATATCTGGCAAAACTTCTGGAATGAGGATCTGGGGCATTTTACCGCCACGCGCCACGGCAAATCCCTTGACGCCTCCATGCTGCTGATGCCGCTGGTGCGCTTTGTCGGCGCGACCGATCCCGACTGGCTGGCGACGCTGGATGCGATTAAAGCGAAGCTGGTGCGCGACGGCATGGTCTGGCGCTATGACCGCGAAGAGACGCCCGCCGACGCGCTGGCCGGACGCGAAGGATCTTTCGTTGCCTGTTCGTTCTGGTACGTGGAGTGCCTGGCGCGCGCCGGACGCGTTGAAGAAGCGCACTTTGAGTTTGAAAAGCTGCTGAGCTACGCCAATCCGCTGGGCCTCTACGCCGAAGAGTTCGATTTTCACGGCTTCGCGCTGGGCAATTTTCCGCAGGCGCTGAGCCATCTGGCCCTGATTAGCGCCGCTTTTTTCCTGAACCGCAAGCTGGACGGCGACGATCCGCAGTGGCAGCCCTGAAAGTAAAAAATCGGCCCGGCCCAGGCAGGATTGCGTTACATGACATAGAGTTAATGAAAGATAATGTGATAACGAAAAATCCTGATTCCACAATCAGATGTTATGCACATATAATGTGCAGCCGGTCATACTGGCCGCACCTGGGTTGACACTCTAACAAGCCTGCAACGGCCTTAAACAACTGAAATAAGATGAAAAAGAGCATTCGCGCGATCGCTTCACTGGCAGTAGCACTGGTGGCATTCAGCCAGCAGGCGCTTGCTGTGGTTTACCCCCTGCCGCCGGCTAACAGCCGTCTGACAGGCGAAAACCTGGAAATTACTATCCCGCAGGACAGCAAACTTCCGCTGGAAGCCTTTGCTGCGCAGTATCAAATGGGCCTGAGCAATATGCTCGAAGCCAACCCTGGCGTTGATGTTTATCTGCCGCAGGCCGGTTCTAAACTGATTATTCCTCATCAGTTGATTCTGCCTGACGCGCCGCGTGAAGGCATTGTGATCAACAGCGCTGAAATGCGTCTTTACTACTACCCGAAAGGCACCAAAACGGTCGTGGTACTGCCGATCGGTATCGGTGAACTGGGCAAAGATACGCCGGTAAACTGGACAACCACCGTGCAGCGCAAAAAAGCGGGCCCGACCTGGACGCCAACCAGGAAGATGCATGAAGAGTACGCCGCGCGCGGCGAGACGCTGCCTGAGGTGTTCCCGGCCGGCCCGGATAACCCGATGGGACTTTATGCGCTTTATATTGGCCGTCTGTATGCCATTCACGGCACCAACGCCAACTTCGGTATCGGCCTGCGCGTAAGCCACGGCTGCGTCCGTCTGCGCGCTGACGATATTAAATGGCTGTTCGACAATGTGCCGGTGGGCACGCGCGTACAGTTTATCGATCAGCCGGTGAAGGCGACGGTCGAGCCGGACGGTTCGCGTTACGTCGAGATTCATAACCCGCTTTCCACCACGGAAGAAGAGTTTACCTCTCGTGCGCCGGTGCCGATTAATCTGACGCCAGCGGTCAGCAAAATCATCGCTGATGCCAGCGTTAATCAGGCGATTGTCGATCAGGCGCTGAAAGCGCGTTCCGGTATGCCGGTGAAAATCAACGGCGCAGCCGAAGAAGCACCGATGCAGCCAGTAGTGCCAGAAAGCGCGGGCACCGTGGCGCCAAACCAGACGTTACCGGCTAATGCCGCCGAGCAAAACGGCAACGCGGCGCCCATCAATCAGGCTCAGCCTGCCAATAACGGTGCGGCGTCGATTGACCAGAACCAGCCTGCAGCGCCTGCTAATAACCCTGCTAATAACGGCGCGGCGCCGGTTGACCAGGCTCAGCCTGCGCCAGTCGCGCCAGCGCAGCCTGCTCCAGCGCCAGTGGAACCAGCACAGCCGGTTGACGGCAACAGCGGTTCCTGACGTAAAATTTCTCACCAGAGGCGATGCGCGACATCGCCTTTTTTTTACCATTTCACGCCCAGTCCGGTGGTAAAGCGCCGTTCATTCAACGTCTCCCTGGTACCGCTGACAAAATTGCGGGCGTAGCCGATATTCAGCGTGACCAGCTGGTCAGGGCGTAACGCAATCCCACCCCGGCATCCAGCGTAAAAACGCCCTCCTCATCCAGCGAATGCCCCGCTTCGCCGTGGCTGAACAGAATAATCTCTTTGCCGCGCAGATAGCGCTGATAATCCCAGCGCAGCGAGGCGCCGAAATGACTGTCAACGCTGCCGTCGCTGAGCGAATTATTGGCTGAAACGGTACAAGTTCATCAGCATTTATCTCAGAGCAGCCGCTATTTATCTCAATATTTGAATTAATTATTATTACCCTATTTGTGAGAAATTAAAAAATAAAGGAACAGACTTCACATCCATCGAATATTTTATTGACGCGCCACCCGCTTTTAATAATAATCATCGCGTCACTTCTGTAAAATAATAATGATTGTTTTGCTCTTTTGCCCTCACCAGGGAAACCTTTATCTACCCACTCCGTTGCCGCCAGCAATTTCGCTGGCGGCGCGGCTTATTTGCCTGTTAAAGCTTCTGCTACTTAATGAGGTTTGTTGATAATAATACGCGTTCCCACCGCATTAAATAAAACCGCGCCCTTAAATTTCAGGAAGATATATTTAGTTATTATTGTTTATTAATGGCTTAATTAACGTCGATCTTATTTTTTCACCATAACAACTTTTCCGCCCGCTTTATTTACTGGCATCCGGTAATGTCCCGGAAATCACCGCGTCATGATCCTGTCATATTACAAGCGTATCACGGCTGTAGTATTTCACGATTTTACGGCCCGATATGAGCGACTACAGCATTTTTACCCGTTACACGTCACGCTTCCCGACGCTTTATCCGGCACGCTCTTGTCGGCAACGACGCTTACTGACGGTCATCTTTGCTCTGCTGCCGGTTGCGGCAACGGGCTGGATGATGATGCAGCTGGATCTTAATGAGATCGCCAGTCATGGCTTTAGCACCACGCTGCTGAGCGGCGCTCTGCTGTTGGCGCTCGGTTTTGTCTTTATTAATGGCGTTCACGATACCGCTAACGCCGTAACGACGGTGATCTACAGCGGCACGCTTTCGCCCGCCCGCGCGGTATTCATTTCCGCCATCGCCAATATGCTGGGCGTCCTGCTGGCAAGCGGCGTGGTCGCCTGGGGCGTGATGTCGCTGCTGCCGCCGGAAAGCCTGCTGCAGCTCGACGTCCGCCACGGCTATGCGCTGATTTATGCCCTGCTGCTGGCGGCCATTAGCTGGAATCTCGCCAGCTGGTATTTTGCTATTCCCTCTTCCTCTTCGCAGGCGCTGCTGGGCGCAATGCTGGGCGTTGGCGTCGCCAGCAGCCTGCTGAATGGCGATCGCTCGCTGGGCGGTATCGACTGGCATCAGGCAGGCTGGGCGGGCTGGGCGCTGCTGCTGTCGCCGCCGCTGGGATTTGTGGCGGCCGGTCTGCTGCTGTGGCTGATGAAAACGCTGCTGGCAAATCGTCAGCTTATTCAGCCCGCCGATTTTCGTCGCCCGCCGCCGCTGTGGCTACGCGGCATGCTGATTTTGACCAGCAGCGGCGTCTCATTCGCTCACGGCGCTAACGACGGGCAAAAAGGGATGGGATTGATCATGGTGATTTTGCTGATTGCCCTGCCCGGTGCTTTTGCGCTGAATCGCACCTTGCCAGAGCGCGGGCTGGCCAGCCTGACGATGCTGACCGCCCAGGCGCAGGCGCAGCTGCCCCAGCGCAGCGACCTCTCTCTGTCGGCAGCGCAGGCACGACTGAATAGCTATCTGGCGCAGGCGCGCGGGCACGGCGAGCTGCTTCCGGCGCTGGGCAAAGTGACCGGCAGCCTGCATCAGCAGCTTGGTATCATTAAAAGTTTCAGCCAGCTTCCTGCAGAGCGGGCTACGGCGCTGCGTCTGCAGATGGCGCTGGTCGGTAAAACGTTGCGCCAGCTGTTAAGCAGCCCGGCACCGCTCACCGATAATCAGCGCGCGCTGTTAACGACGCTGGCGGGCGAGCTGAATCATGCCAGCAGCGGGATTCCGTGGTGGGTAAAAATCATGGTAGCGCTGGCGCTGGGTTTGGGCACGCTGATCGGCTGGCAGCGCATCGCCATCACCATTGGCGAACGTACCGGCAAAACGCCGCTCAGCGCAGCGCAGGGCGCCAGCAGCGAGTTAGTGACGATGTCCACGCTGGGCCTGGCGGAGCAGTTTGGTCTGCCGGTCTCTGCCACGCAAATTTTGACCTGCGGCGTGGCGGGCAGCATGGTGGCTAACCGCAACGCGCTACAGTGGCCGATGCTGAAACGCATGGGGCTGGTCTGGCTGCTGACGCTGCCGGTCTGCGCGCTGCTGGCGGCACTGTTCTATACGCTGTTTACTGCACTGTAGAAAACGCCGCTCTGCGATTCAGGCACAACTTTAGCACTGGCGACACAGATAATTAAGTTACAAAACATCGCTAATCTGGCACTGACGATCGATCGCTGCGGCGATCTCCGCTGAGCTTTTGAGCGTGCGCACTGTGGTAAACAGGGCGTCCGCCTGCGGATAGGCCTTACGCAAATAGCCAAGCCACTGCTTGATGCGCGCTACGTGATACATGCCGGTGTCGCCCTGCTTTTCCAGCCGGGTATAGCGATGCAGCAGCGCCATCACCTGCGGCCACGCCAGCGGCGGCTCATTATATTTCACCACCCGGCTCAGGTTCGGCACGTTCAGCGCGCCGCGTCCGATCATTACCGCATCGCAGCCGGTGATCGCCATGCACTGCTGCGCGCTCTGCCAGTCCCAGATTTCACCATTGGCAACCACCGGAATACGCAGACGCTGGCGGATTTCGCCGATCGCCTGCCAGTTAATCGCCTCGGCGCGATAGCCATCTTCTTTCGTACGACCATGCACCACCAGCTCGCTGGCGCCCGCCTGCTGTACCGCATCGGCGATTTCAAAGCGGCGATCGCCGGAATCCCAGCCCAGGCGCACCTTAACCGTGACCGGCAAATGTGCCGGCACCGCCTCACGCATCGCCTTCGCGCCGCGATAAATCAGTTCAGGATCTTTCAGCAGCGTTGCGCCGCCGCCGCTGCCGTTGACCAGCTTCGACGGACAGCCGCAGTTTAAATCGACGCCCCAGGAACCCAGCGCCACCGCGCGGGCGGCATTCTCCGCCAGCCACTGCGGATGCTGGCCCAGCAGCTGGATTCTGACCAGCGTGCCGGACGAGGTTCGGCTCTGATGCTGGAGTTCCGGGCAGAGCCGCAGAAAAGATTTTACCGGCAACAGCTGATCCACCACGCGCAAAAACTCGGTGATACAGAGATCGTAATCATTTACTGAAGTCAGCAGTTCGCGTACCAGAGAATCCAGTACGCCCTCCATCGGCGCCAGTAACACCCGCATGACAGATACCTTTGAAAAAATTGACGCGCAAGTTTACGCCTTTTGCGCAGAGGTGAGAATCACCTGAGCCAGCGTTTGTTGCCGGAGCGGATAAAAAAACGGCTACCCTGAGGTAGCCGTGTTCAGCAAAGCGGAATTAACGATTGCCGGAAGGCTTATCGCTGCGTCCCTGCGCGGAACGCTGACCGGAAGGGCGACGCGGCTGCGCGCCATCACCGGACAGGCGACGCGGATGGCTGCTGTCGCCAGAGGTACGACGCGGCTGATTGCCTTCGCTGGAAGTCCGGCGTGGCTGACCTTCGCCGGACGCACGGCGCGGCTGGTTGCCTTCGCCCGAAGACCGGCGCGGCTGGTTGCCTTCGCCGGAGGTACGGCGCGGCTGTCGCTCGCCGGTCGCAGACTGACGCGGGCGATCGCCGCCCTGTGGACGTCCACCCTGACCGCGACCGCCGCCGCCGCGCTGCTGGCGGCCATTGATAATCGGCTCCGCTTTAATGCTCGGATCCGGCTCAAAGCCCGGCTTCGCCAGACGTGGAATTTCACGTTTCAGCAGGCGTTCGATATCACGCAGCAGCTTATGTTCATCGACGCAGACCAGTGAAATCGCTTCGCCCGTTGCCGCCGCGCGCCCGGTACGACCGATACGGTGAACGTAATCTTCCGGCACATTCGGCAGCTCATAGTTGACCACGTGCGGCAGCTCTTCGATATCCAGACCACGCGCCGCGATATCGGTGGCGACCAGCACACGAATCTGTCCGCCTTTAAAATCGCTCAGGGCACGGGTACGCGCGCCCTGGCTTTTATTGCCGTGGATCGCCGCCGCGGTGATGCCATCTTTATTCAGCTGCTCGGCCAGATGGTTGGCGCCATGTTTGGTGCGGGTAAAGACCAACACCTGCTGCCAGTTGCCCTCACCGATCATCAGCGACAGCAGTTCCCGCTTGCGCTTTTTGTCCACAAAGTGAACGTGCTGAGTAATCTGTTCAGACGCGGTGTTGCGGCGCGCCACTTCAACCTGGCTGGGATTATCCAGCAGCTTTTCCGCCAGCCCTTTAATCTCATCGGAGAAGGTCGCGGAGAAAAGCAGGTTCTGACGTTTCGCCGGCAGACGTGCCAGCACGCGGCGAATATCGTGAATAAAGCCCATATCGAGCATGCGATCCGCTTCATCCAGCACCAGGATTTCCACCTGGGAGAGATCGACCGCATTCTGCTGCGCCAGATCGAGCAGACGGCCCGGCGTCGCCACCAGCACATCCACGCCGCCGCGCAGTTTCATCATCTGCGGGTTAATGCTGACGCCGCCGAA
>Ga0268252_1001194_pt1 | contig 15276 bp, 9 predicted proteins | sample AgamicMgSfrz_FD_200244 | JGI IMG/M metagenome (GOLD analysis project Ga0268252, IMG submission 200244) | Agave microbial communities from Guanajuato, Mexico - Mg.Sf.rz (v2) (version 3) | ecosystem: Host-associated > Plants > Phyllosphere > Phylloplane/Leaf | place: Guanajuato, Mexico | collected... | reverse complement strand
CTCATCCAAGCAATAATTATTAATTAAAAAGCATCAACAACAACAATTAAACGGCAATTAATTGCAATCAAAAACACAGTAGTTATAACAAACCTCAATTAAGCAATAATAATTAATTGGTATCAATAATAAATAATTAACGGACAATTAATTGCAATCAAAATATAGCTGCTGCAATTATTGTCAATTGTAGATAATAATAAATAATTGATTGCAATTAAAACAAAACAGCTATAATTATTAACCAAAGAATTTGATTTTCGGAAAACTTTAGAGAATCTACCTCAATAATTTTTTTAATTGCTTTTGATTGCGAAGAAAAAGACTCAAAACCCATTTGCATTTCGTTTTAATGCACAAGTAAGTTTCAAATTATATATGACCCTTTTACTCTCTCTACACCCGACAAGAGGGGTAATACTAGCATTTCAAACAAAAAAACCACATATTTAGTTTAGTTTATGCACGTTGCATAAACTAAACTAAACTATACTAGATGAAATGTTACTAAACTTTATGCAAAGTTATGCAACTCTACTAAATAACGTTGTTTTTCTTTCTTTTTTCTACTTTCCCTATATATTTCAAGTCATTAGCACTAAAGAAATCGACATTACTTGAGATAATACAAAAAAGAACTATTTGTTTTATTCGCAGTGCACCGTAAGAGATAAGTGTTCAACCAATAGATCCTTCACTGGAACGATCAATACAATGAAATAGAAAGTGTAATTATCAGCTACAATTAATTGCTTTTTATTGCAATTAATAATTATAAACACAATTATTATTTATAATTATTAATTGTAATTGCCTATTGCTTGTTGCAATTATATCTTTAAACATCAATTGATAATATATGTTTTTTACTTAAAAGTTCTTTAAAGACTCATTTAAACATCTCCGTACTTCTTTAAAATATACTGTACTGTTTAATGATTGAACGCTCTATTTCAGTCGTTATTCCAAGTTAGATATTGCTCCTCAACACTATTAACGTGCAGCGTCAATTAAAGAACTGCATAGATGCTAAAACACTGTTGCTTTTTATTGCAATTAAGACTGCGTTTTAAATTAATTACCGCAGAGGTAGTAAACCTATGCTCCTTAAAACAAGTAAGTGCTTGCCTGGGGATTACTTTTTCTACTTTTCAGAATTTCTAGCATTAACCGGAACTGATCCTAGTGACAAGGCAACAGCAATCAATAATTACGCATTAGCTATGCAATCAACAATCAGCAATCAATAGTTACGCGATAACTATGCAATCAACAATCAGCAATCAATAATTACGCATTAGCTATGCAATTAACAATCAGCAATTAATAATTACGCAATAACTATGCAATCAACAATCAGCAATTAATAATTACGCATTAGCTATGCAATTAACAATCAGCAATTAATAATTACGCAATAACTATGCAATCAACAATCAGCAATCAATAGTTACGCATTAGCTATGCAATTAACAATCAGCAATTAATAATTACGCATTAGCTATGCAATTAACAATCAGCAATTAATAATTACGCAATAACTATGCAATTAACAATCAGCAATTAATAATTACGCAATAACTATGCAATCAACAATCAGCAATCAATAGTTACGCATTAGCTATGCAATTAATAATTAACAAGTTTCAATAACGAAATTTGTTTTTTTACTCAAGAACAAGTGCCTTTAAAGAAGACACTAATATTTTAAAAACTAGGAACCGACTAAGGTATTCTTTGTATATTTTACGTTAATTGCTTTTAATTGCTTTTGATTGCAAAATTCATTCTGACAAAAAAGGTATTGTTTTGTAGAAATGCATAAACTAACATAAACTAACATAAGTTTGCATAAGTATTATGCAAACTTATGCAGAAATACACATATATTTAAATTGTGTTTATATAAATAAAGAAGTCGTCGCAATTGGGAATTAACTGCAACGACTCCTTTATTTTTTTATTTCTTATTTACTAATAATAAAGTTGTTTAATTTTTAAACTTAAACAACTTTATTATCTTTTTTTAAAAAAATGAAACTTTTAAGCGGTCACAAAACAGTTACACTTTTCGCCAAATTTCGTGGTTTATCGATGTCGCAGTTTCTCTGTAGGGCAGCGTAGTAGCTAATTAATTGCATAGGCACTACACTTAATAATGGAGAAAGCAAAGAGTGTGTTTTAGGCAAAAGGAAACGATCTCCTTCTTGCTCAAGACCCTCCATTGCAAGAATACAGCTATTTGCACCACGAGCATTTACTTCTTGAACATTACCTCTAATCATTAAATTAACTTCCTTAGAAGTTATAGGAACAATTACAGGAGTTCCTTCTTCAATTAATGCAATAGTTCCGTGTTTTAATTCACCGCCAGCAAAACCTTCAGCTTGAATATATGAAATTTCTTTTAATTTTAATGCGCCTTCTAAACATACATTGTAATCCATTGTACGTCCAATAAAAAAGCAGTTGCGTGCATCTTTTAAGAATTCTTTTGCAATTTCAGCAAAAACCTCTTTTTGATCTACCATTCGTTCCATACCTTGGGCAATCTTAGAGAGTTCTACTTTCAAATCAAATGTTGGCTCTATATTTTTCTCTTGACGGAGTACATCTGCAAGTATACTCATAACAGCTACCTGAGCTGTATAAGCTTTTGTAGAAGCAACCGCAATTTCAGGACCAGCATACAGCAACAGAGTGTGATTTGCTTCTCTGGAAAGTGTTGAACCTCTAACATTAGTAATAGTTAAAGTCTTAATTCCACGTTTTGTAACCATTTGCAATGCCTCACGGCTATCTGCAGTTTCTCCACTTTGAGAAAGAAAGATTACAAAAGATTTTTTACTTAACATTGGTGGATCTTGTGTAAACTCACTGGAAATATGAACTTCTGTAGGGATTTGAGCTAGCTTTTCAAGTAACTTCTTTCCAACTAGACCTGCGTGATAACTTGTTCCGCAAGCAACAACGTATAAACGATCAGCTGCTAAAATGTCATTCTTTAATTCTTTAGCAATTTCAAACAAGCCGTTTAAACCATATGTCTTAATTAATTGTCTAATTACAGCAGGCTGTTCATCTGTTTCTTTTAACATATAATGCTGATATGTTCCTTTTTCTAAGTCACTAGGATCAATTTCAGCTTTAAAAGGCGCTCTTTCAACCTTTTCGCCAGTAATTTTATAATGAGAAATAGTGTCTTTCGTTAAAAAGGCCATTTCTTTATCTTCTAACTCAATAAATTCATCCGTTAAATGAATTACAGCCATAGCATCACTTGCAACCATATTTTCTCCGTTACCTTGACCAATTAGAAGTGGGCTTTTATTCTTAGCAACGTATACTGTTTCTTCATCTTCCAGATCAATCATCGCAATTGCGTAGCTACCTTCAATTTTATTTAATGTTTTTTGAAATGCTTCAGCTGTAGTAGCACTTTCTTCTCGCATTTTTTCTACCAAATGAACGATAACCTCAGTATCCGTTTCACTTTGAAACTTTACATCTTTTAAAAGCTCTTCTTTTAGCTCTTTATAATTTTCTACGATTCCATTATGAACTAAAACAAATCTCTCTGTTTGACTAGTATGAGGATGTGCATTTAACGTAGTAGCAGGTCCGTGAGTAGCCCATCTAGTATGACCAATACCAACAGTAGCTGCATTTTCCTTGTCGAGAATAAGTTTTAAATCTTCAATTTTTCCTTTTTCTTTAAAAACTTTTATTTGAGAATTCATCATTGTTGCAATTCCGGCCGAATCATATCCTCTATATTCTAGCTTGCTTAACCCTTTAATTAAATGTTCTTGTGCTTGTCTATAGCCAATATATCCAACAATTCCACACATACCATTTCCTCCTACTTAGTTTATTTCGCATAATTAATACCAGAAACACATAACATTGCATAATTTTTATGCGATGTTATGAAATCTGCATAATTTTTAGTCAGTAAAATTCGTTAATTAACAACTTTTATGTGTTTACATTAAAAAATAATTTATCTAGTTAAATCAACGGTATAACATCTTTTTTTTAAAAAAAATAAAGAATATTAATTATTAAGTAGATCAATAAGTTGGTTTTATTAAGAGTTTTATTAAAAGTGCTTAATGTAGGAGGCTATTATGTTAGAAAAAATTATCGGCGTCAGTGTCACAAATGTACACTTTAATACTAAAAATTTAAAACCAGGAGGTTTGTTTATTCCTATTAAAGGAGAACGCTCTGATGGTCATTTGTATATAGAAGATGCTATAAATAATGGCGCAATAGCAACTTTGTGGAACAGTAAAACTGCCATTCCATCTCATCTTAGTGACAGAATTAAATTCATTAAAGTAAAAGACACATTAAAATCATTCCAGGCATTAGCAAATAGCTACCGTAAAGAAGTAAACCCAATTGTGATAGGTATAACAGGTTCTAACGGAAAGACTACAACAAAAGAAATTGTGGCGGCCGCGCTCTCAAACAACTTCCAGATACATAAAAATAGTGGCAATTATAACAATCACCTCGGAGTACCTTTGACTCTTTTGACTATGCCGAAAAATACAGAACTCTGTATTGTAGAAATGGGAATGAATCATCAAGGTGAAATTAGCGAGTTAACAAAGATTGCTGAGCCTGATTTTGCAATTATTACAAACATAGGCGAATCTCACATCGGTCATTTAGGTTCTAGGGAAAATATAGCGAAAGCAAAAATGGAAATTATTGAAGGTTTAACTTACAAAGAAAATGTTTTATTTGATGGGGATGAAAGTTTATTATCTCAATTAAATGGCTATCCTATTAAAGACATTCAATTAAAGGATTTAAAACAACAGGAAAATAAAATTACTTTTAATTTCCTTGAAAACGATTACGTGGTGCCTACGTTCGGGCTTCATAATGCCAAAAACTCAGCCTTCGCTATAAAACTAGGTAAAATCCTTAGTGTAGATAACGAAAAGATCCGACAAGGGTTACATAAGTTTCGCAATGCAGATATGAGATTAGAATATAAGGAAAAGGATACCAACTCTTTTCTGCTAGATTGCTATAATTCTAGTTTAACCTCGCTTAAAAGCGCACTTAATACTTTTGAAAGTATTCACACGCCTAAGCACAAGGTAGCGATTTTAGGTGATATATTTGAATTAGGTACCGAAAGCATAAGTACGCATAAAGAAATAGGGAAAATAGCAACAATGTATCCGGATTTTGAATTTTGGTTCGTAGGCAAGGATATGAGGGAAGCTTTTGCGATTGTTAAGGATTCAAATTCAGCAAAATACTTTAATAATACTGAAGCGTTATGTGATTTCATCAAGAAACATAGCGTATCAATGCACAGTAAATATTTCTTATTAAAAGCTTCAAGAGGAATGTCGCTAGAAAAGGTTTATGAAAACTTTAATTAAAAACAAAAACCTAAAATGGCGCTCAGTAAGCAATCAATAATTAGTAATCAATAATTAAGCAAATATCCAAAAAAGTACTATTTAAAGTGGCGGGATTGTCGTCTTGTCGCAATAATTTTTTTAATTGCTTTTGATTGTGGCCTTTATAAAAATAAAAAAAGAAGCTGATGTAGGCTTCTTTTTTTATTTTTCTTCTTTATATTCTATTGTAACCGGATTATTTGCCTTTGAATTTAAGAATTCATCAACAAAACTCGTTGTATTATACTTCTCTGCTAAAAAATTAAGTTGTTTTTCAAAGGTTTCGTAAACTTCTTTTTTAAGTTTCTTATTCCTAATCAAACTTTCCTTTTCATTTTCTATGCTTTTCTTTTTTTGTTTAAGTTCTTCAATTTCTTTTTTTATATCTTCTAGTTCCTGACTAGAGGATTCTTCTTTATCCAAGTTTACTTCAGTTGCTGCAGCAACTTCAGCGAAAGTTTCTTCGTAATTAACTGTATGGGCCGTGTTTTTAGGAAAGATCATTTTCAGCAAGCTCGGACGGTTATTTTCATTAATTTCATTAAACTTCTTGAAAGATTCTTTAAAGAGCTGCGTCTGTTTCTTTTCTGATCTAAGTTCTCTTCGTCTCATTTCAGCTATTTCAAGTTGATAATTCACTAATTCCATTAATAGTTCCCAGTCTGTTACTTTACGATTTGCTTCTTCGTATTCTCGTTGTAAAGTAAGTAATTTATTTAACTGACTATGATAAACTAATTGCTTCTCTATCTTTTCCAATCTCTCATCATATGTAGATGAGTTACCCACTTCTGACAATTGGCGTTTCTCATTAATTACTTTATCTCTAGTTTTAGACATACTTTCTGTGACAATTTCTTCAGCTTCATTACCTAGATAATGCGATATCACTTTTGGAGCTACTCTTCCTTTTATGTTTAATACAAAATACATATGCATTTTAAAAAGCGACTTATAATCAAAAGTCCATTGATTTTGAGTTCTAGTAGCCTGTACATACTCTCTAACGTTCTTTCTATGTTCAGCTAAATTGTTTCTTATTGGCTGCGAATTTTTTAATCCTAAAATGTCAGCCGCCTTAGCTGTGTAATATGTATCTTCCATATGAAGTTCTTTTAAAAGGGACTCAGGGAATAAATGTTCTTCTAGGTTAAGGTTGTGAATTTGTCGCCACAGTACATCGTTTTTAAAAGTTTCTGTTAAAATTTCTTTCATAGTAAATTCGCTCATACTCTCACCACCTATATAATCCTCTAATTTAATAATACATAAATTACAACAATCAACGCAATAAAAATTAATTGCGCAATTAACTTAATATTCGACTTCAATTGATATTTACTACTGATTTTACCGTCTAAAAACCATCTCAATCAACAATTATTGATTGCAATTAACAATTATTGATTGGAATCAATAATTAATTATTAAATAGCATTCGAATATTTAAACCTCAAAGTAACATAAAAAAGTCAATAGCAGTGAGCTTTCTACGTTAAATAAGAGAGGCAAAATCGTAACTTTCTTTTCAAAAATAGCATCGGAACGAAAACTTAACACTTTGTTTAAAGTAAAGACGAAAAAAGTGTTAGATATTCCGATGTAATAATCTAATAACAGGATAGGTTATTACAATATTATCAAACATAATTATCAAACTTAAATAAACTCTCTTTGTATACCAAAAAGAACTTAGAGCACTTTTAATTGATAAAGTTGAAGTGTAAATTCATTACTAATACTGATACAAATGCATTCCCTCATAATAGATCAAGGCATATGGGAGTGTATTTAAAAGCGGTTGTTTGTTTATCGAAACACAAACAAAAAATAACATTCAATCAGCAATAACAATCAATAATGAACAATAATTATTGATTGCGCTTAATAAAAAGCAATCAATAAACAATTAACGTCAATAATAAAGTTCCAAATTATTAATAAATCATTGCTATTAAAGGATTTATAGTTAGTCTCAGGCTATTCACCCAGAGTTTTGTTTGCATTAACAATCAATAATAATTGATTGCAATCAACCAATCGTAATCAATTATTAATTGCGATCAGCAACTTTAACAGGGGAAATATACCTCTAAAAATATTTAATTGCTTTTAATTGCTTTTGATTGCAAGGCTTAACTATTAAAATTAGCTATAAGTGCAAGTATATTTTATGCACACAACATAACATAAACTAAACTCTATGCAATGTGCATAAAATATACTTAAACTATAGAACACAACTGTAATAATAAGAAAGCAACCTCCAATAGGGGAGGTTGCTTTCTTATTACATCATTTTGTATGCTTCTAAAACGTCTTCTTGCTTAATAAGTTGCAAATTATCGTATCCTTCAATTTCTAGACGATCTGCTTGAACTTCCTTTATTGCTAAAGCATAATTTCTAATCCATCTCGCATTACTGTTTTCTAAATTGTTAGCGTTCTTTGCGTATGAAATAGCGGCTTTTGCACTCTCAAGAACATTATAATCTAGTTCATAACTAAGTTCTTCCATCTTTAACTTAAATAATTCAAGAAGTTCATCTATTTTATAGTCCTCAAAAATAAAATGTTTATTAATCCTCGATTTAAAACCAGCATTCAGACTGAATAATTCATCTATTTTGTTAGGGTATCCAGCAAATATAATAGAGAGGTCTGCATCTTCACCGGATCCATTCATTTCACCTAACAATGTATTTATGGCTTCCATACCATACCTATCATTTTTGCCATTTACCATACTATAAGCTTCATCTATAAATAAAATGCCGCCTCTAGCTTTTTTTATTAAAGCATCGACTTTTTTAGGAGTATGTCCTTCGTGGTCTCCAACTAGATCTTTTCCTTTAACTTCAATAAAATGTCCACTTGACAATACACCTAACCCTTTAAGGATTTTCGCTAATATCCTAACAGCAGTTGTCTTACCAGTACCAGGGTTCCCCTTAAAAGCCATATGAAGAAGTGGAGGAGTAGTAAAAATACCTTGTGCGTACCTTTTTTGATCAGCAGTTAAAACGTTTTTTAAGGAACGAACTTGCTTTTTGAATGTTTCTAAACCAATTAAATTGTTTAGTTCTTTTTCAGCCTCAATTAGTAATAAATCTAAAGCAGCAGTATTTTTAACTTTTTTTGCATTTGATACGGAACGAATAACATCCGGATGAATTATTTTATAATGACCGCCTTTTTCTGATACGTAATTTTTATGCTGTCGTGTTATTTCGCCAACCAAATTACTAATATCTCTGGCGTTACCTTGAAGTGAACCACGCTTAGCCTTAGAGTGCACTAAATGACTTAATTGTTCATTAATGTCATTTGTAACAAACCCTTGACCTTCTAACATTTCTACCGCTATTTCTTTTAACTCTTGTGGCGTATAATCGTCAAATTCGAATCTGAATTTAAAGCGTGAAGGGAGGCCGTCATTTTCTAACAGCAATTCATCAACTTTATCTCGATATCCAGCAAAAATAACTACTAGTTTTTTACCAGGATAGAAAGACATTGCTCTCATAATTATTTCTAAAGCAATCTTTCCATAATCTAGATTATTATCTCCTGCAGTACCCTTATTCCCTAAAAGCGTATACGCTTCGTCAATTAGCATTACGCCACCCAAAGCTTTTTCAATGACTGCTTTAGTTGCTTCTTCAGTGCCGCCAACAGCTGATTTAACAAAATCGTCTTTTGATAACTCTACAAATTTATTTTCTTCAATCATATCAAGCGACCACAATAAATCACTCATTATTCTTGCAACCTCTGTCTTACCAGTACCAGGAGGACCAACAATTAAAGAGTGTAGTTTCTCATCTTCTGTACCTATATTCATTTCTCCTAGAAATTTATTTACAGAGTATGTTTTGAGGAACTCGTCTATTTTTGATTTAACATTTTTCATACCAACAAAGCTATTTAATTTTTTCATTGCTTTTACATAAGCCTCTAACTTAAGAGGGTCAGTCCCCCCATAGATACCGAACTGAGCCCGAGCAATTGTTTCTGCATTAGGTTGAGGAATTTGCTTGCCAGAACTAATAGCTTTTTTAACTTCTTTAAAATACATCCTTAAACTATCATTATCTTCTAACACCTGCATCACATTTTCATAATGCCAAGGGAAGAAAGAAGCAGTTTCTTGATAGAAATGTTTTAACTGCTCCTCATTGTCCATAGCTGTTATCGTTTTTCCTGTGGGTACGTTCTCTAGTCTGTACTCGTCATTTTCTTTTCTAATAGCAACTCCGTTATGTATGTGTCTACCTGTAACTAGGTTTCCGGTCACTGTTTTATAGGACACTGTTAAATTAATAGGGTCTAAAGTAGTTATGTAATTACCATTATATTTATGAGCAACCCCATAACGTCGTAAAACTGGTCGGATCATATCATAAGCATCATAGCTTACATAGTCTATTAAGTAGGGAATATCTTTTATATGTTGCCAAGTGAATCCTGGAACTAGATGTTCTAATGTTCCTTCTCTCTCAAACTTCTCTAATTCCCTTACAACAATTTCAGCTTGTACCTTTTCTTTAGTGTAGCATACCAAACTACTGTGAAGTTTTACCTCAAAGTAAAAATCACTATCTTGCTCAATGCTAAAACTGCTTGTGTCGTATCGTTTTCCTTTTTTTCTTCCAAATATACCTAACATTATTTTTCCTCCGTTAACACTTTTTAAAGCTTTTAATAATTGCTATATATTTTTTAAATAAAAACACGTTTAGTAGGTGTTTTCACTAGTATTATTTTTTCGTTAAAAATTCGTATTCGCCATTTTTATATCTCACTATATCTTGCGATAAAGGTTCAACATCTTCATTGAAAGCAAATTGGACCCTATTGGATAAGACACTAAGACTTTCAATCATTGAATCCATACTATTTCCTTTTACCTTTACAGCATAAGCAACATTCTCAGTAGGAAAAGCGAAAAAGCAATCACCAAGGGCTTTTTCAATCATTCCCTTAATAAAAAATTGATAGTGAGAAACGTAACTTTCAGAAATACTATATGTAAAGAACTGAAAGTGCTCATTTTCAAACATTTGAACTTCGTTTCCCCATCCTTTTTTAGTTAAATTGTTAGCAGCTATTTTCATCATTTCTGCATTATCAGGTAAGAAGGGGAAGCAATCATATTCCAATAATTGCTTTACATATTTTAAGTCATACATTACCACAGCTTTATAATCTCGACTTAAATACTGTGTAATGTGATTCGCATTTTCTTTGTGAATTGTATTTACAGGCAGGATTGAAGGAATTAATTTCTCTTTTAACTCTCCAAATGTTTTACTTTTTAAATCCCATAAAAGAACCTTAGATTTTTGCTGTTCTACAAAAACATCTAATATATTCGAGTTTTTAGTTGCACGATATTGTGTCCAGACTGTTTCCACATCTACCAAAAACTCTTCTTTATTACTAATGTTTTTGACAGTAAAGCTCAAATCGTCATCATTAATAAACTCAAGATTTTTCACTGTATTTATATTTTGTAGTTCATTCATTAAACTCTTTTTATATGTATCAAAATTTTCCTTATTAACCATTTTCAAGTTTAAACCTCTTTCTTTTCTCTATATTTATAAATTATAAACAAAAAACTAGTGAAAAGCCCAAGAATATGCTATCTTTTCCAAAATATTTAACGAATAAGGGATATTTTTTTTCTTGGAGAATAAAAAATAAGCAAATTATTATAATTTTGAAGTCATAAAGAGGTGACCAAATGAAATTGTTAGGTTTTTTAAAGTTTGTACTTTCTGTATTTTTCTTTGGTGTTTTATTATACGGAGGATATTATGTCTTTGATCAGTACGTTTGGAAAATGATACATCCAGACCCAACCGTTGAAGAGCAATTTGTTCAAGAAGTAGGGAAAATATCAAATATCGAACATTTTCAAGATAACGTTAATTTAGATTCCAAGAAGCCCTTCGCAATGTTGTTGTTGGGAGTAGATGGTGATTCGTTTACTTCAAATAGAAGTGACACAATTATGGTAGCGGCTGTTGACCCAAAAAATTCTAAGGTTTCTTTATTATCAATTCCTCGTGATTTAAGAGTAGAAATCCCAGGAAAAGAAGGACACGATAAAATTAATGCAGCCTTTGCACGAGGTGGCGTTGACCTAACAGCTAAAACAATCGAAGAAACATTTGGAATTCACACCGATTATTACGCAACTATTAATTTCAAAGGATTTCAAGAAATGGTAGATGCTATTGGTGGACTAGATATAGATGTTGAAAAAGATTTGACATTCAGCGATAGAATCACGAGAACTCAATTTTCATTAGAAAAAGGGCAACAAACTTTAAATGGCATTCAAGCATTAAATTATGCGCGTTTTAGGAAAGATGGAGAAGGGGATTTTGGACGTATGCGAAGACAACAGCAGGTAATACGCGCTATTGTAGACCAAACAATTACATTCAGAAACATCCCTAAAATGGTAGATATTATTCAGGTAGTAGATAAAAATTTCAACTCAAACGTAAGCTTTAAAGATCTTGGTTTATTAGCTCTGAAAATGAGAAATTTAAATGGTGATAACATACAGACAATAAAATTAGACGCTGGCACGGATATGATAAATGGAGTTTCTTATGTAACAGCTTCAGACGATGCTATTCAGGAAGCTGCTCAGCAAGTATTCGATGTTCTTGATCAGACAAGTAATTAACTTGTCCTACAATATAAAAACTAATTCAACTGTTATTACTACAAAAAAAACAGACACATTTCTCAACTGAATATGTCTGGTTTTTTTATGAGCGTTTACTTTTTAAAACGCTATGCACATATATTCAAGTAGCATAAACTAACATCGCATAAATAGTAGTACTATTTATGCGATGTTAGTAAATTGTATGAAAAATATTTGTTTTTTATTTATCGAAGGTATGCTTTCACATTAGATTAATAAATTTATAGTTATGGTTAACAGGGGGTGAACTTTTTATTATGGAAATATGGCTAGTACTTGCTGTGTTATTTTTGATTATTGAATTCTCTACTCCAGGATTATTTTTCGGTCTGTTTTTTGCGGTTGCTTCGTTTATTACATATTTTATTTCGTTAATTCTAACTGATAATTTCTGGTTTTTAGTAACCGCATTTGCCTTATTAAGCATTGTTGCTATCTTTTCATTAAGACCAGTTTTTATAAAACGCTTTAAAATTAATGAAACTGTGCGTCCTTCTAATATTGAAGCGTTTATTATGAAAGAAGGCGTAGTCACTGAAAAAATAGATGCAAATAAAAATGGAAGAGTAAATGTAGAGTCAGAAAGTTGGTTAGCAAAGAGCCTTAATAACACAGATATTAAAGAAGGTACTATTGTTAAAATCGAAGTAATAGATGGGACAACTCTAGTTGTGTACCCTAAAGAGTAATTTTCTTTTAAGTTAAAGAGGTGTTTATGTGATATTTCCAATCTTTCTTGTAGTATTAGCTTTTGTTTTATTCTTTTCTTCAATTAAAATTGTTAAGCAGTCCACTGTAGCTATGGTAGAACGTCTTGGTAAATTTAATCGACAAATGGATGCAGGACTTAAAATCATAATTCCTGGAATAGATAAAATTTCAACTCGTGTTAACCTTAGAACATTAGTTTTAGACACACCTGCTCAGGATGTTATTACTCGTGATAATGTAGGCGTAAAGATAAACACTGTAGTATGGTATAGAGTAACAGACCCATTTAAAGCTGTTTATGAAATTGATAACTTAAGAGAAGCAGTTATCAACATTATTGCTACTACATTACGTGATACAATCGGTTCGATGGAACTGGATGAAACTTACGCTAGTAGAGATCGAATAAACGCACAATTAAGAGGCGCTTTAGATGAATCAACTACTAACTGGGGAGTCCGTATTGAAAGAGTAGAAGTAAAAGATATTGATCCTCCTAGAGATATTAGAGAGTCTATGGAAAAGCAAATGAGAGCGGAACGCGAAAGACGCGAACAAGTTCTACGAGCACAAGGAATTAAAGAAGCTCAAATTTTAGAAGCGCAGGGCGAAAAGGAAGCTGCCATCTTAAAAGCGGATGCCCAAAGAGAAACACAAATTAGAACAGCTAACGGTGAAGCCGAAGCTATTCGCTTAATTGCAGAAGCAGAAAGCGAAAAGATTACACGTATTTATGAAGCTTATAACAACGTTAATCTTTCTAGTCAGGTTTTAAGTCTGGAATCTATAAATGCTCTTGGCAAATTAGCGGATAGTGATAATAAAATGCTTGTACCATATGATGCAATTAATTTAATGGGTACGGTAAGTTCGCTTAAAGAATTCTCAAACTTCAACAAAAAATAATTACAAAGTATCTCCATATAAATCTTTCAAAAAAAAGCCTATATTTTTTATAGGTTTTTTTTGAAAATATTTATTTTGTTTGTATAATCATCTCAACATTAGGAGGTGTAGTAATTTTATGCAATTCCAACGACCAGCAGAGGTGATATCTAACGATCATCGAGTACTGACGAACGTAGAGATTGTTTACTTCGAGGAAGAAAAAAATTATTTATATACATTAATACCAAGAAGTTTGAACGGTTCACCAGTCTCTTTTTCAACTGAACAAGTTTATAATTTAGTTTATACATCTTATCAGAATATACATTTTTTCAAAGTTTCTTTTAAAGATTTAGCTCAGTATAAAGGAAAACCTGTATACGATTTTCAAGTGCTAGAATATAAATGCGTAGATAATCTTAGAAAAGAAGAACGTAAAAACGTAGAATATCAAGCAGTAGTTTCAGACTTTAATCAAATTGGATTTGTTACTATATTAGATATAAGCTATTCAGGTCTAAAAATTGAAACTGATTATGAAATTACTTCTGAGTTCATAGAAGTCTTTTTTGACGAAGAAAACATACCGAGAAGAGCAATGGGAAGGATTACGTGGGAAAAACACGACATTCAAAAGGATTTATATTATTATGGAGTAGAACTGCGTTATAGATAATGGGCTATATTTTTTGAAATAATATAATTTATGTGTATTTTTGTAATGGGTGATATAAAATGAATTCACTTTACAAGAATTACTACGTAAAAAATGGTCTTACTTCTATCCTATTCATTATATTATTAATAATTGTATGGCCTTATTTAAAAATGTCAGTTGTTTTCTTTATTCCTATATTTTTAATCTTTTCTTATTTATACATTTATCTTATAATTTCTCTAATTGTGGACTTGATTATATTTACTTATGAATTTTTCAAGAAGAAAAAAACTCGTAAATAAGTGGGTTTTTTCTTTTTTTTGGCAAGGTTTTTCAAATTTTCGCAAAAATAAAATGAAAGAATTCAGGTTGGAAGGATGACTATTTTGACAAACATTAAAGAAAAGCTTCAAGAATTGAATTTAAATTTTATAGAAAACGCTTCATTAAAGAGATACAACACTTGGAAATTAAGCGGTAATGCTGAATTCTTAGTGCATATCCATTCTATTAATGAGCTTTCTAACTTATATACATATATCTTAGCTAACGATGTTCCTTACTTTATCATAGGAAAAGGTTCAAATATTTTAGTGCCAGATGAGGGTATTAAAGGTATTGTTATACGTCTAGGAAAAGAATTTGAATCCATTAACATTAACGGAAATTTAGTTACAGCAGGCGCAGCGGCTTCTTTTATAGTACTTTGTCTAAATGTTGCTAAACAAGGATTATCCGGTTTAGAGTTTGGTGCAGGTATCCCAGGGAGTGTAGGCGGAGCTGTAACAATGAACGCTGGAGCTCATAAAAGCGATGTTTCTAAAGTACTAAAGGAGATAAAAGTGCTAGATGAAACA
>Ga0268252_1001193_pt1 | contig 15295 bp, 12 predicted proteins | sample AgamicMgSfrz_FD_200244 | JGI IMG/M metagenome (GOLD analysis project Ga0268252, IMG submission 200244) | Agave microbial communities from Guanajuato, Mexico - Mg.Sf.rz (v2) (version 3) | ecosystem: Host-associated > Plants > Phyllosphere > Phylloplane/Leaf | place: Guanajuato, Mexico | collected... | reverse complement strand
GGTGAACTCAATCCGGTAGCGGAACGGTTTGCTCAGGGCTTCATCGCCCTCAAAGGCCAGCACGTCCAGTTCTGACTCACAGCCCTTCACTGAAAGCCAGTGATGGTTATGGCTGTATCTTAACGGGAGATTGCTACTCATGCGTTCACTCCTTGTGTCCGGTCAAACTCCAACACAATCCCTTCATCCTCACGCCAGCCTAACGTCAGCGAGACCGGCTTTTGCTTCGCCGCCATATGTGCAAGCAACTGCTGGCTCAGCACCGGCAGGATTTGCTGGTTGAGCAGGCTGTCGACGTTACGCGCGCCGGTATCCGGCAGCAGGCAGGCGGCGGTCAGGGCGTCATACAGGCTCTCGTCAATGTGCGTGAGCAAGCCGTAGTGACGGTGCAGGCGTTTGCTTACCTGTTGGAGCTTCATTTCGACGATAGTGCGCATGGCGGACGCCGCCAGTGGCCGGTAAATCACGGTCTGAAAACGGGCCAGCAGTGCAGGCTGGAAATGATCGCGCAGGATCGGGCGCAGCAGCTCGTGCAGATCGCTTTCTGACGCTTCCGGCTGTTCATCCAGCAGTGCCATCAGACGATCGCTGCCGAGGTTGGAGGTCATCAGGATCACCGTGTTGCGGAAGTCGATTTCACGTCCTTCGCCGTCACGCATAAAGCCGCGGTCGAACACCTGATAGAACAGGTTCATTACATCGCGGTGCGCCTTTTCCACCTCATCCAACAGCACCACGCTGTACGGGCGCTTGCGCACCGCCTCGGTGAGAATGCCGCCCTGGCCGTAACCGACATAGCCCGGCGGTGAGCCTTTCAGTTGAGAAACGGTGTGCGGTTCCTGATATTCCGAGAGATTGATGGTGATAAGGGATTTTTCCCCGCCGTACAACGTATCAGCCAGCGCCAGCGCAGTTTCGGTTTTACCCACGCCGCTTGGACCGACCAACAGAAAGACACCCTGCGGGCCGTTTTCGGAGGTCAGGCCGGTTTTCGCCGCGCGCAGACGCTGAGCAATGGCGGTTAACGCCGCATGCTGGCCTATCACGCGCTGGCCGATTTCATTTTCCAGCGTCAACAGTTCCGTCTGCTCATCCTTCATCAGGGCGGAGAGCGGTACGCCGGTCCAGTCGGCAATCACATTTGCTACGGTGCGGGCGTCCACATTTACCTGAATCAGCGCCCACTCCTGCTGGGCTTCGTCCAGCTGCTGCTGCAGTTCATGAATTTCAGCCTGGCGGCCGCTAACCTTGCGGCAACCCTGTAACTTTTCGACCAGGGTTTTCTGCTTTTCGAACCGTGCCCGTTGCCGGGCAAGGTTCATTTCAACTGAATAACGTTTTTGCTCTATCGCACGCAGACGTTCGTCATATTTGTTGCCGCCTGCCGCAATATCCTCCTGCAGCGTCTGCTCTTCCAGCGCCAGCGCGGTCAATTGCGCATTCAGCCGCACAATCTCTTCCGGCAAGGTATCCAGGCTCATGCGCACGCGGGCGCTTGCGGTATCCAGCAGATCCACCGCCTTATCCGGTAGCTGGCGGCCCGTAAGGTAGCGGCGGGAAAGCGTGACCGCAGCGCGTACCGCATCGTCGGTAATATGGACGCCGTGGTGTTCTGCATAACGGGGTTTCAGGCCTCTGAGCATCAGGCAGGCGGTATCATCGTCCGGCTCATCCACCTTTACCATCTGGAAACGGCGTTCCAGCGCCGCATCGCGCTCGAAGTATTGCTTATATTCACTCCAGGTCGTGGCCGCAATGGTACGCAGCTCGCCACGGGCCAGAGCCGGTTTCAGCAGGTTGGCCGCGTCCGCGCCGCCTGCCTGATTGCCAGCCCCGATAATGGTATGTGCTTCATCGATAAACAGCAGGATCGGCGTTGGCGATTGTTGTACCGCATCAATAACATTTTTCAGGCGCTGTTCAAATTCGCCTTTTACGCCCGCTCCTGCCTGCAGCAGACCGAGATCCAGGGTGCGCAGGCTGACCGGTTGCAGGCTTTGCGGAACGTTGCCTTCACTGATGCGCAACGCCAGTCCCTCCACCAGCGCCGTTTTCCCCACACCCGGCTCGCCGACCAGGATTGGGTTGTTTTTGCGACGCCGGGAGAGAATATCCACCATCTGGCGGATCTCGACATCGCGACCAAATACCGGATCGATTTTGCCCTGCTTCGCTTTCGCGGTGACATCCAGCGTAAACTTATCCAGCGCGTTCTGCAGCGCAGGCGACAGTTCGCCCTCTTTTATTTCTGCATCCACGTTCGCTGTGCGCCCGATAGATTCAACATCACTGCCATGATAGTGCGCCAGCTCCGTCTCCTGCTGCACTTCCGGGCGCTCGTCCGACTGGGCATCCAGTACGCTGCGCAAACGCGTTAGCTGGCTCTGACCCAGCGTCAACAGCGGCCACAAACCGTCACAACGCACCAGATTTTGCTTCTCCGTCAGCGCCATCAACAGGTGAAGGCTGCGGATTTGCGCCTCTCCGGCCAGCGACGCCAGCAGCCAGGCTTCCTGCATTAACGTCTGGACAGCGTCAGAAAGCTGCGGACGGCTACGCACCGAACGCGGCTGCCTGTCGAGCCAGGCCAGTAAATCCTGCCAGATGGCATCCATATCCCATTCGTAGCGGCGTGCCAGCACCGTCAGGTCGCCTTCGCCCAGCTCCAGCAGCTTCAGCAACCAGTGTTCCGGCAGAATTTCGGCATGCGCGCGGCTCTGGCACAGAGAGGCGGCCCCTTCCATGGCTCGGGCACAGTAGGGGTTAAGACGACGCAGCAGGATGGCTGGATTTTCCATGTACTATTCTCTCCTGAATGATGACTGGACACGCTACCGCCCGTCGCTGTTTTCATATAAGGAGCCAAAGCGCATAAGGTCAGGCAGGCAGATTGTGGGTTTCTTTGCTCAATGTCCGTCATGCAGACGTTCAGCAAAAACTGCGGACAGGTCCTCCCGCCCGCACGGGCTATTACCTTAAATAATTTGTGTCACAGGAAGGCGGCAAACGAGCGCATCTCCGGTCACCTGGAGCCTGTGTGACCGGGATAAACGAACGCAGCCAACGCACCTGCGGCACGCAGGATGACGGGTAATCAGGCGGTAGCGCGCTCATTCCAGCTATCGGAATGAATGATGTTGCCGTCTTTATAAGTCCAGGTGATTTTTTCGTAGCGCAGCTCGATCTGCTCAAGGTGGTTGTGCTTCTCGTAGGAAGGATCCTTGACGTCGTGCATCAGCGGATTGACTTTCACGACTTTCACGTTCTCAAGTTTGGTATTGAAGTACTCCACTTCCTGGCCTGCATCGTTGATTTTGTACCACTTGAACTCTGCGGATTTCAGGGTCTGGCCGGTGGTTACCGCCTTGTAGAGATACGGGCTGGAGGAGTCGACTTCTTTTGTAAACTGAAACGGCGTATGGATACGCGTACCGGTCAGCTTGCCGGTGTTGTTGTCGGTCGGGATATACAGGTTGTGTTCCTGCGCGACCACTTCGATGCTGCCTTCACGATCCTGAACATCTACAGACCCTTTAATGTTCGCGCCGCCATCGTCTTTCAGCCAAAGGTAAACAGGAATTGCCATAGGATTTACTCTCCATCGTATTGTGATGCGTCATCATCCTGCGATAACGCCAGGGAATTGCCTGGTAGCTGGCAGGCATTAGCCTGCGGAACCAGACTGATTTCGACACGGCGGTTTTGCGCACGGCCCTCCGGCGTGTCATTGGTTGCGAGCGGGCGACTTGCGCCATAGCCCTGCACCGCAAAACAGCTTTCCGGCACATCGCCGGTATCGCGCATCCAGTCGCGCACCGCTTCGGCGCGTTTCAGGGATAACGTTTGATTACGTTTCGGATTGCCGGTGTTGTCGGTGTGTCCGGCGACCACGATCAGCCAGCCCGGTCGGGCCTTGATGCCGACCAGGGAATTCACCAGCATTTTGGTGGAGTCGGTTTTCAGCACGGACTTACCGGAATCGAACAGCGACATGCTGTCGAGGCGGATGATTTTCGGCACCGGCTTTGGTTTGGGTTGAGGTTTTGGCGGCGGCGACGGCGGCACATACGCGCTAATGGCATCCAGTAACGTAAGGCGCAGGCGCTCCCCCTGGTACAGGCCCAGCCCCATCCGGGCCGGTACACCATTACGTGCCCAACCATCCAACTGGGCGGCATCTTCCTGCAGGACCGCAACAGCCGCCGCCTTCGGGCCGTAGTCATCCATTGAAATCCGGTCGTAACGGGCAATATCGAAACTGACCCGGTGTAGTAACTGGCGATTGTTCCAGCCACTGCTCAGCAGCGCCGTAATGGCCGCCAGTGTGAATATACCGAGTGCGCAGCGCCAGGCCCGGCCACGCGGTGTTAATCCTTGCCCTTCCGGCAACAGCGGCAGGATGAAGTCAGGAAACGGCGATATTACCGTGCTGTCAGTGCCTACCGGCTGCCAGCCAGCCACCTGCTGCATGGCGGTGTGACGGGACAACCATGCGGTCCAGACTGAAGACGCCAGGCTGCCGGCAAGAACAGGCCCCATTCCCCACAGCACCGCGACAGGCGCAATGACCGGAATATCGGGGTTCTCATCCATAAACACCGCTTTGACGTGCTGATGCAGCCAACTCATCAGACTGTTCATCAGTACCTGTTGCTGCATCGCTGTGGCATCACCGCTGGTGACCCACGCGGCAATTGAACAGGGCGCGGAAGCCTTACGCCAGACTTTGACCCCTTCGCCCGGAATGGCCGCCTGCCAGAGCATGTCGCTCATCATCGCGCTGCCTGCCTGACCATTCAGCACCAGCGGCACGGCATGACCGATCTCCTTACGCAGCTGGCTGATTTGCCAGCGCAGGGCCAGCAGGCGGCTGGTTAGCGCTTCGCTGTCAGCATGCTTCTGGGGACAGACAGTGACCATCACCGACAGCTGTCGCCCCCAGTCCGGGCGCTGCCACAATACCTGGCGGGCCACCTGATCCAGAGCCTGAGAATCGTCCACGCGGATCCAGCAGCCCTGCGTGACGGTCAGCACCTGTGACTGATGTGGCCAGGCCAGCGGCAGATCGCCACAAACCAGTACCACAGGCTGGCGGTAAGTGGTTTCCGGGAGATCATCCAGATGCAGCGTGGCTACATGCCCGGCACGACGGCTGGCGAAGTACCAGCACGCCGCAATCAGCCCCAAAACAGCCAGAAGAATGAGAACGGAAACCAGTCGGGAAACCGGCAGAAACCCCAGGCAAACCACGGCGCTCAGCAGGGCGGCCCACAGCGCAAGCCCGCGCTGTTGTGCAGGATTCATTTCACCACTCCCGGCAGCAGGTTTAGCAGCATCTGATCGAGCCAGCTGTTCAACCCCCACCAGAGGGCGGTGACCACCATCACACTCAGACCTATACGCACAGGCCACGATGCCAGCCAGCCGCCCATTCGCCATCCGGCCGGGCTTTCCGCCAGCACAGGATGGGTTTGCGGATAGCTGAAGGGCGCCACGTGTTCACTCAGGATGCTGACGAGCTTTTGCCGTTCAGGATCCTTCAGGGAGCGGAACTTCCCGAGAAACCCCAGCATCATCACCCGCTGAAAGCAGGTCACGACAGCATTGTCGGGTGCCGGCTCACGCAGCACATCACGCATCCGGTCGCACAGCGTATCACCGGCGTCCATGGTGCCGAGGAAGTATCCCTGCAGAGGAATGTCATACCACTTCACGCAGGCATCATCGTCCACGCCGCGGCCTTTGACCGCTTCATCGAGCAATGCACACTGCGCGGTCAGAATATGCTGGCAGCTGGCTTCATCGAGTTCGCTCGCTTTAAGCTCACGCTGCACACGCTCAACATCGGCAATACAGCGCTCCCAGAGTACCTGGCCTTCTCCTTCCTGGAACTGAGGGCCGTGGCGCAAACTGATAACCTGCAGCCAGGTATCCTGCAGTAGCGCATCAATATCAATAGGCGCGGCGGTGCCGCATTTATGGACGCTCATGTTCTCAATACCGCAAAGAGTTCAAGTTCAGGCTCGCCAAGCATGCCCGGGACGTAAAACATGCAGGTGCCACTCTGGAGCATTTCAGTGGCCAGAGGATGGCCGACATCAAGGCTGAAATACTGGTTTTCCAGACGCAGCGGAATGGCAGCAGGCACATGACGCAACGGCGTCAGCGGGACACCCACACGGGATGAGTTCACTATGCCCCGAACGTGATCCGGGCTTCCTGCCTTACACTGACGCGGAAACTGCTCCTGCAACTGCGCCACCGGCATCGGTGAACGCACAGAGAGGTAGTAATCTGCTCCATCGCGCAGACGCGGGTCATGTAAACGGGCCTGCCAGAAACGAAGGCGCGGGTCATATTCAAGCTCAAGCGACACCACCCGCGACGGCAGACTGGCTTCCAGCAGATCACCCAGTAAATCAAACAGCGGCGGAAACACGGCATTCAATTGCTCATGCTGCCAGGCCGGAATAACGCTCACCTGATGCTCCAGTGAAAACGTCAGCAGGCTGCCGGCCAGACGGGCAAGCTCCAGATAGAGACGCTCAGGCGGGCTTTGAGGGTTGCGTTGAAACTGCCCCAGCACAGGCTCTGCGCTATTCAGCGCATTGAGCAACCAGAACAGGGAAACGTCGGCTACGGCAAAATCGGCCATCCGCTCGTTACTTTCACGACGCATCGCCATCAGGCGACTAAGCCGCGCGCGCAGCTGCGTCAACAGTTGTTCCAGTTGGGTGACCAGCCAGCGGCTGCCCTGTAATGTCAGAAGTGGAGGAAGAAATGTTTCATCCAGCGCCCAGGCCCCCTGCGAGTCCTGCCGCAGGCGGGCAACCGGGCAGGTCAGGTAATCGCTGTTGTTCTGATGGGCAAAACGCAGGGTCATTTCCGGCTGTATTACCGCAATCTGGCGAGTGTCTTCACCAAAGGTGTTGCGGATGTCACGCCAACGCTGGCGAAAACGAACCGGACGCTCGGCCACCTCGTCGGGTTTCAGGCAGTTGCCGCCGTTCGCTCGCAGCAACGGAAGTGCCAGTACGATAACCGTATTATGCGATTCGCCCTCAAGCGACAGCGCCGGTGGTAGCGCATCGGCATTGTCAGTATCAATCAGCGTGCCATCCTGAAACCGAACGTGCAGATGACGGGCCTGCAGGCGGCCCAGTTTCAGTACATCCGGTTCGAACGTAGCATTAATCATCCCCCAGGGATGCAAGAGTCCCATCCTGGCGATGCATTCTGCAGACCAGGCCGCATATGCAGCCTGTTGCTGGAAGTGTTGGGGAGAGATCATCTGCCCCCTGCCCCATAACGGTTGTTCCGTTTTCATCGGCTTCCTGCCTTACGTTACGATTTCGCCTTCGGCATCTGGGAAACCAGTGACAGGTTGACATCCATCCCTTCCACCTGGAAATGTGGAATGGCAAACAGCTTCACACGGAAGAAACCAGGGTTATCTTCAATATCCTCAACAACCACTTTCGCATCGCGCAGCGGATGAGAGGCCTGAAGTTCATCGCCCGGATCGGTCATTTCCGTCACCAGTCCGCGCACCCAGGTGTTCAGTTCCAGCTCCAGCAGACGGCGGTCTTTGGTCGTACCGATATTTTCCCGCTGAATCAGCTTCAGATAGTGGGCGATGCGCGACAGCAGGAAGATATAAGGCAAACGCGCGTTGATGCGGCTGTTGGCGGTCGCGTCAGCCGTGTCGTACAGCGCAGGTTTCTGCGTTGAATTCGCTGAGAAGAAACAGGCGTAATCGCGATTTTTGTAATAAGAGAGCGGGATAAAACCGAGATTGGCAAATTCAAATTCACGCGTTTCAGGAATCATTACCTCAGACGGAATTTTGACCTGATTGCCGGTGCCGAGATCGTAAAGATGAATCGGCAGATCCTGTACCGCTCCGCCCGCCTGCGGGCCGCGAATTTGCACGCACCAGCCGTTACTGATAAAGCTTTTCACCATATTGACGGCAAAGGCGAAAGCGGCGTTGGTCCAGAGGTATTTATCATGGTCCGGCCCTTTCACCTCTTCGACATAGTTAAAGCTGCGTACCGGCACGGTATCCGGGCCATAAGGCAAACGGCCCAGCACGCGCGGCATGGTCAGGCCGATATAGCGCGCATCATCGGTATCGCGGAAGGACTTCCATTTAATATATTCCGCCCGGTCGAAGTAATTGCCAATATCCTTAATGGCCGCAACCTCTTCCATGCTCGATTTATGGAAAAATTTCGGACCGACCGAACCGATGAACGGCATATGCGCGGCGGCGGAAACTTTAGAAATATTGCGCAGCAGCGCCATATCCTGCGCAGAGGCGTCAAATTCGTAGGAAGAGATAATCGCGGCAATCGGCTCGCCGCCCGGCGTGTCATATTCGGCGACATAGGTTTGCAGATAGAGGCCGCTCTGAATAATTTCCGGCGCGTCTTCAAAATCCTGACGTAAATCCTCTTTTGACAGATCGAGGATCTCTAATTTCACATTTTGACGAAAATCGATACGATCGACAGTATGTTTCAGACCGCGCCACAGCGATTCCACCGTTTGAAATTCCGGATGATGTATAACTTCATCCAGCTGTCGGCTAATCTGGCGGTCCAGTTCAGCGATATGATGATCGATCAGCGTCTTATCGAGCTTCTCTACTTTTTCGCCGGAGCGGGCGATAACCTGCATAAACACCTGAATCGCTGCTGTAACACGCTCATCGGCAGAAGCTTCCGCCATGATGACGTTGTCCTGATAATCGGTAATATGACCCAGGGATGTCACTGGCTTGAGATTAATTTTTTCAAACAGGGAAGCATAAACCCCTTCAGGCGCATGGCCTTCCAGTAGGGTGGTTTGTCCCTGCGCAGCATGTGTTTCGCTATTGACTGACATCAGCATTCTCTCTATTAGTCCATTAACAGGCGCCTTTGCGTTTATTCCGGGGCAAGGGCACTTAATTCTTCACGTAATTCCTGAGTCAGCGCGGGATCTTTAATTATTTTTTCCAGCTCTTTGCGGAAAGTGACGTTATCCAGAAGATTAGATTTAAGATCGCGTAACAGATTGCGCATCGCCAGCATGGCGCGTAGCTGCGGCATCTGGCGCGCAACCTGCTCCGGCTCGAAATCTTTCATATGGGTAAAGCTCAGCTTTACGTGCTCTTCTGACCCATCGTCAGAAAGCGTATTTTTAACGGAGAGGTTAACTTCTGGATTTAATTCTGCGAGAACGCTATTAAAGTTATTTTTATTGACGTTTATTTTATTTCTTTCCGAAACTGGCAGGGTTTCTTTCCCGTGACTAAAATCCCCAACCGTCAATAACTTCAAAGGTAACTCTACTTTTTTTTGTGCCGAGCCGGTATGCAGATCCAGCCGAATATTTACACGTGCTTTCGGCACCTCATTTTGAAAGGTATCGCCCATAATTATCTCTTTTTGTGAAAGGTTGGTGAGAGGTGATGCGTTGGTTTTGCAGCTGCATAGTAGAACAAATGATAAAAAAAGATCAATGAGGTAGTTCAAAGATCTGAAAATTTGAAAATAATAAGAATTTTCCTCTAAAAACTAACAGTGCAGATGGTTATCAAACCGCCATTTTCCCAATAAGAAAACTGTTTTCAACAAATAAAGAAGTGACTTGTGCTAAAAACAAATAAAATAACAGTAAAAGCAAACTACTTTGTTATAGCATTGATTTAAATCAATGCTCACCTTTGGTTAAATATTAAGCGAGAAAATACCTTATAAAAAGCACCAACGACGAATAATAAGAATAACATAAAATATAATTATTCAGATAAATATAACCTTCCTATTTAATCGCTGAATAAAGACAGCGCAGCCAACTATTTATTCAGTTTTGCAGGCGCCGGCAAAGATAATCCAGCAAATAAACAAGAATTAAACATTTAACTTTTTAATCAATTTTAAAATAAAGCGGTTTATTATTTTTGAATTACAGACTGATTGAAGCTGATACAGGACAGTTATATAAACTTTAGCGTGGCGGGTAACAGGTAACCTTTGATGGACTTATAGCAGGCTTCCCTGCCCACCAATATGGCGTTAACGCGCCTGACGAAACGCGTTGAGATCAACCACCTGATGCGGTTGATTTACCGCTTTCCTTGCAAGCCAGTAAAGCAATACTCGGTCGTCGTCATTTTCACGATCTGCCATAGAGAGCAGTTTCAGCGAAAGCGTGGATTTATTAACCGGCTGACTGGTGTCACTCAGTTCAACAACAGCGCGACCGATAAGCAAACAAACTTCATCCTCTTTGGTAATGGATTCATATGCTCGGTCTTTCATATTTCCTCCTCTTATGTAAAAACTAAGTCTGGCACAAATAATAATTTCTTGCGGAAATTATCTCGCCAGTGAAATATGTTGCAACGTTTTCTGAAGGTTGCTTGCGATTTATCGCGCTAAAGCGGGAAAAAATAAACACAGGAAGGTTGCTATGCATTATAACGCCGCACTGTTTCTTCTGTTGTCAGGCACGATTTCCACGCTTCATGCCGATCCGCTGACACAGTCTAATCCGATGACCGACTGCCTCAATAATCATATTTTGCCGCAGATGGGAACGAATGCCGCGCCTGCAGAGGTGGTTAATCAGGCCTTTCTGATTTGTCGGCCTTTCGTTGACGGCTGGCTGGCTGCCAGGCCTGTTGCACGCCGTCAGCCGCTTGAACATGCGCTGCGTCAGTTCTATCTTGACCGGCTGAATGCTGCCCTTTACCGACGTCAGTATTAAAATACCGCGAGAAACATCGGCGTCAGCATTATTGCCGTTGCTTAGCAGACTATTGACAACACATTAACCATAAAGCTACTGTTTTAACCTTTCCGGCCAGCGCTTATCAGGCCGCTTCGCTGCTCTGCAATGCCATTCATGCCGGAAAAAATGCATTTCATTCCGTTCTGTCAGTCACTCATTCCCTTTTAGTCCATTGAATAACGCTGCCGCTCTATTCTGAGGCTAATTCAGGCATTCCCCTGGGGAGAAGATAATGAGCAGAACTAACCTCTCAACCGTTCCAAATTCCATTCGCTGGTTAACGCTGGCAGGCACCATCATTATGCAGTTTGCGCTGGGCTCGGTGTATACCTGGAGCCTGTTCAATGGGCAACTGGCGCAAAAGCTGGATGCGCCGGTCAGCCAGGTGGCATTCTCGTTTGGCTTACTCAGTCTGGGGCTGGCGGTTTCCTCGTCAGTTGCAGGAAAGTTGCAGGAGCGTTTTGGCGTGCGTAACGTCGCCATCGGCGCCGGACTGCTGATGGCGCTGGGCTTATATCTTACGGCCCAGGCGAATTCGCTGATGATGCTGTGGCTCAGCGCCGGGGTGCTGGTTGGCCTCGCTGATGGCGCAGGTTATCTGTTGACCTTATCGAACTGCGTAAAATGGTTCCCTGAACGTAAAGGTGTCATCTCAGCCTGTGCGATTGGCGCGTATGGCCTGGGCAGCCTCGGCTTTAAGTTTATCTGTAGCGCTCTGTTGGCCCATTTCAGCCTTGAAAATACGTTTATCATCTGGGGCGGGCTGGCGATGACGATGATTATTTCGGGTGCGCTGATGATGAAAGATGCGCCAAAACAGGAAGTTTCTCAGGCAAAAGACGCACCAGCCGTGCGCGATTTCAGCCTGGCGCAGTCCGTACGTATGCCGCAATACTGGATGCTGGCGCTGATGTTTTTAACGGCCTGCATGAGCGGTTTGTATGTGATTGGCGTGGCGAAAGATATTGGCGAAGGCATGGTTCATCTTAGCGCGCAAACTGCCGCCTCTGCGGTTACCATTATCGCGATTGCCAACCTGAGCGGTCGTCTGGTGCTGGGCGTCTTATCAGACAAAATAGCGCGCATCCGCGTGATTACGCTGGCGCAGATTGTCTCTGTTGTGGGCATGAGCATCCTGCTGTTTACCCGCATGAATGAAATCACGTTCTTTATTTCCGTCGCCTGTATCGCTTTTAGCTTTGGCGGCACCATCACCGTGTATCCTTCGCTGGTCAGCGACTTCTTCGGCCTGAATAACCTGACTAAAAACTACGGTCTGATTTATCTCGGCTTTGGGATCGGCAGCGTGCTGGGTTCGCTTATCGCTTCACTGTTCGGCGGCTTTACCGTCACCTTCAGCCTGATCATGACGCTGCTGGTTATTTCGCTGATCATGTCGATTATTATCCGCATACCGCATAAAACTCAGGATATGCAGCCGCTTTTACAGCGCGGTTAATCTCTGTCGGAGCAACTTCCGGGCTAAAAAAGCAACGTTTCCGGGCGGGTTAATACCGCCCGATTTTATTTAGCCAAACAGCGGCTCCGGCTGACCGGCTACCGGCATCCGTACGGCAAGCAGACTGCCAGACCACGGATATTGCGCCAGCTCTTCTGCGGTGCGGTTTTCGCGCGAGGAGGTGATATAGAGCGTTTTCAGATCCGCGCCGCCAAAAGCCACCATGGTCGGCCAGCGAACCGGCAGCGGAATTTCATCAACAATTGCCGCCGTAGTGGGATCGATACGTACAATACGCCCGCCGTCAAAAAGCGCCGACCAGTAGAAACCTTCCGCATCTACCGCCGCACCGTCCGGCTGTAGTCCATTTTTGAAATGACAGAAAATTTCACGCTGGCCATGCTCACCCGTCACCGGATCGAGCGGATAGCGCCAGATCGTATGCTTTGGCGTATCGCTGTGATACATCCAGCGCCGGTCAGGAGAAAACGCCAGACCATTGGAAATCTGAACATCATCATTAACGACGTGCAGCTGGAGATCGTTATCGAGACGGCAGAGTTTGCCACCGTTGCGATCCTGCGGCTCCCACAGGCTGCCGCACCAGAAGCGGCCGAAAGGATCGACGCGCCCATCGTTAAAGCGGCTTTTATCGGCGTCGCCGGGATTGTCCGCCACCTTGCGCTGCGGTCTGCCCTGCCCGTCAAGAAACCAGACGCCGCTGCGCATCGCCGCCACCAGCCCGCCTTCGCGACGTAAACCGATACAACCTACCTCTTCCTGCTGTGGAAAAACCTTGTGTTCGCCGCTTACGGGATCGAAGCGGTGAATTGCCGGGGCCAAAATATCCACAAACCACAACGCCTGCTCTGTTGTCGACCACAGCGGACATTCGCCCAGCTCGGCCTCAATGGGTAAAACGCGTTCTACCTGCCAGTTCATTACGGCTCCTTTTCACTACCGTTTGCGTGCATAAACTGTAGCGGAAATTGGCGTCCTGCGTTTTACCCGACCGGCAAAATAATCAGCCTTTCAGACTGGCCCCCTGAGTGGCGATAACCTGCTGATACCAGTAAAAGCTTTTTTTGCGGATGCGTGCCAGGCTGCCTTCGCCGCTGTCGTCGCGATCGACATAAATAAAGCCGTAACGCTTGGATATTTCCGCCTTCGAGGCGCTGATCAGATCGATCGGGCCCCAGCTGGTATAGCCCATCACCTCAACGCCGTCCTGTAGCGCTTCGGCGACCTGCACCAGATGATCGTTCAGATAGCTGATGCGGTAATCATCTTCAATGGTGCCGTCAGGCTGTGGCCGATCTTTGGCGCCCAGGCCGTTTTCCACAATAAACAGCGGCTTTTGATAGCGATCCCACAGCATATTCAGCAAAGTACGCAAACCAATGGGATCGATCTGCCAGCCCCATTCGGAGCTGGGCAGATGCGGATTGGGCACCATACTCAGAATATTGCCGCGCGCCTGCTGGTTCAGCGCCTCATCGGTGGTGACGCAGCCGGTCATGTAATAACTAAAAGAGATAAAATCGACGGTTTCACGCAACGCGATACGATCGTCTTCGGTAATGTTCAGTTCAATGCCCTGCTCGCGTAGATAGCGCAGCATGTAGCCCGGCCAGGCGCCACGGCACTGCACATCGCCAAAAAACTGCCAGCTGCGGTTTTGTTGCAGCGTTTCGAACACATCTTCCGGCTTGCAGGTCAGCGGATACATCAGGCCGCCCAGCAGCATATTGCCAATTTGCGCATCCGGGATAATATCGTGACAGGCTTTAACCGCCAGCGCGCTGGCAACCAGCTGATGATGAATCGCCTGATAAATCGCGCCTTTACTGCTGTCGGCGGGCAGGCCAACACCGGTAAAAGGCGCATGCAGTGACATATTGATCTCATTAAAGGTGAGCCACAGCTTCACTTTATGCTGGTAACGCTGAAAAACGGTGCGGGCATAGCGCTGGAAAAATTCAATCAGTTGGCGATTTCCCCAGCCGCCATAGTTTTGCACCAGTCCCAGCGGCATTTCGTAGTGGGATAAGGTGACCATTGGCTGAATACCGTGCTGTGCCAGCTCGTCAAACAGCCGGTCATAATAGGCCAGCCCCGCCTCATTCGGCTGGGTTTCGTCTCCCTGCGGAAAGATACGCGTCCAGGCGATAGAGATACGCAGGCAACGGAAACCCATTTCGGCAAACAGGGCAATATCCTGCGGATAGCGATGATAAAAATCGATGGCGATATCTTTCAGCGATCTGTCGCCCGGTTTGCGCTCAACCACCGGTCCGAAGATGCCCTGCGGCTGAACGTCGGAGGTCGACAGACCTTTTCCATCCTGTTGCCATGCGCCTTCGACCTGATTCGCGGCAATGGCGCCGCCCCATAAAAAATTATCTGGAAAGCGTTTCATACTGACTCCTTTGTATGATGTTGCACGCCAAGAAAAGGCGCACCTGAATGAATCGTCTCGTCGCAGGCCAGGCTAACAACGCCTGCGTAATCATCGCTGTTGCTGATGATGACCGGCGTGGTGAGATCGAAACCGGCGTTCTGGATCGCCTGACGATCGAATTTCAACAACAGATCGCCCGGCTTGATGACGTCGCCCGGCTTAACGTAAGCGGTAAAGTGCTGGCCATTAAGTTTGACGGTATCGATACCAACATGAATCAGCACCTCCACGCCGCTGTGGCTCAGCAGGCCGATCGCGTGCCGGGTGGAAAACAGCGAAGCGACCTCGCCATGAAAAGGGGCCAGCACGCAGTTATCCTGCGGCACAATCGCCGCGCCAGCGCCCAGTACGCCGCTGGCAAAGGTCGCATCGGCCACCTGTTCCAGCGCCACGACCTTGCCGCTTAGCGGCGCCACCAATGTTTCGTCAGGCTGCGCCGCGCGGTCAGCTGTCCAGGCTGCGGCCTGAGCGGCGTTGGCGGTTGTCGAAGAGGAAGAGACAGCAGCAGAACCGTCAGCGGTAGCAGAATCCTTACCGGCGGGCGCGGAAGCGTCTTTTACAGGCTGCGCTGACGGCACGGAAACCGCCGCCTT
>Ga0268252_1001192_pt1 | contig 15317 bp, 14 predicted proteins | sample AgamicMgSfrz_FD_200244 | JGI IMG/M metagenome (GOLD analysis project Ga0268252, IMG submission 200244) | Agave microbial communities from Guanajuato, Mexico - Mg.Sf.rz (v2) (version 3) | ecosystem: Host-associated > Plants > Phyllosphere > Phylloplane/Leaf | place: Guanajuato, Mexico | collected... | reverse complement strand
AAGGCTTACGAAGAGCTGCATGATACGAGATACTTAAAGGCTGCATATCGGGCGACAATTGGAATTTTGTATTGCTATGACACAAATGCAAAGGCAACAGATACGAAGCTGAATAGTGGGGAAGCAGCTTCCACTTACAGCATTGCTGGTCCTCATATAAACAGACCAGATTTATCGCGCAACCGCTTTGGTCAATCAACCTTCTTTCGAGATGGCGGTATCTTTACCCGTCTATTCACAAAGGAAGAGGAAACAGCAGATTGGGATATGGGCGAGGAGCTTGTTGCTTATTTAGATGGTTTTGGAAAAAAGACGTTCTTATATGAGGAAAATGGCAAAATCGCTGTTGTGAATGGCTCAATCGAAGAAACAGAAGCAGGGCTGTTAATTACAAGCTATGCTCCCATTCCAACAGAATATCATTTTTATGATAAAGATATACACTTCATTTCAGAAAACGGGCAACTAGTTCCACAGGTTTTGTTTACAAATGGCCAGTTTAGGCCGAAAGAACAATTACTGACTAGGGAGTGAGAGAAATGGTAGAAAGCAGCACTGCTAAACAGCTACAAGACAACAAGGTAGAGGATAATAACTCAAAAATGCCTTTAAAACGAGTTTTGGCATATGCAAGTACAGATACTGCCGGAAATTTGCTATATTGTACACTAACTAGCTTTATCATGTACTTTTATACAGATGTTTTTGGAATTTCGATTGCTGCAACAGGAACTATTTTGCTTGTTGCTCGGATTTTTGATGCCCTTGATGCGCCGATTTGGGGATTAATCATTGACCATACTAATACAAAATGGGGTAAAAACCGTCCATATTGGCTCTGGCTGGCAATCCCGTTTGGCGTAATATTCTTTTTAACCTTTTTAGCTCCAGACCTATCAGCAAGTGCAAAAGTCATTTATGCGTTAGTCACGTACATTTTAATGGGGATTGTTTACACAGGAATTGCCACACCGATTACGGCAATCCTGCCGAATTTAACGAATAACTCTAATGAACGTGTCCGTTTAAATTCATGGCGCAGCAATGGTGGAATGATTGGCTATTTAATCACAGCAACCTTCACACTGCCACTTGTTGCATTTTTCGGGAACGGCAATGATAAATTAGGGTTCCAAGTAACGGTTGCCATCTATGCCGTTATTGCTATCGCACTTATGCTGTTTGCCTTCTCTGGTACGAGAGAAATCAATACGAAAAGCATTAAATCAATCCCGATTCGCCAAAGCTTCCGAGCAGTTAAAGGGAATTGGCCATGGATTACTTTAGTTCTTGCCTTTATCTTTTATTGGTTGGGCAATACATCAAGAACATCAACATTAATCTATTATTCGCAATATAATTTAGATCATAAAAACCTGGCATCCATCTTAAACGGCCTTGTTGTGTTCCAGATGATTTCTATCACGATTATTCCATTTATCGTAAAGAAATTTTTGAAAACGCACACACAAATACTAGGCTTTGCCATTGCTGCAATTGGCCAAATTATCATTGCTTTTGCAGGGGCAAGCACGTCGATGATAATCCTCGGGTGGGTAATTGCCTCACTTGGAACAGGAATTGCTGTGACATTACCATTTGCGATGCTGTCAGACACTGTTGACTATGGCGAGTGGAAAACAGGCATCCGCGCCAGCGGCTTCCTGACAGCGATCGGCAGCTCCTTCTGTATCAAAATCGGAGCAGGCCTTGGCAGCTTCATCCCATCCATCATTATGGATAAAGCAGGCTATGTCGCAAATGCAACACAAACAGCAAGCTCACTCGCAGCAATCAAATTCTGCTTCACGTGGCTGCCAGCAATCTTCTTTATTGTCGGCGCAATTATCATGATGAATTATAAGAAGTATGAAAAGAATGAAGAGAGAGTTCGAGATGAGCTGTTGTTGAAGAGATAAATAATAAATAAGTAAGAGCTTAGGTGAACTTGCCTAAGCTCTTTTTTATATAAAAAGTCAGTCTTTTTATAACAAATGCTGAAATAACCCAGTTATATAGGATAGTCCCTTCACACCATATGTTTTAATCCAGCTTACCTTGCCTGGTTTTAAGTCAGGGTTCTCCTCGTACGATTGATCCCGTGCTACCTTCAAGCTATGCTTGAAATAGTGGTTCATTTCTGTTTTGAGTTTTTCGGTAAACTCTGGACTGTCAATGATGACCATGGACTCAGTATTTAAAAATGTCGACCGTGAATCCATATTAAAGGCACCAATCGCACTCACTTGATCGTCAAAGATAAATGTTTTGGCATGAATAGAGTCAGCCCCTTGGTATTCGTACACATTCACATTCTTTGTTACCATTGCGTTAATATGTTTAATATGCCCTGAATAGGCCATAACATTGGCTGTTGATGCTAACGAGTTTGTTAACACTGTTATCTTGTCTGCAGGTATCTGTAAGTTATTGAGATAAGGAAGCATCGGTTTTGTCGGAATAACATATGGGCTTTGAATGACTAACGAATTTTTCGTCTTTTTCATGAGGTTTGTTAAATCATACCAAACCCAAGGCTCCTTATTAAATCTTTGGATCGGATTATGAATAAAGGTGATTTTCTTTGTAGGCAAAGACATACTCACCCAATCATAATAGTTATTGAATATTTTTTTATCTGTATTACGCAAATCATCGAGCTTCTGTTTTAATTGCTTGTTAGCTTCCTTTGCTTTCGTTTGTTGACGTGATGACAGCTTGTTATAAGGAGGCATTACAATTGGATTATTCCAAACCTCATCAAAATAAGATTCCATTTGCTTCAAAACACTGCCTTCGGCTGTTTCTGGCTTCGTATTAATGATTAGCACATCCCGGTCATTCGTCGGGTTTTTCTCACCCTCCTGAACAAAATAACGATTGCCAATATTTCTGCCGCCAATAACCGCATACTTATGATCAATAATAAGTAATTTATCATGAAACCGATTATTCCAAGTCCACGGCTTTAAAACATTTAATGGTTCGTAAAATTTCAGCTCCACATTTGGATGATTGATAAGGGCATATTGATCATCCTTTAAACTAAAGCGAAGACCATGAGAAAACCCATCCAAAAGAATTCTAACCTTAACCCCGCGGTCTGCTGCATCCAAAATCATCCCTAATATTAAATCGGTAATATAGCCTTTATGGATCGCATAATAAGCAACATCAATAGATTCCTGAGCATTTTCCATTAAGTTGACACGGGCATAACCAGCAAAGGTTTTTTCTTCTAATAAAATTGCCCGATCCTGTGACTCTTCCTTGCCATAAAATCTTTCTACTTTATGCTGTTCCTTATAGTCGTTACTAACCTGTGGGTGATTAAATTTAAAAATAACAATACCGAATATAACGCTATACAATAAATAAAAAATAACAATTATCATAACCCATCTACTCACCTTTTTTATCGGAATTCTCTCCCTTCGTACCTGGAAAGCAATAATAATTGTTAATAGTTTGTTCAATACTGTTAAGAATATGAAAAAAGATGTGGCTTTGTTTTGGTTAATCAAATAAGAATAGCAGCCACTTTATTTTGAAGGAAATTCGCATAGCATGTTATAATTGGAAATATAAGGATTTTGGGATAGGGAGGACTGGTGAAAATGGAGGCCAAAGGAACTCGTAATATTTCATTTGTTTTAGCTATAATCATTTTACTAAATGATGTAATCGCACTTGTGGCAAAGCTTGAAATTAATAAAGTAACATTAATCATGTCAATCGCATTAGGATTATTGCTTTTCATTAATGGAATGCTGTATAGAAAAAAAGGCATAAATAAAAACGATGACAGCTTTTAACAGGCTATTTTCATTTCCTCACCAGTATATTTTTGGCATTACAAAAAGGGATGATTTAAGCAACCACCCCTAAAAATTCACACTTCTTAACGTAAGCTTCCTTTATTCGTTTATCACTTTCATCTGATCAAAAGGATAAAACCTAAGTGCTGCTTTACCGACAACATCCTCTTTTGAAATAAAGCCGAACCTGCGGCTGTCATTGCTTTTAAGGCGGTTATCTCCCATCACATACAAGTATCCTTCCGGAACAGTTTCTTTTAAATCGGCTGTTAAATTGCCCTTTGCGAGATTCTCTTTATTTGCCTGCAAATACGGCTCATCATATTTTTTCCCGTTTACATATAAGGAATCATCTTTCACTTCCATTTTGTCTCCTGAGAGACCAATGACTCTTTTAATATAGTAATCACTAGAAACAGGAGAATGAAAAACGATCACATCAAAACGGTCGATGCTGGTTATTTTGTTAACGAGAATACGGTTATTGTTTTCTAATGTCGGCATCATTGATTTCCCGTCCACGATGATTGGGGTAAATACAAACTGGCGGCAGATGAATACTAGTAAAAAGCAAAATACTATTGTTTTTGCCCATGCGTAAATCTCTTTTTTTGTTTGTTCGCTCATGTTTCCCTCCTTAATCGAATTTATATATGGATATTACCATATTAATACAATAAATAGGTGGGACGATTTCAAGAGTGAAACAAGCTTTTCCAAATTTGAGACTGCTAGGATGAGCATATAAGTAAAAGCCCAACTCACAAGGGCGGGGCTGATACAGTTTAAGTAGTTTTATCATGACAGCAATAGTTATCGTTCGTTTCTATATCTTGAGTGACAGCGTAACTGTTTCCCCAGTCGCACATCGTATTTAGGACAGGTACAAAGGTAAGCCCTAACTTGGTTAAACTATATTCTACTTTTGGCGGGATTTCTTTATATACTTCTCTTTTCACAAGACCTGCTTCTTCTAACTGCTTTAACTGCTCTGTTAGTACCTTTTGTGTAATGGTTGGCATTAGTGTATAAAAATCCTTTGTTCTTCTTGGCTGCAGACTAAGAAAATAGAGAATTAAACATTTCCATTTTCCACCGACAACACTCATGAATATATTTATTCCTGTATTAAGCTTGCTCATCTCTACTCCTCCCTGATAGGTACAAAAAGGTGGCTATCCCACTTTTTTGTGCGTTATTTTCAATCTTCATTATCGCTTTTATAATTCAGGTAATAAATAAACAATTTGGAGGAATTGCAATGAGTGTCAGAAAGTTGATAGACGCAAGAAGTTCTGTAAGACATTATGATCCAGCCTACAAAATAGATGAAAATATATTGGAGGGCTTAATTGAAGGGGCAAGTAAGTCACCTAATGGTAATAATATTCAAGCAACACGATATTTAGTCATTGATGACCCGCAGGTAAAGGAAACTTTATTGCCGATTGCTTATAATCAGCAACAGGTAGTAGAGGCTTCAGCTGTCATTGTTGTGCTTGGAGATTATGCTGCTTTTGAAAAGGAAAATATCATCAATATACAGGAGCAGGGCTTCCAAAAAGGGTATTTTAATACCGATATTAGAGAATTTCTGGCAAGTGCTGCTATTGATTACTATTCAAACAAGACAGAGGAAGACTTGAAACTTGAATTGATAAGAGACGCGAGCCTTGCGTCAATGTCGTTATTGTTATTAGCGAATGAGGCTGGCTTAGATACGATTACTATGTCTGGATACGATTCAGACAAATTAAGGAAGGTATTGAAAATTCCAGACAGGTATTTAGATGTTATGCTTATCGCGATTGGGAAAGGAGTAAAGCAGGGCCATCAAACGGTAAGACATGCTGTGAATAAAATCATCTTTAAAAATAGCATAAATAGATGACTCCCCACGCTAGCAAATCCTGCTGCTTTCATAGAAGCAGGATTTGCAGGTTTTTCTCCCACTAAAAACTACTAATTTTACAATTCCAACTCTAACTTTTCCTCTCCCTACTATTAACAACGGAAAAAATAAACAGGCATATTCCAAACCACTGGCACATAGCAATAATATTGGGCTTTCGTCGGGGAGATAAGCTCCATTTTTAAAGCTTAGAATGTAAGCGCATTCTGTTTTCGGGAGTCTTTAAAAAAGACAAGTATGGCACCAAAACGAAAGGTCCAAGAAATAGACAAATGGGAAGGGGTTCAAGAATGAAGAAGCTTTTGTCTGCAATTTTAGCTGCTGTTTTATTATTTGCGTTGGCTGCCTGTTCGGGAGGCGGCGGTAGTGATGAGGATGAGAAGGGCTTTGTTGGTGTCAGCATGCCTACGAAATCGTCTGAGCGCTGGATTAGTGACGGTAAGTATATGAAGGAAGAGTTTGAGAAAAAGGGCTATAAAGTAGACCTTCAATATGCAGAGGATGTTGTGGAAAACCAGGTTTCCCAAATCGAGAACATGATCACAAAAGGTGTTAACGTCCTTGTTATCGCCGCAATTGATGGTGAGGCACTGACAAATGTACTCGAAAAGGCTCATAAGCAGGAAATTGAGGTAATCGCCTATGACCGTCTTATTAAAAAGAGTGAGTATGTCGATTATTATGCAACATTTGATAACTTCCAGGTTGGAGTGCTGCAAGGCAGCTATATTGAACAGAAGCTTGGCTTAAAGGATGGCAAGGGGCCGTTTAATGTCGAGCTGTTCGGCGGATCACCGGACGATAATAATGCTTATTTCTTCTTTGATGGAGCGATGTCGGTCCTTCAGCCTTATATTGATTCAGGCAAATTAGTTGTACAAAGCGGACAGACGAAGTTTGAGCAAGGCGCAACATTAAGATGGGATGGAGCGACAGCTCAGGCCCGCATGGATAACTTGTTGAGTGCTCATTATACGAAGGAAAATGTTGATGCGGTTCTGTCTCCATATGATGGAATTAGTATTGGGATTATCGCTTCCTTGAAAGGTGTTGGCTATGGAACAACAGATAAGCCGCTGCCAGTCGTAACAGGACAGGACGCAGAATTAGCATCTGTTAAGTCCATTATTGCCGGCGAGCAGACGCAAACTGTTTTCAAGGATACAAGGGAGCTTGCCAAGAAAGCTGTTGATATGTCCGAGGCTGTTTTGAATGGGGAAGAAGCAGAGGTTAATGATACAGAAACATATGACAACGGTGTGAAGGTTGTTCCTGCGTATCTATTAGAGCCAGTTTCTGTTGATAAGGAAAACTATCAGGAAATTGTCATCGACAGCGGCTATTATGATGAGTCTGAACTAGACAAATAAACATAAAACGGCAGTTTCTCTTTAACTAAGAGAAACTGCTTTAGATAAGAAAGGGGGCTGACAGCGTGGGAAATATTCTGGAAATGAAGAATATCACAAAGGAATTTCCAGGTGTCAAGGCACTCGATGATGTGAACTTAAAAGTTGCAGCAGGCGAAATTCACGCATTATGCGGGGAAAATGGTGCGGGAAAGTCAACGCTGATGAAGGTGCTGAGCGGTGTATATCCACATGGTACCTATTCAGGGGACATTCTTTTTCAAGATGAGGTCTGCATGTTCAAGGATATAAAGGGCAGTGAAAGCTTAGGAATTGTTATTATCCATCAGGAGCTTGCGCTTATACCAGAGCTGTCGATTGCAGAAAACATCTTCCTTGGCAATGAACAGGCTAAAGCTGGTGTCATTAATTGGAATGAAACGGTTGTTAAGGCAAGAGAGCTTTTGAAAAAGGTCGGCTTATCTGAAAATCCGAATACACTCATATCCAAAATCGGTGTCGGCAAGCAGCAGCTTGTGGAAATCGCCAAAGCACTTTCTAAGGATGTGAAGCTGCTGATTTTGGACGAACCTACTGCGGCTTTAAATGAAGAAGAAAGTGAAAACCTGTTACAGCTCCTTCTTTCATTCAAAAAAGAAGGAATGACAAGCATCATGATTTCCCATAAATTAAACGAAGTCTCAAAAGTCGCTGACAGTATTACGATTATCCGTGATGGCAGAACAATCGAAACACTGAAATGGGAGGAAGTATCAGAGGATAGAATCATTAAGGGCATGGTCGGCAGGGAGCTGACAAACCGTTATCCAGACAGAACCCCGCAAATCGGTGAGACGATTTTGGAAGTCAAGGACTGGGAAGTGCTGCAAGGGGACAGAAAAGTAATCGACAATATCAGCATGCATATTAAAAGAGGCGAAATCGTCGGGATTGCAGGAGTAATGGGCTCAGGAAGGACAGAATTTGCGATGAGCGTGTTCGGACGGTCCTATGGTACGAAAATCTCTGGTCAGCTTTATAAGGATGGCAAGGAAATCTCGGTGAAAAATGTGCCGGAAGCAATTGAAAATGGACTTGCTTACGTAACAGAGGATCGGAAAAACTATGGGCTTATTTTAATTGAGGACATTAAACGAAATATTTCCTTGCCGAACTTAGGCAAGCTTTCCAAGTTTAGTGTACTCAATGAAAATGTCGAGGTGAAGGAGGCGGAAAACTATCGTCAGAAGATGAACATCAAAACACCGTCCATCCTTCAGAAGACCGGAAACTTGAGCGGCGGCAACCAGCAAAAGGTTGTGTTGAGCAAGTGGATTTACGCTGAACCGGATATTCTGATGCTTGATGAGCCGACAAGAGGAATTGATGTTGGCGCTAAGTATGAGATATACACCATTATCAATCAGCTCGCAGACGAAGGAAAAGGAATCCTCCTTATTTCCTCTGAGATGCCAGAGCTGTTAGGAATGTGTGACAGAATTTATGTTATGAACGAAGGCAGCATCAAGGGAGAGTTAGCTGCGGCAGAGGCGACACAGGAAAGCATCATGAAATATATTACAAGCTAAAGCCGTCGGTCAGGAAAGGAAGGGGGAGTTAAGGTGAATACACCGTTGGAGGATTACCGCAATAAAGGCTCTATATTGGCATTAATTCAGAGCAATTTACGCCAATATGGAATGTTTACCGCATTAGTGCTGATTATGATACTATTTCAAGTGTTAACAGAGGGCATTCTTTTACGCCCGCTCAATATCACCAATTTGATTTTGCAGAACAGCTATATTCTCGTCCTTGCAATCGGCATGGTGCTCGTGATCATCACAGGTCATATCGATTTGTCTGTCGGCTCTGTAGCTGCATTTGTCGGCGCCATTTCCGGTATTTTAATCATTAACCATGATATGCCCGTCTTTTTGGCTGTTATTCTTTCCTTATTAGTTGGCGCTGTAATTGGGGCATGGCAAGGATTTTGGGTCGCATACGTCAAGATTCCCGCCTTTATCGTCACACTTGCCGGGATGCTTTTGTTCAGAGGCTTGACGATGCTTGTCTTAAAAGGCAAATCTGTTGCCCCATATCCACAGTCCTTTCAGGATATTAGCTCAGGCTTTATCCCTGATATCTTTGGCGGCAGCACATTGCATATGCTGACGATTGTTGCAGGCATTGTATTTTCCATCATTTACTTGCTGATTGAAGCCCGCAATCGTAAAACCCAGCTTCGCTATGATTTTGAAGTGTCTTCAAAAGGACTATTTATTACAAAGATAGCGGCCATTATCGTGCTGATTAATGTGTTCACATATGTTTTAGCAACATATGAAGGCATTCCAACCATTCTGCTTATCCTTATTGGGTTAATTATTATCTACAGCTTTGTCATGAAGAAAACTGTAATGGGCAGACATGTTTATGCGATCGGCGGCAATGAAAAGGCCGCAAGCCTTTCTGGTATCAAAACAAAAAAAGCAACCTTCTGGGTGTTTGTGAACATGGGTGTGCTTGCAGCTTTATCTGGTTTGATTTTCGCCGCAAGACTTAATGCCGCAACACCAAAAGCAGGAAATCTGTTCGAGCTTGATGCGATTGCAGCCTGCTTTATCGGCGGCGCATCTGCTTATGGCGGCATCGGTACAGTCGGCGGGGCGATTGTCGGTGGTCTCGTTATGGGTGTCATGAACAACGGTATGTCCATCATCGGCCTTGGCATCGACTGGCAGCAGGCTATAAAAGGACTTGTGCTACTGATAGCGGTTGCGTTTGATATTTATAATAAGAATAAATTAGCTTCATAAATCGTAAAAAACCAAGCTCGAGTGGGCTTGGTTTTTTAGTTTGTTAGTCTTCAAATCAATTAATCTTCACTGTAACTAAAAAAGAGGGAAGATACCATCCCCCCTCACTCCGGCAGCACTTCCTCATAAAGAATCCGAGCCGTAATATCCTGCTCATAATTGCCAAAGCTTCTCCCATAAAGGGTCAGGCCGCCGATTGTGCCTTCATCTGTTACTGCAAACTTCAGCTTAATGTCAGGGTGATCCTGCAGACCAACATCCTCAATCGTTACATCCGATATCCGGCAGCCGTCAATGAATGTGCCGTCCTTATTGATGCGCAGCAGCTTCAGCAAGCCGTACTGGTTCAAGTGGGGCGGCCACCAGCTTGGATTGCAGGCTCCTTTTGTGCCGCCGAAGTCTCCCGGTGAATTCCAAAAGCCAAGCTCGACATTGTTCAAGTAAAAGAAAATGTCAGAGGGCCAGTCATTATTGTAGAAGGGAGCCTCTGAGCTGATTTCGAATATAAATTGAAGTTCTTTAAAGCGTTGATTTTTCTTTAAGTAATTAGGAATTCTGTATTCGAGAAAGCCTTTTTTCAGCCAAACGATGTCTGCGTGAATATGGTCAGGATCGGCAAAGTAGCGAGGGTTGTCAAACTCACCGATAATGCTGTCCTTTGTCGCAAGACCACATGTTGGATCTGCCGCATAATCGAAATAATGGCCGACCTTTATCTCATACTCATAAAAATTCTCCACACCCTTATCCTGTAGCTCAATCGTCAGAACATCCTCATTTAAATAGCAGATTTTTTGAATGCCATGCTTTCCTCCAGCTGTTGATATATCAATAAGACCACTTTCCTCCAGCTTTTTAATATGCATAGTGACAGCACCGTTAGAGAGCTGCAGCTTTTGGGCGATATCATTTAAGTTGAGGCTGTTATTTCGTTGCAGCAGTGTCAATATTTCAAGGCGGATTTCTGAGCTAAGTGCTTTATATATATTTAAGCCAGAGCGGAGATCTTTTATATGTATCATGTAAACTACCTTCTTTCTTGACTTGAGAGTTTATGTCAGTTGCTTGGTTCGTTTTTGTTCATATCGAGAAAATGCCTTTAAGCTGGTCCACATCATGTAAAAGGCAGGCAAACTTGCGCCAAATAGAATAATGCTTCCTGGAAAGGTAATCAGCACATAAACAATGATTAATAGTCCGCCAACCATTTTAGCGCAGGCAAGGGGCATTGCCAGTGTAAACAGCAGGGCATTTTTAATGATATGAAGCCCTTTTAGCTCATAGTGAACATACATCGTAAAAAAGGTAAGAACACTGCAGGCGTAAAGCAAGGCGATAAAAAGAACAGGAAAGTAGAGATATTGTAAGAAGGTAATCGTTGTATGCTGAAGTGCCAGCAAATCTGCATACAGGACAGCCCCGCCAAAAATGAGGAGCAGGCCGAGGAGATTGCTTTTCACAAATTCCTTTTTATAGACAGATAGAAAGGTTGAAAAAATCGGAAAGCTTGTTTCACCAAGCAGCCATTTACGCATAACCGCAAACAGACTGACAGTTGCAGGGAAGAAACCGGCAACAACGAGTCCTACAACGGAAAATAGCATCCATAATAGATGAACATATAAAAACCGCAAAATCCAATTAGAAATAGAATAAATAGAATCGACGAGTACAGCCTTCATAGGTGGTCCTCCTTTTGTTTTCTTTTAGCAAAACCTAAAATAATAGATGCTTTCTTTTAATGTGTATGTAAGGAGCGTGTTAATAATATAAAAAATCGGAAAAATCCTCCTTTTCTCCTTTGCAATTAGGTAGAAACCGTCTTTTTTGCTTGACCTAAAGGGAAACTCACAAAATAAGTACAAAAAGATAATGACTTTTTACGCTTTAGAAAAACGTTTTCCTAGACGATTTACTTATTTATGAAAACGCATACATTTTTAAGAAGACAGGTTAATACTATTAACATGTGTAAAACATTTTAAGCTTTTTTAAAATAAAGTGTTTTTTCAACAAGCCATGAGGAGGAAAAGGGATGAAAAAGGGTCTTTTAGGAATGCTGGCTATCATTCTAGTAAGCTCCATGTTTTTAGCAGGCTGTAATAAGGGCAGTTCGGATAAAGGCTATTCGAACGGCGGTAAAGGAACAAAGATTGAATTATGGACGTTTAATGAGCTCCATGAACAATATTATGAGCATATGGCAGAGAAGTGGAATGAGGAGAATCCTGATGACCAAATCAGCCTTAAAGCCACTACATATCCTTATGAGGATTTGCATAACAAGCTGCTTGTTGCACTGCAGTCAGGCAAGGGAGCTCCTGATATTTCTGATGTGGAAATATCCAAATTCGGCAACTTCTTAAAAGGAGAGCCGCAGATTCTTCCATTAGATGATGTGATTGATCCTGAAAAAGAAAATATCGTGCAATCACGTCTTGATATTTATGCGAAGGATGGCAAGACATATGGAATTGACTTTCACGTAGGTGCTGCAGTTATTTATTACAATAAAGAAATTATGGATAAAGCCGGCGTCAATCCAGATGACATTAAAACATGGGCTGACTACAAGGAAGCAGGCAAAACAGTTCTTGAGAAAACAGGCATTCCAATGACAACACTTGATATTGAAGACCAATGGTCGTTCTGGCCGCAGGTTGCTCAGCTTGAAGGCAAGGATGACCTGTTGAAGGAAAATGGTGAGGTGAACCTGACAGATCCACGCATTGTTGAGGTGCTGCAATATGAGCAAGACCTTGTTAAAGAAGGCATTGCGATTCCATCGCCAGGTAATGATCATCATTCAGAGGAATATTACGGCTTCATGAATAATGGCGGAGCAGCGTCTGTGTGGATGCCAATGTGGTATATGGGCAGATTCACTGACTATATGCCTGATTTGAAAGGGAAAATCGTGATTAAACCAATGCCTGCATGGTCTGAAGGTGCTCCTCGCTCAGCAGGAATGGGCGGAACAGGCACTGTTGTAACAAACCAGTCTAAAGATCCAGATGTTGCGAAGAAATTCCTTGCCTACGCTAAGCTTTCGAAGGAAGGCAATATTGAGATTTGGAAGCAGCTTGGCTTTGACCCAATCCGCTCTGATGTGTGGGATTTGCCTGAAGTAAATGAGGAGAATAAATTCACGGAATATTTCGGTCCGAATATTTTCAGCACATTGCTTGAGGTGAAGGATGAAATTGAAGGTGTCAATATTGGCGAAAGAACGCCAGATGTCTCCAATGCTGTCAAGACGACGATCTTGTTCCAGACATTAGTGGAAATGAAGGATCCGAAGCAGGCGCTCGAGGAGGCAGCAAGTCAGATTAAATAAGGAATAAAACCAGGAGGCAAATTGCCTTTGCCTCCTGCCTATAAGGGGGGATTTTAATATGGAAGCAAGCCGCAGACAGGGTGTTAGGAAACAGAAGAAAAGAAGTCTCCTTTATTCGCAAAATGCAGCGCCTTACTTTTTTATTTTTCCATTCATCCTGTCTTTTCTAATCTTTTTTGCTTATCCCGTTGCTACGACGGTTATTATGAGCTTTCAGGAGGTTCTGCCAGGACAAACGACCTTCATCGGTTTAGACAACTATAAGGAGTTATGGAATCCAACCTTTTTAACAGCAATCCGCAACAGCACTGTTTATACGCTTTTGACCTTAATTATCTTAATTCCAGTGCCGCTTGTGCTTGCTGTTTTCCTTAATTCAAAGCTGATGTTTGCCAAGAACTTCTTCCGCTCTGTAACCTTCATACCCGCACTGACATCTGTCGTTGTTGCCGGGATGATCTTCCGCTTAATCTTCGGCGGACAAGACGGGGCATTGCTGAACTCGATTTTAACGAACTTTGGCATGGAGCCAAAGGCATGGCTGAACCATGGCGGCACAAGCATGTTCGTGCTTGTTGTGCTGGCAACGTGGAAGTGGATGGGTATCAACATCCTGTATTTCCTCGCAGGACTGCAAAATATCCCGCGGGAGCTTTATGAGTCTGCCGAGGTAGATGGTGCAACGACTGCGAGGAAGTTCTACCATATAACATTGCCATTGTTAAAGCCAATCAGCATTTATGTTTTTACAATCAGCATTTACGGAGGATTCTCCATGTTTGCTGAGAGCTATATGCTTTATGGCAGCAACAGATCACCTAATAATATTGGGCTGACGATTGTCGGCTATTTATACCAAAAAGGAATCGAGCAGAATAATCTCGGCTTCGGCTCTGCTGTTGGTATTGCCTTGCTTGTCATTACCCTGATTATCACCTTGATCCAGCTGAAGTTCTTCGGCATGTTCAAAAAGGAGGAACAAGGATGAAACCGAAAAAAAAGTGGAAGCTGTCGTCCATCCTGCTTATCCTGCTGTTTGTAGTAATCGGCATTTTCGCCTTATTCCCGCTCTTTGCAATCACACTCGGCTCCTTAAAGCCATCAACGGAAATTATGCGGTACGGGCTGAATCTAAAGCTGCAGGCAGACCTTTTGTCATTAGATAACTATTCTTATTTGTTCAACGGAGAAACAGATTATTTCATTTGGTATAAAAACAGCATCATCATCACGATTGCTTCTACTTTATCCTGCCTGCTTTTGACAAGCATGGTTGGCTACGGCCTTGCTGTTTATGACTTTAAGCTAAAGAATGTTGTCTTTGGACTCGTTTTGATTGTCATGATGATTCCAGTCGAAATCATCATGCTGCCATTATATAAGCTGACAATGAGCCTTGGCTTAATGGACACATTAGTTGGCGCGTTTCTGCCGTTTGTCGTTGCGCCGATTCCCATTTTCTTTTTCCGTCAGTACGCAAGCGGATTGCCTCGTGATTTACTCGATGCAGCAAGGGTGGATGGCTGTACAGAAATCGGCATTTTCTTCCGCGTGATGATGCCGTTAATGACACCAGCCTTTTCTTCGATGGCCATTCTGCAAGCACTTGGAAGCTGGAATAATTTCCTGTGGCCGTTGATTGTTTTACGATCAAGCGAGAATTTAACATTGCCAATTGGACTATCGACATTGCTGACGCCATACGGCAACAACTATGATGTGCTGATTGCTGGGTCTGTTATGGCAATATTCCCAGTGTTGCTTCTGTATATTTTCTTCCAGCGCTACTTTATTGAAGGCATGACTGCCGGCGGTGTGAAGGGTTAACAACTAAAAACCATTTATGAAGGGAAGAACCATTGATGACGAAAAAAGCGAAGATGATTTTAGAAAAGGATTTTAAAATTGCTGAAATAGATAACCGTATTTATGGATCCTTCATTGAGCATCTCGGCAGAGCCGTGTATGGAGGCATATATGAGCCAGGTCATCCAGATGCAGATGAAAAGGGCTTTCGCAAGGACGTAACAGGCTTGATTAAAGAGCTGCAGGTTCCATTGATCCGCTACCCTGGCGGGAATT